>Ga0315296_10005332_pt1 | contig 10292 bp, 8 predicted proteins | sample YL17G14_18_MG_FD_203921 | JGI IMG/M metagenome (GOLD analysis project Ga0315296, IMG submission 203921) | Sediment microbial communities from Yellowstone Lake, YNP, Wyoming, USA - YL17G14_18 | ecosystem: Environmental > Aquatic > Freshwater > Lake > Sediment | place: USA: Wyoming | collected... | reverse complement strand
AGAGGGTGCCCTCTGAGGAGGAGGCACGTCCTCGAGTACAGGGAGCTGGGGTACGGGGAGTGGAGAGATAAGTATCGCTATGGTTACCGGTGGCGTGTGGAGGGGTGCTTCTCTGCTGTCAAGAGGCTTACGGGGGAGCATGTGTCGGCTACAGAGAAGTCTAACATGTACTGGGAGGTGGCCATGAAGTTTCTGTTCTACAACTCAATCCTCAAGTACGACGCGACGGGTGAACTGCCTTGGGTGGAAACATGAGGAGGCGTGGGGAAGGGAGATCGGGGTCTGACTGAAAAATTATGCAACACAGCACCTCTACCGAAATATATTTATAGTAAATGGAATAATAATTTTCGATTGCACGATCGATGAACAGAAATGGTTCTAAGTGATTATGAGAAAAAGGTTCTGGCAGAGGTATCAAAGGAAGAGTCTTGGGAGCACGTTAAGTGGTTTGCAAGCATCGGAGAGAAGCTCTCAGGCTCACCAGAGTTCGAAAAGTCTGTCGACTATGTCTTGGACAAACTGAAGAGTTACAACGTCGATGCCACAGCTCCTGAGTTCCAGGCCTACCTCAGCTTCCCCAAGACGTTCGATGCACAGCTAAAGGTGCTAGAGCCCGAGAAGAAGGCTATAGAGTGCATCGCCTATGCTCAAATAAAGTCAACTTCGCCCGAGGGTATTGAGGGCGAACTTGTCTACGTCAGCCAAGGAGGTCTTGAGGACTATAAGGGCAAGAATGTGAGGAACAAGATAACGCTTGCAGAGCTCTCCTATGCACCACCACGTCCATGGAAGAATTATGTCGCGGGGGTTCTTAAAGGTGCAATAGGGCAAGTTCAGATAAACTACACAAGCCCAAGACCAAAGGTCTACGGAAGAGGAACGGTGAAGTCGATATGGGGTAATCCGACTCCAGAGACGATAGACGATGTCGGAAGAATACCAGTTGTGAATATCTCATGGGAAGACGGCGAATACCTGAAGAAGCTACTGGATAAGGGACCAGTTAAAGTATGGATGCGGGCTGAGGCCACGAGGGAATGGATGCGGACGAGGCAGCCGATAGGCACGATAAAGGGAAAGGAGCCTAAGTTTGTCCTAGTTGGCAGTCACATGGATGCATGGGGCGCGGCGGTCACCTGTAACGCCGTGGGTAACGCCTCAACACTGGAGATTGCAAGGGTTATCGGCAAGTTCAAGTCACATCTTAGGAGGGGGGTTGAATTTCTTTGGTATACAGGCCATGAGACCGGGATCATGGACGGCTCCACGTGGTATGTGGACAACTTCTGGGACAAACTCCACAAGAACTGCATCGCTAACTTCAACAACGACAGTACTGGTATGCTTTACGCCACCGCTGGATACTCAGGTGGTGGTGATCCTATCCTCAGCGAATTTCTCATGTCCACGATGAAGGAACTCGCCGAGGAGGAAGGAGTCCCCTTCATGGGGGGGCGAGGACGGAGCATAAGGTATATGCCCTCAAAGGTGGGCGATGCATCTTTCCTCGGTCTCGGTATACCTTCAGGAAGTGCTCGAGCTACATCTTCACCTGAGGTTATTAGTAAATTGCCCTATCGCTACAATTGGTGGTACCACAGCGACTATGATACCCTCGACAAGGCGGACGCCGAGGCGCTTTACATGGCAAACAAGGCTCAGGTCTTCGCCGTGTTTCGGCTATGCACTCTCCCAGTATTACCCTATAAAGTCACGCCTGTGACAGACTGGATGATAGAAACCCTAAAAGAGCATAACCAGAAAGCCAAGGCCACACTTGACCTCACAGATCTGGTGGAGAAAGCCGAGACCTTCAAGAAAGTGGCGGTAAAACTCGACGAGGCTCTCGGTTGGCTCTCAGAGAAATGTGGAGACGAAGCCGAGGCACAAAGATTAAAAGAGAAGATTCAGGCAGCTAACGATGGACTTCTGAAGATATGCCGCATCCTAAACCCGGTTAACTACACTCTCCACGGTAAATACGGCCAAGACAACTACGGAGCAGAATACGTGAGGCCTATACCCCAGCTTCAACCTGTCGCAGAACTGCCAACGCTAAATCCCGATACTAGCGACTACAAGGCTCTAAGGACCAAGCTCGTCAAAGTTAGAAACATTGTTTCGGACGCCCTAGAAGACACGATGTGGTTTACGGAATACACAACAGAGAAGATAAAGATCTCGTAGAATAGAATCTCCTTCTTTTTTCTTTAGAGAAGAATCTTCTGGGCATATTCCGCTCTTTGTCAACACTAGGAGAGGAAATGCAAGGACAATAATGAGAAAATACTCTCAACGGAGGGCTTATTTTCCAAGCAAAAGCTTTATCCACAGTGTCCTTAGAGATGAATCCAAGTAGTATGTACGCCGATCTAGTGATTACTAACTAGTGAGAATTTTGAAAAACTGATGGTTTGATGCGCTCTAGTCCCCCTCGGTTAGACTTATAGATCGGGACGCCTCTGGAAGACCCATGGGCTCCTTCGACTCCTACCTCTACCGAAGGGTGTACCGGAAGATCCACCAGCTGGGCGACAGGCTCGCCCGGGTGATCGATCGAACACGAGGATAGGCCGGAGGCGGGCTCCCGCGGAGAGGGCCTTCGCGGTCCTGAAGAGGGTGTTCGGCATGGTAAACGTATTGGTAACTCCCGTGGCCCGGGTCCGGGTGAAGATGGTCTTCGCCTGCCTGTGCTTCGACCTAGTCCAGCTGGCCACGCTCTCAGCGAGGCCGGAGCAGAGACTATCAACGTTGAAGCGGAGAGGAATCAAAAGGCCAGGAACGGGGCTCGCTAGGTGAGATCGATCGCGGCTGCGACAGCCGTGCTGAACCAGCTAACTGAGGACATGGGCCTAAAGGAAGTCTGGGTTTCGCCTACGCTTCCCTTACTCCTTTTCATATTGCTGGGCTTCTTGTTCTCTCTTGTCTTTGGAGATGTTGTCTTTTGGATTATGGCGAGAATCCTCTGATGTCCCGTGGAATGCAATCTAGCACATAACAACGATTGTATTTGGCCTTTAGCATAAAGAAGAGGAAAAAGATGTTACTTGGACACTTCCTTCAAGGTTTCGTCTAGCAGATCTAGGCCTGTGTCCAAGTACTCGTCTTCCATTGTAAGTGATGGGTGGAGTCTTACCACGTTGCCATAGACCCCAGCCTTCAGGAGCAGGAGGCCTTTGCCCAGCGCGTTCTTCAGGACCGTCTTTGTCTCCTCCACCGCAGGTTCCTTCGTCTTCCTGTCCTTAACAAGCTCTATCGCCATCATCGGACCTTTACCTCTCACGTCGCCGATTATCTCGTACTCTTTCTCCATCTCGCTTAGACGCTTGGATATCTTCGTACCCATCTCTGCAGAGCGCTCAACGATCCTGTCTCTTTTGATGACCTCGATGACCTTCAGCGCTGCGACACAGGAGAGAGGGTTCCCGCCGAAGGTTCCCCCCAGTGATCCTGGGTAGTTGTCCATCACAAGCTCTTCTCTGGTAATAACCGCGCTGAGAGGTAGTCCGGCTGCAATTGCTTTTGCCACGGTTATCAGGTCTGGTTCAATGCCCCAGTGTTCGATGGCAAACATCTTCCCCGTCCTAGCGAACCCGGTCTGAATCTCATCAATAATGATGAGAATGCCGTTCTCGTCGCAAAGCTCCTTTATAGCCTTGAAGTAGTCGGGCGGAGGAGGAACAAAGCCTCCTTCACCTTGAATCGGCTCCGCTATCAGGGCTCCGACCTCCTGAGGCGGAACCTGCATCTTCAGAACATTGTGTCTGATCTGATCCACGCAGTAGAGGGAGCAGTCAGGATACTTCAGGTTGAAAGAACAGCGATAACAGTACGCAAAGGGCGTGAAGTAGACCCCAGGAACATAGGGACCGAAGCCTACCTTGTACGGGTCCCATTTACCGGTCAGCGACATGGCCATGTAGGTTCTCCCATGGAAAGAGTTCTCGAAGGCTATGATTCCAGTACGTTTTGAGTATTGGCGGACGATCTTCACAGCATTCTCGATTGCTTCTGCTCCGCTGTTCAGCAAGATGGCCCGTTTCCGAAAGCTCCCTGGAGTTATCTCTGTCAGCTCCTTTGCCACATCCAAGTAAGGCCTGTAGTTGGCCACATGAAAGCATGTGTGAATGAGCTTCCCAGCCTGTGTGCTGATAGCATCCACGATTTCCTTTCTCGAGTGCCCTAGGCTGGTCACACCGATGCCCGAGGAGAAGTCAAGGTAGATGTTTCCATCTACATCCTCGACAAGAGCTCCCTCAGCCTTTTCTAGAGCGATCGGAGCTGTCAGATACACGCCAGGTGGGACATATCTCTCTCTTTCCTCAAGAAGCTTCTTGGACTTTGGTCCGGGTATCGCTGTCACAATCTTGGGTGCTTTTGACATGATTACTCACATATCCTCACTTAGACTGCTTATAACGGTTCTTCTAACCTCACCGATCGATCGGACCACATCATAGTTGTGAAGGATCGATCGCTATCAATGCAGAAACCTGTTGACAAGGCTCCACTCGTCCTGTGTAACCGGGGAGGCTCTTGGCTCACTGAGATGTGACTGCGGTCCACAGCTAGTCGCTATTTGGTATTGCGCTGAAGACATTTTGACTCGTTGGTTTCATTTCGGCCTTCCAGTGTTTCCCTCGGCTTCCCTTATCAGGACCTACAGGAATATCTACATAGAGACAGTCTTCCGGTTTCGCTAGGACATTTAAACTGCACGACCAGGGATACATGGAAAAAGGAGGTCGTCAGCTTTCCTTAGTAGTCAAAGACCCCATACCTGGCTAGCTCATCAGGGGTCCTGTATCGGAGGTTATATAGACGCTCCGTGTATCCTCTATCATCGATGAGCTTCTTAGTCTCCTCCATCGTCAAGTGCTTCGCAGGGATCTCCTCAGAGTTCGCCACCCGCATCAGCAACCGAGCGACGGTGATAGCGGCGGATCTAAGGAATTCAGGCCTCATCTTGTCGATCGTGTCCGCCACCGTGTGCTCCCATCGTGTTAGGTGAGACCATGCCGCCGCCTTCTCACTATCGGATCCCCTGACGCCCGCGGTGGGTACTCCTTGAAGTAGGAAAGGAAGGTGGTCTGAGTGGACATCAAAGCTGTCCGCTAGAGCCATGTTGTATGGTAGCCTCATGTCGTCGATCATAGGTTGGAAGTATGGTATCAGCTCTGGGTGTCCTTGGATCGATATTCCCAGCCCTGCTGCACCAGCACTTGCAGCCATATCCAAGTTCCACATGAACTTTATGTTCTTCATCTCCTCCTTGTGCTTCTGCGCGTAAGCGAAGGATCCTATAAGACCCCATTCTTCGAGCGAAAAGGCCACAAACTTCAGTGTCCGTTTGTAAGCTCCCTTATGTTGTGCGAGAGCTCTAGCGGCCTCCATCATCACGACAGTGCCTCCAGCATTGTCATGTGCACCCTGAGCGATGTCGACACTGTCGAGATGCGAGCCACAGAACACGATCTCATCCGCTTTAGAGGTTCCCTTGATCTCGGCGACAACATTCCACGACTTCATCTTCTTCATCTTATGGTTTTCGGTCATCCTGAGGGTCACAGGCCCCTTTTCCAGCAGATCTATGAGAACCCTGCCGTCTTCGTAGGAAACGCCGGTTGCTGGAATCTCGCCTGGGAGGTTGTAGTGCATCGTCCTCACAAGTGCTGACTGGCCCGGGGTCTGATTCCACCAGATGAAGCCACCAGCCCCGGACTGAACCACTCTAGTATACATCGTGGATGGAGTTCCCGGGAGTGCTTTTCCCGCCCTTATGGCTTCCATCGTAGGCCTCTGAACGATAACTATAGCCCCTTTGACTCCGTCTCCTAGCCTCTTGAAAACGTCAGAATGACCATATTCGCCATTGATGAGCGGAGCCTCAATTACGCCCTTAGGAGAGTACATCTGTCCAATACATGAAATCTGTCTCTCGATAGGTGCCGTTACCTCCAGTTTCGAAGATCCTCTTCTCCAGCCGACATATTCGAACTCCTCTAGATGGGGATTATGCAGACTATACTCTTTGAATTTTCCAGATATGTATTTGACCGCATCTTTCTCGCCCTTAAGTCCGCCAAACCTATTGCCAAAGCTACAAAGCATAGTCATTGCCTTCCAAGACTCATCACAGTTGAAGATCTCACCAGTCAACTCTCTGTCGACATCTTTCATGCTTCTCTCCAACAAGATCACCAGACTGTCCACATTCCACTGGAGGAGAACTTGATAAAAGATTTATGATCTCTTCTCTCTAGGCGACTTCCAAACTAGAGAGCAGGCGCTCACACAAACATCGATCGATCGACGAGCTGCACTCGCTATGACTTTCGACATCAATCCGTTTCTTGAGAATGTAAAGATTCTTGAGCTATTGCAGAGTGTTAAGAAACTGATAAAGGAATCACAGAATACCGGCTATGATATTCTTTCCAGAGGTATTCTCTTAGAGACGGTTTTTGCTGAACTTATCGCCAAATACAATACTGTTTGGACTTTGAGCTTGGTTGCCTCACAATCCCCGAAAAGCATAATGGCCCCTTACCTTATTCTGGAGATTCAGAAAATTATTTCGAATATATTTGAAGCAATGAATGAAATGGTAACCTGCATAAGAAGAGCCTATGAAGAAAAAGAGTTTCTCGTCTACATTGACTTACTTCAGCGCCTTGGAAAAATGCAGTATATGTGGTGTTACCACAACAGCTTAGGAGGCAATGCCAAAGTAACGAATGACAATTTGGAACATATTCGCTCTGTGCTTACCTTCACCAAAAGCCTTGCCAATCGGTTATCAATAGATTACGAATTCTTTTTGTTGATAGACCTTGGTCGTTTGTATGGTTCTTGGGGGAAAACAAGGCTATGTAACAAGACACTAGAGGAAGCTATGGCACTGGCGAGAAAACTTGATCACAAAGGTTATCAATCCGCAGTTGAGCATGTGCGTGAAAGTGTTGAAAGAGCCCCGACTATTCCTTTTCTCTTAAAACGGAAAGATGACGTCTCAAAGGAAAGGGCTGCAATCACAGATGAGCAAGAAAAAATGATGATAAGATACCTTCTTGAAATAGGCGGTTTCTATGAAGACCCGGAACTTGCGCGATTGGCAGAAATAGGTATAAGGGACAGAAATCCAGAGAGAATTCTGAAACATTGTTTGCATTTACATACTGAGATACTGATCTATGGTCCGATTTGGGATATGGTAGCCCTACCATCAACTGGAACCAAGATACTTTATTGTGAACAAAAGGAGAAAGTCGTGATTGGGCAGGAACTGGATCATATTCTAGCCAGAATGAAAGAAGAGACTTGCTCCACATGCAATCTTCGGTCAGCAAGACCAACTGAGTGGAGATGGACCCATGAATGGCAGATGCACAGAGATAAACCTCCAAAAATGAAAACGATAATGGAGAATTTCCTCAAGTGGTAAGTCAATCTTCCATCTCGATCGAGTTGGACAGCATAAGCCGATTGATCTGATTTAGGTTGCAGATTTCGGGTTCGATCAAGTATTGCTTGTTAGACCAACCGATCTAGATTTGCTTCTCCAAGTATTCCAACTTCTCTTTCGGGATAACAGCCGGCCTTTCTAGCAGCGATCGATCAAGTCGACTGAGCTATCTTCTGTCCAAGCATTTTACCAAGTTCTTTAGCTCGATCAGGTCTATCCGATACTCCTTCCAGTTGTGCTCCGAGCAGATCAATCCTGATAGAGATGCCTTTCGTTGTTATGATCCGATCTTCTTTTTCGAACCAATTGCTTTGTCCATCTCATTACTGAAGGCCAACGTCACAAAGTCAAACAAATGCTCTATTGTTCGGTAAGCCTCTAGATGCCTCGATCGATCTGCTTGTGGCTCGAGTATACATGTTAGATGAAACACCTGCGACAAGTCCGCCGATTGCATCGTTTGCAATTGGCCCTAGCTTGTTCAAGATGCCTGGTTTGGCTTGATCAAATCGTATAAACTCAAAAATCCCTCTTGCTCCAGCCACATAGTTAGCTATGGTCATCCCAAGAAGCTCATCGGCTACCAGCCCTGGACGCCCCATGAACCTTTCCTGTGTTAAGCCAGGAACTAGGCCTAATCTAGCGTCTTCTTCTCGATCGATGGGGTTCAGCAGGTTCATGAGGATGCTCTCCGAGGCAGAGCTGGATCAGAGGCTCTTCCAAGAAGCCCTAAAACAGCTCAAGGAAGCCGAGCCCAGGCGCGGGTGCAGGCCTAAAAACGGCTATAGCTGGCGGAACCATGTGCTACGACGCCTTCCCCGCCGAGGCTTGGAGCAGACGAAACCCTGAGAACCCCAGCACCGGCCTCTCCGATCGAAATAGATCTTGAACTTTTACTTCATTTTCCTGAGATAAATGTTTTGGTTGCCTACTGCATCGTATACTTCTAATATTCCATCTTTAACTAACCCAGTTCCACACGATTGTAAACCAACCATATAACCAGGATCGATCGATTCCAGCGGCAAGATGCCTAGAAGCATTACATTTTTCCAGTTTTTAGTAGTTCAAAAGCCGCGGCCTTTGCCCCAAACTCTGCTGAACGCTTTTCGGTGGCGCTTGCTATTATAATTACGTCGTTTTCTCTTGGTTTGAGCTTGGTTATCAATATGTCATATATCGGCTGGATGTCCTTGAAGGCGTCTTCGTTTACTCCAGGCATGGTTAGCTTGTTATGGCTAAATACTAGTGTTGTTGCCCCTAGAGCGCCGACCTTTATTGCAGCATCGCGCTGTTCTAAACCGGACCTTACTAGATGGGCAGCGTTCATTACAAGGATTGATACGTTTGAGGGTCCAATAGTAAGGGAGCTTTCTGGAATTTCTACTTGATCGCTAATGTTAGACTTTAAGTCAGAGAGAACTTCCTTTCCAAATTTGGAGAGAGCAATTCCAGATCTTGAAGTTTCAATCAGTCCCTCAATCTTAAGATGTCTCAAAAGAGTTCGAGTTGCACCTTCACTTAATTCCAGTAATTTCGACAGTCTTTGCCGGCCAATAGTTTCCTTAGTGCATATCGTCTCTAAAGCTTTTACTACATGAATTTCTGTAAAGGAAGGAGTTCGTCCAAGAGCGATTTTGCTTGCAACTTTTTCCAGTACCTTTAGCGAATTCATTTCGGTCACCATATCAAGGTGAATTTATTTTTTGCCTCAAGGCGCGGGTATACATATTTGATGAAACTCCTGCGATTAGCCCTCCTACAGCATCGTTTGAAATAGGCCCAAGCTTCTTCAAAATTCCGGGTTTGGCTTGGTCGAACCGAATGAACTCGAAAATCCCCCTAGCTCCAGCGATATAGTTAGCTATCGTCATGCCCAAAAGCTCATCGGTTACTAGTCCTGGGCGGCCCATAAACCTCTCTTTAGTCAGTCCTGGAACCAATCCGGCTTTCGCATCCTCCTCAGCCCTGAAACATGCAACCTCCAAGCATGAGACATTCACATCTGATAAGGCATCAAGGAACTCTTCTCTGAGTATTTCGGCAGCTTTCTCTCGCGTCTCTACTCCGGGATGAGGAACAAACAGCTCTAGAGCCGTCTCTACTAGATCATTCAATGTCACTTCCCTCTCTCCCAAATACCTTAATAAAGGTAGGTCTTCTGTCTTCATGTTCATCACCAATCCTTCTAAGAACACCTTAATTGATATTTTTACGAATATCTATATATTTGGTTGGATATACCATCCAAGTGGTGATCGTGTGAACCCTAAATACGTCAGCTATACTATGACGATCATTGCAATTCTTTCGGTTATTTCTGCACTGTATTCTTACACTTATTATGAAGGCCAAATTGCTGATATGCGTTCCATGATAAGCGACTTACAAAGTGAGATCGCTAACTTGCGAAGCGATCTTTACAAATATCGAAATTTAACCTTGGTGGATGATCGTGGTCATGTCTTAAATCTCACGTCCTATCCTAAGAGAATAGTGTCTCTTGCCCCAAGTAACACGGAAATTCTCTTCGCTATAGGGGCGGGCGACAAGGTTGTGGGCGTGACCAATCAATGCAACTACCCATACAATTTTTCGGCTTGGATTGAGGCTGGAAACCTAACAAGCGTTGGAGATTACTGGACTCCAAACATAGAAGCGATCGTCGCCCTCAAGCCTGACTTGATTTTAGCTGCATTCGCCCAAGAAGAGGTTGTTAACACTCTAGGAGGGATGGGATACAAAGTTTTGGTTCTGGACCCTGACAACATCGATGACGTTCTTAAAGACATCTTGCTCGTGGGCAGAGTGACTGACAGAGACA
>Ga0315296_10005331_pt1 | contig 10292 bp, 9 predicted proteins | sample YL17G14_18_MG_FD_203921 | JGI IMG/M metagenome (GOLD analysis project Ga0315296, IMG submission 203921) | Sediment microbial communities from Yellowstone Lake, YNP, Wyoming, USA - YL17G14_18 | ecosystem: Environmental > Aquatic > Freshwater > Lake > Sediment | place: USA: Wyoming | collected... | reverse complement strand
ACTGGTCCAGGCTGCACGCCTTCAGCTCTGTGGACATGAGCTCGGACGGGGACAGGGTGGTGGCCGGCTATTACGAACTAAACGTGGCCTCGCTGCACTACTGGGACAACGCAAGAACGCTATCTGGTAATAACGTCACGGAGACATGGATAAGGGTCCCTGACCTATGGGTGTTCGATGTCGGCATAAGTGACGATGGTAGTCTTATAGTGGCCGGGACGGGCTCTCCGAACTGCGCACTGTTCTATACAAACGACGGCACACTGGTGGGCAACTTCACACTGGACTCGCCGGGCTATATCGTTTCTATGGCGGGGAGCGGAGACTCGGCGGCGGTGGGCAGCAGTTTCGCTGATAGCCTCTATTTTTACAAAAGAATAGCACCCAATCCGGTGGGCGGTGAGGTCCTCGCCTTTAACGGCTTGATGCTTCTGGCACCCTACCTGGCTCTGGTCTTGGTTGCAGGCACAGTGGCAGTGGGGGTCCTTCTAAGGAGAAGGATGCCCTAATTTCCCTCTTTTTTAGGCAGCAATAAAATAATTACATACCTACGGTGGAGGGGGAGAAAAAAGGGGAGGATGTGTTTATGGGAGCTTCCTTCTGGCAAGTGCGGCTGCAGTGGCGCAAGCAGCGATGGCCACAATGATAAGCATTACCGAATAGCTGGGAAACTCGGCAGGGAGCACGAAGCCGCCCACGGGCTCAAGCGCCCTTCCAAGTACGCCGAAGTTGCTGAACTCCGTAATGTTGGCGTAAACATAGTTCTCGGCGGTGTTGACGCCGTTGATACCGGAGCCGTCAGCGAGGACCCAGGCGGTTCCGTTCCACCTGTAGATCATTAGGGTTTCCTCATATACGCCCAATACGTCGGGGTCTGCGTAGCTTATGTTGAGGAGGATCCAGGACGTTTGTGAGGTGTCCGTGGCGTTGACGTACATGCCTATCCCCGCCAGTAGGGGCGGTGTTGGAGGCAATGAGCCGATGGGCACGCCAACGAGGGCTATGCCGTCACCGTAGGTGAAGGAGATGTTGGTCGGGTAGCATAAGAGGTGGAGGTTGTGGACCACGTTGTCCGCGCACGTCCAATCGGAGGCGAAGTCCCATACTATGTTGTGGGCATAGGTGTCGGTTAGGGTGTTGTTGTTGCAGCTGGTGGAGAGGAGGATGCCGTAGTTATTGTTGTTGGCTGTATTGCCGGTGAGGGTGTTGTTGTTGCAGCTGGTGGAGAGGGGGATGCCGTAGTTATTGTTGTTGGCTGTATTGCCGGTGAGGGTGTTGTAGTTGGAGCTAATGTAGAGGAAGATGCCGTATAAGGTGTTGTTGTTGGCTATGTTGCCGGTGAGGGTGTTGTTGTTGCAGCCGGTGGAGAGGACGATGCCGGCGATGTTGTTGTAGGCTGTGTTGCCGGTAAGGGTGTTGTTGTTGGAGCTGGACCAGAGGGGGATGCCGACGGTGTTGTTATAAACAGTACAGTTCTCAATCCTGCCGTGGGTCACGTTATTTAGATAGATGCCAGCCCAGTTCAGGCCGCCGTTGTAGACCGTGCAGTTCCTTATCACGAAGTAGGCGTCGGTGTTGGTGATATTGATCCCTGTTTTGGTGGAGGCGTCTATCTCCCAGTCCTTTATTATGTAGGGATCGATCGAACTGCCGGTCCCACTGGATACTCCGTTCGGGTTCGTGAACTGAAGGTTGCCGTTAATCTCGATCGTCGAGTGGGGGGCCATACTAACGGTCTGCACCGCGAAGTTGAGAGCGAATAAAAGTATTGCGATGCAAAGAAGGGCCTTCTTTGTCTTAATACCCTTCATATATATTTCACACCTTTGTGTTTTTTCAATTAGGATTGTAGATACAAGTTATTACTATAAGTTATATATATGGATTAACGGGAATGATGGATGTTGACAGACAATTATAATCAGTTCTCATAAGAATGGTAGCGTTTTTTAGAACTCAATCCTTTTTTTGGGATAAGGCAGATTAATAACCTAAAAATTTTTAAACTACCTGAAAAATAAAGATAAACCATTGTCTGAACGGTGATAAAAATGACCAGGGAAGGCATGGGCAGTATTTTCAGAAGGAAGGACGGCAAATATTTTGTTTATCTACCGCGGGACGTGGCCGAGGATACGGCATTCCCCTACCAGCTCAACTCGTCCCAAAGGGTGAGGGTGAGGTTCACCGATGAGGGCAGGATCATAATCGAGCCGGCTGAGGAGTAACTTGTTTTGAGATGATTAGAGGATAAGCCTAGATTGTTTCCATGTCTGGGTGCGGAAATGCTGTGGTAGTGGCCGGCGGTGCCTTTAGCTTACATACTTTTAAAACAACAATACTCAGCCCTGTGGGCGGTGAGGCCCTCGTTTTTGACAAGTTGATGCTTCGGGCACCCTACCTGGCTTTGGTTTTGGTTGCCGGCACGGTAGCGACGGGTGTCCTTCTGAGGAGAAGGATGCCTTAATTCCCCCTTTTTAATCAGTAAACAAATACAATTGCACCCCTAATGGGTGAGAGAAAAAAGGGAGGAGGGGTCTATAGGGGAAACCTCTTCCTGGCAAATATGGCTGCGGTCGCGACTGCAGCGATGGCTATAATGATAAATATCGCTGCGTAGGCGGAAGGAGGTTCGGCGGGAAGCACAAAGCCCCCAACAGGTTTGGGTTGCAGCACAGGTTCTAGCGGCATGCCGAAGGACCCAAAGATGCTGAACTGCGTTACATTGGCGTAGATGTAGTTGTTGAGGGTGTCCACGCCGTTAACCCCGGAGCCATCTGCGAGGTTCCAGGCGGTGCCGTTCCACCTGTAGAGTCCTAAGCTGCTCTCGTTGAGCCCTGCGACGTCGGCGTCTGCGTAGCTTATGTTGAGGAGGATCCAGGGCGTTGGTGTCACGTTGGTGACGTTGACGTACATGCTGAGGTTCGCCTTGTATGAGGGGTTGGGAGGGGCGGAGCCTATGGGCACACCGACGATGGCTATGTCGCCGCCGTAGGTGAAGGAGATGTTGACCGGGTAGCAGTAGATGTGGAGGTTGCTGGCCACGTTGCCGGTGCAAGTCCTGTAGGAGTAGAAGTCCCATACGTAGTTGTGGGCATAGTTGTCGTTGAGGGTGTTATCATTGGAGTGGGTGTCGAGGAGGATCCCGTCGGTGTTGTTGTAGACTGTGTTGCCAGTGAGGGTGTTGCTGTTACAGTTGTAGGTGAGGAGGATGCCGATGTTGGTGTTGTTGTAAACCGTGTTGCTGGTCAGGGTGTTGCTGTTGCAGTTGTTGTTCAGGAAGATGCCGTCGGTGTTGTTGTAGACTGTGTTGCCGGTCAGGGTGTTGTTGGTGCAGTCTAGCCAGAGGTAGATGCCGTGGTTGGTGTTGTTGTAGGCTGTGTTGCCGGTGAGGGTGTTGTTGGAGCCGGTCCAGAGGTCGATGCCATTAGCGTTGCTGTAGGCGGTGTTGCCGGTTAGGTTGTTGTTGCTGCAGCTGTTGTCGAGGATGATACCTTCGGTGTTGTTGTAGGCGGTGTTGCCAGTCAGATTGTTGATTGAGCAGTACAAGTTGAGGAAGATGCCGCGGGTGTTGTTGTATGCCGTGTTGCCGGTGAGGGTGTTGTTGTTAGATTGGTCGTAGAGTTGGATGCCGTAGCCGTTGTTGTAGGCTGTGTTGCCGGTAAGGGTGTTGTTGTTGCAGCGGAATTCAAGGTAGATGCCTCTGAATGGGTTGTTGCAGGCTATGTTGCCGGTTAATGTGTTGTTGTTGCAGTTGGAGAGGAGGTAGATGCCATAGTTAGTGTTGTTGCAGGCGGTGTTGCCGGTCAGGGTGTTGTTGTTGCAGCTGGTGGAGAGGACGATGCCCATGTTGGTGTTGTTGCAGGCTGTATTGCCGGTGAGGGTGTTGTTGTCGCAGCTGAATCCGAGGTAGATGCCGATTAAGGTGTTGTTGTAGGCAGTGTTGCAGGTCAGGTTGTTGTTGTTGGAGCTGGTGGAAAGGAGGATGCCGTAGGTGTTGTTGTAGGCAGTGTTGCCGGTTAGGTTGTTGTTGTTGCAGTTGTCGTAGAGGAAGATGCCGATGAAGGTGTTGTAGGCTGTGTTGCCGGTCAGGGTGTTGTTGGAGCTGGCTTCGAGGCCTATGCCACTCCAGGTGTTGTTGTAGGCTGTATTGTTGGTTAGGGTGTTGTTGTTGCAGCCGTCGTAAAGGGAGATGCCGACGGTGTTGTTGTATACCGTACAGTTCTCAACCCTACCGTGGGTCACGTTGTTCAGGAATATGCCATCATAACTCGAGCCGCCATCGTAGACCGTGCAGTTCCTTATCACGAAGTAGGCGTCGGTATCCTCGATGTATATGCCAGCAACCAACGCGGCGCTGATGATTTTATTCTCCAGAATATATGGATCCCCTGGGGTACCGGTTCCGGAGAACCCTGCGGGCGTAAAGCCAGCGTTGCCGTTCACAGATACTGCGGGGTCCGCTGCGCTTGCGAGAGGCACGGCGATGATGTTGAGGGTAATGATAAGGAGTGCAATGAAAAGGGATTTCTTAACCTTCTTAACTTTCATGTTTCACACCCTTTTTTTCCAATTAGGGTTGTAAATACAGTTATCATTATAAGTGATATATATGGATTAGCAGTAATAATGGATATTGACAGACAATCATAATCAGTTCTTTTAAGAATGGTAGCGTTTTTTAGAACTCCAAATCCCTTTTTAGAGTTAATGCCGATTAATAACCTAAATATTTTTAAACTGCCTGAAAAATAAGGATAAACCATTGTCTGAACGGTGATAAAAATGGCAAGGGAAGGCATGGGCAGTATTTTCAGAAGGAAGGACGGCAAATACTTTGTTTACCTCCCGCGGGACGTAGCCGAGGATACGGCATTCCCCTACCGACTCAACTCGTCCCGGAGGGTGAGGGTGAAGTTCACCGATGAGGGCAGGATCATAATCGAGCCGGCTGAGGAGTAACTTGTTTTGAGATGATTAGAGGATAAGCCTAGATTGTTTCCATGTCTGGGTGCGGAAATACTGTGGTAGTGGCCGGCGGTGGCTTTAGAAGCCTACATACTTTTAAAACAACAATACTCAGCCCTGTGGGCGGTGAGGTCATCGCCTTTAACGGCTTGATGCTTCTGGCACTCTACCTGGCTGTGATGGTTGCAGGCACAGTGGCGGCGGGTGTCCTTCTGAGGAGAAGGATGCCCTAATTCCCCTTTTTTTAGCAGGGAACCCCTTTACCGTGTAATTTTTTTGGTGATAATCCATTCCAATACTAAAGCAATGGATCAATGCCAACGCTTAAATTTAATAGGAATATAGTAATATCCATGAAAAAATCTATATCCCTTTTAACAATGATGCTACTTTCGGTGCTGGCATTTGCAATGGTGCCTCCATCCGCCGCGCATGGCTATACCATTAATGAGCTTTGGACAAACCCCATGCAGGTGAACGATGTTGCGGTTTCGAAGGACGGGAATTATGTTGCTGCCGTGAATAACACGGGGCTCTACTTCTTTGGCTGGGACAGCCCCAACCCGATATGGTGGTACCTTAGTGAGGCAGGGGATAAGTTACTGTCCGTGGCAATATCTGCAAACGGCCAGTACGTGATCTTCGGAAACAGCACTAATGGCTCAATCTTCTTCTTTGGCGATTGCATGGGAAGGTCTGGACTGCAGGCGGCTAATGGCTATGACTGGGTAAGCAAACAGTTTACTTACTATTCCCCTGCAGGGAACAACGATGTTGAGAGAAGGACGATCGATATTTCCGACAATGGCGAGTATGTTGTAGTGGGCGGCACGGGCGACCAGGTTTATTACTTCATAGATTGCACGACAAAGTCCGGCACCGGGGTAAACTGGGACTGGCAATGTTATACTTACGATCTCGTTCACGCAGTAGACATGTCACCTGATGGGAGGTACGTTGTGGCAGGTGGACCTTGGCCTTTTTCACCTACAGGCGCCGTTACCTTCTTCAAGGATGCGAACCTACCGGGGCCACACTCGCCACTTTGGTACAATTATACGTTGGGCCCCATTGTGGACGTGGCAGTGTCGGACGATGGATATTCGGTGGCAGCGGTTTCTGAATTAAGGGGTGTACCGGTAACGCTCTACTACTGGGCAGACGCCTCAAACCTTTCCGGTTCGACGGATATAAGCGCCAACTGGTCCAGGCTGCACGCCTTCAGCTCTGTGGACATGAGCTCGGACGGGGACAGGGTGGTGGCCGGCTATTACGAACTAAACGTGGCCTCGCTGCACTACTGGGACAACGCAAGAACGCTGTCTGGCGATAACGTCACGGAGACCTGGGTAAGGGTCCCTGACCTATCAGTGTTGGATGTCGGCATAAGTGACGACGGTAGTCTCATAGTGGCCGGGACGGGCAGACCAGACTGCGCACTGTTCTATACAAACGACGGCACGCTGGTGGGCAACTTCACGCTGGACTCGCCGGGCTATATCGTTTCAATGGCGGGGAGCGGAGAGTCGGCGGCGGTGGGCGGCGCTTTCGCTGATAGCCTCTATTTCTACAGAATAATAACAACCAATCCGGTGGGCGGTGAGGTCCTCGCCTCTGACGGGCTGATGCTTCTGGCACCATACATGGCATTGGCTGTAATGGTTGCAGGCGCGGTAGTGACTGGTGTCCTTCTGAGGAGAAGGATGCCCTAATTCCCCTTTTTTTGTTACGATTATGCCGTGCAGCTAGCATCCTATGACTCTTAAATGCCGCTAAAAAAGGGGAGGGTGTGTTTATGGTTGGAGCTTCCTTCTGGCAAATATGGTTGCAGCAGCACTAGCAGCGATGGCCACGATGATAAACATTACCGAATAGCTGGGAAACTCGGCAGGGAGCACGAAGCCGCCCACGGGCGGAATCGCCTTTCCAAGTACGCCGAAGTTGCTGAACTCCGTGATGTTGGCGTATGCGTAGTTCTCGGCGGTGTTGACGCCGTTGACTCCGGAGCCGTCGGCCGGGACCCAGGCGGTTCCGTTCCACCTGTAGATCATTAGGGTTTCCTCGTAGACGCCCAATACGTCGGGGTCTGCGTAGCTTATGTTGAGGAGGATCCAGGACGTGGCGGTTGCATTGGTGGCGTTGACGTACATCCTTATGCCCTTAAGGCCCAGCGGGGTTGGGGGCAACGAGCCGATGGGCACCCCAACGAGGGCTATCCCGTTGTCGTAGGTGAAGGAGATGTTGGTTGGGTAGCATGAGATGTGGAAGTTATAGGCTACGTTGTCCGCGCATGTCCCATCGGAGGCGAAGTCCCATACCATGTTGTGGACATAGGTATCGTTGAGGGTGTTGTTGTTGCAACTAGTGGAGAGGACGATGCCGTAGTAGGTGTTGTTACAGGCTGTATTGCCGATCAGGGTGTTGTTGTTGCAGCCGGTGGAGAGGACGATGCCGATGTTGGTGTTGTTGCAGGCTGTGTTGCCGGTTAGGGTGTTGTTGTCGCAGTTGGTGTAGAGGAAGATGCCGTATAAGGTGTTGTTGTGGGCTGTGTTGCCGATGAGGGTGTTGTCGCAGCTGGTGGAGAGGACGATGCCGGCGATGTTGTTGTAGACCGTGTTGCTGGTGAGGGTGCTGTTGTTGGAGCTGGTGGAGAGGACGATGCCGGCGGTGTTGTTGTAAGCTGTATTGCCGGTTATGTTGTTGTAGTTGGAGCTGAGGTAGAGGTAGATGCCGACGGTGTTGTTGTAAACAGTGCAGTTCTCAATCCTGCCGTGGGTCACGTTTTCCAGATATATGCCATCAAAACTCGAGCCACCATCGTAAACCGTGCAGTTCTTTATCACGAAGTAGGCGTCGGTATTTTCGATGTCTATTCCGTTTGCAGACGAGGCATCGATATTTTTATTCTCCAGAATATATGGATCCCCTGGGGCACCGGTTCCGGAGAACCCTGCGGGCGTAAAGCCAGCGTTGCCGTTCACAGATACTGTGGGGTCCGCTGCGCTTGCGAGAGGCACGGCGATGATGTTGAGGGTAATGATAAGGAGTGCAATGAAAAGGGATTTCTTAACCTTCTTAACTTTCATGTTTCACACCCTTTTTTTTCAATTAGGGTTGTAAATACAAGTTATCACTATAAGTAATATATATGGATTAACGGGAATGATGGATGTTGACAGACAATTATAATCAGTTCTTATAGGAATGATAGCGTCTTTTAGAACTTAACCCCCTTTTTGGGGTAATGCAGATCAATAACCTAAAAATTTTTAAACTGCCTGAAAAATAAGGATAAACCATTGTCTGAACGGTGATAAAAATGACCAGGGAAGGCATGGGCAGTATTTTCAGAAGGAAGGATGGCAAATACTTTGTTTACCTACCGCGGGACGTGGCCGAGGATACGGCATTCCCCTACCGGCTCAACTCGTCCCAAAGGGTGAGGTTCACCGATGAGGGAAAGATCATAATAGAGCCGGCTGAGGAGTAACTTGTTTTGAGATGATTAGAGGATAAGCCTAGATTGTTTCCATGTCTGGGTGCGGAAATGCTGTGGTAGTAGCCAGCGGTGGCTTTAGAAGCCTACATACTTTTAAAACAACAATACTCAGCCCTGTGGGCGGTGAGGTCATCGCCTTTAACGGCTTGATGCTTCTGGCACTCTACCTGGCTGTGGTCTTAGTTGCAGGCACAGTGGCGGCGGGTGTCCTTCTGAGGAGAAGGATGCCCTAATTTCCTTTTTTTATTTCTATTTCTATTTTTAGTTCTATTACTATTATTATGCCAGACGCCTGTCATCCTGGATTTTTAAACATTACCAAAAACAAGTAGGACCCTCGCTGCGGAGATGGAGAAAAAAAGGGGGGTATTTACGGGAGCTTCCTTCTGGTAACTGCGGCTGCTACAGCACCGACGGCAATGGCCAGAATGATGAGCATCGCTGCGTGGGCTGGAGCCTCGGCTGGTAGCACGAAGCCCCCAACAGGTTTGGGTTGCAGCGCAGTTTCCAGTGGCGTGCCAAAGGATCCAAGGATGCTGAACTGCGTTATATTGGCGTAGATGTAGTTGTTGAGGGTATCAACGCCGTTCACCCCGGAGCCGTCCGCGATCTCCCATCCGGTGCCGTTCCATCTGTAGAGCCTCAAGCTGCTCTCGTTGAGGCCTGCGACATCTGCGTCTGCGTAGCTTACATTGAGGAGGATCCAGGACATTGGGTGCACGTTAGTGACATTGACATACATGCTGCAGTTAGCCTGGTTTGATGGGTCGGGAGGAACTGTGCCCACGGGTACCCCAACTACGGCTATCCCATTGTCGTAGGTGAAGGAGATGTTGGTCGGGTAGCAGTAGAGGTGGAGGTCATAAACCACATTGCCGAAGCATTTACCTTGAGAGTAGAAGTCCCATACATAGTTGTGGACATAGTTGTCAGTGAAGGTGTTATTGCCGGAGCCAAAGTCAAGTTGAATACCTCGGGTATTGTTGTAGGCTGTATTGCCGGCTAGGCTGTTGTTGTAACTTGACATGAGGTAGAAGCCAAAGCCGTTATCGTGTACAGTATTGTTTGTGAGGGTGTTATTGATGTTATTATCAAGAAGGATACCGTAGCCAATGCCGTAGCCGTTATATGCGGTGTTATTTGTGAGGATGTTATCGTCGCTGTTGTCCTGAAGGTGGATGCCTGCGATGTTGTGGTCAGCGGTGTTACCGGTTAGTGTGTTGTTATTACAGTTGGTGTAGAGGTGGATGCCGGCGTCGTTGAAGATGACTGTATTGCCGGTGAGGGTGTTGTTGTTGCAGTTGGTGTCGAGGATGATGCCATTGTAGTGATTGTTGAAGGCTGTGTTGTTGGTGAGGGTGTTGTTGTTGCAGTTATCGAGGAGGTGGATGCCGGTGTCGGTGTTGTGGTTGGCCGTGTTGCCGGTCAGGGTGTTGTTGTTGCAGTTGGTGTAGAGGGCGATGCCGACAGTGTTATTGCAGGCTGTATTGCTGGCGAGAGTATTGTTGGAGCTGTATTGGAGGTAGATGCCGTAGTTGGTGTTGTTGAAGGCTGTGTTGCTGGTGAGGGTGTTGTTGCTGGAGCTGGAGAAGAGGACAATGCCATAGGTGTTGTTGAATACGGTGTTTGTAGTGATGGTGTTGTTGCTGGAGCTGTCAGAGAGGTAGATGCCGGCGGTGTTGTTGTAGGCTGTGTTGCTGGTGAGGGTGTTGTTGGGGCTGGTGGAGAGGGCGATGCCGTAGGTGTTGTTGTAGGCTGTGTTGCTGGTGAGGGTGTTGTTGCTGGAGCTGGAGAAGAGGACAATGCCGGCGGTGTTGTTGTAGGC
>Ga0315296_10005330_pt1 | contig 10293 bp, 7 predicted proteins | sample YL17G14_18_MG_FD_203921 | JGI IMG/M metagenome (GOLD analysis project Ga0315296, IMG submission 203921) | Sediment microbial communities from Yellowstone Lake, YNP, Wyoming, USA - YL17G14_18 | ecosystem: Environmental > Aquatic > Freshwater > Lake > Sediment | place: USA: Wyoming | collected... | reverse complement strand
CATCGTCGTGGCCATAGACGCCAAGCGGCTGGAAAACAGGCGAAAATTGCAGTGGGAAGTATATACCCACAGCGGCCAGAAACCGACCGGCCTTGATGCCATTGACTGGGCCCGGAGGGCTGTGGCCATGGGGGCGGGGGAAATACTTTTGACCAGCATTGACGCTGATGGACACCGTGCCGGCTATGACATTGAACTTACCCGCGCCATCTCTGAAGCCGTGACCGTGCCGGTTATCGCCAGCGGTGGCGCCGGGACGCTGGAAGACCTCTATCAGGCGCTCGTTGCCGGCAAGGCAGATGCGGTGCTGGCGGCCAGCATTTTCCATTACGGCACCTATTCTATACGTGAGACCAAAGAATATCTGGCGAAAAAGGGAATACCGATACGAATTGAGGATTGAGGTAAGGTGAAGACATATCTGCCACCCCGGTTTTTGGTTGAGAGAGACACAGAACGCTGCATCAAGTGCGAGGTATGCGCCAACCAGTGCTCCTTTGATAACCACTACTACGACGCTGAAGATGATGAGATGAAGAGTCGCACCGAGAACTGCGTCGGCTGTCATCGCTGCGTCACCTTCTGCCCTACCGGCGCATTGACGGTGCGGCGCAACCCGCTCGAGTACCGTGACAATTATAACTGGCGCCCCGAGTATATCGAAGACATCATCAAACAGGCCGAGACCGGTGGCGTCCTGCTCACCGGCATGGGCAATGACAAGGGCCAGCGCATCTACTGGGACCACCTGGTGCTCAACGCCAGCCAGGTGACCAACCCGTCCATTGACCCGCTGCGCGAACCGATGGAGCTGACCACGTTTCTGGGCGGTAAGCCCGACCGGATTGAGCTTGATGCCAACCTGAAATTGAAAACAAAGCTGACACCACAGGTCAGGCTGGAAGTCCCGGTGATGTTTGCAGCCATGTCTTACGGCGCGGTAAGCCTCAACGTGCATGAATCTCTGGCCAGGGCAGCCACCGAGATGGGCACCCTCTGGAATACCGGCGAGGGCGGTCTGCACCCCAGCCTTTATCGGTACGGGAAGAATACCATCGTTCAGGTGGCATCGGGCCGCTTTGGTGTTCACCCGGAATACCTTAACGCCGCGCGCGTCGTTGAGATCAAAATCGGCCAGGGGGCCAAGCCCGGCATTGGGGGCCATTTGCCCGGAGAGAAAGTCAGCGCCGAGGTCTCGGTTACCCGTATGATACCCCAGGGTACTGACGCTCTCTCCCCGGCACCGCAGCACGATATCTACTCCATTGAGGACCTGGCACAGCTGGTCTACGCGCTGAAAGAGGCCACTCACTATGAGAAACCGATATCGGTGAAGATAGCTGCGGTGCATAACTCGGCGGCCATCGTCAGCGGCATGGTCCGGGCCGGGGCGGATATCATCGTCCTTGACGGACTGCGGGGAGCCACCGGCGCCGCCCCCAAGGTGATTCGAGATAACGTCGGCATCCCGATTGAGCTGGCCATCGCCTCGGTGGACAGTCGCCTCCGCCAGGAAGGCATCCGCAACCGGGCCTCGGTCGTCATTTCCGGCGGCATACGCAACAGCGCTGACGTGGCCAAGGCCATCGCCCTCGGCGCTGATGCCGTGTATATTGGCACCGCGGCGCTCATTGCCCTCGGCTGCTGCCTCTGCCAGCAGTGCCACACCGGAAAGTGCGCCTGGGGCATCTGCACCACCGACCTGTTCCTCTCCAAGCGGGTGAACCCCAATATCGGTGCGCGGCGACTGGCCAACCTGCTGCGCGGCTGGAGCCTGGAGCTTAAGGATATGCTCGGCGGCATGGGCATCAATGCCCTAGAAAGCCTGCGCGGCAACCGTCTTGCCCTGAGGGGTGTTGGGCTCAACGAAAACGAACTCGATATCCTCGGCGTGAGGATGGCGGGGAGTTAAAATGATAGCTGGGCCGGAAATCAGCCCGAAAGTCAAGATTGACGCCAGCGGCCTTCATTACCGCGAACTCAATACCCGCCTGAAGGAGCTGGCCAGCAATGGCACGAGGCAAGTTGAGCTCCACAACGTGTACGGCCAGCGCTACATTGGCACCAACCTGAATGCGCCTCTGGAGATTGAGATTCACGGTACGCCCGGCAATGACCTCGGTGCTTTCATGGATGGCCCAAAAATCACCGTTTATGGCAACGCCCAGGATGGCTGCGGCAACACCATGAACAACGGGGAAATCATCGTTCACGGCCACGCCGGCGACATCATCGGCCTCTCCGCACGCGGCGGCCGGATATTTGTCCGTGATAGCGTCGGCTACCGGGCGGGCATCCATATGAAAGAATATCAGGCAAAGAAGCCAGTGGTGGTCATCGGCGGCACGGCGCAGGACTTCCTCGGTGAGTACATGGCCGGAGGGGTGCTGATTCTGCTAGGCCTTAGCAGCGGAGGCAAGCACAAAACAAGGTTCATCGGCACCGGAATGCACGGCGGCACCATCTATCTCAGAGGCAGCGTGGAAAAATATCAACTGGGCCGAGAAGTTGGTACGGCGGCTCTTACCGAAGACGACTGGCAGCTGGCGAGGAAACTGGTCATTGAGTTTGCCGGCCAATTTAAATATAATGCTGATGAGATACTAAAAAGCCAATTCATCAAGCTCTTTCCCCTTTATCTGAGACCATATGGCAGAATCTACGCACCCTGACGAAGAGGTGGTACATTGCCTCGCATCCTTATTATCACCGCCGCCGGCCAGAACGTAAAAGGCATTCATTCCGGGCTTGCCCAGAGGGGATTTGCCTGTTCCATTGCTTCCCCACAAAAGGATATCATCGAGCAGGTCGCGGCGCAGGCCCCGGACCTGATACTGCTGGACATAAACGGCAGCCCCGATTCGGGAAGAACGGAGCTTTTTCAGGAGATAAAAAGGGGCAGGCCGTTACCCATAATTGCTCTGGTTGATATAAATACCATTGAGAGCTCTGATATTAACCCTGAAGTCATTGATGATTTCATCGTCGGGCCGGGTGATGTCAACGAACTGGTGCTGCGGATTAAGAGGCTCTTACACCGGTTTAACAGCACTGAATCCAGCGAGGTCATCAGATGCGGCGACCTCATGATTGACCTGGCGAAATGCGAGGTAACGGTTCAAGGCCGGCCCATCGAGCTTACCTTCAAAGAGTATGAGCTGCTCCGCTTTCTCGCCAGCCATCCAGGTCGGGTCTTTAACCGGGATACGCTGCTGAACCAGGTGTGGGGATATGATTACTTTGGCGGCGACCGCACGGTTGACGTCCATATCAGGCGCCTGAGGAGCAAGATTGAAGGCCCGGGCCACATCTTTATTGAGACAGTGCGGAACATCGGCTACCGCTTCAACTGCAATAGCTAAACTGACCTCCGGCTTTACCCCGTAACACAGATTTAACCTGCCTGTAATCTATTGGAAACATTTAAACTTTATACTTTTAGCATGGAGGAGTAGTGGTTATATCGGTGCTTGCCACAAATGCAAATGCAGGTAATGTGCTACAATTGGGTAAACAGAGCGCCGGCGAAGCCGGCGAAAACGCAATCTAACTTATAATCAATAAATTATGGAGGTCAAAATTGGCAAAAGGAAGTAGAGAAGAAAGCAAAGAATACGTCTTAAAAATGGCCAAGGAACATGATGTCAAATTCATCCGGTTGTGGTTCACTGACATCCTGGGCATGCTTAAGAGCTTTGCCATCACTGTGGAGGAGCTGGAAGGGGCTCTCCAAGATGGCGTGGGGTTTGATGGTTCCTCAATTGAAGGTTTTGCCCGCATCGATGAAAGCGATATGGTGGCGCTGCCCGACCCGGACACGTTCCGGCTGCTGCCCTGGCGGCCCAAGGAGCATGCGGCAGTGGTCCGGATGTTCTGTGACATAGTCAAACCGGGCGGTGAGCCCTTTGAAGGTGACCCACGGCTTGTCCTGAAAAAGAACCTAAAACGGGCGGCGGATATGGGTTACAACTACTATGTCGGCCCAGAACTCGAGTATTTCTATTTCAAGGACTCAACTTGTACCGAGCCGCTGGACCAGGGAGGCTATTTCGACATGGACCCTCATGACGCGGCAACTGACCTGAGGCGGGAAACAGTCCTCGCTTTAGAAGAGATGGGTATCGCCATCGATAAATCTCATCACGAGGCCGCTGCCAGCCAGCATGAGATAGACATGCACTACACCGATGCCCTGACCATGGCAGACAACGTGATGACCTATCGGATAGTGGTCAAGGAGATAGCATTAAAGCACGGGGTCTATGCTACCTTTATGCCCAAACCAGTCTTCGGCATTAATGGTAGCGGTATGCATGTCCATCAGTCACTGTTTAAGGGTGACAACAATGTCTTTTTTGACCAAAAAGGCAAACACCATCTTTCCAAGATAGCCTTAAACTTTCTCGCCGGGCTCCTAAAATATGCTCCCGAGATTACCGCCATCACCAGTCAGTGGGTTAATTCGTACAAGCGATTGGTACCCGGCTACGAAGCACCCGTCTATATCTCCTGGGCAACACGTAACCGTTCTGATCTTATCCGGGTTCCAGAATATAAACCAGGCTTCAAAGATGCGACTAGGTTTGAGCTTCGCTCCCCCGACCCCGCCTGCAACCCGTACCTTTGCTTCAGCGTGATGCTGGCGGCTGGTTTGGCAGGGATTGAGGAAGGTTTGGAACCGCCAGAGCCGGTGGCCGAAAATGTATATCATATGAGTGAAGAGAGAAGAAAGAGTTCAGGTATAGGCACTGTGCCCGCCAGTCTCTTAGAGGCAGTACATCTCACGGAAAAGAGTGAGCTGGTGCGGAAAGCCCTTGGCGACCACGTCTTTAACGCGTTCATTGAGAACAAAAAGATTGAATGGGACCACTACCGCACCCAGGTAACTGAGTATGAACTGAAAAGGTACCTGCCGATTCTATAAGCTCACTTTCCCCATTGGCTATGGAGGGGAGACAAGAGCATGCGCCGATGGTGCATGGTGCTGGCTGGTCAATATCACCATTGGCGACTTCTCAGGTAACACCCGGAAAATATTGAACCATTATTATAGAATAATATGGTTCATTTAGCTTTTCCCGGGTTAGTGTTATAATAGCAGAGGTCTATCGGCAAAAGGGAGTCGCCATGGCACAGGTAGCTAGTTTTGAGACAGAAAGAAAAATAATCGCCATCCTCAAGGTCTTAAGCGAGTCGGTTGAGCCGCTCGGGTCAATTCACATCGCCCGGGAACTGGAGCGACACGGCATTTTCCTGAGCGAAAGGGCGGTCAGGTATCACCTCAGGATTACCGACGAGCGCGGCTACACCCAGCCCATGGGCCATGATGGTCGGATGCTGACGGGGAAGGGCCTTGAAGAACTCAAGATGGCGCTTGCCCCGGAGCAGGTCGGCTTCATCCATGAGAAACTTGAGCTGCTCGCTTTCCACACCACTTTTGATCCGAAAACGCGTACCGGACAGATACCCATAAACACCTCAATCATTGACCAGGCCGATTTTAAGAAAGCAGTCGCGGCCATGAGTGAGGCCTTCCGTGCCGGGTTTAGTGTCAGCGACCTCGTCGCCACTGCCCCTGAAGGGGAGAAACTGGGTTCGGTGGTTGTTCCCAGAGGGAGGATTGGTCTGGCCACGGTTTGCAGCGTGGTTATCAACGGTACCCTGTTAAAAGCCGGCATTCCCACCGAGTCAAGGTTTGGCGGCGTGCTTGAAGTGAGAGACTCCAAACCAAGGCGCTTTGTGGCCATTATCAACTACGCCGGCACCTCACTGGACCCGTCCGAGCAGTATATCCGGGCCAAGATGACGACGGTTGGTGAAGCCGCCAGAACCGGACACGGCAAGATACTGGCCAACTTCCGCGAAATACCGGCCCCGGCAAGAGCAATAGCGCAAGAAGTCATAGATTCGCTCAAGGAAGCCGGAATTCATGGTGTCTATGCGCTGGGAAACACCAGTGAACCCATCTGCCAGATTGCCATCGGTCTGAACCGCGTGGGCATGGTATTGCTCGGTGGTTTGAACCCAGTAGCGGCGGCCGTTGAGTCTGGCATTGAAATCGAAAACATTGCGGAAAGCGGTATGATTGAATTCAGCCAACTGACCAGTTTCTGGAAGCTGAAATCATGAGCTACTTCGATGAGCTGGACAAAATATGGGGAAGGGCGAGTTCCAGTTCAAAACAGCCCCCAAGGAGCCGGGGGAGACCCCGCCATACCCAAAGTTGGCTGATTGCGATTGGGGCGCTCGTCGCCCTATTTATCGCTGCCACCATCAGCAAAGGCATCTACACAGAGTGGCACTGGTTTGACAGCCTGGGATTCAGCAGCGTCTACACGACCATACTGACCACCAGGGTCTGGCTCTTTTTCGCGGGCGCTTTTGTTTTCCTCGCCCTGCTTTTGGCCAACCTCTTTCTGGTACGGCGGCTATCGCCGCCTACTGGAGGCAATATACCCACCGGTCAAGGATGGCTGGTCGTGCGCCATGCCGTTGACATTGGTATCCTTACCTCGGCGGTCTTTATCAGCCTCATTTTCGGTCTCGTTACTTCCGGTCACTGGGAAATGGTGCTGCGCTTTGCCCACGCCACCGATTTTAACGTCGTTGAGCCACTGCTGCAAAGGGATGCGGGCTTTTATATGTTCCACCTGCCGCTCTACCATTTCATTCAGGGATGGCTGGTCTGGGCAACCGTGCTGGTTCTGCTCTTCACTGGAACCGAATACCTTTTAAATATTGGTTTCAGTCGTCCCGGCTATACCCGGTGGGTTAAAGGGCACCTCTTTGCCCTTGGCGCTGCCATCTTCTTTCTCATCGCCTGGAGCTATCGGTTGAAAATCTTCGACCTTCTCTATTCGGAACGCAGTATTATTTTCGGTGCCGGGTATACCGATGCTCACGCCCAGTTGCTGGCATGGCGACTGCTCGTCGCCATCACTATCATATCCGCCTTGTTGCTGATAATCGGCATCTTCCGCCGTGGCTGGCGCTGGCTTTTTGGGCCGATTGCTCTGTGGGTCGCCATCGCCATCATTTTTGGCAGCATCTATCCGGCCATAGTACAGAGATTTCAGGTGGAACCAAATGAGCTGGCGCGAGAAAAATTTTACATCAAGAATAATATTCAGCTCACTTGCCTGGCCTTCGGCCTTGACCAAATTGAGACAAGGGATATTCCCATTAAACTCGCCCCCAGTGAAGAGGACATCATCCGGAACAGCGCCACCATAGACAATATCAGGCTCTGGGACTACCGGCCCATCAAGGACACGTACAACCAGATACAGTCCATCAGGCTGTACTACGATTTTACCGATATTGATATTGACCGCTACTGGATTGATGGCAATTACCGACAGGTGCTCCTCGGCGCGCGAGAGCTTTCTCCAGAAAAACTAGCCTCTCAGGCGCAGACCTGGGTCAACCGTCGGCTGCAGTTCACCCACGGCTACGGCGTGACCATGAGCCCCATCAACGAGGTCACCGAGCAGGGGCTCCCCAACCTGTTAATCAAGGACGTGCCACCGATTGGCATCATTAACATCAGCAGGCCGGAAATTTACTTCGGCGAAAAAACAGTTGACTATGTCATCGTCAACACCGGGATTCCCGAGTTCGATTACCCCAAAGGAGATACCAATGTCTATACCCGTTATGAGGCGGAAAGCGGCATCAGGCTGAACTCATTTCTGCACAAGCTGGCTTTTAGCTGGCAACTTGGCGACATCAACATCCTGATCAGCGACGAGCTTTCCGAAGATAGTCAGCTCTTATATCGCCGCAACATACGAGAGCGAGTAAACCATATCGCCCCTTTCCTGAAGCTCGATAGTGACCCATACATTGTCATCGATAACGGCCAGCTTTACTGGGTGCAGGATGCCTACACAATTTCTGACCGGTATCCCTATTCGCAGCCCACCGCCGCCGGTATAAATTATGTCCGCAACAGCGTCAAGGTGATTATCAATGCCTACGACGGTTCGGTTACGTTTTACCTTATTGACCCGGAAGATGCGGTAGTAAATACCTACGCCTCCATGTTCCCGGCCCTTTTCCGACCGATTGCGGAAATGCCGGAATCCCTCCGGGAACATCTACGCTATCCCGTGGACCTCTTCCAGATTCAGGCTTCTGTCTATCAGACCTACCACATGACCGACCCGCGTGTCTTTTACAACAAGGAGGATGTGTGGACCATCCCGGTGGAAACCTACGCCGATGCCGAACAGGCCATGGAGCCGTACTATGTGGTTATGAGGCTGCAGGGAGAAGAACGCGAGGAGTTTGTCCTCATGCTTCCCTTCACCCCCACGCGGAAAGATAACATGATTACGTGGCTGGCCGCCCGCAGCGACGGTGACAAGTACGGTAAACTCATTGCCTACAACTTCCCCAAAGACAAGCTTATCTACGGTCCACGGCAGATTGAGGCCCGGATTAACCAGGACCCCACCATCTCCAGCCAGTTTGCCCTGTGGGGCCAGAAGGGCTCGCAGGTTATCCGGGGTAATCTGCTGGTGATACCTATCGAGCAGTCAATCCTGTACATTGAGCCGGTTTATCTCAAAGCGGAGAGAGGTCAACTGCCGGAGCTGAAAAGAGTGGTGGTGGCCAGCGGCGACCTGATTGCCATGGAAGAGACCCTGGCCAAGAGCCTGAATGCCATCTACACCGGGCTCCCTGCGAAAGAACCGCCAGCAACTGCCCCGGCCACGCCACAAAAACCCGACGAACTGGCGGAGCTGGCCAAGCTGGCACAGGAACACTATGACCAAGCACAGGAATACCTCAAGGAAGGCGACTGGGCGGGCTGGGGAGAAGAGCTGAACAAAATGGCAGATGTCCTGCGCCAGCTGGTGGAACTTACGGAAAGTCAGAAATAGGTGAAGGAAAGTCAGTCCACATGCGGACCTTTTCCTCACCGGTAATCATCTATCAAACAATAATTTAGAAAGACGTTTATCATCTCTTGCCTGTTGACATTTATGCGATTTAGAATTATATATAGATTAACAAAATACTCTTTTATACGAGGTAATTATGGCACAAAAGCGAGAACTCATTAAGGGCAGTTCCGACTCCCTGCTTCTCTGCTTGCTGGCGCAGCAGCCAATGTACGGTTACCAGATTATCAAGGAGCTTGAGAAAAGGAGTCAGGGCTACTTCAAATTCAAGGAAGGGACATTATATCCGGCGCTTCACCGCCTGGAGAAGGCCGGCTTGATTCTGGGCAAATGGCAGCTGTTATCCAACGGTCGGCCGAGGCGATACTATCACATTACCGCCAAAGGACAGACTAAACTCTCCACGGAGAGAGTCCAGTGGCATGACTTCATCAGCGCGGTGAATATGATATTGCAGCCAGCAGAGAATTAAGCGGGTAAGGCAATGACCACAGCGCGGAATCACTATCTGGAAATCATCCGGGATAACCTGAGGGTTGACCTCACTGAAGGGAAAGAGGTCATCAGTGAGCTGGAGACGCATATTGAAGATAGGCTGCAGGAGCTGAAGGAATCCGGCCTCTCCGAGGAAGAAGCGGAAAGAACCTGCCTCGGATGGCTGGGCTCCGCCAGGGTAATCGCCCGGCAGATATATGAAGCCCACAGCCAGGGTAGCTGGGGGCAGGCATTGTTAGCCGCCATGCCCCACCTGCTCTTCGCGGCACTATTTGCCCTTAACTGGTGGCGCTACGCTGGCTGGCTATCCATTATCGTGGTCATGATAATTGGTACCTCCATTTACGGGTGGTGGCATGGTAAACCGGCCTGGGTTTTCCCGTGGCTGGGTTACTCACTGGTGCCGGTGGCTGCCTTTGGGCTTATCCTCCTCTATCTGCCCAGAGAGTGGTCGCTCCTGACCATCCCGTTTTATTTCCTGCTTGCCCTGTGGTGGCTGTTCTGCATCGTGGTTCAGACGGCAAGGAGAGACTGGCTGTTAAGCTCTTTAATGCTGCTCCCCATGCCAATTATCATTGGCTGGTTTTTAACGCTGATGCCGGGTGCCAAGATAACCAGCCAAACCTTGGAGCGCATTAACTATTTCGCTCCCTGGATTGCGTTTAGTTTTCTCATTCTAGCTTTGACGATAGCCGCTTTCATCCGCCTGCGTCAGCGGTGGTTGCGCATCGCCCTATTAATCCTCTCCGGGCTGCTGACGCTGACCATGGTGGTCTATTATGTTGGCGGAAGGCTCAGCTCGCAGACCTTCGCTGGCCTTATCCTGGTAATGTGGGGCCTTTTCCTGATTCCGCCGCTCCTGGAAATGTCGCTCCGGAAGGTCCGGCGA
>Ga0315296_10005329_pt1 | contig 10293 bp, 8 predicted proteins | sample YL17G14_18_MG_FD_203921 | JGI IMG/M metagenome (GOLD analysis project Ga0315296, IMG submission 203921) | Sediment microbial communities from Yellowstone Lake, YNP, Wyoming, USA - YL17G14_18 | ecosystem: Environmental > Aquatic > Freshwater > Lake > Sediment | place: USA: Wyoming | collected... | reverse complement strand
TTCTCCCATTCTTTGGGAAGCATTGCAGCCACAGTTAATAAACCCAGCGGTGGAAAAGATGCTTTTTTTGAAATGAATTTCAGAGCATGCTTAAAACTCCAAAACGTGTCTGGATATTTCGGGTAAACAAAAAGAATTTTCATGGTTGAGCTCCTGAGTAGTGCTTTGGCATTTTAGCGGGTACGAGTCCACTTATTTAGCCTCTATCTTTTTTAGAATATCACCGGCTTATTAGTGACGATAATTTATTATATAAATAATTGTCTCTCTTGTCAGCTTTTATAAAAAATTCACCCTTAAGAAAATTTTAAATTTTGTTATAATAATTCAGCAACTCCTCAGTCCGCCTGTAGCTCAGTGGATAGAGCGACGGACTGTGGATCCGAAGGTTGGGGGTTCGAGACCACTCGCGTCCGCTACTTTATTCTTTGATTTATCAATCGCTTATTTCTTTTTGTGTTATTAATCCGGGTTGTTTAAATATAGCCAATTTGGGCTAATTTTTTCTCAATTTGTCCCCAGGGAATCTCAGGGGGATCAATTTAATTAGACGCAAGGTCCTGAAAGTTCCCCAACAAGAACTCTTGAGATTTCAAAAAGCTCTAAGTTGGAAGTAACTCTCTGAAAACTTATTTAGCTATGAAAATTTCGGCCGTGTTCTATAATTCCAAAGACTGCACTTGATTACTTTATTTTATGTAAGCGTTTTTGAGTCAATCTGTTGAGAACCAATGCATGATTCAGTACAATAATTATAAATACTATAAAACAGGTCCATAGTGCTGGTACAAAACGGCAAGCTTGTTATCTCCCTATACCATGGGACATCAAGTCCTTTTGCAGAATCGATAGCGAAATATGGGCTCGGAGAAAGAAACCCTTTGGAGGATCTTCAGGTATTTCCCTTCCTGAGAGCGCTCTCCGGGTTAGCCGAGGAATTATTGGGTAGCAATGAATGGTGGTGTGCAAATAAATAGATAGCGGAGAGGATGATAAATCAAGCACGCTATTTCCGTCACGGAGCTTGCTTTTTGAGCCCTAGCCGCATTACTGCAGTTAGATATGCAATACATAATCCGTTTGCTCTGAACTCATATCCTTCAGTGTGGATCTTTACAAAAGAATTCGTTATCGCCATCAAGAATACTCTTTGCCGATGATATTAGAGAGTTTCCCCGTTTTGAAACTAGTTGACCAATCGCCATTCCCTGTACTTGTAGAAATCTCACAAATAGATCTCGACTCCTTAAGAGGCGAGCTCGGCCAGAGCGTGGAAGAGGTTATTGAGGCATTAAATTCGATGGTTTCAAATATTGATGATGAGTTTTTCGAAATAGTAAGTCAGCAAAGTAACTTCCAATTGACCAAGTCCTTGGAACCGGGCCGCGCAAGTCTGTATCATATTATTTTAACTGCGGATGATCCGATATTTCCGAAGTTTTGCCTCGAACAAATTGCATACTGACCAGCTGCCATCGCTATGACATTAACCTTGCACCCTTTATTGTATGCCTAGAGTTTTAACTTTCCCAGTGATAGAATAACCGGGGCAAGTTAACAATATTGGCCAAAAGCGGGAGGCTGATCATGCGAGGGGAATTTAATTATGTTCAGAAGAGCTTTGAGCTGTTTCCTAGGCTGACAAAAATAATGTTCGGTTGGGAGTATGACATGGCTGAAATAGAAAATAAGCTAAGCCATGTAAAAGAAAACGACTGCCTTGATAGAAATGACCTTTTGAGGATAAGAGATGCAAGAGAATGGGACTACAAGAAATTTTGGCCTGACCTAGCAACGGCTATCGATCTGGATAAGCCAATAGGTGGGATATTTAAACTTGGCTGGGAGGGAAAAAAGAAAACAATCTCTGAATTAAATAAGCGATTTCTCCATATCGAGGTTGTTTCTGTTATACTTAGGTTTGTAGATCCCCAAAACTATGCCATAATAAGCCCACCAGTCGAGAAGTTCTTTTCCCTTCAACCGAAAGAAGATCACGTTGAATACTACATTAGCTATCTTAATCTATTGAATAAGACTTTGAAACACTTTCAACTTCCAAATAGACTTGCAGACGTTGATATGGCGTTATGGTGTCTATCTTTTATACTAAAGGGTTGGGGTGATGAAGAGTTCCGTGCTAGGTGGATAGAATCAGATAGGTCGATTATTGAATTGATCCTACACCGCTATAAAACTGATCGATTTTTTAAAAAAATGAGACTACGTGAAGTCCTTCTTCAGGCGTACCAGGATATTGAGGAAGATGCGTGTGAACCCAATAGGGTCTTGCTTGCTGATTGTCTTGATTCTGAGGAGATTGATCCCGAATTAGCAATGATAACAATATCATTTTGTTTTGAGAATTTTCTTTGGAAGCTAATTGAAGAGACGGGGAGGGCTGATGAGTTTAAGGCTATGAGGCCAAGAGAAAAATGGATTAAAGAGCTTACGGGCATCAAGATATTTGAAACAACTTCGATTTTTTATCGATGTTTAAGCTTAAGAGATAGATCCGTTCATCCTTGGCTTGAAAAATTAAACTCCATAGAAAGAGAAGAATTTATTGATAACCTTGAAAAGCTAATCCTAAAGAAAAAGACAAATCGTCTTTAGCTGTCAAAGCAACACGAGGCTTTGGCTGTCTATCAAAGTTTGGCCGATTAGACTTGTTCTTCCACCCCTATCCCCCAGTCAGCCGGACCTGATGGACGCAGTCTGTCCTGCTAGTTTGCGGAAAACAGAATCTCAAATTATCTCTATTATCACAATTTCTAGAGCCCGAACACGACTTGACAATCCTTATTGATGCTTGTATTGTTCGATTAGATAACAGGGGAGGAGTTCTATGAAGTTTATTCACACAGCTGATATTCATCTGGGGAAATCATTTGCTTTTTTAGGTGATAAAGGGAGCCTTCTGCGCGACGCTCAAATGGAGACCCTCGAGAAAATAGCCGATCTGGCTCGATCTGAATCTGTCGATTTCCTGATAATTGCAGGTGATCTGTTTGAATCAAATGAGGTCAGTTCTCGGCTTGTACGTAAAACCGCTGAAATACTCAAAAGCATTAATCCCATTCCGGTTTTGGTTTCTCCCGGCACACACGATCTTCTGGATGAAGGAAGCGTTTACAGGCGGAAAGAATTTCGGGGACCAAATATAAGGGTGTTTGGGATCGACGGCACATTTATAAAGGTGAAAGATGCGGCCATTCATGGAAGAGCAAACGATACTAAACAGGGGAGCGTTCATCCTTTAAGAGAGCTAAAGTCTGACCCTGAGGCCAAATTCAATATCGCGGTCATTCATGCCAGCGTTGAAATCGAGGGCAAAGCGAATCCTGATGATTATCTGGTCAGTACAAAAGAGATCGCAACCTCTGGGATGGATTATGTTGCATTAGGACATTGGCACAGAATGAGTGAGTTTAGTAGCAAAGGAATTACTGCATGGTACAGTGGTTCCCCAGAAACCACCAAGTTTGATGAAGCTGGTAAGGCAGGACATATTTTGGTTGTGGATCTAGGTAAAAAAATAACAGTTGAGTCCAAAAAAGTCGGACAGTATGAATGGGTGGACAAAACCATAGATGTTTCAACTACGCCTCCCGGGGATTTGCTCAATTCTGAAATAGAGAAAATAAAAGGGGAGAAGATGCTTTTGAGATTACAGCTTACAGGAACACTCCCAAGTGGGTGTGAAGTGGATGCCAATCTGTTGGAAGACGAATTTTCAGATAGTTTCTTTTATTTTGAGGTAAACACATCCAAGTTGGGATACCCGGTTAAAAAGGTTGAGCAACTTTTTGCACAAGGCACTATCGGCGCTTTGTATGTCACCCGCCTTAAGGAGCTAATCAAGCAGGCAGATACTAAGGAAGAAAAAGCTCTTTTGGAAGAAGCCCTTTATATGGGCGCCAGTTATATTGCGCAGGAGTTGGAGGTGGAATAAATGCGTCTAAGATCTATAGCGACAACGAATTTTGGAAACCTGGCGAATAAAAAGTTAGTTTTTGGAAAAGGTCTTACTGTGGTCAAAGGCCCGAATGAGGCAGGAAAATCCTTTAGCATCGAAGCGATCACGCAAGGTTTGTACGGCGATGCGGCTTCGGGTGCAGCCCAAATTCGTGAGCATTGCCGTAAATGGGGGAGTGAAGAGGCGTTTTCATTAGAATTAGAGATTGAAAGCAAAGGAGTGAAATACAAGGTCATTCGTGATTTTGAGAACAAGAAGAATGTCTTGATTAAACCTGACGGAACTGAAGTAAAAGACAAAGAGTCTGTAAGAAAAATGGTCGCAGAATTAGTGGGCCTGCCTTCTCAACTGGCCTTTGAAGCCACCGCTTGCATCCCCCAAGAGGAGGTGGAGAAAATTGGAAGCGCGGTTTCCACGCTCAGAGAGATTATCGAAGGGAGACTAGCCGGATCGGGTTCTGATACTGACAAGATTGTGAAAAAGATCAATAAAGTTAAAGAGAGCATATCCTCCAAAAGCGGTAAATTGGGAGACCTTGTGGCCACTGAAGCAGAAATACTTGAGCTTGAAGATGAATTGAGGACAAAGCAGGAGCGGTTACGGGAGTTAACCAAAAATAAAATAGAATTGGAAAATATAAGCCAGAAATTTCAGAGTGAAACCCAGAGATTGCAGGATAAAGATGATGCTTTTAAGGGAAGCCAGGAGTATATGACGGCGCACAGCAGATTTGAAAAGGCCAACAAGGAATTTGGATTGACCGAGGAGAACCTAGATAAGCATAAAAAAGCCAAGGAAGGCATCCAGGTTGGATCTAAAGAGCTTAAATTGTCTCAGTCTAAGTTAGAGACCCTCTCGAGTATTATAAAAAACGGAGAGGACTACCAAAAGACGGAAGCGAAGTGCAAGGAATTAGTGGACAAAGCGACTAGTATGAAGACAAAAATATTGGCCATAAAAAAAATTGAGACAGGGATACAAGAAAAACAAAAGGAGATCGAATCTTATAAAAAAGTTGATTATACAGTTCTTCAGAACGCAAGGAGTATTCCCAGTGAAATTAGAGGCTTACGATCGTCTTTAGCAGAACAGCTTTTTGGCATAAAGGTGGAGCTTGAGAAAGATGTGGATTTTTCGATCATTTCTGATGGGAAAAAGGTCAAAGGGTCTGAGGCTGAGATGCATGTGGAGGCCACTGTGAAGTTTCCGGGGATTGCTTCGGTCCAGGCTAAAAACTTAACCGGGGAAGGGAAACCCATTGTAGAGGAAATCGAAAGAAAAGAGGAGGTATTAAAGCGGCTTTTAAAGGGGTATGGAGTCCAAAATTTAGAAGAGCTTGAGGCTCTACATAATGAGAGGGAAAAGGCAATTGCCGAGAAAGGCAATCTGAAAATGAAGAAGGAGACGCTATTGGGAGATGAAGATCTGTCCAATCTCCAGTTGGATTTAGGAAAATTGGAAAAAGAGTTTAAAAAAGAAAATCAAATCAGAGAGGAACTCAAATCGCACGCGATAGCTGTCGTTGAATTGGAAATGAAAAAAACAAACGAACAAAAGCTCGTAGCAAAAATTGGGAAGCTAAGAGAGAGCATCACGAAGAACGAGGGCATACTAGAGGCCATAGGCAATGATGAGAATGGACTGAAGATACTCAAGAGGGAGGCTACTAAAGAATTAGTCAAAGCAGAGGCCTATCTAGAGGAGAAAAGAATTTATAAGTGCACCCCTGAAGAATTTGTAAAACTGAAAAGGGAAACAGATACCTTGCAAGAAGAGGTGAAAAAATTGAATAAAAGACAGATTGAGTTGAGTGTTAAAGTAGAACAAGAAACGATAGGCATAGAAGATATTGCAGCCTTAGATGAGAAATTGAGTGAACTAAGAAGAAAAAGGGAACGACTTAACCACAAGTATAAGGTCTTGCGTATCGTCAATGATAACATTACCTGGGCACGGGAAAGCTCCATAACGCAGTTTTCAAAGGGTATCGAGGATCAGATGAGCAAAATCTTGTCCAAAATAACTAATGGAAAATACAAGAAAGTAAAATTAGATGAGAATCTTGGAGTGAGCCTATATTCTGGAGAAAAAGGAGAATATATCAATATCGATGACAAGATCGACAAGCTGTCCAGTGGAACCGTGGATCAGGTCTATCTGGCGGCGAGGCTAGCAATTTTGGGGGTGATTGCGACTGAAGAAAAGCCACCTATTATGTTGGATGATACCTTTGTGAGCTTTGATGATATGGGAAGAAAAGAACAAGCCTTTAAAGTTCTGGAGTCAGTCGCAAAAGATTACCAGGTCCTTTACTTTACATGCCATGACTGCCCTGAAGGTTTGAAAGTGGTCGAGCTTACCTAATAAAATATTAGTTTTAGAGTAGAAAAAAATGAATACAGAAGAAGATGTTCTAAAAAAAATCAAGAAATTACGCGAAGAATATGAATACTGGTTTGAAGTATTCCGCAGGTAAAAGGACCCCAAAAAAAGGGAAGAAGCTAAGCAAAAATACAAGCCTGCGATAAGTGAAATTATCAGGTTGCAGGAGGAGTATAAAGTAAGATCTGTTCCAAAACATTCAAGTGCGGAACGAGCCAGAATGGATATTAACCACCAGAAAAAGAAACTCACATTATCTAAAGAGCAGATCAATGAGAGGAATTTAGAGAGAGAATTCAATAAAGAAAAGAATCGGACGTGACCTGCCTCCCTTAAAATCGGTCCAGGTATAATGTTAGACATTACATGGAGGGGACCCCGGCCTGCCCGAAGTAGAGGATGCCAGGAAGAGGCTGGCTGGGCTGATGCGACTAAGCAACAGACTGAAGAAGATAAATCTGACAAGCGATGCTGTTGTGTCTGAGAAAAGTTCGAAAATTGGACATTAGCCCACCCCACCTTATTCCCTGAATTTTCAAGTGCTTATATTAACTTTGTCTTTCAACCCTAAACCGTAATTTTCAGCGTTTTTCAGTCCATTTTGTCACATATTTGTCACATGGAAAAGTCTATTTGAAAGAAAGTATCGGTCTTACAAACCGGGTCACTGGTTCGAACCCAGTACCGCCCACCATCCTATTCTCTTGTAAAATAAGGCTTTTTCGGTTCGTTTTCCTTTCAATCCAAATATCGTAATTTCAGCGCTAATCAACAAATTTTGTGACATATTTGTGACATGGGAGGAGTCTAGATATGAATGTTCACTACATGTTCAACTCCACTATTGACATCATCATAGAACTTAACGTATATGAGTTGTAAGAAAGGAAAAGGAGAATAGAGTTTCTTCGGTAAGAGAAGTTTCTCGCTTTGGCTCCAGAAGACAAATAATATATCCTCACAATGAAGGCTGATGAACTAAATGCACGACTTAAATCTCTTTACAGTTTTATCAAACCCCTTTCAAATATTGGACAAGTTGAGGATTATGTCCTCGCCGATGCAGAGGGGTATGACGCTAAGTCTAGTAGTGCAAGCAAGGGCATCCAAGCTTTCAGAGAACACCATCCTTTCTGCATCTGCGCCTCTTCTTCAAACATTTATCTTTATTAGTGAGGGCATGAATATCCCACTTTCCGATGAGACAGAAGTACTTCTGCGTCAAGCTAAGGACGCTGGGATATCTTTTCATGAGACATATTCACGAAACCCTAGTAGGCCCTTAACTGCTGCTCCCAAAGGTCCACCGGAATTTAGCATATTCGTTGACGAAAGTGGGACCGCATCTTTCGACGAAGCCCCGCAACCTGTACTTTGTTTGGTTGGTATAATCGTGAAAGACAAAGATATCCCTGGTTTCGAACAAGCTTCAGATCGACTGCTGGAAACGTATGGACTTCCAAAGAAATTCGAAATACATGCCCCAGAATTTCTAACGACCACTCCAAAAAGACCTCTCAATAAATTGAAACTCGATGAAAGGTATGCCCTACTTCGAGATTTTCTCGATTTGGGGATGAACCATGCAGTTGGCATACATCATCTCAGCATGCTCAAGAGCATGGTCAAGCCTGATTATCAGAAAAAGATGGTAACACAGGGATTAAATGCTTATACTCACACGGTGGTTTGGTTTTTATTAACGTTGGATCGAGTATGCCTTCTTATAAAACTAGGAACACGTTACAAATATTTCTATGACCGAACCGATGCCTACAGAAAAGATATCGGTATCATCTTCCGAACTCTAAAAGAGAATACAAATGAGTGCCTCAGATTTTTTTGTTTAAATGATCCTCCTATTATGCTTTATGCTTGAATCACACAATAGCCGTTTAATTCAGCTAGCTGATATAGTAGGTTATTATCTAAATCGCTACAGACGTTTTGAGGTGAAGATATTTAAGAACCGAAAAGAACTAGAAAAGCACAAGGACAAAATTTTCGAAATATACGGTTTAATTCGTCCCAAAATACTAAGCTATATCGGAAGAGATCTCAGTATTACTGTAGATTGGGAGGCTTTAGGCAGCTTTTCTCTGAAGAAGAAATTGCCCAAATTAAAGGCGCCGAAAAGTCGGCGATAACAAAAGCCATAAATTATTCTAGATATAAGACTGCTGATTCAAAACCATAAAGACTATTCCATCAGAGAATGATTGCTGGACTCAAAATCCTCCAGGAATGAAATCTTAGCTTTTTCGTAAGACACACAAAGCCAGCAATTTACTGAAAAATCAATTAGTTCCGAAAAATGATGGGGTATTGTTAAAATTGTCTGTATTGTCTGCATGGAATTATGCAAAATAGTGACACAGCAGGTGACTCAGTAGATATTGATTATCATTAGAAGAAGATCAAAATTATGATAAAGTGGGATCGTGTGTAGGAGGCAACAGCTGAAGCGAAAGCGCAGAAAAAAAGGCATTTCCCCTGTAGGTTCCGCTTTTTCAAGGCGTTGCCGTTTTCGATGGATTTCGATGTTTTTAGATAGTTTTCGATATTTTTAGGCACACTTTGGGCACAGTCCGATGTTTACTGGTTTACAGATATGCAAATGGCTTACCATAGAGTTTCCCTTCGGTTTCTTCAAACCAGAGAAGCCTTGCCCATTCCTGCAATTTCCTTAGATTAGTTGTCTTAGGAAATGGATTATCCTTCCACGGGGAATTCTGGAGCGTCGCCATGGCAAACGCTTCACAGCTCCTTCGTGGATAATGAAAAAGATATGAACTCCAGATGGACTTAAAAATGCCATAATGATCACGGCAAAAGAATTCTTTCCATGTTTTGGCTAGTTTCCCTTCGGGTTTTATGTCTATAATTTCAATTTGGGCAAGTTCAAAAGTCGGGTTATCTTTCCATGTATTGAGCAGCAGTTGCCTTGCCTCAACATCGGTTTCAGGAGCTGCATAACCGAATATCGTTAGAAAGTAAGTATGTTTAAGAAAATGTCGCAATTCGTTCCATTCTGTCTCAATGAAAGGGTGTGCGTTGTAGTTTTTTTGTTTGACTGGATAAAGAAGTGGAGTCGGTTCGAGAATCTTCCTAAATTTTTTACAGATGTTTCCTTTGAAATCTTTTACACGATGTTCCAAACAAATGGCTATTTCTACATTGCCATGAAGATGGACCATTTTTGGCGATTTTACGGCACGACTATTTCGTTTCCAGGCCAATGCTAAGAATGGATCCCAGTTAAAACTTGCTATCAGGTCTTTTTCACGCAGAGATAAAACTAGGTAATCATAAATCGTAGCCTTTTCAGGAATTAATAATTGAGAAAAATACTCTTGAACACGACTTTCGATTTCTTTAACCAATTCAGGATATTTTCCTGAAGAAACCAAATCATCGTACATAGACTCAAAGTCTGCATCTTCATAATAGACATTATGGCTTTTTAGTAAGGGTCCAAGATTCAGGTATTCTTTCAACTCGCACATTACAGGTACGGGTTTACCTTTCGCGTCACCTTTTGGAAATGCTGCTTTGCTGCCGCCAGCACCTAAAATGACTATATGCGGTGAGTAATTTATATTAGTCTTTAAGTCTAATGCAGGTAACGTTGGCATAACTATCTAGCCTCGCGAATATTATACAAGCTTGAAGCATATCTGGCCAATATTCATGAAGTGGGAACGGCTCCCTTTTTCCGCTGGTTCCGTGGATAAACCTGTTGAAAAATGGCCTATTCAATTTCCCATGATATTGATTAGCGTGCAATTCTGACAGATTGCACATTTTTTCGGCACTTCCGAATGCCGGCTGTTGTCAGCAAAAGGGGGGTTGATGATGGGAACCAAAAAGGTGGGACCTCTCTCCAGCCGGCTCAAGAGAGGCAGATATATTATAGCACAAATTGACAGCCA
>Ga0315296_10005328_pt1 | contig 10294 bp, 11 predicted proteins | sample YL17G14_18_MG_FD_203921 | JGI IMG/M metagenome (GOLD analysis project Ga0315296, IMG submission 203921) | Sediment microbial communities from Yellowstone Lake, YNP, Wyoming, USA - YL17G14_18 | ecosystem: Environmental > Aquatic > Freshwater > Lake > Sediment | place: USA: Wyoming | collected... | reverse complement strand
GAGCTTATCGATAAGGTGCGCCATAACAAGCCGATTAACCCTCACTTCGTGGCGGCTGAGCTTTGTGATTTCCTGGATAAAGATGCCACTATTATTCTAGACTCTTTTTGCATGGCCGGATTTGCCACCGACAAGATAAAGGCCTCCTTTGCCGGACACGTACTGGATGGCGCCACCTGGAGCGGTGTTGGCCACGGTGTGGGCATCGCCATGGGCGCTCAATTAGCCAGACCGGGTAAGCAGGTTGTCGACCTTCTGGGCGATGGCGGTGTCGGTATTGCCGGCTTTGATATTGAAACCGCGGCCCGCTACAACATCCCTGCCTGCTATTTGCTTTTCAACAACAGCAGCTGGATGGGTTACGCCGCGCAAAAGGAGATTCTGCCGAAGGACGTGAAGAATTGTGACTGGGGCATGCTGCCCGATATCAGGTACGATAAGATATTCGCCGAGATGGGATGCCATACTGAACTAGTTACCGAGCCACAGCATCTCAGGCCAGCGCTTGAGAGAGCCTTTAACTCAGGGAAAACCTCGGTGATTAACGTCATTCCTGATAATACTGCGGTGGCACCCCAGCTTGTGGGCAGAATGGAATACTATAGGAAACTTTTTGCTGGAGAATAGGTGCTGAATTGTGCGTCTACTAATGAAAAACTGCATAGGGAGGTGATAGCCAAATGGCTCGTCCACTCGAAGGAGTAAAGTGTGTCGGTGTTATCATGTTTCAGCAGACAACGGTCGCGTTTAGCATGATGGCTGACCTGGGGGCCGAGGTAATTAAGATAGAGCCCCCGGAAGGTGAACTGGGCAGACGGCTTGGCGTGACACCCAAATTCCCGCTCAGCCCCTACTTTGAGACGAACAACCGTGGTTTCAAGTGTATAACGCTGGACCTTAAGAAAGAGAAGGCCAGAGAGATACTTTATAAGCTGGTGAAGGATGCCGATGTCTTCGCCCAGAACTTCCGTCCCGGCGTCGCCGAGCGTCTTGGTTGCGGCTACGCGGACCTGGTTAAGATTAACCCCGGCATCGTTTATCTCAGCGCATCAGCCTACGGTCCAGACGGGCCAAATGCCAAGTTACCGGGAACTGACGGCATAGCCCAGGCGATGGGCGGCATTTGCTTTAGTTTTGGTGAGGAAGGCAGCCGCGTGACGACAGGGCAGATCGCGGTGGGGGACGAAACCGCTGCCTTTCATAATTTTCAAGCGGTGATGGTCGGCCTGTACCACAAGCTGAAGACCGGTGAGGGCCAGTTGATTGAGACCTCATTGCTTGGCAGCCAGATTCGCCTGATGGGCTTTTCTATGACGCGATTTCTCTTCACTGGTGAAGAGATGCCACGCAGTCGAATACGTTTCTTCGTTGGCGAGGCACCGAACCTGACGGCTACCTTCACTGACAAGAGAGGCAAGCCCTTTATGATTCAGGTGGTTGGTGAAGAGCGCTGGCGGAAAGGCCTGGAGAATACCGGTCTTGCCGCGGAGCTGGACAAAGTCGGTTGTGCCAGGTTAGGAGATATCGCGGCTTCCCCGGAGACGAGGAAGACCTTCTTGGCTACCATGGACCGACTGTTTGCTGCTGATACCAGGGAGCACTGGCTGAAACTACTTCGTGAAGCCGATGTCATAAGCGCTCCCATCAACACCGTGGGTGAAGCCGCAGTCGACCTTGATGTCATCGCCAATAAATATGTAATTGAGGTTAATCACCCCAAGGTGGGCAAGATAAAAGAGGTCGGTTTCCCCTGGAAATTCCATAAGACCCCGGCCCAAGCCGGAATCGCGCCGGCACTGGGTGAGCACAACAACGAGGTGCTCAAGAGACTGGGCTATTCGGCTGCGGATATCAAGCAGCTCAAAAAAGAGGGGGTCATTTAAAAAATCCGGGCCGTGTCCGGGGAAGCTCCGGCCGGCCCTTTTCCTTTTCGTCTATTTGGCACGACCCTTTAGCATGGGTTAGCAGGCATTACTGCTTGGCGGCCTCTTTTTTCTCTCGCGCCAGGAAGCGGGCGAGCCTATCCAGTTTGAAAATGGTGTTGAACTCCGTATTTTTACTTATCCAGAGTTTTTTCGTGATTACAGAATCGGTAATCGCCCCTTTATATCTTAAGCCATCGAGCAGGGTCCTTGGGTCTTCACAAACCATGACGAAGTCAGGTGATTTGAGCTTTCTCTCTTCAATTCTGAAATCACCGTCATTGATGAACATGGCAAAGTCACCGCCTCTGGTCCTGACGCCGATTTCTCGTTTCCAGCCTTCTATGGCACGACGTGCCCGTTTTGAGGCGCGCATCTCCGCAGCTAAAGCCTGCATTTCTTTGAGACATTGCCGGTAAATAGCTCTATCTTCAGCTGTTGGCTTGGGGAAAGCGGGCTCCATTGGGGCTGCCCACCCCAGCTCTGATTCCAGGAGTCCGTTTCTGGCTATCTGCTCCGGCGTGAGTTCCGCCGTGGGCACACCGAAAATATCGGTTATCTCACCGATTCGCTCATCCCGGAAAACCACTTTTACCTCGGTACCCTTTTTGAATATTCCCGGAACCAGTATGCCGGTGGTGGTATAGAGCATAACGCTGAGGGCGGTATCCGCGCCATTCAGTATCACTCGTCCTCGGCCGAAGGGAGCTTTGTCCAGGAAGAGCGCGCTGGCGAAATAGGTAATCGGTGGTGTGCTTAACATTTTGCCCACCTGACCTACCTCTACCAGCTCGGTGGGCGCAAAATCACAAAAAGGACAGTGGGTCACAAAGGGAGGCACCCTGACGAGACCACACTTGGTGCACTTACCGCCGAGTATTTTGCGCTCGTCCTTGATGGCGATGAAGAAAGGAGATAGTTCCCCGATGCTTCTCTCGTAAAAGGTATAAAAGGCGTCATTCATCAAAAGATATTTTTGGTTGTCAATCGTGGTTATTCTGCCTTCCTTGTCCGGGATGAACTCAAACGGGATTACCTTTTTCTTCGGTGAGGACTTCATATTGAACCTCCTCATTTATTCATGCTCCAGGATAATCACCACCCCATACTGGCAGATGGTGCTTCCCGTGCCGTGAACCAGCCCACGGCGATATCCCTTGCTAATCATTTCATTGCGGCAGGACCAGGCTGACATGATATTGCTGGCGCCTACGGCATGCCCGCAGTAAATTAAGCCGCCGCTGGGGTTTACCGAGAGCCTGCCTCCGGGAGTCATGATACCTTCCTCAATCAGGGCGTCAGCCCTGCCCAGAGGCACAAAGTCCATCTCCGCCAGGCTAATCTCCAGCTGATGAATAAAGGCGTCATGAACCTCAACAACATCAATCTCCTCAAGGGGATGCTTAATGCCTGCCATCTGATAGGCTCTCTGTGCCGCCACATGGTGCGACATAATGCGACCCCAGTGATTGTGGTTTTTACCGGCAAAGGAGACTTCGTTAGCTTCACCTACCCCGGTTATCCACACCACCGGTTTCCCGCTGTTTTTAGAAATCGCCTTAGCCGTTTCCTCTTCCGCAATGAGCATCGCGGCCGCACCTTCAGAATAAACACAGATTTCCAGTTCTTTGAAGGGGTAAACGATGTACCGGGAATTCATCACCTCCTCGGGAGTAACCTGGTCAAGTTGCCGCTGCGCATAGGGGTTGGTTCTCACCTGCTGGCTGAGCTGGGCTGATATTTGAGCGGTGACCTGAGGTTTCAGGTCTCCGGGGTGCTCATCCATATAGGCGAGGACTACTTCCGCATAGCTATCCGAGGCAGTCCACCCTATCTTCTGTTCAAAGAAGCTGTCTCCGGACCAGCCAATAACTTTGATTACTTCCGGAGTTGCGGACATGGAAGTGAAGTCAAAACAGTCAGTCGCTTTCTCTACTCCGAGGACAAGGGCGACATTATATCTCTCTGCGGCAACATAGGCATGGGCAGCGGAGATGGCGTAAGCCCCGGTGGCACCGCCGTTGCTGATGCGAATGCCGGGCTTGTTCTGCATGCCAATGACCGCCTGAAGGGGATGCTCCGGGATACAGGTCCTCTCAAAAATATCGTTGTAAATGCCGTAGACGACCGCATCAACATCCTTGATTGAAATCGCCGCATCCTTCAAAGCCTCCCTTGTCGCCATCTGCGCCAGCTCATAATAGGTCTTCTCATACCATTTGCCCCGGAACGGGGTCACTGCCGCCCCCACGATGCCAACCTTCCTTGCCATATTTACGCCTCCTCTAATTTCGGGTGAGGTTCCCGCTTATCCTTGAGCGGTTAGGAAAATTTTACCGTAACTAATAAGACCTGGGCATGCCAAGCACATGTTCACCGATATAGTTCAGTGCCATCTGCTGTGTCACCGGTGCCAGCCTAATCAGGTTAATCTCTCGCCACCATCTTTCCACATGATATTCCTTGGCGTATCCGTAGCCCCCGAAGACCTGCATTGACCAGTAAACAGCTTTAATGGCATTTTCCACCGCGACCACTTTGGCCATGTTGGCGGCAGCGCCAATCTCCCCCAAATCAGCCTGACTCTCCCACAGGGCGGCTGCCTTGAAATTCATGAGCCGGGCGGCTTCAAGCGCGGCGTAAGCTTCACTCAGGGGGACCTGCAACGCTTGGTAGCTCCCAATGGGCACGTCATCAAACACCTTCCTCTGTTTGGAATACTCGGTAGCTTTACTTATGGCGAGCCTGGCCAGGCCGATAGAGGCGGCGGTGAAGCTCATTCTTTCCGTATTTAACATATCAAGTAGTGAATACCATCCCTGGTCCGGTGGCGGCATAAGCGCCTCCTCCGGTAACTCCAGCTCATTGATGCCAACCTGACATGAGTGCGAATAATTTATGCCATGCTTGGGTATGGGACTTACCTGAACCGCCGGACTGGGCAAATCAGCCAGAAAAAGACTCAGCCCGAGCACCTTTTGGGGAACCTTGTTTTTGGGCGTTGTCCGGGCTACAATCACCATTACGCTGGCCCGGTCTGCCCCACTGATGAAGGTCTTGTCGCCGTTTATTAGCCACCGGCCTTCTTTTTTCAGCGCCGTCGTTTTGATGTTGAGGGTGTTTGACCCGGCATCAGGTTCAGTTAGCCCCAGGCAGCACTCCAGCTCTCCCCGAGCAATTCCGGGCAGATATTTTCCCTTCTGCTGGCCCGTGCCATGTCTGGTGATGCCAAGAGCGCCGAAGATTTCCGAGAGGATAAGATACCAGGCACCACCCAGTCCGCATCCTCTGGCGACTAATTCCTCCATGGCGATGAGCAGGTCGGTTATCCCCCTTCCGGCACCCCCGTATTCTTCCGGAATGACAATCCCGGTAAAACCAGCCTCACTTATAACCTTCCAGAATTCCCCGGCAAACTCCTGCTTCTCCTCTTTTTCCCTCCAGTATTCGGGACCAAACTGCTGGGCAATTTCTTTCGCGGTACTGGCAATCATCTTCTGCTCTGGTGTCAAGTCAAAATTCATTTGGCTTCACCTCACCTCATCTGTTCGGTGACCCTCAGATATTTGCCCGCTTCAGGTAAACCTTCCCGCGGACATTTATTCTGTCCTACCATTCCTTGATTTGCTGCTGGGTAAGATTCTTGAATCTGCCCTGTCTCTCAAGGTACTCGCTCAGAGGTTTACTGACTTCGCCACTGCCAGCCCTCATAGTGCCCTAAACTCTGGCTTTCGCTTACTCCTCCCTTGATTCGGAAACACCCATGTGCTCTAACAGCGAGGAGGTATCCACCATCGGCCATTCACCTTTAAGAGTCTCCAGGTTGACGAAAGTCTCCAGCCTCACGACGCCGGGTATCGCCGAAATTTCCTTCTCAATTAATTGCGCAAACTCCTGAGGCGACCGCGTAATCACGATAGCAATCATGTCATATCTACCCGTAACGAAAGCCAGATAACAGACATTTGGCTTTTTGCCCAGTATGTCAGCGATTCTTCTCAGCTTTGCCACCTGAACCTGCAGTGCCATGAACCCGATAAAGTTGTAGCCTAATTTACTGATATTCGGTGCCGCAATGGTTTTGATAATATTATTTTCCAGCAGGTCTCTGATTCTTTTGCGTACGGTACCTTCCACCACATTCAACTTTTTGGCTAGGTCAACATGCCTGGCTCTACCATTCTTTTGCAGTTCCCGTATCAGCTCTAAATCAAGTTCATCAGTCATCCTGCCTCCGAATACGAAAATCGTAATAATATCAATTATTATTACTTCATTATCGTAAGAAATTATATAATCAATTAATATATCTGTCAAGATATTTCGGTTGGAGTAATGGAATCAAGCGGTCAAAATCTAAGCCAGCTTAAGTATATATTAAGTAGAAAAGTGATATAATTCTTGAAAGCGGAGCCGCAAACATTAGCGATAACGGTCATCATTTAATTCAGGAGGTATTTCCAGATGAAGGTATTGGGTATAGTCGGCAGTCCAAGAAAAAATGGCAATACTGAAGTTTTGGTCAAGGAAGCTCTGGACAGTGCTCGCCGTCTGGGAGCCTCAACCGAGATGGTAAAGGTTTCCGATATGAATATCATGCCTTGTGATGGTTGTGAAACATGCGATATTACCGATGAGTGCAAGATAGAAGATGATATGCAGAGCCTTTATGCCAAACTCCTGCAGGCGGACGGGATTATATTTGGTTCGCCAGTCTACTTTTGGGGCGTTACGGCTCAAGCCAAAGCCATCATTGACCGCACCTTCGTCTTTAGAAGAGAAAGAAAATTAAGAAATAAAGTAGCCGGTGCCGTGGTCGTGGCACGCAGCGGAGGCGCAAGCACTGCTTTTAGTGCCTTGAGCGATTTTTTTAGTCTTCATAGAATGATTCCAGCCAGGTCAATCGGGCCCAGAACTGAAGAAGAACTGGCCAAAGAATGGGGTGGAGGTGTTATTGCCTACGCTGATAAACCAGGAGAGGTAAAAAAAGACAAACAGGCTTTGGCCAAAGCTCAATCCCTTGGGAGAGCTATGGTTGAAACCATACAAATCCTAAAGCCACGATGATAAATAAACCGCTGGAATTCATTTCTTCCATTAAAACTACGTTTTCAAGCCCCTCTTCAGCGCTTCTTGTTTGGCGACTAAGTCAGAGCGCGGTGGAGAAAAGACCTCAATCATGCGTAAACCCCGATTAGAACTGCGGTTGCCATGTTCCACATTGGGAGGGATGATGAGCACATCGCCTTCCTCAAGGTGATATAGTTTTCCATCAACTATGAAGTCGCACGCCCCATCATTGACTATCACTATCTGTTCCGGCTCATGGCGGTGAGGGGTAACATAGATATTGGGCTCCAGGGTAACAAAGCTGACCGTGACCCTTTCCGTGGAGACGATGTAGTTTCTAGCACCCCGAATAAGCTCCATAAGTGGCGTAGGGCTCCTTCTTCTCCATCATTACCGGTAACCTACCTTTTCTTATTCCCTAGACAAATATCAACGGCACCCTCAATCTCACTATATCTTCTATCCTTGCTCTTCTACCCTGAGCGACAGGTTCCTCTCTTTAGCCCAACCTCCTTCATAAGGCGAACGGTAAAAATGACGTAATTTTACATTGCTCATAAGCCATTTGCCCTTTATTTTTTCATATTCATCAATATACAAACAACTAGACCAGAAGCCTTTGCCATTGCGCAAGATGCCTGAGTTCATCCCATACCACGTTCCATAGGCTTTGTTGCCTTCGACGGTGATATCAGGCGCAACAATACGGTGACACGAGAATATCATGTGTTTTGACATCCCCGCAAAGTACTCCTTAATCACTTCTCTCCCCCGGAACTCCCCCCATGCTTCCCCACCCCATACCGCGTCTTCCGTAAATAGCTCACCCAGTTTTTCAACATTGAAGTTATCATCAACATATTTGGCATACCGGACCTTCAGTTTCTTGATTTCCTCTAAATCTTCTAAGACCTGAACTCTCTTTTCTAACTCTTTTAATGTCATTTTGTCTCCTTTCTATCCCCGATATTGATTCTTGTCTTCCCGCTCTACACTACAAATACGGTTCCATTTCGCTCTCCATATGCCGTGGTAAAAATACTCTAATCAGTAAATCTTTCCCTGCCAAGGCAATTGTCGATACCGTACTCTCTTTTCACGAAGCGATAGATAGCAATGTCATACTCCTCCGGGTACTGAAATTTTCGCTCCGCTATCAATACAATTTGCCTGCCTAATTCTCTTGACGCTTTCATGGCGTGCTTATCCTTACGAATGTCTCCCTTTTTTCTCGCATAGCCATAAACGAAGTCGGTGGAAAGCATGTGGTGTACGGAAAAGAAAGTATTAAAGAGATTCCACACACCCAAATTGCCTAAACTCGCTCCAACCGATATTACACCACTGACCTTGTTAGTCAACTTGTTGTTATTTGTGTATAAGGCATAAGAGCGGTCAATAAGGATTTTAGCTTGGGCCGTCGCATTGAAAAAGTAAACCGGCGTACCCCAAATAATTCCATCTGCCTCTAATAGTTTAAGATAAATCTCTTGTACGTCGTCTTTTATGTGGCATTTACCGGTCTTTTCGCATGACAAGCATCCGTCGCAAGGTTTAATATCTTTATCCCAGATAGTTAACAACTCGCTCTCTGCCCCGTGGTCCCGTGCCCCCGCTAGAGCTTCCTGCACCAGAACTTCGGTATTCCCCCCTTTTCTGGGGCTACATACGATACCTAAAACCTTCATCTTACACCCCTTTCTCCATTCCGATGTTAGTGGTATCAATAATTTGAATGCCTAAATCGTGATAATAAGCTACCGAGGAAACCTTTCTTGGTTCTCTTGCTTAAGGCGTGGCGGTGCTAAGATTGATATACGGAGTTTCTAGAGCTTAACATTCTCTTCCTCAACTATAACCATTTTACAGGTTTTAATTAATTTAGCTAGAAATTCGTCTGGCTGAGCACTTCGCCATCGTCCCGCGGCTTTTAGGGCGGATGCCAAATCGGCAAACCAGAACATTTCATAGCCGAAGATATCAAATTCGGCAACCGTCCCTCCAGCCGGAGGGTATTTGTGAATGAGTCTATTAATGACACATTTCTTCGCCTCGGGGAGCATTTTGTCTTTTGCCCATGAGGTATGCTTTTCACGCCACACCTTGTATGCCTCATCAGGGTCAACACCCGATTTGAGGTTAAATATTGATACGAGTTTTACCATGTATTTTACCTCTCAGTAGTATTATCATGTCTTTATACTATTTATAGCTACAGCAACAAGTAGCCCAAACTGCCATAAGTTCGCGTTATTGTCGTAAATCTAAAGCTCAATTTCTTCTTCTTGGGTGATGAACCTTTTGGCAGAAGTAATGCGCTTTACATGAGGCTCATCTGGCGGAGCACCTTGAATTCGTCCCACAGCTCTTTGCGCGGACTTCATATCGTCAAACCAAAACTCGGCAATCCCCCAGATATCTTCGATTTGAACGTCCCCAAATCTATGGATAACTCTATTTATGTTGTATTTCTTTACTTCGGGGAGCGTTAATTTTTTCACATATAAAACATGTTCTTCACGCCACTCCTGGTATGTTTCATCGGCATCAATACCCGGCTTGAGACCAAATATTGCATTAAATTTGAATTTCGCCACTATTCATCTCCTAATGCTTTATTCTTCTTTGTCACTCGCTTAGTGGCATTCATTATAGCCCAATTAGTGTTATTCAGGAATGAATACAAGCTAATATCTTTCCACATCGGTTTCCATTGTCTGTGGTTGGACATCTCCTTATTCACTGACAGCGCACCTCGTGCGATTTATTCCTATTACCCAGCGGCATTATAGCACGGCTGTGGAGAAACATTAATACAATGTTCAATTGCCTTACAATAAAGCAATTTTGTATTTTAAAAATACATCTGTTCCAATTCCAACTTAAATTTATAGAACCAGGTATAATTACTTGCTTCCAAGGCTAGTCTCAGCTATGATACAGATGCCATTGTCTATCCAAACCGTGAAAGCAAGCTCGTGAATTCTTGACCTACAGACATTGGAGGCAGAGTCATGGTCAAAACCGACAAATTGATTATCTGTGTTGCCCCCTGTGGGAGTTTCCTCACCAAAGAGGCAAATCCCAATATACCAATTCAGCCTGACGAAATTGCCGAGGAGGTTTATCGTTCCTGGAATGAAGGAGCTTCTCTAGCACATATACATGCCCGGAACCTAACTGGCAAGGCAACAACCGATCCTGAGGTATTTCAGGAGATAAACAAACGGATCCGGGAGAAAGGATGCGATATCATTGTAGAATTCAGCACTTCTCCGGGGCGTGGATCCAGGGCAAATGTC
>Ga0315296_10005327_pt1 | contig 10294 bp, 8 predicted proteins | sample YL17G14_18_MG_FD_203921 | JGI IMG/M metagenome (GOLD analysis project Ga0315296, IMG submission 203921) | Sediment microbial communities from Yellowstone Lake, YNP, Wyoming, USA - YL17G14_18 | ecosystem: Environmental > Aquatic > Freshwater > Lake > Sediment | place: USA: Wyoming | collected... | reverse complement strand
GATCATGGTTCCATGGGTCACATTGATCACGTCCATTACGCCCCAGGCCAGCGAAAAGCCGACGGCTATATTTACGTAGATGGCTCCAAGGAAAATTCCGTTTAAAAGAACTTGGAGGATCAAAGCGCTTCCCCCTTTAACTTGAAATTAAAAAAAATTTACCATGCAATAATAATTTGTCAAGATAAAAAGTCGTGAGTCATGATGGGAATAATCGACTTTGAGCGCATCCAACTCAGATATATTCAATCGTGGCAGGAGGCTTGGGCGTCAGGTCATACAGACAGCGGTTAACACCTTTGATCGATGTGATCCGCTCACATATCCTGAAAAGCTTCTTCCATGGGACCTTGACAGCCGTCGCAGTTCTCGCATCTACACTGTTGATGGAACGGACCACGATGATCTGTCCAAACTCCCGTCTACCCTCTTGAATTCCAGTAGCCCTATCGTTAAGAAGGACGGCCATATATTGAAATGCCCTGCTTCTGCCGAGCTCCTCTTCAACGATGGCCGTAGCAGCCCGGACAGTAGCAAGTCGCTCCTCTGTAACCTCTCCCACAATCCGTGTGGCAAGAGCAGGCCCGGGAAAGGGAATCCTTTTCGTAATCTCAGCCGGGAGGCCCAGCACCTTTGCCACCTCCCTGACCCCATCTTTGCGAAGTGTCTTGAGCGGCTCCAGCACCTGATAGCCGTATTCCTTCTCCGGGTCGATGCCGATCTGGGCGAGGATGTTGTGTTGACGCTTGATGCCGGCTACGGTCTCCTCAATATCTGTGAGGATCGTGCCGTGCAGTAAAAATTTTGCACCGGTCTCGCGGACAAGTCTTCCAAAGACTGTGGAATAGAAGGTATGAGTAATGGCATTGCGCTTTTCTTCGGGGTCTGTTAATCCCTTGAGCGCATTCAGAAACTCTGCCCGTGAATCCACCAATTCTGCTGGAATGCCCATTTTGGCAAAGAGACTGACGACCCTTTCGGGCTCATCCTTGCGCATGAGTCCATTCTCGATAAAAACGGTCTTGAGCCTGTTGCCAAGACTTCGGTGTCCGAGGACCGTCACAACAGAACTATCCACACCTCCACTGAGGGCATTGATGGCGAGGCTATCTCTTACGGAATTTCTAATATCAACGATCTGTTCATCCACAAAGGCTCGATAGTCCATATTCCCTCCCTTTTCAATCTTATGGTAGCCTACACTTATCACACCCCGGACCACTTTTCAATAGTGAATCTCCCCAAAGAGGGTGCGGCTTCCCAGGCCTTCCCTCTGCTAAGAACGGGAAGTTATTGGCAACGGCCGAAGACCTTGGGACTCAACAGGGAAGGACCTTTGGAGCCAGGCCTCGAGACCGCCAGCGAGGGGTCGAACCCGCGTAATTCCCTGCTGTTTCAGTAAGAGCGCCGCCCGGGCGCTTGAAGCCTCATTCGGTCAAGTACAGTACAAGACAATATCACGGTCACGGGGTATCCTATGATGCTCTTCATCCAGCTGCTCTATGGGCAGGTAGAATGCACCAGGGAGGGTGTATGGCTCGGCCTCAAATTCGAGTGCATCGCGCATATCTAAAATCAGCAGGGCTTCACCGGCATCAAGCCTCTGTTTCACTTCCTCAGGAGTGACCCGTGCGATAGCTAATTGATGGAGAAAACGCTGGCGCTGGATATATTTCCAGACGATATACCCTGCCAGGCATCCGGGAACAACCAAGCCGATCCAGGGACCCATACCGCTGGTATCTGCTGCAAGGTGTTCAATCTGATGGCTAAATAAGTAACCAACGCTTATGAAAATCCCTACCCAGAAAAAAGCTCCAAGGCCATCAAATAGAAGAAAGCGAAGCCGGGGCATGCGAAAGACCCCTGCGAGAGGCGGCGCAAGCGCTGTCATTCCAGGAATGAACTTTGCCACCAGGAGTGAGCGAACACCATGGCGGGTGAAAATCTTTTGGGTTTTGCGAACACAGGAATCAGGATCGAGAGAGATGCGACAAAGCAGGGATAAGACCTTCCTGCCGCGATGGTAGCCAATCTGATACCAAACGTGATCGCTTAACAACGAAGCGATTAAGGCCACGCCGAGGACGAGGGCTAAGTCTAATTGCCCGACACCGGCCAGGACTCCGGCGGCGATCAGCAATGGAGCAGCTGGAATGGGCAAACCCAGCTGCTCAAAAAGGATCCAAAAGAAGAGCAAAGCATATCCGTGGCGGATTAAGAACTGAATCGTCTCATGCATAGTTTATTTCCGAAAGGAAGCGGTCTCTTTCAAATCAGTTATTAATTATTATAATAGGCACAAATCAGCGTGAGCAAGGAGAAAATGAGATTCCCTGCGGAAAGATGGATAGAGGGTGTCAAAGATCAAGGGTTCACTCTTTTGCTGGATTAAAATCCGAGGCCAGGTCTTGATCAATCTTCTGTAAGGTACCCGCCGGGGTTCTCCATGAAGTTCTTATAAATCTGGTAGTGTTCCGTATCCTCGTAAAGGATGGTTTTCACCGGGCTATGATCAAAACTGTAAATCACGGAACCAGGGCATGCCAATAAAATCGGAGAATGGGTAGCTATGATGAATTGTGCGTGTCCCAAACCACCCATCTCTTGAAGAAGTTTAAGAAGCTCCAACTGGCTTTTGGGAGAAAGAGCGGTCTCAGGCTCATCTAAGAGATAGAGTCCTCTTATTTTATAGCGGGCCTTGAAAAATGACATCAGGGACTGACCGTGTGATTGGGTCAATAATGATTTCCCACCAAAATAGTCAATTTGCCCGGGATTGTCTGCTTCCCACTCATCTAATAATTGAGAAAAGTTACGAAAAATCTGAGATGAGAAAAAAGAACCTGGAACAATACCATCGGACCATTCGACTTCAATATATAGGAAAAAAGTTTCTTCGTAAGGATTAACCACAGAACGGGTTCTTTCAATTCCACTCCAAATGTGTATATTGCACCTTCGGGCCAAGGCCTCTAACAGAGTCGATTTCCCAGATCCATTCTCTCCTACAAAAAAGGTAACAGGGGAAGTAAATTTTATGCTTTGGGTTTGCTTAAGCAGATCGAGGTTAAAGGGATAACGATCCCTTGTAGGGTACTGATCCGATAACAGCCTAACTTCCCTGAGATGTAACATGAGACTATCTCCTTGATTCTGACGCTTTGAAGTCAATTTGAATGTATTCATCTGGAATTGGGCCGGGTTTGTAGGCTCGAATACTTCTTCTCGACCTAAGTAAGTCAATGAAATTGTCGATATCCATGGTCGCTTCCTTTCTCACCTTCGTCTAAGCTTCAAAATAACACAAACGCCATTGATGCTCAAACCAATAATCACCGCTGTCAATGCGAAGGAAAATATTCACCCTTTTGACCTAAGTCAAACACAAATTGATCTTCTTATGTTATTCTTTAATATAGATCGCTGAAAAACGATACTCATAAATCTATTCGAGGCCTGGCGATCAAAAATCATCTCATTTAAAAGGAGGAGCGATTATGTTTTGTTATCAGTGTGAACAGACGGCGAAAGGTGAAGGCTGCACAAAGGTTGGGGTTTGTGGCAAGGAATCGGACGTAGCTAGCCTCCAAGACCTTCTGATCTATAGCCTTAAAGGGCTATCCCTTTATGCAATCGAAGGCCGAAAGAAGGGAGTGGTTGACCCGGAGATCGACGATTTTACGTGTAAGGCCATGTTCTCTACGCTGACAAATGTCAATTTCGATCCGGATCGATTTGTTCAATTGATCCAGCGCTGTGTGGCTCTGAGGGAAAAGCTTAAAGAAAAGGTGAAGGCTGCCAAGGGAAAAGTCGATTTCCCAGAGGGCCCTGCTACCTTCAAGCCGGCGGCCAGCTTAGAGGAACTCGTCAAACAGGGAGAAACAGTGGGACTCAAATCGGATCCAACCATCGATCCGGATATCCTATCTCTTCACCACATCCTGACTTTTGGAATAAAGGGAGTGGCTGCCTATGCGGATCACGCCCAAATCCTTGGCCAGAAGGACGATAAGGTCTACGCTTTTATCCATGAGGGATTGGCTGCTACCCTGAGGAAAGACTTGACCCTGAACGATTGGGTGGGATTGGTGCTTAAGTGTGGGGAGATCAATCTAAGGGCCATGGAACTTCTTGATGCAGGCAATACAGGGACCTATGGCCATCCTGTTCCTACAAAGGTCCCTTTGGGAGCTAAGAAAGGAAAGGCTATCCTGGTCTCTGGGCATGATCTGAAGGACTTGGAGGAACTTCTCAAACAGACCGAGGGGAAAGGCATTTACGTTTATACCCATGGAGAGATGCTTCCGGCTCATGGTTACCCAGGCTTAAAAAAATATTCCCATTTCTACGGTCATTACGGAACAGCCTGGCAGAATCAGACCCGAGAATTCGCCGATTTTCCTGGGGCCATCTTGATGACCACGAACTGTCTCCAGAAGCCGAGGGATTCCTACAAAGGCAATGTTTTCACCAGCGGCACTGTGGGATGGCCTGGGGCCACCCACATTTCGGACAGAAACTTCAAACCCGTGATCGACAAGGCCTTAGCCATGCCGGGCTTTCAAGAAGACAAAAATGGTCGTTCGGTCATGGTTGGCTTTGCAAGAAACACCGTGATGAGCGTTGCGGACAAGGTCATTGACGCGGTGAAAGGGAAGGTCATCCGTCACTTCTTCCTCGTGGGCGGATGTGATGGCGCCAAGGCTGGACGTAACTATTACACCGAGTTTGTGGAAAAAGTCCCTAAGGACTGCATTGTTCTTACCCTGGCATGCGGTAAGTTCCGCTTCTTCGATAAGGATCTAGGGGATATCAAAGGCATCCCAAGGCTCTTAGACGTAGGTCAATGCAACGACGCTTACTCAGCGGTCCAGATCACCTTAGCCTTGTCCAAGGCTTTCAACGTGGGAATCAACGAACTGCCTCTTTCTTTGATCCTCTCCTGGTATGAACAGAAGGCAGTGGCTATTCTTCTCACCCTACTCTACCTGGGTGTAAAGAATATTAAGCTCGGGCCATCCCTCCCGGCTTTTGTTTCGCCGAATGTATTAAAGGTGCTGGTTGATAATTTCAATATCCAACCTATCTCAACACCGGATCAGGATCTAAGGGCAGTATTGGGAAATTAAAGCGCAACTTTCCAAATCCCCTCCCACCCCCCTTTGCTAAAGGGAAGGTGTGAAAAAATCGAGCACATGGATCAAACCGAAAGGACGGGTGGATTGGAGAAGCTTTAGAGCGCAACCTTTGGAAATTGAAGCACTGTGCCGTAAGCCCCCTAAAACACATATTTTTATTGCCGTGGCAGGTAACCCTTAACCTCAACGAGCGCATTCTAAAGTTTTGGAAATCCATTCGTCCTTCCGGGACGAAGGTTGACGAAACCAATTTTTTTACACCTCAAGGGGGCAAGAGGGGATGAATTCCTAATAAGTCAAAGATTGAAAAAGAAATTGACTGAAAAATGGAAGCACTTCCTCTTTATAAATTGACGCTATGCCCTTTGCTCTATGGGCTATGCTATTTGGCAGGGCCAACTTTTTTATGGATGATCCTCTGACAAATATTCAAGGATAAAGATCCGACCCTGGCGCCCGGTTCCTTCGCGTCTTACGGTTTTTCTTGTTCCCATCCCCTTGCCCTCTCGACGGCCATCTTCCACTTCCGGTAAAGAGATTCTCTTTGTTTGGAACTCATCCGAGGAACAAACTTCCTCCTTACGGTGTAATTGGTGGCGATTTGTTCTTGATCCTTCCAAAACCCTACCGCCAACCCAGCCAGGTAGGCCGCTCCCAGGGCGGTCGTCTCCGTTATCTCCTGGGTGACTACCGGAACCCCCAGAATGTCGGCTTGAAATTGCATTAAGAACTCATTGGCGGCCGCCCCTCCATCGACCCGCAATTCCTTCAGCCCCATTCCGGAATCCTCCTCCATGCATTCCAGCACATCCCTTGTCTGATAGGCAATCGACTCTAAGGCGGCCCGGGCAATATGAGCTGGCGTTGTTCCCCTGGTAATTCCCAAAATGGTTCCTCGGGCATACATATCCCAGTAGGGTGCTCCCAAGCCTACGAAGGCCGGGACAAAATAGACGCCATCATTAGATTGGATGCTGCTGGCCAACCTTTCACTTTCGGAAGCTTGCTGAATGATCCGTAGCCCGTCTCGGAGCCATTGCACGACAGCCCCACCGATAAAGACGCTCCCCTCTAAAGCATATTCAATTCTCCGACCGATTCCCCAGGCGATCGTCGTCAGAAGGTTTTTCCTGGAAAGCACTGGCTTTCCCCCTATGTTCATCAGCAAAAAGCAACCCGTTCCGTAGGTGTTCTTGGACAGGCCTTTGCTGAAGCAGGTTTGGCCGAAAAGGGCTCCTTGTTGATCTCCCACGATTCCCGCAACGGGGACCTCCATACCCAAAAAGGCTTCAGGAGACGTGCTTCCGCAGATTTCGCTGGAAGCTTTGACAGCCGGTAAGATTTGTTCGGGAATATGCAAATATTCTAAGATCTCCCCATCCCACGAAAGATCATGAATATTGTAAAGCATCGTGCGGGAAGCGTTAGAATAATCCGTGATATGGAGTTTCTTCCCTGTCAGATTGTATACCAACCAGCTATCCACCGTACCAAAGGCCAGCTCCCCTCTTTCGGCTGCCCGGCGGATCGTTTTTTGATGGCCCAAAATCCACTGGATCTTAGTGGCCGAAAAATAGGCGTCGATCACTAATCCAGTTTTCTTGCGAATCTTTTGGGCGAACTTCGTCTTCTTGATTTTGGAACAATTCGGGGCGGTCCTGCGGCACTGCCATACAATGGCATTATACACTGGCCGGCCGCTCTCCCTGTCCCAGATTAAAGTGGTCTCCCGCTGATTGGTGACCCCGATGGCGGCGATTTGTTGGGATGAAAGGTTGGCGGAATCAAGGGCCTGTCGGGCAGCTTCCATTTGCGAGTCCCATATTTCCATCGGGTCATGTTCTACCCATCCAGGCTGGGGAAAGATCTGCCTGAACTCTTTGGCTGCTATACTAATAATCTTCCCCTGATGGTCGAAAACCACCGCTCGGGAACTCGTGGTTCCCTGATCCAGGGCCATGATATATTCCCTTTCCATAAATGATTCCTCCCAAAAGCAAAAGTTACTCCTACTGGCAGGTCAAGGTTAAATATAATACACGGTCAAGGGTGAGCGAGAAATCGTATCCGTCTTGAACACAATCCGGATATCCCTAAGGCATCATGTCCAATGTGACTATCTCACTCGGATAAAACATTACCTCTTTAGATTGTCGGACGTTAAAGACCTCCTGTGTGTTCCTATTAAAACTAAAAATTTTTATGGATGATTCCCTTCATGTTTCGATTTCTGTTGCTTCAATTTCATTATAAAAAGTGTATCGGCCCACCCTCTTGACCTTTCGGTAGGTTCCTGTCACTTTAACTTTCTGCCCCTGTTTGAGCTTGGGCTGTCCCCAGACAAAGATGGTTAGAGATCCTCCAGACCCACTCATGAGAGAGAAAGTGGTATAGTCCTTTCCATCTTTTGGTGTCTTTAATTTAAGTCTTGAAACCGTGCCAGAAACAGAGACCTCATATCCATCATAAGAATCTCTATTAGCGAGAATCTTCTGAACAGTCGTTTCTATGGCGGCATAAGTAAAATTTCCACATAGGCCACCAATAGTCAAAACCAAAAGGATAGCTATGGAAAATTTTGAAGACCACCATTTCATGGAATGTTCCTCCTATCAAGGTAGTGACAATTGTCCGCATAGCAATTGACTTTTACAAATTCAACACTATGCTTTACTTTCTGCGCTATACTATCGAGTGACAGGATCAACTTTTTTATAGATGCCCCTCTCAACAGAAAATCTACACCCTTTCTTCTGTCTGCTTTCTTAACCACATGGCGAAAACCGGATCGACAACCCTCCAAGAACCTGTCTCCTCATCTTTTTCTATCAGGTCTAGATCCGCAACCAGTCGTGCCGAATGCTGTACTCCACCCACAGACCCAAGTCTATGATTTCGAATATAATCACTGGCCAGAAGCTTTTGGGTCGGTTCCTTAGCTAATGCTTGAAGTAGAAGTCGTTGATGAGGCGATAGGGGCTGAATGATTGCTTCAAATACTGGTTTTTCTGAAAGGATGAGTTTCTCCATTCCCTGATGAATCGCTTCTTCCGTAACGGTTCCAGAGAGTTCATAAACAAAAAAGGCAAGCTTCTGGGAATAGTAGGGATGACATCCTACCAACGAAACCAGTTGCCGTGCGATATCTTGGTTGCATTTCCGTTTATTTTTTGTAAACTGTTCTGCGATAAATTCCACCAGTTCATCAACAGGAAGTGTTTTAAGGGGGTAGTTTATAGCGCTTTGGAAGAAAGGCCGCTGTCGCTCGTTGAAGATTCCAAGAAGAATCCTTCGACGGCTTCCTATGAAAAAGTAGGAAGCTCGCTTTTGTTGGACCCTTGTCCTCATTGCTGCTTCAACCTGTAACGATTCTTTCAAGATCACGATCTCCTGAAATTCATCAAGGGCTATATGAACAGAGCAATGGATGATGTTTATAAAATCTGCCACGGAATCCATTGTCTCTTCGAGAAGGATAAGACCGCTTCTCCCAGCAGAGGAGGGTTCTACACTGAGGGATATCCCTCCTTCCGGATCTGGTTTTAAAACAGGGCGGAAAGATCGTATCGTCTTGAGCGCTTTTTCCCAGAGGGGGTCTTTGCTGTGCGTTACTGCAAAGACGGCCTTAGCCAATCTCATAGCGACATCATCTACAGAAGCTACGCCGAAAAAGTCAGCAAAGATCGTGACCGCCCTTTTATCGGCCAACTTTTTCTGAATCCTTTTTACCAGGGATGTTTTCCCATAACGCCGCGGGGAGAACAGCACGACATTGGCCCCTCCCTCAGCATAGGACTGCAGCTCCTTTAGCTCTTTTGCTCTGTTGCAAAAAGGGGCGTTTACCGGAACCTCTTGCAGATAGAAGGGGTTGGGCATGGAATACCTCGCGTTATTGTAATACCATTATTGAAATACCATTATGGCAATACAATAATACATCAATTTGTTTCTGTCAAGCAAAACTAAAAACTGGATATTTAGGTGGAATGGAAGAAAGGGTTAAAACGTAAAAACGAGATATCTCTCTATAAAAGATGAAAACTATTTTGAAAAATATGACTTAAAAATTAAGTCAGAGGTTTTACGAAGACGTTCACTGAAAAATGGAAGCACTTCCTCTTTATAAATTGACGCTATGCCCTCTGCTCTATGCGCTATGCTATTTGGCAGGCCAAACTTTTTTATGGATGCCCTTTCAAATCGCCTCGAAAAAGTAGTAGACCACCCTCACTTCATCACCATTCCTAACCACTGCTGTTCCAACTTCTGGATTTCCCCTTCGAGAAACATTTGCTCCAGCCAGAGATTGAGCCAGTTGAGGAAAATATGATCCCCCTGGCGGATCATATAGCCCTTTGTGCCTACAGTGAAAGTCTTCTTGGGGTTTACGGCCACCAACTCCGGAAACTGCTGGGCCCAGAAAAGAGCCTCAACATTGTCAGTAATCCAGACGTCAGCCGTTCCATCTTTGACTTTCAGGGCAATCTCCTCATTCTTATTATGACGCAGGATCGTTGCCTGCTTCAGGAGCGCGCTGAAGTGCCTATCATTGAGACCGCCCTGGTTGAGAATGACTTTCACTCCAGGCCTGTCAATAGATGCGAAGTCAGGATACTTTGCTTCATCCCCTTTGCGCACGAGTGGGCATGTACCAAAGGTCAGATATGAATTGGTATAGGCCGATACCTTGCCACGGGCCAAGTTGCGGCCAATGCCCCCCATGGCGATATCGAACTTATCTGCCAGAAGGTCGTTAGTGAGCTCAGGCCACTTGAAACGGACGAAGGTCACCTTCACACCCAGGGCCTCGCCCAGTTTTTGAGCCAGAGCAATATCCATCCCCTCGTACTGGTTGGTCTTGGGGTTCAAGTACGAGAAGGGTTGGTAATCTCCTGAGGTACCGACCCGGATTTCCTTTTTCTGGATGACCTGGTGCAGACGTGATTCCTCAGCCCCGGCAGGTAGAGCAGTAAACAGGCACACAACGAGAAGCAGTGCCAAAAAGTAGACTGCGCTTACCTTGGATTTCAAAGATTGACGCCTTGTCTTTTCCATGGTTCTCCTCCTATTTCCTGGTTTTAACAGGGCCAACTTTTTACGAATGATCCACCGATAAAAATTAAAGAATAAAGATTTGACCCTCGGACCTTCTT
>Ga0315296_10005326_pt1 | contig 10294 bp, 7 predicted proteins | sample YL17G14_18_MG_FD_203921 | JGI IMG/M metagenome (GOLD analysis project Ga0315296, IMG submission 203921) | Sediment microbial communities from Yellowstone Lake, YNP, Wyoming, USA - YL17G14_18 | ecosystem: Environmental > Aquatic > Freshwater > Lake > Sediment | place: USA: Wyoming | collected... | reverse complement strand
AAAAGCCCCCAACAAGTTGGGGACTCCGCTCCTCGGGATAGGATGGGGGCTGGTGTAATGTAGAGTAGCCTGCTATCTTACCGCAGTTTCTTCATCCATACACTTCCGGCCAGCAGCGCTGTGCCGCCAAAGAGGGCCAGACAGACGAGTCCCGCGTCTTCTGCTTGTTCGGCGTCGCTGCTGAAAGCAGGGATTGGCTTGCCTCCTGCGTACCTTACCTGGTGAGCATAGCCTGTCTCCACGACTATAACCAACAGCACCAAGAGTGTGATGATGATACCCATTATATGGTTGAGACGATGCGTCATACTCGATCATCTCCTCTTATGCTGCCCGAGAGTCTCCTGGCGCTGTTTGCCCTTCTCTCCACTGCTCTCCAGCGCCTCCCGCACAGTCCGCCAGATTGCGGCAACTTCTACAGGCTTCTCCAGGCACGTATAAACCATCAGTCGCGCGGCCGCGTCCTGCACGTTATGACAGCCGTAGGCCGTCATCCAGATCACGACCGTACCCGGATTCAGCGCCTTGATGGCTTCTGTCAGTGCCACACCGTCTAGCCCTGGCATCCTCAGGTCAGTGATGACCAGATCGAAGGGCGTCGCCCTGACCTTGTCGAGAGCCTCGTGACCGTTCTGAGCGGTCGCGATCTCGTATTCAGCGCCCAACCTGGTCAACGCGTCGTGCATCACAAAGAGCACATTTTCCTCGTCGTCAACGACCAGAATGCGTCTACGATGGTCCATTGCTCATCCTGATACCATATTAACACAAAAAACAGTCCCGAACCGATGGGACTGGTTGGGACTGCTGGTGTACTTGGTTGGGATTTGGTTGGAGCCCGCTCTCCGTTAGCGGTAGAAACCGCCTCTCAGTACCGGTCTTTACCCTTCAAACCGGTACCCCACCCCTCTCACGTTCAGAATATAGCGGGGACTGGCAGGATCAGGCTCCACCTTGCGCCGCAGGCCGTGGATGTACCACTTGATGATCTGTTGCGCTTCGTAGGAGTCTTCGCACGCGTACTCCCGCACGGCCCGCACCAGTTCCTTGGGGGAGATCACGCGCTGGGCATGCTGCATCAGGTAGACCAGGAGTGTGAACTCTTGGGGCGTCAACTTCAGTGGCTGGCCATCCACGGTCGCCACGTGCTTTTCCAGATCAATGAAAAATAGCCCTCGTTGCAGGAGGTGCGCTGTGCCCGCCTCTTTGGCTTGGGCCAGCCTCTTCCGTCTTTCCAGTGCCTCCTGCACGGCCCGCCGTACTTCGTCCGGCTCGACCGGCTTGAGCAGGTAGCCGTCTACCCCTTCGCGAATGGCGGCCATGGCCGATTCCAACGAGCCGTGAGCGGTCAGAATGATGGCCACCGTCTCCGGCCAGCGCCACTTCACGGCCTCCAGTACCCGCAGACCATCTATCCGCCCGCCCAGTCTCAAGTCCAGCATCACCAGGTCGAAACGGGTCTCCCGCAGCCGTTCCAGTGCCTCTTCGCCGCTGGAGGCCGTCGCTACGACGTAGCCGGCCCGTCGCAGGGCCTCCTCGAGGAAGAAGCGCACTCCCTCTTCGTCGTCCACCACCAGAGTGCGCGCCTGTTCTGTCATCTGGCATCCTCCCTACCATATATGGCTCGGTCAGAGACTGGCCATAGCCTGGCTTGCTGGCAACCACACCGTGCATGTGGTCCCCACCCCCACCTGGCTGTTCACCTCAATGTGGCCTCCGTGTTGCTTCACGATGTCCTGGCTAACGAACAACCCCAATCCCAAACCATCAGGCTTGGTGCTGTAGAAGGGATCGAAAATGTGCGGCAAAGCATCAGGGGCGACGCCCACCCCGCTGTCGGTGAACGCAATGCATACCCCGGCCGGCTGGCCCGTGCGGGTGGTACTCACCTGCAACCGGCCTCCCCTGGGCATGGCATCTATGGCGTTGAGCAGCAGGTTAAGGAATACCTGCCGCATCTGATCGGGCACCAACAACAGCGGGGGTAAATCTGCCGCCGCGCTCCAGACTACCTCCACCCCGTAGTTTTCGCACTGCCTCCTGCTCAGCACCAGTACCTGCTCCAATAGCCCGTTCACGTCGGCAGGTTCTCTCTCCTCCGGCCTTGACCGTTGGTGCAGGTCGCGCAACTGGGTTACGATGCGGGCTGCCCGCCGCAGTTCCTCGTGGGCCACCCGCAGATACTGGCTGATCTCTCCCCCTTCGGCCAGTGTCTCCTCGGCCAGACCCAGGCAGCCGATGACCGATTGCAGGGGGTTGTTGATCTCGTGGGCCAGCGAAGCGGCCAGCTTGCCCGCGATGGCCAGCTTCTCGGCCTGGATCAGCGCGGCCTGGGCCTGTTTCTGCTCGGTGATGTCCTCCACCATGCCGATCGCAAAGCGGGGCCTTTCTCCAGCATTGCACACCGGCGACACGGTCACATTGGCCCAGCGCAACTGACGATCCTTACGAAAATAGCGCATCTCCACCTTGTATTCGTCGCGCTTGCCGGCCATGAGTTCCCCGAGTTGATCCATGTCGGCTGTGGCATCGTCGGGGTGGGCCAGCGCGGTGAAGGCCATGCCACGCAGTTCTTCAGCAGCGTACCCCAGCATTGCCTGTAGCGCCGGGTTGCTTTCTACCAGCCGGCCATCCTCGTCCACAAGTGCTATGCCGATGCCTGCTCCCTCGAAGATGGCCCGGAAGCGCGCTTCGCTGGCCTGCAGTGCAGCGGTACGTTCGGCTACACGCTGCTCCAGTTCTTCGGCGTACCGTTGCACCTGCTCGTGCAGGTAGGCCTGGTGGAGGGCAATTGCCAGTTGGTTGGCCATCTCACGGACGATATCGGCCTGCTCAGAGGTCAAACTGCCGGGGTGGTCCATCCCCAGATTGAGTGAGCCGATCAGTTCCCCCTGCGCCATCAACGGCATGCTGGCATAGGCACGTACCCCCTCAACCTGCAGCATCTCCATCAGGGGTGACGCTGGCGGTTGTGCCTGGATGTCTTCCACTGTATACACCTGGCCCCGGCGCAGTTCTTCGATGAACCAGACCCACTCCAGCGGCCCGCGCCATCCTTTCCCCAGCCGGGTCTCGCTATCGGTGTGTGCAGCCAGGCGCAACATCTCAGCCGCTTCAAAGTCGAATGTCACGACGCTGGCCCGCACGCTTGGCACCACTTGCCGGATGTAATGCAGAGAAACCTCGGCAATTCCCTCCACTGAACGGGCATCCAGGATGGCCCGGTCAATCTCGTACAGAGTCGCCAGGCGATTGGCATACCGGCGCAGCGCTATCTGCGTCCGCCTGCGCTCCGTGATGTCCTGTACACCTGCAACCGCCCCAACGTAATTTCCATCATCGTCGGTAATGGGGGATGTTTCCAGGCTCGCATAGACCCGCGTTCCATCCTTGCGCAGAAATTCAAAGTCGTGCTGCTCCTGAATGCCTTGCCGACGGCGTTCCAGATTGTGTTTGGCGATCTCTACGCCGCATTCGTCCATGAACGAGAAAAGATGCCTACCCACCATTTCATCCGCCGTGTATCCCAACATTGCTGCCATGCTGGGGTTGACGTAGGTCGTGTAGGCATCCTGGTCAATGACCCACACACCTTCGCGCAGCGTTTCAACCAGTTGGCGATATTTTTTTTCGCTCTTTCGCAGCGCCTCTTCGACCTGCTTATAGCCCGCCAGGTTCTGCAGCCAGTAGCGCAGTTCCGCCGCCGAAAGGTCACCACCCAGCAACTCAGCCGGAGGGATATAATAGAAATTGTCGTGGATTTCCGTGCCGACCACGGCAATCGGATGCGTGCGCAGCACGTTCAACAGAATGTCTGGAGCGAACCGCCTCCGGTCGTACTGGCAGATGGCCAGGCATTGGCTGCCCGGGAAAAACTCGTTTAGCCTGGCCTCGTACTCGATCAGCCGCTCGGAGCCAGTCAGGCCCCTGAGCGCCCAGGTCATCTCGCCGGTGACGCGGAGGGCCGGATAGCCCTCCGCCAGCGCCTGCTCCGTCTCGCTCCGCAGCAGTGCGATCATCCCTGCTGGGTCAAACGCCCCTTCTCGCATGTAGGTTTCGTCGCTCGTCAGGACCACGAATTGCCCGCGAGCCAGGTAAGGCCCCACGTCCAACCCGTCGCTGTGCAGGTACCCCAGGATGGTTTCGGCGGTGTGGGCATCTACGATGTAGATCGCCTTCTCACCCCGCTCCAGCCCTGTGCGCAAGAACGGCGTGACCACCGACCGATGCTCTTCTGCGGTCCCGTAGATGCAACAGAGGTGGTCGCCGGGTCTCAGGTCCGCTATCGTGCGCGGGGCACTGGGGGTCTCAGTGCCTGGTTTTCCACGTGTGGATTCAGCCATAGCAGTATCCTTGACAGTAAGCGCAACCCTGCCGCGCCTGGGCAGGCGCAGATGATTGTACTGCCAATCGCCCGCCCACACAAGCCTGTTAAATCGAACCGCCCCCGGCATGGGCGGGTTGGCCGGGGGCGGTTCTGCACAGCGCGCGGGCAGAGACTGGCGCGCTGATTACCTCATATTCCGGATCACGTGGTAGATGACCTTGGCGCGGAACTGCCGATTGTCGGAGGCCTCGACAAAGCGCCGGATCAGTGTGCGGATGCGCTTGTTGTACGATAGCGCATAGAAGGTCCTGTCCTCCCATTGGTCCCGCAGTTTGGTTTCAACGAGTACCCCCTGCGCGGCCAGTTCGGCCAGTTCAGCCCGCGTCGCCTCTGGTTCGCGTCCGGCGCGCCAGGCAATGTACTCGGCTGTGTCATTAATGTGCGGGTTCTCGTAGAAGAAGCGAATGAGGTCCCACTTGGCGAACGAATTGACCTTCGTCTGGACGAACTCCAGCAGTTCGGGGTTTATGTCGGTCATCAAGCGACCGACCAGGTCCTGGCTCATACTTCTACCTTCCTGCTTTGCTTGAACTGATACCATGCTAGCACAAAGAACAGTCCCGAACCGATGACTTCGGTTGGGACTGCGGTTGAGTTGGGTTGGGGAAAGTTGGGATTTGGTATTGAACCTGATTCACTGGGTCGGTTTTGGCTCGCCCCGGTCCGATGGACAGGCTAGCCCACTGGCAGGTCCTTGCTCTTGGGTGGCGAGATGGCCGTTCGCGCGTTCGTACTCCCGCTCGATCATTTTCACCTGCCGCCGGAGCCAGGACATCGCCACCGGTTCGTAGCGGCGGCACAACAGCACCGAGCACGGAACCCGATCTGCGACCCAATCGTCCACCGAACCGAACAGCCGCGTCTGGCAGGACCACTCTTCGGAGGCCCCGATCACGATCAGGTCGTATGGTTGGCGGGCGGCCTCGGCCAGAACCCCCTCGGGCACCGATTCAGCCTGCGCCACGCGCAGGGCAAAGGTCGCCGGGACGCTGCCCAGCACCTCCTCGACGGTCTCCCCCAGGAGCAACGTCTTGTCCTCGGTCTCTTCGGCCTCGGCGGGCTCGGTGAGCACCCGCAGGGCTGTGACCTGCGCCCCTTCTGCCTCGGCGATTTCGTAGGAGAGGCGAATCGCCAGGCGCGAGTGGGGGCCGCCCCCCACCGGGACCAGAATGTTTCGCACTTTCTTCAATCCCCGGTCCAGCAACACCGCGACGTTGGTGCGGGCCTTCTGGAGCACGACCTTCACCGGGTTTTCGACCAGGGCCTGTGGGTCCAGTGGGCCGGGCCAGCCGGCCAGCAACAGTTTGACGTTGTTGTGGTGTTCGATTTCATGCAGGATGCCCTCGGACACGCTGGGGGCGATGTCGGCCTTGGTATACAGCGCCACGTTGCGGGCCTGCGCCTCGCTGGCGACCTGGTCCAGCAGCGTCTTCTGCCGGTACCTCGAGCGTCCGTTCACCCGTTTCGCCGGGTCGGGCGCGGGCTGCGCCGCGACGGGGGAAACGCTGAGCACGCAGATGTAGGTGTCCTCGCTGGCCTGGGCGATGATGGAAGCCAGGTGGACCAGGCTCCTGGCGGTGCGAGGATGGGCGGCGGCGATCAGGAGGCGATCCTTGGCCGGTCCCCTGATTCTGAACCGCGCAGCCAGCAGCCGGGCGACGTGGGGGCCGGCGTAATAAACGAGAGCGAAGACGGCCAGCACGCCGGCGCCAAACAAGAGCGCCCGCCAGTTAGCGAAGGCGATGATGAGCACACAGGTAGCCCCGGCGACGTAAGCGGTGAACGGATAGAGCGGAACCTTGAAGGGCCGGGCCAGGTTCGGGTAGAGTTTCCGCAGACGAATCATGGACAGGCTGCCCCAGAACAGCACGAACAGGTAGCCCGCACTGGAGATGTAACTGAGAAAGTCCACCAGGCCAATGGCGGCGACCGCGGCGCTGATGGCGCCGATCACCAGGATGGAGATGTGGGGGGTCCTGAAACGGCTGAGTTTAGACATGGGGCGGGGCCATGTGCCGTCCCGGCTCAGCGTGAACGCCTCGCGGGTGGCGCTGAGCATGGCGCTGTTGATGGAGGTGAGCGTGGCGATCAGCCCCGCCACGGCCATCATCGGTACGCCCCAGCCTGGAATGAAGCGTCTCACGGCGTCCGTCAGCGCCGTTTCAGAACCGGCCAGTTCCTGCCAGGGAACGGTTCCTAAGGCGACCAGTCCCGCCGAGACGTAGATCAACGTGCACAGGGTCAGGCTGATCAGGATCCCCAGCGGGATGTTCCGGTTCGGCCTGCTCACCTCCTCCGCGTCGTCGGCAATCACCTCGAAGCCGACGTAAGCGCAATACACCAGCGCGATGGTCGCGAAGATGCGGGACAGGTTGGCCCAGGCTCCCTGGTGGACGAAGATGGTCTCGCCCGATACAAAGACATTCCACTGGAAGCCCATCGGATGGGTCAGGCCCACGACGATGAAGATGGCGAACGCGGTCAGCAGGATGCAACCCAGGACGACCTGGACGTTGCCCACCTGGGTGACGCCCAGGATGTTGAGCAGGGAGAAGATGCCGATCGCCACGACGGCGACGGGCACGATGGGGGTGGCGGGGACGAAGATTTGCAGCGAGTAGGCGAACCCGACCGCAGACAGGGCGGCGTAAAACGTGCTGGATATGCAGTCCATCGAGCCTACCAGATACGACAGGATGTTGTTGCCGAACGCTTCGCGCACGTAGCTCATGGCCCCGCCGGCAACGGGATAGGTGGTGGCCAGTTCGCAGTAGTTGAGGGCTATGCTATAGCTGAGCAGCCCACCGATCAGCAGGGCCAGCACTGTGGCTGGGCCGGCTATGCCTGCCGCATGCCCCGTCAGCACAAAGATTTCGGAGGCGATGGTCCCGGCGGTCCCCAACATCACCACCTGGGTCAGGTTCAATTGTCGTTTCAGTTTCCGTTTGCTCATCCAGTTCTACCTTAACCTTTATGCGCCCACCACGACGGGCGAACTCGGCCGTCCGGCCGGAGTATAACCAAACAAGCGCCTGCACATGGCAGGCGCACCGTGAGGCTGAACATGGTTCAGCACATCTTTTTTATGGTACGGGCGGTTGACTACATCGTCGAAGCGGATGAGTACATCCGTTGCGGCAGCGTCTTATCGGGCACACCCCCCTAGTTTACACCGATTGTCTCTATTTGTCCAGTTACGGAGCAACTCGATGGGATCGAGTTCAGACCAGGTCAGAAAGTTATCGTTCTGCAAGAACCATTCGCTATGGACGAAGGGCGATCCGTCTCTCGTAGCGCAGCCCGCACAGGGGGAGAACGCCTGTGAGAACCAACTTTCGCAATAGCGCAAAAGTTGCTATGAGCTGTCCGTCGGTGGCAGCGCTTTCCAGCGTTTTTCCAGCTGTTCGAGTTGTGCTTGAGACTGCTTGGCAGAGCGGATATGGAGTCTGAAGCGAGCGCGGTGGTTGCGTATCCGTTGTCGTTCCTGAGAGAAGTTGTCCCGTCGTGGAGAGTAGACGACGGTTCAGGTCACGGAACTCGCTCTCGCGGTCGTTGTTGGTGCGCGGCAGTCCCGGCACATCATAGCAGTGGAATAGTCCTGGAGCATAGTTGAGCGAGGTCTGACGGATCTTCTGATAGCACTCACAACCGAGGTGACAGTTGACCTTCTCGGTGGATCGCATCCAGGTAGTCAAACAGTTCCTATGGTAAGGCTCTCATGGCAAATCGCAAATCGCAAATCGCAAATCGCAAATCGCTAATCGCAAATCGCAGATCGCTGATCGCTAATCGCTAATCGCAAATCGCTAATCGCTAATCGCAAATCGCTGATCGCAAATCGCTGATCGCTGATCGCTAATCCGTTTCCTAATCCGTTGACGCCCGGATCACCAGGACACCGGATGGCGCTGTGACGCGCACTGTCTCACCGAGCGGGTCGAAATCCCCGTGCGGTTGGCCGTTCACCATCACCGCCCGCAGCGCCGGACGCCCGGGACGGCGCAGGTGCACGGCTAACTCGCGCGGCGGCCGCCGGGTGGGCACTTTTACCTCGACGGTGACCTCCGTCGGGGACGACTGCACCCGGTACGTGAGCGGGCCGAAGGAACTGGCCATTCCGCGCACGCCAAACGATTGGCCGGCGGCCAACCAGGCCCGCGGCACCCCCCGCGCCAGGTGCAGCGTGTCGCCTTCCTCGTCGAGCAGGAACGCGCGCAGCCAGACCAGCGCCTTGGCCTCGTCCGAGGACTTGTAGAACGGCCCCACGCCGTGCCCCAACTCGACCACCGGGTGCTCCGTGAACACCCGCACGTCGGGATAGAGGGAGGCTCCAAAGTTGTTGAACAGCGCCCGCAGCGCGTGCTCGACCTGCCCGCGGCGCAGGTAATCTATCCCGAGGTCCATCAGGTTGGGCTGGATGGTCACGCCTCCGTGGCTGAACCAGTACCGTTCCAGGTCAACCGGGCGGCCCCACTCGCGGGAGACGAACAGGTTGTCCTCCAGGTCCTTCAGCACCCACGTCATCTCCTCCTCGTCGGGATCGAACACGCCCCCCTCGAGCAGGTGGAGCGCGCCGTAGGCGGCTTCGCGAAACCAGCCCCGCTCCCGGCCGCGGAGGCCCGTGCGGGGGGGGACGTGGGGCACGCAGGTCCCGTCCAGGAGCCGCACGGCGGGCGCTTCGACCATCGCCCGGCGTGCCGCGTTCTGGATGTCTTTCCGGTAGGCCTTTGCCTCTTGAACCAGCCGTTCCGCTTCAGCGTGCCCGACTTCGGCCAGGAGCTCCGCGATGGCGTTCATCCCGCCGCAGGCGTGGGCGTTGACGGCGAACCAGTGCCGCCATTCCGGGTTGTCCTCCAGGTGGCCGGCCGGCAACAACCCCCATTCCGGCACCGGCTGCCCGTCGGGACCGTACACCTGGGTGCCTGCCCGCTCCCGGATGACAAAGTCGCACGCCGCGATGAGATTAGGCGTCACGCGCTCCAGCCAGGCCCGGTCTCCCGTGACGCGATAGTGATGGGCCAGGCATTCCATGATGCATCCGTGATCCAGGTTGTACCCAAACCCGCTCCGCACCGGCACGCCGTCGTCTATATCCAGTCCCTGCAGCGCGCCGGCGGCTGAGGCAAACTTCCCGTCCAGCCCCAGAACTCCCTGCGTGCGCAGGAACGTCTCCAAATAAGTTTCGGCCCGCTCGTGGTGGCCGGCCTGGTCCAGCATTGTGATCTGCCAGCAGGCCTCGTTCGCACACGCGCCGTATGACCAGGTCGCGGCCGGTACGACGACAAGCCCGCTGGCCGGGTCTTTGTCCGCGCTGAGCGCGACGTGAATGCGCGCCGCTTTGTGGAAATCGGCCAGGATTCCATCGGGCACGTCAATCTGCCCACCCGCCTCCACGTACCGCCGCCAGCAGGTGACGACGTCGGCCAGTTTGGCGTCCAGGTCCAACGCCGCCACCCGTCGCCAGTCCTCTTCTTGAGCCAGGCTGGCGAACGGGACGGCCAGCGTGATCGTGTGGGCCTCACCCCCGTCCAGGTCCACGTCGTAAACCACCGCCGTCGGAATCGCGTGCGATGCGCCGGGCTCGTCGGCATACGCGACGGCCGCCAGCGTTCCACGGCCGGCGGTGTCCACCGCACAGCGCAGGCAGGGCGCGTCGTACAGTTCTACCCGCCACTGGCGGGCCACCGGCTCGGCGGGCACGCTGCGCCCGAACGCGATGACCAGCCCACCCTGCAGCGCAATCTGCTCCTGGGGTGCAAGCGCCAGCCACAGGCGCGCCCGCTTCCGGCCGTGGGTGGTGTTGCGGATGGCGAAGCGCAGCATGGCCACGACGTCCTCGTCGCCACGCCGCGCCTCCGGCCCCGTCATTGGCCCATCGAGCAGCGCAGCAAAGGCGGTCTCTGTATA
>Ga0315296_10005325_pt1 | contig 10295 bp, 13 predicted proteins | sample YL17G14_18_MG_FD_203921 | JGI IMG/M metagenome (GOLD analysis project Ga0315296, IMG submission 203921) | Sediment microbial communities from Yellowstone Lake, YNP, Wyoming, USA - YL17G14_18 | ecosystem: Environmental > Aquatic > Freshwater > Lake > Sediment | place: USA: Wyoming | collected... | reverse complement strand
GGTCACGGAGTTGCGGTTAATCCTATGAGGACATTGTATAGTGAGGCTTTGATCATCATCTCTTGCGCCATGTTTCTCATGCTTCTTGCTGAGACATACTCTCCGAAGGTTCGCTTCAATGACGAGATTGTGGACTCAACCATCCAGCGTTGGCCGTAGCCGTGTTTGCGTTTCCAGGCTTCGGGGTCGCGGAGGTATTCCTGAGCTACAAGCTTTCGTGGCATGCATCCTCCTGCCCTGCTGGATGCGTTCTTCCGCACCTTGATGACTGGCTCAATGCCCCTATCGTCGAGGTAGCGGAAGTTGCTTTTCGCGTCGTATGCACCGTCAGCCACCGTCTTGGCGATCTTAGCCTTCTTGGAGGCTTCTTCCACCAAAGGCTCCAGCAAAACGAGGCTATCGTTCAGATAATCCTAAACTAGATATCTCTAATGTTTTTCTTAGGATCAATGAGATTTTTCTTTTCGTTCCTCCATCATGGAGACCAAGGTCATCAGCAAATTCTCCAAGAAAGCGGTGAATTTTTCCTCGCTCTCCATTACCGTGTTCTTTCCTTCCTCAATCTCTCTTTGAATCGATTGAAAACGGGGACTGCCTAGACCGAGCCCTTGGATGATATCAATAAGGCGGCTGACAGACTCGACCAACCGAAGAGGTCCATAAAGTGGCGTTTCTGAGACAAGGTTGCGGGCGCTGGTGACCATATAGCAGATCAGTTCGAAAAAATCCTCTTCGAGCTGACTATTCCTAGTGGTGCTCATTGAACCACATCACCTCGGCATCTCTTCTGGGAGCTTGCGCTCGGGCCGCAGGGTAGCCAAGAGATATGAGAAGTTGAGGAATAATCGCGGCTGGTAACCGTAGAATCTGCCTGACGGCACCCACGTGAAAAGACGCAATTGCGCATGTGCCAAGACCCCCGGCATACGCAGCCAGCATAATGTTCTGCGCAGCCATGGCAGTGTCCATAAATGCCACAGCTGTTCCCAGTTCACCGCCTCTTTTCTTCACCACATCAAGGTCTTGACAGACAGCTATCACTACAGGCGGGGTCCTGGTAAGCCCTGGACTTACCATCTTGATCTTGCGAATCAAATCTGGGTCTGTGACCACCGCAAAACGCCATGTCTGGGCGTTTCCCCCGGTTGGCGCCCAAATCGCCGCGCGCAGTATCAGATTTCTAAGCAGCTCTTCCGGAATCGGATCAGGCTTGAAAGCCCGGATGCTTCGCCGACCTTGTATTGCCTCCCACACTTCCAATTCGGAACGACTACCTACTTATCCTGCTCCTCATCTACCAAAATAGCTCGGAGAAGATACTGCAATCTTAACTGCCTTCTCCATATCAACGACTGAGATCTTCTCTGATCTCCGCCCCTCTGTCAGGAGACTGAAACAGCGCGCTCGAACGTAGTCTTCATACAGCTGCAGAATCTCGATCGGTCTCTTTCCAACCTCGCCAGAACCTATTGTTCGACCGTCAACCTGCACAACTGGAACGATCTCTGCCACTGTTCCCGTGAGGAACATTTCATTGGCATATGTTGAAGCACCAACGTGAACATTGTCTATGTCAATCATTCTGTCGGCGCCGTACCTGTCGCCGAGCTTGATCAGCACGGACATCGCCGTCTCAAGCCCGTAGCCGTACTCTCCGCCCATCATTGTCTGCTCTTCGTTTGTTGAATACAAACGTCTTCACCGTCGTGGGACTCTATTCATCAGCTCGATTGTGAGTATCACTTGAATTTTGGTTGTTGATATTATGTGTGCCTTACCTATCGACTATCTCATAATTAGTCTCTCAGGTCAAAGTGAGACTCTGTTCTTCTATTAGGCCTTTGGGCGGGTTAGTGCCCAAACCCGTTCCTCTTGGGACCCTCAAGCAGCCGTCCTCCAGTCCAAAGGGTTCCTCGCCGGCCATCTTGTGGAAGGCTAGTTCAGTGAACTCGCAGGCAAACGGAAGGCTTCCGAGCGAAGGCGCTAGGTGAACCTTTGCCGTCACGCCGACGCATACTTCAAGCTCGGTTCCAACCATGCAGGATATGCCCAACGCTTGTGCCGTTGTGTACATGTCGAGGGAGCTCTTCAGACCCCCAGCTTTTGTCAGCTTTATGTTGATTATGTCTGCGGCCTCAGCTTCAGCTACCTTGATGACATCGTGCGGGTTCCAGACGCTTTCGTCCAACATGATGGGCACACCGGTCGCCTTTCTGATCCACGCAAGACCTTCAAGATCCCAGCCTGGAAGGGGCTGTTCAACGTAACTCAAATTGCAGTCGGCGAAAACCTTCAGAGCCCTCAGCGTACCGTAACGAGATCGGCCCCCATCTGGATCTACTTTCAATTCCATGGCGGTCCCCACAGCGTCTCGAATCGCCTTGACACCCTCTATTTCGTCTTCGACATTCTTCCCAGCCTTGATGTTAATCACCCTGAAACCCATCCCGACCAGTCGTCGAGCTTCTTTCACCATCTCTTCAGGCTCAGCTATGCCTATCTCTGAAGCCGCCTCGATAGTCTCCCTTCGCATACCTCCCAGTAGTGTGGAGACCGGCACTCCAAAAGCCTTGCCGGCCACGTCGTAGAGTGTATTATCCCAGGACATTTGGCACATCTCTGAAGTAGATGTCTGCGGGTGTTGAATAGTCTAACGCCATATGTGGTCGTTCCCAGTTGTAGTATTCGACGAATTTCCAGTGGAGCTGGAACCTCGCGTGTTCTAGGTCGTAGGTTCGGAACCATCGTTCGATCTTTCCAAGCGTAGTGGGCTTGCCGATTCCTCCGAGGATATGTTTGATCCCTTTTCTCTCGCAGTACGCGTCGAAGGCTGATTCTCCTCTGCGTACGCTCCAGAATTGGCTGCCGTGGTCGGTGAGGATCTCTAGTGGTTTCGTAAATTCATGGACGGCTTGGTCGAGTAGCCAGATCACGTTCTCGGTGGTGCCTTCTTTGAAGATGTGGGATGCGGTTACGAATCTGGAGTGGTCGTCTAGGATTGTGATGAGCCATCTTGCATCTACGAGCTTGAGGTCGCATTGCCATAGGCTGTTGCTGTGTCTGCGCTGCCATCTGGTGTAGGTTCGTTTGATCCTGGGCGTCTGGAGGGGCCTATTCAGCCCTGAGGAGGGCAGGATCCTATAGACGGTCATGTGGCCTACTGGCCTGCCTTGCGTTCGTAGGTATCCAGCTATCTTGTGAGGGCACCAGGCCGTCTTCTGTCTTAGGGCTTTGATCTCATCGACTGTTTGGGTTGGTGTTCGGTGGATCGTGTGCGGCCTCTTGGATTGTGGCTCCAATCCTTCTAGGCGATGTTGTTGATATCGGTTCCACCAGTTGTAGAATGTTCTTCGTGGGACCTGAGCTGCTGTGCAGATCTGGCTGACTGACGCCCCCTCCCCTCTTATTCGTATGCATCAGCGCCGGAGCTTCACAACGTCTCTTGGTTTCTTCATGCGAGCACACTCTGACCCCTCAATCTAAGAGTGTGCCACATGTCATGGGATAACAGAGGCCACGTCGTAGAGGGCTAGGTCGATGGCTGTCTCGGCTATGACAGCCCCCCTTGAGCGATATTCAAGATCGAAATAAGCCTACGATTTCCAGCTGGTCTTCGCCTATGAGCTTCGGGCTTATAATTCCTGATTAAAGCAGTCACCGTCTCCAAGGTTTCGCCATAAAACCGTATGGTAACTGTACAAAAAGCCTCGCCATAGCCCACCACACCTTCGTCGATCTCGACCTCAACTAGCACAAACTGACCGGTTACGTAATCTGAATACGCGTTACTGAAGCGCCGCATCGGCACGCGGACGGGGTATGCTTTGACTTTCGTAATGCGCATCCCGAAACGACCTCCCTCTCACTGAGGGTCTCAAGTAAGACAAAATGTGAGGTTTTGGTCGAATGAACATTGCGCTTTGCGACAGCGGCTCTCGTTTCCCGAAATAGTTTTACATCCCGTAAGATGCGCTGCATGGTCAAGCTGAATGAGAGGAAGGTACGCTGGATCATCCATGAGAAGTTGAGGGGGAGGGGTGAAGGCGGATTGAGCAACGGAACCATAGCCATGATCCAGCACGTCTCATCCAGACGGATCAAACAGCTATGGCAAGAATACAGAAGAACCAGGCGGCTCCCAACATTAGGAAAGCCTGGAAGACCGAGAAACCATCTCCCCATCAACGAGGAGACGATAATCCTGGAAGCCTTCGACAGATACCAAGCTGGAGCAGTAGCGCTGGAGTCGATCCTGCGAGCCCGATACGGCGTACGGATACCACACAACAGAATCCATAAAGTTCTACGCGTCAACGGTAGAGCCATGACGCAGCCAGCCAAACAGCTCCGACGCAGATGGGTCCGCTACGAGCGGACGCACAGCATGAGCCTGTGGCATACGGACTGGAAGCAGCTCCCAGACAACCGATGGATCATCGCCTACATGGACGACGCCTCAAGGCTGATCGTAGGCTACGGCGTATTCGAAAGCGAACGACGCGAGAAGGGAACCAGCCAATTCGAAGCCTACCTGGCTAAGAATGGAATCAGGCATATTCTCTGCCGCGTCATCCATCCCCAAACCAAAGGAAAACTAGAACGATTCTACGACGTCTGCGAACAGAAGCAACATCAATTCAGAAGCATAGATGAATACGCCCAATGGAAAAACACGATCAAGCCACACCTCAGCCTAAACATCGAAGCCTTCGAAACACCCATCCAAGCCTCCCACAAGTAACAGCCACTCGAAAAGACAGAAGCCACCCAAACGATTCAGGACGCGAAATAACTGCGTCAAAAAGAACGACAAACGTAAAATGCGCTCCCGTGACCTAACTTCACATAGGTAACTATGGCAAACTACGCCTGATGACTCGGACGAATTCTGCAGAACCATAACCCGAATAGGTCTATTTTCCCGGTCGCATCAATCTGTCGCTGAAGTGGTGCCATCTTTGCTACGTTTTCCGGATATAGGTCTCTTGCCAGTCTCTTTAAGGCTCAAACCCAGGATTACGATGGCCTCTGTTAGGACTACGCAGGCACTTATGCTCATGAGAAACGATCCTGTTGTGCTGGCAAGGAGGCCAACTAACCATGGTCCGAATAATGCGCCTAGGTATCCGACGACGAGAAACAAGCCTGTGGCGGTGGCTGCCTGTGATTGGCCGGCCAATTCCACAGTGGTTGACAGTGTGAGAGCAGCCATACCTCCGCTTAGGAAACCATAGACAATTATGGAAACCCACATGAGTCGACCCATGTCGATTGCCGTGAAATAGAGCGTCGCGCCAGCTACTATGGACGCCAACCAGAAGAAAGGCTTCCTAACTCCCATGCGGTCTGAAGTTTTCGGTATGACAAGACTACCAGGAACCATGAACAATGGCACCGTGGATGCGATGATTCCCGCTGTTGTGGGATCTATGCCTCGTAATTCAAGAACAGATGGAAGAAATCCGATAAATCCGACCTGAGAACCGAGCAGCATGAATCCAATGAGCGACACGATCCAGATTTGTCTGTTTCGGGCCACGGCGAAGAAAGAATTTTTCAGTGAACTGCTTTCTGCTTTTGGTCTCTCCCCGGGTACATGCGTTCTTGATTTCGGGACATCTCGGGCTAGCGCTGTCCAGACTAGGGTGATTGCTAGAGTGAGGGCTCCGATGGCGATGAAGGCGTACCGCCAAGAGCCGCTCCATGCGAGTACCATTGCAGGGGTCAAGAGCAGTGATGCTGACATGCCAACCTCCATCCCAGAGAAGACGATCCCCATAGCCAACGCGATTTCCTCGGGAGGGAACCAAACGCCTATCACCTTACTCAAGGAAGGATAGCTCACGGCATAGCCTACCCCACAGGAAAACATTGTCATGGCTAATGTAGCGAAGTCAAAAGAAAACCCTCTCAACATTCCAAAGACGCTCATTACCGTCGCGCCCACCAGTACTGTTTTCCTGAAACTGAAACGATCTGCAAGAAGACCGCTGGGAATGCACAGTATGACGAGAGCTAGCGGAACCAAGCCTATGACAATCCCTGCTTCTTCGAATGTTATGGATAGTTCGTCCATCACCTGCAACATGATCGGTGCAAAAGAAAACCAGCTAAGTCCAAGTGCGAAAAACATCAGCCACACCAGCAACGCCATGATCCAACGATAAGGTGAGGATGCTTCATTCGCTGTTTGCATATCGCAGCCTTTCCATTCGACCCATGAACGAACCTAATCTAACGCATTGCAGGCAGTATAGTTTGTCCTGCCGAGAATTTCCGGCAAAATGTGATTTCAGATCCCCCCAGCTCTACAGACAAAGACATTGCTACGAGTTCTGGGGGTCGTCGCAGGTGAATGGTCAGGGCCTCTCCACCCCGATCTTTCTGATGATACCCTATCGTGATAAACTCGATGGGAATTAGCATCTCGCGTAATCTTTTCCCAAGAATCGTCTCTATGACGCGCATCGCTGCAGGAGGAACGCCCATCGTAAGGCTCTCCCCTACTCCCTTCGCTCTATGAGGAAGAGATGATGGAACGTTGGCGAGTTTGATCACGACGACGGGCATCGCCAAAGCACTTGATATTCCTGCATCTGCGATCGTAGCCGTCAGAAGTTGACCGTCTTCGTCGCACGTAACTTGTTCGTTGAGCACTTGACCGGTGCTTTGCGCTGAGCCTCCCATGATTTGGCTCTCTATCATCGCGAGGTTCAGTTGTTGTCCCACATCCCAGTAAGCCATGCATTCCTTCACTCTTGTGCTCCCAGACTCATCCAAGTGGGCGGTCAACATGTTCGCTCCGAAGGCGTTCAGCTGCTCCTTCTGAGAGCGAAAGACTGTGACGTCAAAACCATGCCTTGACAGATCTTCAGGAGTGTACCTTCCTGGCTGTGCGCTGGCTTGGTCCTTGATCTTCCTTGATGCTTCAACCTTCATGACGTGCATCTCGAAAGGACCTCTCCCTCACTGAAGGTTTCAAGTAAGATAAAATGTCGCATAGCTGAACATCTCCCATGTGAGGTTTTGGTAGAATTCGAACCTCAGAAGAGCTTTGCGCTTTATGACAGCAGACACTGATGCCCAAGTCGGTCATCGTTTGTTTTTTACCGAGATCGAGCATGCCTTACTTGCGAGTTCTTGTGCGGGCTCAACGGCGAACATGACTGCTTGGAAAAAGGGCTCTGCCTTGGAAGCGACATTGTATCCTCTATATTCTGTGTTCCGAGTTGCCCACGAGCCTAGGAGAAGATATGGCGGAGTGCGGGCTGTTGGCCAAAGGCCATCGAATTGGTGTGTACGATGCAGATATGTCAAACCCTGACAAAGTGACTACCATGGTGAGATTGGCAGATGTAAATAGGCCCAGTTGATATTCTGGTAAACAACGCTGCAATTATGCAGCGAACGCAATTCCGAAAAATCTCTGTGGACGAATGGAGGATTGTCAACTTGGTGAATGTCGACGGCACATTCAATTGTTGCAAAGCTGTTGTCGACGGAATGATCGATAGAAGGAGAGGAAAGATCATCAATATTTCTTCGCCAGCGGGTTGTGGCACGAGCACTTTCGGCGGGGCCCACTAGACAACATCGAAGGCGGCTCTATTGTGACTCACTAGGCATCTGGCAATGAGGTTGATGAATACTTGATAAACGTCAATGCCGTCTGCCCCGGCAGCATAAATAGGTCGATGATTCGAACTGCGGCATCGCTGGAGGAGATTGAAGAGGCGAAAACCAAGATACCCATGAGGCGTCTGGGAAAACCGGAGGACGTGGCAAACTTAGCTCTGTTTCTCGCTTCTAATGCCTCATCTTACATTGCGCGCGCAAGCATAGGTATCAATGCCGGAGAACTCATGATATGATCACGAAGCGGGACGTGCTTCATCGTGCGTCGTCTTGGATATAGCTTGCACTAGCACAATCCCGGGAGATCTTCAAAGACTTCTTTTGGGTCCAGAGAATCGAAGAGCTTATGATGCCAATAATGGTCCAAGGTCAATCCGCGGATCCGGACCGATTTAGGGAAGCGTTTCAAGTAGGCCGGTAGGAGAGGAGCAATAACAACGACATCACCTTCGAAAGCCCGCGCTTGGGCTTTGACCAATTTTTCCGCGCTAACAAACATTCACCGGCAATTCGCCTCGGAGGTTGCCCCAACATTTCCTACGTTGAGGGTAATCAAGGCACAAGAGGCACTTATCTCTGCGGCGTGCATTGACACTCCAAAACCAACCGTGTCCGTGACTTCGAGTCCATTCTCCGTAAGAAGCACGTTAGCTTGTGGCAATTCGATCGCTAGACAATCGGTTCTGCATAATCTAGACTCTGTCAAGGAGTACGTGACGAAGGCTAAGGTAAGCTGGAATCGAAATTGTGTTCATGTCGAAGCCATAGCTAGACACTACCTTCAACCAGATTCCATTTGAGAAGCTTCCGTTTATTCCGCTAGAAAGAAAAGTGGATGATCTAGTCTCTGGTGGTGTTAGGAAAGTCTCTGCATTTCTGCAACTGCTTAAGGAAACTGGGCTCGGGCCCAGCCAGGCATGGCAGCAAATCGGACAGACCTAGATTACGAGAGTGTGTCTAGCCTGTACTCCTGAGAAGAACAGCGAACCTAGACAAGCCAAGATGTCTAATCGCTCAATCTCAATTCTCAATATTCTACCGACAAGGGGGCAGGTGCATATCCCACAGCGAAAGAGCAGACCCATTATGCTCACTAATCAAATCCCGCAGAACCTTCGACAAGTATGAGAAAGAAACTAGAGAGAGATCGCCAATTTAAATCGTGAGTGACCTGAAATCGAGATCATATTGATCGACAGGAAGGGGGAGCGTATCACTGCAACGCGTCCGGCACTATATTCCCTTTGCTTGTGATGAGTTTGCCATCAGCGTAGAAGTTGCAATTCCTTAAACCTATGTCAAGGTGTGCTAGTGACCGATTCTTGCCGCCAAGTCCACAGTATTTGGCAGGTCCTTTGAAGAAGTTGGATCCGAACGCGATTAGCGTGTTCGCGTAGTAACTTTCCACATCCATGACTGAAGCACCCCATATGGCTCTGTCTTCACATCCCCATCCGATGTGTGATACGCCGTAGGCCCACTCATCATTCCATAACCGGAACCATTCCCGGAGGTATACAGCATCAGACCCGCCTTGAATGTCAATTGCTCTTCCGCTCTTAATCTTGATCTTCACTTGGTCACGAATCATCCGGAAATTGACTACCCAATCGCCAGTGTCGAGTACGAGCGTCCCGTTTGAGCTGTCTTCCAAGGGTGCACAGCCGACTTGTGCAGATGGCCAGTGATCCCACTGACCCGGCTCATCGACATAGCCTCGTTGGCAATTGGATGGCCTGCCTTTCTTGCCTAGGGTGAGATCAGTCCCTGCGGCTGATGTAAGGCGAATTGTCTCAGCCTTCTCAAGGAATTCGGCGCCCGCACGGCATCGCTTCGCGATCCTTTGATCGGGCAAGAGTCTGCGTAAGACATCAACTGCGTGGTTAACCATGAGGATCCTAGACCCTGAAGCGAGGATTTCATTTGATGCGTCAGTATAAAGAAAAGGCGACAAAGAATGAAATCCTGGGCCTGGGAGCATGGTCATATCCACTACCAAGTCAGCCTGTTTGAGCGATTCCGTCACGGCTTTACCGGGGAATGAAAGGCTCGGCTCTCTTAGCGATGGGACGACGAGCGTAAAGACATCTGCTCCAAAGTCCTTAGACGCGGCCACAAAGGCAGCTGAGTAAGATTGGTCGAAACGTGGTTCAGTAAAAAGGGCCACTGTCTCCTTTTCGTTCACCCTGCAAAACTCAAGTTCTTTCCTGAAAAGGGACACCATTTCGGCGGCAGAAGTACTCATAGGCGGAATTGCGATTCAAGCCGCACTTTTAGCTTTTTCCCCTGCAACCACCATCGTGCGGGAGTCAAGGACATTTTGCAAACTCATTGGTTGAGGTAGACCTCGGCGGGGGTTAAGAAGTTTAGGCTTCGGTGGGGTTTCTGGTTGTAGTATTGTTTGAATTGTGTGGGGCTGTTGAATTTGGGATAGTAGAGTTCGAATGTTTGCCAGAAACGTTCGATCTTGCCTTGTGTGGTGGGTTTTCCAATGGAGCCCATGATGTGTTCTATGCCAGGTGCTTCTAGGTATGCTGTGAATTGGCTTCCTCCGTCGTCGCTGTAGAATTGTGTGCCATGATCGCTGAGGATCTGTCTTGGTGTTCTTCCGAGGCGGAGGGTTGCGTCGAGGAGGTGGAGGATTCTGCTGGTTGTGGCTT
>Ga0315296_10005324_pt1 | contig 10295 bp, 10 predicted proteins | sample YL17G14_18_MG_FD_203921 | JGI IMG/M metagenome (GOLD analysis project Ga0315296, IMG submission 203921) | Sediment microbial communities from Yellowstone Lake, YNP, Wyoming, USA - YL17G14_18 | ecosystem: Environmental > Aquatic > Freshwater > Lake > Sediment | place: USA: Wyoming | collected... | reverse complement strand
TTTCGCCGAACAGAATCCACCGATCCGTGACAATATCCAACGCGTCGGCTTCGGCCTGGAGCTTCTCGATGGTGGCCTGGGCTGCCTGGGCTGCGATGCCCTCGCCCCTGCCCGCCTTTTCCTCGGCCTTGCAGAAGTCTTCAAGTGTGCCTATCTCAGCCTTGATCAAGTTCTGCCGCTCGACATGGACACCCAGACCGCTGAGGAGAGTGTTAGTCATCTCGGCTTCGGCGACTGTGGCGGCACCCGTTTCAAGTTTATAGAGAAGCATGGACCCCACAAGAATCTGATAGACTGTCGCCACTTCAAGGGCTGCCTTAGCAGCAGCCTCGGCACCCGCTGCAGCAGCCTCGGCACCCTCAGCAGCGCCACCTGCGGCCGCACCATAGGCGTCAAGCGATGGTCCAGCCTCTGCGCCAGCCTTGCCCGAATTCTCAATGGCCATGCGCAGGGCAGGATCAACCTCACTGAGAGCAAGGCCCGCTGCACCTTCGACACCGCCCAGGGTTGAGATGAAAGATTCCAGACCAGAGGTATCTATATCGAGGTGGCTGATAATGGGGAGTTCCTTCCCCACCTTAGAAAGGAATCTATTAGCCTGAATGGAGAAGGCATTGATTATGTCGATTGCCTTGTTCAGACCCCATTCGGTTGCCTTCACAATATCAACCATCACACTGGCCACGACATCGCGTACCGATATCCATCCAGCCCGGAATGGTGCGAGGGCAGTTATGCCGAAATCTATGAGGGCTGCCTTCCACCTACCCGCCAGAAGATCGCTAAATAGATTCAGGATGGCGATCCCTTCATTGATAAAGACCATGAGAGGCATGAGGGCGATTTTTATGAGCATGGTGATCGGGCCAGTAATGCCAGAGGCATCTATACCCGTCTTGCTGAGCGCCCTGCCCGCCAGCCCCAATGACTCTCCCAGATCCCCCAGCGAATTCTGTAGTTCTTTGAGTTCATTACCCAGTGGCTTGAGGGCATCGCCGAGGACTTTCTTGGCGTCATCGCCCAGCGTATCCCAGTCCACCTTTTTCAATGCTGTTTCCAGGTCATCGAGTGAACCAGTCAATTTGTCGATGCCGTCCTGTATCAGCGGGCGTATAGCCACCAAAACATCGGTGGCTTTAATCGCCAGGCCAGTCATGGCGGGTATGAGGGCCGTGCCGATGACGATCTTCAATCCCTGCATGGAATCGCCCAGATCATCTTGGGCGAATGCAAGATTCCTAGCGGCAACGACGGCCTTTTCGTCCAGTACTATTCCAAATCTCTCGGCCTCAATACCTTCTTGTCTCAGGCCCTCGGCTCCCATATTCAGAACAGGGATCATGTCCTTGCCGGATCTGCCGAACAACTGCATTGCCAGGCCGGTCTTCTCAATACCATCCGGCATAGATTTGAAGACATCGGCAATCTGAGGTATGAGTTGGCCCATTGGCACGAGGTTGCCAGTGGCATCGAGCGCCTTTATGCCTAGGTCGGCCAGGATTGCGGCCGTGGACTTGCCGCCAGTGGTTACACCTGTCTCTTCGTCCTGGACGCCCTTCAACTTCTTGGCGAGGATACCTAGGGAACGACTAGCGTCGTCGCTGGTCAAATTAAACTTATCAAAGGCGTCGATAAGTTTAGAAGACTCCTCCGCCGTCAATCCTGTTTCTCGCGATAGTTTACGAACGCCACTCGCAAGACTTGTAGTCGCACTGAGAGCGCTCGTTAGGAGCTCAGGGAGTTTCGAAAGAGCCTGAGACACGATGATGCCTCCGGCGATCTTGGCGACGTCGCCCAGCGCGGAGCCGAGGCCCGTGGCACTCTTCTTCACGCCGCCAATGACAGCGCTGGCGTCATCCTTGCCGCGAACATGAATCAGAACTTCATTCGGCATTTTGTCGTTCGCTTAGCCTCTCAATCGCCAACAGGTACAGCAGTGAAGCATCCGTGGCCAGGATTTCCTCCGGGAGTTTGTGGAACCGGTCACACAGGTACAGCATGTTCCGCGCCTCGCCCACCTCGGCCGGCATCAACTCCGGCAGGTTCAACTGCTTCCAGCGCTCGATGTCTCTTCTAAAGGGACCGGCACGCCTATCTGTGCATCTCTCCAGGCTGTGATGAGCGCATTCACAAAGGCCGGGTATACGCGCAGCATGCCCTTGTAGGTAGGCGGGATCGGCCCCTTCTCGTCCTCTAGGTTCCAATCAACGAGGATGCCCACCACGAAATGCATCAGCCCCTCGATGTTCTGTTCGAGTTGGAGTTTCTGCGCCTCGATGAGCATACCCAGAGGGCGGTCGAGGGTGACCCTCACCTCCGCGCCTGCATAGTCATCGAAGATCAGCTTCGCCACTCGTGGCTCGAACTTGTATCCCATGAGCCTCCTCCTTTGGTATCTATTCAAAGGCATCCCCTACACAAATGTGGGCACTGTACCATCCGCGAGTTTCCCGGAGGCCGTCCATGTGAGTGCCCCATCAGCACCCCTAGAGACGATGTAGGAACTGAACACGAGGTTCAGGACCATGTGGTCAAGGGCGCAGCCACCAGGGAAGGTAACGGTGACCTCGCGTGGGTTGCCAATGCCGCAGTCACGGAAGACGCGATGGGATAGGGCCTCGTTGAACACACCATTGAGGGCGAGTTCAGCATCACCTAGAAGCAACAGCCGCTCCATCGCCGACTTGTCCAGCCCGGTCACATCCTGTTCGCCCCGCGAGGTATTCAATGTGACACTGTTGATGTCATTGCTGATGGTCTTCGCAACGCTGGCGCTGTCGTCCACCACTACCACGAGGGGGATTCCAGTCAATTTGCTCATGTTTCATTTCTCCTATGAAATTGTGTATGCTCCCCATTGGACATCGCCATCAGGTTCTCCAATCTGTCGTCAGCTGTATCTCTGTTGATATGGTGGATAAGATGCCCAGATGGAATGGGGCCATTGGCTTCCTCCCAAACAAGGTGGGCGCGGCGCGTCCATCCCCCACCTTCAACCTTGACGAAGACCCTATCCCGACAAGGACGTAGGCTTTCGGTGCCTGTAGGCACAGTACGAGAAGCGCCAATCTTGGCCCGTGTTTCAGGGCTACGGTGAAGGCCCATCATACTTGCACTAATCCGCGCCCGTGTCTCCAATGAGTGAGCTTGCCGATGTGCCATGCTTGCCTCCTATGCGAAGGTCGGAACTGAGCCGTCAGCGAGCTTGCCAGTCACCGTCCAGGTCAGGGAACCATCCGCGCCCCTAGACAGGTTGTAATTGGTGAACACCATAATGCAGGTCATGGTGGCCAGGCCACCGCCTGGTAGGACGATCACCACATCTCGCCCTACGTGGGCTGCCTCTTGCGTCCCAATGTTGTGAAACACCGTGTGGCTCAGGGCAGGGTTGTAGACGCCGGACAGCCCCAGTTCTGAATCGCCAAGCAACAGCAGGCGCTCAACGGCGCTCTTATCAAGGCCCGTCACATCCTGCTCGCCTCTGCTGGTGTTGATCGTGCAACTGTTCACGTCGGGACCGATGGGCACTACCCCACCAGCCGAAGTGGTGACGCTGATCGTCAAGCCTATGCCCGATATTTTCGCCATTTCTATCTCCTTCTAGCCCTAGAGGGCTATTCCTCGAATTGCCGACACCGCGAAGATTACCGATGCCGGATAGTTGCTTACCGTTACCGTGCGAACCTGTAGCCAACGTTTAGGGTGCGTAGCGGCCAGCGTCAGGCGCTGTGCTACGGGCACCGCGGCGATGTCCATGTTGGCGAACGCAGCGATCTGCGCGTAAGGATCAACCCCATCATCATCGCTATGCCAAATCTGAACGGTCACATCATCACCGGCCACGCCAGTCATCGTAAAGATGTGCAGATAGAAGATGGTAGGGTCATTGCTGGCCGGTGTATTGGCATAGCCCTGTAGGGTGGCATCTAGTCCAGGCAGGGTCTCTGCTGCAACGCTGGTCTTCTTGCCAGCAGTCAGCGAGTAACCGTATTCCAGGCCATACCCGCTACCCTTGACGGCGATGTTTGCGCCGATCAAAGAGCCATCAGCACCCCGCGCCAAACCATAATTGATCTGCTTGCCTAATAAGGATGCGGTCACAGCGCCCAGTAGACTGCCACGGAAGTAACTCACGAGCACGTCGGTATCAGGCAAATCATGGAGCACCTCATGAAGCGAGTCGGGAGTGGCCGCTGGGTTGTAGTAGTTGGCAAAGCCGATCTCGCCATCCTCCAGGAGAAGAATGCGCTCTATTGCGCTCTTGTCTAGGCCCGTCACATCCTGCTCGGCGAATGTCTTGCTCAGGGATTGGATAGCACCGATGTCGCCAGACAGATCGTAGCCGCCGATGTACAACTGGTCTCCCAAACCTGCAACCTTAGTCATCGTCCTTCACCTTCTTTTCCACGGCTTCGAAATAGCCGCGTTCTATGCCCTGGGTGATGTTTGTCTTCTTGGGGGGCGTGAATTCCTCACCCGCCTTGACGTCTAGCCAACCATCACCCCTATCGTTTCGGAATGACAGGTCAATTAACGCCCTATATTTCATTTCCTTCCTCCTAGGCCAATGGCCACGAATCATTGATTATGAGCGGTAGGGTGATATCCACCGAGCGGTACATCAGTTTATCCACTTCCACGTATCCGGCCTGGGCCTTCAGGGGAGTTCCCAGTTCGCCGAACACATCTATATTTCTTATCGAGGCGTCCAGATCAACATCCCCAGCCAGGGCCAGAAACACCTTGTCTATGGCGTGGGCCAGGATTGTATCAATCTTCTCGGCCGGTTCCTGTAGCATGTTGGTGTAGATGCGGATGGTGTAGACATACAGACCGGTCGCCGCATTCAAGCCGCTGGCCTTCGCCGCTGGGGTGATGTTATTCAGGTACACCGCCACGGTCAGGCCACTCCCAGGCGCGCCCTTCGGCTCGACTGCTTGGACCGTGCGGAAAATGCCCATCGTTTTAAGCAAGGATGATAGTTTTGAAAGAGTCGTTTCGATGGTCATCCGCCTAACCTCTTAGCCAAATTGACCTTCGCCGCAATATCACCGATCCGTTCCTGCAACCACTGAGCTGTCTTGCGGAAGGAACTGTAGCCCTTGAAGCGCGAGGTGTCATTGCGACTGCCGATGCCCTCTAGCCACGGCCCATAGATGCACCCGCCATCGGTAATGAGCGCGTGAAGGTTGCTCTTTACTTCGCCCTGGACGTTGCGACGGTAGTTGCCCTTACTGCCTTCTGGCCCGCTCACCGCCAGATAGACACCAGCCGGCCGAGGACGCAGGATCTCGTCCAGGCGTTGTTCGCCCGCCTCGACAGCGGCCTGCAAGATGTCGCCCATTCCTTCCTTCACCTTACCTTCGGCATTGATGAAGATGGGGCCTTTCAACTCGACATCGAAACTGACAGCCATCAGATTGCCCTCGGCCCACGTGTGCGCTTGTACGCCTCGTCAGCCCGCTTGCGCACGTCGGCAATGCCTTTCCCCGATATCTCCCGCACAGCCTCCCCCTGGCCTACCGTGAGCGCCATCGAGCCCTTCTCCTGCGCGAGGGCATAGATGGTTTCAGCCAGTGCCAGTTCAGCAATGAGCCCAGGCGGGACATTCTTGGTGATGGGCGTATCGTCTGCATGGGTTGCCGCCGTGGTGCCTACTGCCGCACGGGTCACAGTCAGCGTCCGGGGGGCGTAGACCACAGCATCATCCAGGTGGGCGGCAAGTACAGAGCCATCGTAGGCCCGTTTCACGGTGAGAACGGCACCTCCAACACCTTCTACCAGCATCCGCTCTGCACCGATGGTAATAATCTCGCCCTGCTTGACCGAGCCAATACCATCAATCGTGATGGCCAGGACTGCCTCATCCGCAGCGATACCTGCACCCATGTTGATTGCAGTTGTGGTGGTCAGAAGGGCCTTCTCTGTTACGATCATGCGCTCGGTGCCTATTAGAATGAGGTCGCCGACGCCTATGAGGGATGAGTCTGTGACATCTAATTCAGTCTCTGTGCCATCATCGGCCTCATCTAGGGCACCCGCGGCCGCAGAGATTTCACAGAAGCCCCAGCGCCCGGTCACTTCGAGAGCCCGCTGGGAGGTGATGCCTGCCAAGAAAGCAGCGCCAGAGGAAAGATCAATCTCGATGCGGTTGAAAGGCGGTCCGCAATTGACAGGCTCCTTGAAATAATCAGCCGGCACAATGGTGGTGCCCCCGGACACGAGCAGGGTGACCTCTATAAGGTCATCATCTAGCCAATAGCGGTAGATACGGGGAGATTGAGTATTCGGATAAGGAAAATATTTGGGCGCCGTCAGGGGATAGAAATGGCGATTGAGTTCGCGTTCAATCTCACGCGAGACTGATTCTAGGAGGCGGTCGATGGAAGGATGCTCATCGGGTCCATTGATCTGGGCCGCCCGCTTGACTTGTTCTCTCGTTGTGTACCAGAGTCCCATTGCCTTCTCCTACGCTTTCTAAGGAGAGAAGGGGTGGCGGGCAGGAAAGGAGGTCAAACTACCCGCCGCCACCTCCTCCTGTATCTGTCCAGTGGCCCATCGGACAATTGAGAGCGTTCCGTTTATTCTGTTCCAGGAGTCCCCCACATTCCGGGCAGGCAACCGGCACCCGCCGCCTATCTTCGTCCACCATCTGTCGTGCCTCCTTCAGGATTTGCAGCAAAGTTAAAAAGCTGGGAGGCGCGTAAGGGGCTACGCCGACAACATCGAGATATGGCGCGGGCACTACTGCCACGGATATTACAGGTGTTGGGTTCAAAATATAGAGGAGGATGTCTATTCTTGGCTCGGGCACCACCGCTAGGGCCAAGACCGGCGTTGGCAAAAGGACCTTGGCTAGCGCCAACACAGGATTTGGCACGGCCCCCGCTACTATGGCAGGAGTAGGTAGCAGGGTCAGCGATGTGGCAAGAACAGGAGCCGGCACAGTGGCAGGCGCAACTACCGGAGTTGGAAGTAGAGTCTTGGCAAGCGAGAGGGCGGGGGAAGGGACAGCGGTGGCAGCGCTGACGGGCGTCGGCTGAAGGGTGATGCCTGTCAAGACAACGATGTTCGGCTCGGGAACAAGTGCTGCAGCAGCAACAGGAGTGGGAGCAAGCGCCAAAGCCAAGGATATGGCAGGAGAAGGCACAGCCGTCGCCGATGCAACTGGATCGGGAGTCAGGGTATTCCCTTGGGTAAGGACTGGAGCAGGAATAACAGCAATGGCCACGACTGGCGTAGGCTGTAGAGTAATAATCCCGCCGATTGCTATATCCGGTTCGGGCACCACCGCAGCAGCGATAACAGGATCGGGCGTGAGCGTCAGTACCAACGACAGTACTGGGGAAGGGACAACGACTGACGCTGCCACCGGCGTAGGCGCAAGAATGTTCTCGGGTGCAAGAACTGGAGATGGGATTACGGCCTGAGCAGTCACAGGGTTGGGAGTTAGTATCAACTCCAACGCCATAACTGGGGAAGGCACTACCGCTTGCGCTACAACAGGGGTAGGTGTAAGAGTGCTCCCTTGGGTAATGGTTGGCGAAGGGACAGCCGCCAAGGCCGTCGTTGGATCTGGCGTTAGCGTTCGGGAAAGAGAAAGAACAGGTGAAGGAATAGCAGCAGGAGCTACTACTGAATCAGGGGTCAGCGTTCTTGTAAGTGAGAGTACGGGCGAAGGTACTACTACTGAAGCAATAACGGGAATCGGTGCTAGGGTCAATTCCAACGATAGAGCAGGAGAAGGGACAGCAGCTGACGTTATAGCAGGCGAAGGGGCCAGCGAATATTCCAACTGCCGATAGTGCACAAAGACACCGATTGTTGTGGCTCGGCTTTCATTGGCTCCCCCGGCTTTAACACCGGCCACCAGTGCATCCACCGCTGCCTCAGTCCAGGCTGCTCCTGTATTCGGATCATGACTCCGATAGAGAGGTAGCCTCCACCCGTATGCCACCTCTGCTTGGTCAGCAGAAAAGAAATCGGTGCTCCCTGACTTCCCCATGTGCTGAACGGGACTTGAGGCCCCTGCCTTTGATCGCACCCAAATGCTGACACCCAGAATAGCAACACGGTCCTTGTATCCACCTAGCCCATCATGGCTGAATGTCTGCTTTTCACCAGTGACGGTATCGAGAATGTAGGTGTCGTCCTCATCGGCATCCTTGGGCAGTTCATCAACCTTCTCGTACTTGTTGCCGCTGTCGGGGTACTGACCCCACTGGTCGTAGGTGCCAATCCCGACAGGCTTGTTGACCTTAGAACACTCTGACATGCCTGGCCAGCCGCTCGTGCAGGCGATCACGTCATCGAACCAAAGCGTAATAGGCCCTGCCGCGCAGGTATTGGCCCCAAGCCAGAAACCGATGCGGTCGTAGTCGTAGGCGATGTCCAATACCTCTGCGACTACCTGCTCATTGACCCGCAAGGTGGCGCTTGTGTTCGCGCCAGCATGGACAACGTGCAGTTCCAGATATAGCCAGCAATTCAAGGGCAGGACATCATCTGCCACATCCGTAGTGGTCAGGATGGTCAGTTCTAGTTTGCCATCTGTCCTGTAGTTGAGGTAGGGACACCGCTCCATCTCGTAATTCCCTACGGAACGGCATATCGGGCAGATAGAGCTGGGCGGGTTGGCTGTTCGGAACCACCACCCGATGTAGAAATCGTCATAGTCACCTTCCGCAGCTATGCTGCCATCGGCCTTGCGGAAGTAGGCAATGGCGTAGCCATATTCCTGGCCTGTGGCCGGCATGTAGACGCGCATGGAATAGTCGCCTGCGTGCTTGACATCTGATACTGCTGTCGGAGCACCGCCCCAGATGGCGTTTTCCTTCAGCGCATCCCAGTCGGCGAGGTCTCCGAACTCTGCCCCACTGAAGAACAGTACGGTGTGCGGGAGCGCACCTACCCCGCCAGTCGTGGCGTAAAGACGCCCACCAACAGTCACCAACCTCTCCGTAGCGAAGAGGTTGGCGTAGAGGCGTCCGCCGATAGTCGCTAGTTTCATGTCACCGTAATGTCTATATCCGAGAAGTAGGCGATCTTCGACGCCTCTCTCCCGTAAAGGACAAGCTCCAATACCTCATTGATCGTGGGGGTTGCCGAAACGCTCACCTGCTCCCAGGTGTTGTTGCCAGCCGTCACCGTCGCCGTCTGAGTGGCGATGCTTTGGCCCCGCAGGATGACCTGCGGCTTCGTCGTGGCGCTGTCGTGCTTGGACTGCACCTTAACCGTCACCTGCTTGGCAGCCTCGGCGCTTAACTGGATGATCTTCTGCCCTATGCCTGTGATCTTGACCCCTGGCGGGTTCGTCTGGTAGTCGCCGGATGTCCAGGAGAGCGTTTCATTCGCTAGTTCATAAGCACCTTTGTCGAGTGTGCCCATAGTCCGCACTCGATTGAGTATATCCGTGATGGTGGCGGCATGGGCACTGTCGCCAGTTTCTAGGAGGGCGGTCAGAGCCAGGGCCGGTTCCAGAGCACGCTTGAGAAGGTCGAAATTGGGCAACACAACGATCGCAGCCTCAGTAACCGCGTCTCCGGTGCAAGTCAGGCTTCCGAATTGGCAGCAGGCATAGGTGTCTGCGTGTAGGACAAGGTTCTGGAATCCCACCGTGCAGTAGGCGGCATGGCAATGAGACGCCCCAGGCAATTGTGTCGCGCTTGATACGTAGAAACCCACGGCACTTCCGATGGCAAGGCAATTCCACCAGGTTATGGCATAGTCGGCACCGACGAAACCATAATTGCCTCCGATGGCGATGTTGCCAGTCGAGCCATCCGCGTTGCCCTGGAAACATGTTTGCCCGATGCCGATGCAAGACTCTGGGTAGCAACTCATAAAGGCGGTCTTGCCGATTGCTATGCACCGACCCGCATAGATATTCGTGACAGCGTTAAGGCTGAATACCTGACAGTCGAGAATCTTGCAGGTTATGTTGTACCCTCCTGTCCGGTGGACCGCGCCCTTGGATGTGCTCATAGTCCCATCGAGCAGGAACCAAGATGCCTCCACATAGGTTGCGGAAGCGAAATCCAGGGCTGAATCCGTCCCTTGGATATCATCGCTGTCGGTGGCCGTCCAGCGAACCACCCCTGGCTTGTCGCTGGTCAGATATAGGCACTCAGGATCGGCAATCCATGAGATAACATGCCCAGCGGTGCCGCTCTCAAATAGGTCGAGTTTCTCACGATAGGTGCCAGGGCCGACGCGCACGATGTCATCCGCGACGAGCAGGTTGTCGGTATTGGCCTTGCCGAGTGTGAGCCAGGCGTGGGCAGCCGTAGGCCCCA
>Ga0315296_10005323_pt1 | contig 10296 bp, 8 predicted proteins | sample YL17G14_18_MG_FD_203921 | JGI IMG/M metagenome (GOLD analysis project Ga0315296, IMG submission 203921) | Sediment microbial communities from Yellowstone Lake, YNP, Wyoming, USA - YL17G14_18 | ecosystem: Environmental > Aquatic > Freshwater > Lake > Sediment | place: USA: Wyoming | collected... | reverse complement strand
AATCAAGCAGCTTCAAGCTTCTCTCCTCGCACTCTCCGAAAACGAGTCCCTCAGATAAAGATGTTGACCAGCGGGCTCAGTCCTTTGGGGTGAAAATGTAGAGAATGGGCACCCTCTGCTTCAGCCCGGTCCAATAGCCACAGGTCCGGCATTTGTAGCCCATCGTGACGGTCCCGCCGTAGACAGTCAGGTTGCGGAGCCTCTCCGTCTTTCCTCCGCACACAGGGCATGCGCCCGCGGAGGTCTTCTTTTGGCCATCCCTGCAGTGGATATCGATGGTCGCGAGATTGTTGGTTATCGCCAGCCTGCGCATCCTCTGCTCGCTCACCGTGTAGTCAGCGTCGTGTCTGTGGAGCTCCCTCAGCACCAGCTCGGTGAGCTTTTTCTGGGAGTTGATGATCCCATGTCTTTCAAGGGCGTCCTTGATAGCCTCGACGATCTCCGTGTCCGAGGGTATCCTGTAGGCCATCAGAAGTGGATGGCTATTCCCTTACGAAAAGCTTTGCTAGAACTGGATGAGGGCGTGAGTCAAAAGCAATATCTCGACAGAAGCGGTTCCCCAACCGCATTCCGAGGCTCAGCTAATGGCAACCAGGGAAGAGATCCAGGCCGCAGTGGACAAGGCGAAGGAATTGTTGCTGGACAGCGGGATCGATATAGATGCTACGGCGGAGGATCTGATCGAATGGCTCGAGACGGAGCTCCCAATCCCTGACATCGCGCTCGGCGATGTTCTGATCGACCCACTTCTCGTCGTACACGAGCTGGTGGAGATAGACGAGCTGCTGAAGGTGGGGCTCACGCTGGCGAAGGACGTCATCAAGAAGAACCCCGAGAAGGTCGATGATGCGCACCTCAAGGCCGCTGCCATCGAGATGAAGATCGCGCACAGCATCGGGGCGGCAGAGCATCTTAGGGCTAGAATCAAGGATATGGAGAGCTGGTGCGTCGACAAGGCCCTTTCCGAGAGCCGTAGGGCTGAATACGGAGGGCTTCTGAAGACGGCCAAGTACTATCTGTCCGACCTCGAACGCAAGCAGCCTCGTGGACCCTCCAGGGCTTGAGCCAAGAGCCCGGGTTCGGGCTAGCTGTCGGCTCGTTGGAAAGCAAAAGATATATCATAGCAGCAGTTACGAGGCGCTCAGTGAGGGTTATGCGAGCGAAAGTCATAATCATGGGAGCAGCGGGCAGGGACTTCCATAACTTCAACGTCTACTTCAGGGACAACGCGAACTACGAGGTTGTGGCGTTCACTGCGACGCAGATCCCGAACATCGAGGGCAGAAAGTACCCGGCGAGCCTGGCGGGCAAGCTCTATCCAAGGGGAATCGACATCTACCCGGAGAAGGACCTGACGGAGCTCATCAAGAAGCACGGGGTCGAGCAGGTCGTGTTCGCATACTCGGACATATCCCATGTGGACCTGATGCACAAGGCCTCGATCGTCAACGCCGCCGGCGCGGACTTCAGGCTCATGGGGATGAACCAGACGGCCTTGAAGGCGAAGGTCCCCGTGATAGCGATATGCGCAATCAGGACTGGGTCCGGCAAGAGCCAAACGACAAGGGCGATCGCCTCGATTCTGCGGGCGAAGGGCAGGCGGGTTGTCGCAATCAGACACCCGATGCCATACGGGGACCTGGAGAAGCAGGCGGTCCAGAGGTATGCGACATACGCAGACCTGGACAAGAACGAGTGCACCATCGAGGAGAGAGAGGAATACGAGCCTCACATCGACAAGGGCATCATCGTATATGCGGGCGTGGACTACGAAAGGATACTCAGACAGGCGGAGAAGGAGGCGGATGTCATCCTGTGGGACGGAGGGAACAACGACACGCCGTTCTATGTTCCTGACCTGCTGATCACGGTGGCTGATCCGCACAGAGCGGACCACGGGAAGCTCTACCACCCAGGCGAGACTAACATGCGCCTCGCGGATGTCATCCTGATCAACAAGGTCGACACGGCCGACCCGAAGAATGTCGAGCTCGTTAAGGATATCGCGGCAGAGCTCAATCCAAAGGCGAGAGTCATCACTGCAGCTTCACCGGTTTCGGTCGAAGACCCGCGCATGATCAAGGGCAAGAGGGTCCTGGTCATCGAGGACGGGCCGACGGTAACCCACGGCGGAATGAAGTTCGGCGCGGGCATGATCGCGGCCCAGAAGGCAGGTGCCAAGGAGATCATAGACCCGAGACCGTTCGCTGTGAACTCGATAAAGGAAACCTTTGCAAAGTACAATCACCTAGAGAAGGTGCTGCCCGCGATGGGATACGGGAACCACCAGGTCAAGGACCTCGAGGCGACGATCAACGCCGCCAAGTGCGATGTCGTCGTGTCGGGGACCCCTATAGACCTGAACCGGGTGATGAAGGCCAACAAACCGATCATCAGGGCGAGGTACGAATTGCAGGTGCTCGGGGTACCGTCGCTCGAGGAGATACTGAAAAAGTTCTAGCCTCGACAAGGGTTTAAGGCGGGCTTCGGGGATTAGGGCCCTCGCGGGAGTAGCTAAGCCAGGACAACGGCGCAGGACTTAAGTTCCTGGCATCTCAGGATAGGAGATCCTGTCTCGGAGGAGTCCGGGGGTTCAAATCCCCTCTCCCGCACGGAATATGCGGAAAGGAAGGCGTGTTGCAGCTCCGAGCGCAATGGCCATATACCCAACACCGTCTTCGGCATGCAAGGGTCAGGATGGCGAAACGCTTGGTCGTCTCTGGAGCGACGATAGTCGTCGCTGCCATGGTTGTCCTGGCGGTAGTGTTGTTCTCAGGCCTGTTCAAGGATCCGCATGCGCGAGGTCTGATAAACATCGCAGGCAATTCGGCATTAACCAAGCAGAATGGGATCGTCTCGGGCACGGGATCGGTGTCTGACCCATATGTGATTGAGGATTGGGTCATTAAGCCTGGCTCGACTGAAACGGCTATAGGAATTGTTGCTACGAGCGCGCATCTGGCAATTAGGAACGTTACATTGGGGTGCGATTCGAACTCCATCGGAATCTATGTGAAGGACTCATCCAATGTGAGAATCGAGAACTGCACCGTCAACGGGGCCGCCTTGGGAATAATCGTCCAGCGCTCGGACAACTCCTCGGTTGCTTTCAACAAAGTGAACGGAATATGGCCAGTATCTGGAATAGATATTCATGAATGCGCAGACTGTGAGGTGATTGGGAACAACGTTTCCTTCGAATTCCCAATTAGCTCCAGCATCTCGATATTCAACAGCAACAGAACACTGGTCAGAGCCAACCACATGGATGTGGGCCTGTCGATAGGAGGAGTTGTCGATTCGCACTTCGCTACCCTGAACGTGACCCTAGACAATACTGTTCAGGGAAAGCCAGTCCTATGCCAGTCAGGGAAGACGGGACTCGCAATCAATGCTTCGGCGCTTGGCCAGGTATACCTGTTCAACTGCACCGACGTGGAGATATGGGGGATGGATGTTGCGAACACCTGTATTGCGGTCGGGCTGATGAAAGTAATCAGAGCAGTTGTTAGGGACTGCCGGGCTGCGAATGGCACGCCCGAGGGGATTTCACTTCGCAATTGCACAGATTGCGTGGTGTCTAACTGCATGCTGTCTAATAGCAGCCTCAGTATCTACGAATGCGCGGACTGCAGAGTCACCGGGACGTTCTTCGCGTTAGAAAATGGCAGGGCCGGATCCTCATCTTCCAGCAATGTTCGGTTCGACAATAATACTTTCAGGGAATGCTTCTGCGCGTTTTCACTGGGACTAGTTGACAACTGCACGATCGAGCACAACACATTCTCGGCCAACGGAGTTGCAATATCATTCGAAAATGTCGACAACACATCGGTATTCAACAACGATTTCATCGGCAATGAACAGCACGTGCTGGTGAATGACTACTATTCCTCGTCGCCGAGCAAGATCACTTGGAATGAGCGATATCCAACAGGAGGAAACTACTGGTCGAACTACACCGTTGTGGACCTGTTCGGAGGTCCCGATCAGGATATTCCCGGGGCGGATGGAATCGGTGACCAGCCGTACTACATAGATCCCAAGAACAATGACCGATACCCGCTGATGGAGCCAATGAATCCTTAGAATCGGGCAGGGCTGTTTGTCATCCGCGACTACACGACGATTATTGGTGTCAAGGATCTCGCAGGGCGCGGCAGGGAATTGCTATTCTCCGAGCGTTGCTCATCAATCCATTGTTCACATATCCCATCTCCAATCCGCTTCCTGCCACACCTCCGACGTCAATCTCCACGAATTCGATTCTGTGCTTTCATTTCTTGCTGGGACATGAAGATGCATATTTGGATTGACCTGAGTCCAAATCCGCTCTCAATCCAGGCAAAAGCCCATAAGGGAGCCAAGTCGATACTAAGAAATGAGGGAACGGTATGGCAAGGACGGACACCCTTTCGCTTCTGACCTTCATTTGCCTAAGCCTCGCTGTTTTAGTGTTGAGCCAACCCTCGTGGCACCTTGACGAAAGAAGCGGTGGGATGGGCGAGACAAGCGATGAGTTCTTCACTATTGCCTTATACCACCTCCCACAAGGGGAGAAGGTCCACTATGAGTGGAAATCCAATTGCCTCTTCAGGTTCGTCATAACGGCGGACCCGTTTCATCCACAGCTTGCCGAATTCGTCAACCTGACAGGCCTTCGCGGGGAAGGAACCTTTGTCAGTCCAGCGAATGCCAATTACTACCTTCGGGTCGCTCCTCTTGAAGTTCCGCCCGGTTCTGAGGCTGGGATCAGCTTCATAGTCTACCGAACGACAGAATTCTCCGAGTCGATGATCGTGCTAAAGCCGGTCATCCTCGGGAGCTTGGCTGCTGCCTTGGCCGGCCTGCTCTTTTGGGATAGCAGAGAAAGAAGAACAGGGATTCAAAAAGAAGGTACGAGGGAATCGCTGACATTCTGGCAATTCTTCGTGACGGATTACAAGAACTGGATTGCTGTTGTTGTCGGTGCCTTCTTGCTGGTGTCGGAATCTGTCCTCAACTCGATCAGCAGTAATCATCTGGATCAACACGCCCTTATTGACTGGATAAACCTCTTGGGCGGCGGATTTTTGGCCTGGGGTCTTTTCTTCGGTTTGTTGTCATACAGTGGATACAAGAGCCGGAAGTCGGAGGCCAAAAGTCGACCTTGAGAACCCAACTCCTTCCTGATTGAATCAGATGGAGAATGTCTGGATCGACCCGAGTTCAATTTCCCTCTGGCCTGACAATAGCTCGCGCAGAAAGAAAGCAAGGACTAGTACAGGGTCGGCATGTCATCGTGAGCTGTTTGCATACTCCTTGAGCATATCTTCTCCCCCAGAGACAATTGATTTGTCCAGTGTTTCTACGGTGTGGTCCCTGAGGATATCCTTGGCAATCTCACTGGACTTGGGTATCATGCGATCACTAAGTGTGGACTCCATAGCCAGCTTCTCGTCGTCCCAGAAAAACAGCTCATTCCGGAATGTCTTTGCAGTGTGAGGATGGCTAAGGAAGCTGTTTCCGTGACCAACCTCCCTGACAACATCCAACGCAATCATCTCCTGGGTTATCGAGAGGGTTCTCGAAAACGCTCGGAAGTTGTCCCAAATCACGGAGTCGACGACCATCTGCGCTAACGAACACCCCTTGGAGTTGTCAACGCCGCCAACGCCAGGCACAAGGTCGCTACCGCTAAAGGTCGACGCCATACGGCCAAAAAGCTCCGAGCATGAGGAGGGCATCCCCTGACCCTTCACCCCGACTCCCCAATCAGAGACCATTGATGGTCTCTGGTACCTTCGGGCCATCTGTCCAGCACCCGCGGACAACATCAGGCATTCGGGCGCTGAGAAGTTGATGTTGCCCGTCACCATATCGGCAGGTGCAGATGACGAGCCGTATATGTGAGGGGCTCCCCTCGAGGCGAGCTGGGTTATGACCAGGCTAGCAAGGTTCTCTGCATTGACAATGGCCAGGGTGCCTGCAATAGTCACCGGTGATGACATGCCCGCGATGCACATCGAATGGCATAGGACTGGTATCCCGAAACGCGCGAACTCCACCTGTGCTTCGATCGCTCCCTCGTCGAAGGAGAGAGGTGCAATAGGATCTATCGCGCAAGAGAAGAGCGGCTTTCTTCTCAGCTCATCCGATCCACCGCTGACCAGAGACGCTAGCTCAATCTGCCTCTTGGCATCCCTCGCACTGACGCAGTCTCCTTGCACATGGAGCGTACAATTGTTGAAGGCGTCCCAGAGCTCGTACAGATTGTGAACTGTCTGCGGAACATCAGAGATAGTCACGATAGGCCAGAAGAAGCCTATGGCTTCGAGGGCATCAGCAAGCATAGCGAATTGTGCGAAATCCTTGCGGGTCGCGTTGCGCCTCTTCCCGTTGTCGACATCTAGCATGTATAGTGTCAGCCCGTCAGTAGTCAAGTACGGCAGTTCGGAGGCAGGCAGCTCAACATCGTTGCAGCTGTTTCGAGCTCGAAGAACAAATCTCTTGGGAGCAGATGCGATTGCCTCTAGCACGAGGCTCTCGGGGATATATGCTATCTTCTTCTCACGGTCAACGTTCGACCCATTCTCTCCAAGCATATCAAGGACTGATTCGCTTCGTACCAGCACTCCGATTGTGCTGAGGATCTCAACGCTTTTGTCGTGTATGAGATCCTCTTCCTGCTTCGAAAGAAAATCAATCTTTACTCTAGCCATAACAAGACCCATCCGCGGCAGGAACAAACCCTTTGTCCATCTTTCCCACAACATCCCTCACGATCGAACAAGCGGTCAAGAAGAAGATGCCTTTGCAGCTTCTTTGACTATCTGATCGAGTCTCTTTGAGATATCTCTGTCCAGCATAACCGGCTCGTGGTTCTTGAGTATCCAATCGGCTTTCTCTTTTGCCAGGGTTAATTCATCCTTCTTGCCCTTAGTCTCCCACTCGTCGTAAGTCTCGCTTGTGAAGTACGAAGATTGGAAGAATTTGCGCGCCTCAAGCATAGTATCTCTCTCTGCGAGGTAGCTGCCTTTCTTCGATCCCATTCCGAGGATGCCTACTTCCTTTATCATGTCAAGGTGAACACTCTCTTTTGTGACTGGGATTTCCTGGCCGCAACTAATTGCCCTACTGACGATGTCGTTGTCAATGATCAACTGCTCGTACGACAGCACCGTGGAGCAATCCAACATTCCGATCCCATTGTTGATTTCCTGCCCAAAAATCGCACTGGCAAATGCTAGCATGCTATTCTGGATGGCGCTTTGCAGACCCGGTATCTTGGCGTTTGATCCGACGCCTCCAGCTGCTGAGGGCATCTTCACATATTTCGCCATCTCATGCGCAGCGACACAGAGAAGGAGAGCCTCCGGAGAAGCCAATTGGATCGCACCAGTCCTCGGGTCCATGTTGGAAAGGACTGAACCATATATCGCCGGCGCTCCAGGGGCATGCGCTTGCATTGCAGCCACCAATGCGAGGGTCTCAGCGTGATTGACCACCAGATCACCCGGAATAGTTGGCGGTCCACTGACACCCATCATCGCCATTCCTGTTATGTGAACCGGAACGTGGGCTTCCGACCAGACCATCGCTGCATCAGTTGCATGCTCGTCCAGCGTCAACGGTGACATAGTGCAGACCATAGCAGACAGGATATGTCTCTTCTTGAGCTCCTCTAGGCCCCCCACGATTTCCGAAGCCATCTTGATCTGGAGTCTAGCCTCCTCAGGAGTTGAAGTGGACTCGCTCTCGATGTGTTTCGCGGTGATGTCGAATGCTTGCTTCATCTCAGCAACAACGTGGGTGTCTGCAGGAACATCCGATGCTACAACCATTGGCTCGTAGATACTACAGTATGGAAGATAATCGCCTATGATTGCAGTATTCCTAATGTCCTGCAAGGCTGAGAGCCGTCTGCTGCGGGATTTCTGATCCCAAACGGCGATGCCGCATCCGTCCGTCGTATAGTAGCAGTGCCTTCCATCGACAGGCAGATCAAATTCCGTCTCACGACCAGCCAAAACGATGGTCTCCGGCGCCTTCGAAATCAATGATCTCGTCAGATCCGTCGGGAACTTCACGATGTTAGTCTTCTCATCGACAATTGCCCCCGCCCGTTTGAGTGAGGCACGAGCAACCTTGCTGTGAATTCTAACGCCAGTGGTGGCCATGACCTCCAGCCCAGATTCGTGAATGAGTCTCTTGTCTTCTTCTTTCAGTATTGCCGTTGGCCTTCTCACTTTGAATCTCTCTGAGAATCCTCCCACAATCCTACCTCCTGGTCGTCTTCCTTTGGTGCATTCCTATCTTGATGATAAGGATTTCTGTCGTCAACCCCATTAAATCCGAAAGGACTTCCGATTGAGATAACAAAAGGACTTCTGGCTCGATGTGGATTCGGACCCTCCCTCTCCCACTGTCACCATGGTCCCTCCATGCCGAGCCGTTCAGTCATTTGGGCCACGACAACTGCATAAACCCCTTGTGCAATCTCGTGACCGGACGTATGGGACAGATGAGAATCGTTCAACTAGGATGCGGAATAACAGGACTCGTGTGTGCGGAATACCTCGAAAAGAATCCGAAAGTGGATGAGTTAGTTCTTGCAGACATACGAACAGACGCTGCGGAAAGATTGGCCCGTCGCGTCAGGAGCGACAAGATATCGGTCATCAAAACCGACGCCTCGGAAAAGAATGCGCTCAAGAAGCTGCTGAGAGGCACGGACCTCGTCGTCTGCTCGATCACATCTGAGCTGCTCGGCAAGACAGGCGAGGCAGCGGTAGCAGCGGGTGTGAACTATCTCGATTTCAGCCTATCTGTAGATTTCACCAAGGAGTTCGAAGCGCTGAGAGAGAGGTGCAAGAACAGCGGCATGACCTACATCACAGCAATGGGGGCCGACCCTGGAATGTCGGACGTGTTCGCCAGATACGGCGCAGATATGCTTGACAACGCCTACGAAGCTCACGTCAGAGACGGGGACAACGCCACGGCAAAAGGATACGACTTCTTCACGCTATGGTCGCCATTGGATATGGTCGAGGAGGCGACCACACCTGCGGCTGTGTGCAAGAACGGCAAGATAAGTTACCTCCCGCCTCTCCACAAAAAGGAGACCTATGAGTTCCCTCAGCCAATAGGTCCCCTGCCAGTATACAACACCACTCACGAAGAGACCTTTCTCATCCCACGATTCATCAAGGGCATCAAAAACGCGGATTTCAAGATCGCCATCGACGACGAGTTCGCGGCGAAGTGCAACATGCTGCGGAAGATAGGGATGCACAGCAAAGAGCCCATCGACGTGAAGGGCACGATGGTCAGACCGCTGGACGTGGTCGTCGCCACGATGCCGAGACCGGTGGAGCTTGTGGGAATGGTCAAAGGTTCCGCAGGCATTGTTGTTGAAATCATGGGCGAGAAGAATGGCAAGGATGTCATGGCCAAGGTGTGGACCACTTTGTCTCACGAAGAGGCGTACAAGATCTGCAAGAGCAATGCCACTGGCTACCTTGTTGGTGCAGCAGGAGCCGTAGGAGCCGAGATGATAATCTCTGGTGAGCTCAAGAACAAGGGCCTTCTCGTGCCCGAGCAGCTTCCTGCTAAGAAGTTCATCGACAGGTTGCCTCAAAAGAAACTGGAGGCAAAGAGCAAGATCATACCCCTTAAATGAGACAAGGCCGAGTCAACGGCTTCAGTTATCTCTCAATTTTAGGGGTTCAAATACCATGCCTCTCTCTGGAATTGAGATGATCTACGCCATGCTCGTCAGAATCCTCTGCTCCTGCCGAGATCAAAGAGGAGCGCCTTTCCCAATCGTGCAAAAATGACATAGGAACGAATACGCATTCAGGATGGAGGCCAGCAAGGTTGAGCGTGCCGTAGGTCGGATGGAGGCTTTGGAATGAAGGTACTAGTCATAGGCGCGGCGGGACAGATTGGGGCGTGGACAGTCAAGGATTTGGTCGATCACTACGACGCGGAGGTCATTGCAGCTGACCTGAGGCTTGAGAGGGTCAAGAAGGTAGCGGAGCAGGTTGGGAAGGGGAAAGTCACGCCTATGAAGCTCGACGCCACCGACCCTGGGTCACTCAGAGCCGCGGGCAAAGGGGTGGATGTGATCCACAACTCTGCCTGGTATGAACTGAACATCAAGATCATGCCCATCGCCATAGACTTTGGTGTGCACTATTCCGACCTCGGAGGCTTTTACGACCACACCTTAGAACAGCTGAAGTACGACAAGAAGGCGAAGGATGCAGGCGTCACATGCGTACTCGGAATGGGGAGCTCCCCGGGCATCAC
>Ga0315296_10005322_pt1 | contig 10297 bp, 14 predicted proteins | sample YL17G14_18_MG_FD_203921 | JGI IMG/M metagenome (GOLD analysis project Ga0315296, IMG submission 203921) | Sediment microbial communities from Yellowstone Lake, YNP, Wyoming, USA - YL17G14_18 | ecosystem: Environmental > Aquatic > Freshwater > Lake > Sediment | place: USA: Wyoming | collected... | reverse complement strand
AGGAAAGCATATAATTACTTCTGCTATAGAGCACCCAGCTATTCTTGATACTGCTAAATGGCTAGAGAAGCAGGGTTTTGAAGTAACATACTTACCTGTAGATAAATATGGTTTCATAGACCCTAAACAATTGGAAAATTTGATAAGAAAAGACACTATTTTAGTTTCTATAATGCATGCAAATAATGAGATTGGAACAATAGAACCTATAAGTGAAATAGGAAAAATCTGTAGAGATAAAGGAGTTTATTTTCATACAGATGCTGTTCAGAGTTTTGGAAAGATTCCAATAGATGTTGAGAAAATGAATATAGACTTACTTTCAATATCTGCTCATAAGTTTTATGGGCCAAAGGGTGTTGGAGCATTGTATTTGAGGAGAGGAGTAAAAATGGAACCTTTATTGCACGGTGGAGGTCATGAATTTGGTCTTAGATCTTCTACAGTTAATGTTCCTGGTATTGTTGGTTTGGCTGAGGCTGTTAGGTTAAGAATAAAAGAAATGAAACCAGAATCAAAGAAATTAATAAAATTAAGAGACTATTTAATAAAAAATGTTTTAAAAATTGAAAATTCTCATTTGAATGGACATCCAAAGATGAGATTACCAAACAATGCAAGTTTCTGGTTTGCATTCATAGAGGGTGAATCCTTGATTACGCAATTAGATATGTATGGTATTGAAGCATCAACAGGTTCGGCTTGTTCCTCAGCATCTCTAGAGCCTTCACATGTTTTGTTGGCAATCGGTTTGAAACATCAAGAAGCTCACGGCTCTTTAAGATTGAGTCTAGGAAAAGAAAACACAAAAGCTGATGTTGATTATGTTTCTAAATCTTTACCAAAAGTTGTTGAAAAATTAAGAAAAATATCTCCGTTTAAAGGAAAGTGGGATTAATGAAAACTTCAAGTTTATACTCAAAAGAGATTATGAAATATTTCAAGCATCCTAAAAATGTTGGCATTATTAAAAATCCTGATGGTGTGGGAAGAGTGGGGAACGAAGCTTGTGGTGACATTATGGAGCTTTACATAAAGGTTAAGAAAAATAAAAAAGGTAAGGAAATAATTTCTGATATAAAATTCCAAACTTTTGGTTGTGTTGTAGCTCTTGCCGTTAGCAGTATGCTTACAGAAATTGTTAAAGGTAAAACCATAACAGAGGCAATAAAAATAAGCAATGTAGACATCCTTAAAAAATCAGGTCCAGTTCCTCCAATAAAAATTCATTGTTCTGTTCTAGTGGCAGATGCTCTTCATGAGGCAATATATAATTTTTTAACAAAAAATAAGAGAGAAGTTCCAGTAGAATTGCAGAGAGAACATGAAAGAATAATAAAATCTTTAAAAAAAGTTGAAGAAACTCATAGAGAATTCACAGAATTTGAAGAAACTATTCTTGAAAAATAGTTTTCACTAGGTTATATGAAAATAACCAGTGGAAACAACTGGCGTCTGACAAATAAATTTATAAATTATAAAATATTAGATTAGTCATGCCAAAAGTAATTCATGAAATAGAAAAATGCATCGGTTGTGGAGCATGTGCAGCTGTATGTCCTGATTTTTTTGAAATGGGAGATAATGGGAAAGCCCGTCTAAAAGGTTCTAAGAAAGCTGGAAAAAATGAAGAACGTACCGTAAATGACGCAGGCTGTGCAAAAGATGCAGAAAACACATGTCCGGTTCAATGCATTCATGTAAAATGATTAGAATGAATAAAGAAAAAATCACTAAAGATATGATTCTTGGAGAGATAGTGAGCAAGCATCCTGAGTCAATCGATATCTTCTTTAAACATGGTCTTCCATGCGCCATATGTCATGGTGCTTTTCATGAAACAATTGAACAAGGAGCAATATCTCACGGAATAAAATTAAAACCATTGTTGGATGATTTGAACAAAATATTGAAGAAGAAAAAATAATTATTTAAGTTTATTAGATAAATGGTAGTTATGGTTGTTAAAATATACAGCACTAATTGGTGTACATATTGTAAAATGGCAAAGGATTTCTTAACAGAGAATAAGATAAAGTTCGAGGATATTAACATTCAGGAAAATCCAGAAGCTGCTAGAAAAATGATTGAAAAAACTGGCCAAACAGGAGTTCCTGTAATAGAAATAGATGGGAAAACAGTCATAGGATTCAATATAGAAGAACTGAAGAGAATTCTGAAGTTAAAGTAAGAGATGTTAGCATGGATTCAAAGAACATTGGTTTGACAATTATTGCAATAGCCGTAGTTTTATTTTTCATAGTTTTCTTTATGACACAAACCATAATAGACCTTCGTTTAGAACTTCATAAAGATTGTAATCTTCCGGCTGAGTCATGCCCCTACAAAAGCAGCGTTCCTACAGAATCAGTAGCAGCATTCGTATTTGTGATAGCAATAGGAATTTTTGGTTTATTCTTAATTACAACATCCAAACAAACTGAAAGAATAACTCATCAACAAAAAGTAAAATTAAATGAGGCAATCAAAACATTGCAAGACGATGAAAAGAAGGTTTTCAAAATAATAAACGAAAATGAAGGATTCATTCTTCAAGGAGATTTAATAGAAAAAATAGGGTATTCTAAAGTGAAAGTAAGCAGAATTTTAGATAGGTTAGAAGCTAAAAATCTTGTAGAGAGAAGAAGAAGAGGTATGAGCAACGTGATTGTATTAAAACATTCTTAGTGAAACTAGTTTCATACTCTCTTTGATAAGGTGTTTCTTCTTTCATTTAATTATGAACCAAAAACCTTTATTAAAAGTTGAAACGTTAAGAAACGAAATGATGTGTCCACTTTGCAATTTAAACGTAAGAAGCGATGCTGATTTGTCAGTGTATTGCAAACTTTGCGGTATGTATGCTAAAGATAAATCATTTTTTGTAAAAAGAAATGGAAGAAAATTTGTTTTTTGTAGCGAACTATGCAAGCATAGGTTTTTAAAATTAGGTTTCAGAAGTTTCAAACTCTATAAAAGTGACAATCATGGAATGTTGTGATGAAAAAGAAAAAAGTAAAGCATGGAAGTCTGGTCTACTCTATGGGCTAGTTCCTCACATAGGATGTATAGCTTTTATAATATTCAGCATTTTAGGCGTGACGAGTGCAACCTTCATATTCAAAGGTTTGTTATTAAACTATTACTTTTTCTATTTGTTAATAATCTTGTCGATAGTATTTGCTACAATATCAGCCTTTATCTATCTTAAAAGAAAGCATGTATTTTGGAATTCTGAAAATGAGATAGAGTTTAAAATTTCAAGTGCTATCAAAAAGGAATGGAAATATATCACAACCCTCTACGGCACAACAATTTTCATAAACCTTTTGCTTTTTATGGTAATATTCCCACTCACCGCTAATATATCACTTGCGACTACAAATTCTATATCAGATAAAATCTCCACTCTTACGCTGCAGGTCGAAATACCATGCTCAGGTCATGCGCCATTGATAACCGATGAGCTTAAAAAACTTGATGGGATTTCTAATATAAAGTTTAGATTTCCTAATTATTTTGATGTAAGCTATGATAGCAATAAGTTATCAAAAGATAGGATATTATCACTAGAAATATTCAAAACCTTTAAAGCGAATGCAATAGATGATAGCATATAATAAAGGTGAAGTCATGGCAATCGATCCTGTATGCGGAATGTATGTTGATGAGAATAAAGCGATTTATAAAAAACAAATAGATGATAAAACAATATACTTCTGTAGTGAATACTGTCTGAAAACCTTTGAAAGACCAGAAATTGAGTTGAGAAAACTTAAGTTTTCAATGGTTATCAGTATTCTTATTTCTATACCTGTCATATTGCTTTCTTTCGTTTTTGACATCCCTTATAAAAATTTAATTTTATTTCTATTAGCTACACCTGTCCAATTTATACTGGGGTACAGATTCTATAAAGGAATGTTTGACGCTTTGAGGTCCAGAACAACAAACATGGATACTTTAATTACAACAGGAACCTCTGCTGCATGGATTTACAGCACCTTAGTAACTTTTTTGCCAAATATTTTTAAAGGAGAAACTTACTTTGATGCTTCTGTTGTTATAATAACTTTAATTTTAACAGGCAAATATCTAGAGGAAATTGCTAAAGGTAAGGCTTCTGAATCTATAAAAAAATTAATGGGTTTACAGTCTAAGACCGCCATAGTCATCAGAGAAAATAAGGAAGTAGAGATACTTATCGAGGACGTTAAAGTTAATGATATTGTAATTGTTAAACCTGGTGAAAAAATACCTGTTGATGGAATAGTAATTGAAGGTTATTCTGCTGTTGATGAGAAAATGATAACAGGAGAGAGTATACCTGCAGATAAAAATGTTGGCGATGCTGTTATTGGGGCAACAATAAACAAGTCTGGTTTAATAAAGTTCAGAGCCACAAAAATCGGAAAAGACACTGTTTTGTCTCAAATAATAAAAATTGTTCAAGACGCTCAAACTTCTAAAGCACCGATAGAAAGGTTGGCTGATAAGGTTTCTTCCATATTCGTTCCGGTCGTTATATTGATAGCAATATCTTCATTTTTTATTTGGTTTTTCTTTACTAGCAATTTTGTTTTTGCTTTGACAATATTCATTGCAGTTTTGATCATAGCTTGCCCATGTGCTTTAGGAATTGCAACGCCTACAGCAATTCTAGTTGCTACGGGTTTAGGAGCAGATAATGGAATACTCATAAAAAGTGGAGAAGCTTTAGAAACTACTAATAAATTAACAACAATAGTTTTTGACAAAACAGGAACATTGACAAAGGGTGAACCTGAAGTAACTGACGTTGTACCAATAGAAAACATAGAATACAAAGAGGTTTTAAGATTGGCTTCGATAGCTGAAAAAGGTTCCGAGCACCCTGTTGGAGAGGCTGTTGTCAAAAGAGCAAAAGATGAAAAAATAGAAGTATCTGATGCTACGTTATATGAAACAATTCCAGGAAAGGGTATAAAAGCAAGTTATCTAAACAGAACTGTACTAGTTGGTAACAGAGCAATTATGAGGGATAATAACATTTCTTTGGAAAAATTTGAAAACGATATTCAAAAACTAGAGGACGAGGGTAAGACTGCTGTTATAGTATCTTATGATGATAAAATAATTGGTATAATAGCCGTGGCAGATACTTTAAAGGAATTCTCTAAAGAAGCCATAGAAGAATTGCATAAAATGAATAAAGAAGTTGTAATGATTACAGGAGACAATGAGAGAACATCTAGAGCAATTGCAAAGCAAGTCAATATAGATATACTATTATCTCAAGTTCTACCGGCTGATAAGGCTGATGAAATAAAGAAATTACAAGAAAAAGGGAAGATAGTTGCAATGGTTGGTGACGGAATTAACGACACACCGGCTTTAGCTCAGGCAAACATAGGAATTGCTATAGGTTCTGGAACAGATGTTGCAATGGAGACTGGAAACATAGTTTTAATAAAAGATGATATTAGAGATGTTGTTACAGCTATAGAGCTAAGCGGTTATACTATTAGAAAGATTAAGCAAAATTTGTTCTTGGCATTCATTTATAATACTGTTGGAATACCAATAGCTGCAGGTTTATTGTATCCATTTTTCGGTTTCCTGTTAAGTCCTATAATTGCAGGTGCTGCCATGGCCTTTAGCTCTTTTTCGGTTGTCGGCAATTCATTGCTAATGAAAAGATATAAACCAAAATTATATAAAATTGAAAAATAAGGTATTTGTATGTTTGATGCAAATAAAATTAGGGAAGATTTTCCTTTATTGAAAAAAACTAATATTATATATTTCGATAATGCTTGTACAACTCAAAAACCCAAACAGGTTATAGACGCAATAGTTAGATATTATACCGAATATACAGCTTGTGCAGGAAGATCTTTACATAAGTTAGCAAGAAAAACAACAGAAGAATTTGAAAAATCTAGAGAAAAAGTTGCCAAATTCATAAATGCTAAAAAAATTGAAGAAATAGTCTGGACAAAGAATACGACAGAAGCAATCAATCTTATTTCTCATGGTTTTAAGTTTAACAAAGGAGACAAAGTTATAACAACTAATTTGGAACATAGCTCAGGTTTATTACCATGGCAACTTTTAGCAAAAAAAGGAATTATAGATTTGAACTTTGTTTTATGCAATAAAGAAGGAGAATTCAATATTAAAGATTTTGAAGAAAAGATTGATAGAAAAACCAAACTAGTTTCAATCATATTTGCTTCTAATGTTACAGGAACTAAAGCACCTTTAGAAGAAATTATAAAAATTGCTCACGACAATGGAGCACTTGTCTTGGTAGATGGTGCTCAGGCAGTCCCTAACTTTCCAGTAGATGTTAGAAAATTAGATATAGATTTTCTAGCTTTTTCTGCTCATAAAATGTGTGGACCAACTGGTATGGGATGTCTGTATGGAAAATATGACTTGTTAAAAGAATTATCACCATTTATGCTTGGTGGAGAAACCATCAGAGACGCTGATTTAAAAGATCATATTCTAGAAGAAGTGCCTCATAGATTTGAGGCTGGGATACAAAACTATGCTGGCGCTATAGGGTTTGGGGCTGCTGTTGATTACCTATCAAAAATCGGAATGAAAAACATAGAGGATTATGAAAAAGAATTGGCAAAACTTTTAGTTGAGGGAGTATTAAAAATCCAAAATTTGAATCTAATCGGTCCAAAGGATTGGAAAAAGAAGAATGCATTAGTTTCCTTTAATATAAAAGGCATGGAACCTCATGACGTGGCAATTCTTTTAGATGAAAGTAACATCGCTGTTAGATCAGGTATGCATTGTGCTTATCCGTTTCATAAGTTCATAGGTTTTGACAAAGGCTCTGTTAGAGCATCACTTTATTTCTATAATACAAAAGAAGAGATAAAAATATTTATAGAAAAACTAACTAATATTGCAAAGACTTTGGGTAAATAAAATGGTTATTTGTATTGTTGCTTTGGTTGTTTTTAGTATAATGAGTATTTGGTCAGCTAGATATAGAGATTTAGCGCGCCAAGCATTCAAGTGTATTTATTTAACTGCAACTCTAAGGCCTTGCAATGTCCAGCTCGAACAAAAGATAAAAACAAAGATAACCTCAAAGTTAATGAGAATACCTTCTTTGGCAAGCTTCACCTATAAAAATTTCAAAACAATATCATGGATATTTACAATAGCTTTCTTTGCTAGCTTAGTCTATTCTGCTTACGGTATTTATAATTTAATAGTTTACGGCAGCTGTGATCCAAATTCAGCTACATGTGGAGTAAACCAATTTCTACAAATTATAGCATGCTACGAAATACAGATAGTCTCTTTAATCATAGTTGTTGCAATAATTTTATTTGCATATTTTATGATAAAAAAGAAAAACATAAAATTTGTATTTGAATAGAAGACCTTAATTCCTAGAAGTATTGAAAATATTGTTTATAGGAGATTCTAAAATGATAGAGACAAGTGATGAAAATTTTCAAGAAAAAGTCATAGAGAAATCTAAGAAAATATCAGTGGTTGTTGATTTATGGGCTTCTTGGTGCATGCCCTGTATACTATTAGGTTCCATTTTAGAAAAACTGGAGAAGGAATATCAGGGAAAATTCTTATTAGCAAAGCTCAATGTTGATAAAAATCCTAAAATAGCTGAATTTTATAAGATAATGAGCATACCAACCGTGAAGATGTTCAAAAATGGTAAAGTTGTTGATGAATTTATTGGAGCTATGTCAGAAAGTTTAGTAAGAAAATGGTTAGATAAAAATTTAACCAACTAATGGGTCTATTGCTTCTTTGAAAGATGAGAAAGGCTGAGCACCAACAATTGTTTCTACAACTTCTCCGTCTTTATCTAGTATAAAGAAAGCCGGTGTTCCACTTACGCCAGCTGCTTGACCATCCTGGAAATCTTTCTGAACTTCTGATGTGTATTTTCCACTGTCTAAACAAGAATCAAATTTTGCAGTATCTAAACCCAAGTCCTTTGCATATTGTTTTAGGTTTGTTATATCTAATTTGTCTTGATTTTCATACAAAACGTCATGATACTCCCAATATTTGCCTTGTTCGAAGGCACATTGAGAAGCTTCAGAAGCTTTTTGAGCATATTGATGGAAGCTTAATGGAAAATCTCTATATACTAATCTGACATTATTTCCATATTCATCAAATATTTGTTTTAATGTTGGTTCTGCTCTATTACAGAAAGGACATTGAAAATCTGAGAATTCAATAATTGTTGCTTTAGCATCTGAAGGTCCTTTTTGTGGATCATCATCTATACTAACTTTTACTTCAGAAGGTTGTTCTGGTTGTTCTGGCTCTTCAGGTAGTTGTGTTGATATGTTAAGTGGCGGTGACAAAAATAGGTAAGAGCCGTCTTTTGTTATAAAAATATTACTTTCTCTTCCTTGATAAGATATTGTGATGTTGTACATATCAGCAAAACCTACAGTAAAATCTTTAAAAGATACAAAAGAAGCTGTTGTGTTTGGTTGAACAAGGTTTTCATTAATAAATTGTAGTGCCATATCTGATGCTTGCTGTGGTGTTATAGTTTGGGTAATTACTCTTCCAGTTATTCCACCCAAAAGAAAACTTCCAATAAACAAGCCTATTATGAAAACTGCTACTATTATAAAAGCTAGTTTAACATTCGATTTTTTAATGGTTACAACATTTTCCTTAGACTGTGTTTCTTCAGTCATATTATCAATATCCTACATAACATATTTAAACTTATTTCTTCGCCTAAAAATATTTAACCGATATAAAATCACTATATAATTATTACTTATAAGTGGTATATAAAGATTGCTACTCTGTCTATTTTTAATATTGAATGCCTTTTGTAGTTGGTATTTTAGAAGGATGTTTTATATCCTTTATTTCATTAACGAAATCCGCTATTTTTATAAGTTCTTTTGGAGCATACCTTCCTGTTAAGACAATATCTGTTTTTTTAGGTATTTTTTTTAAGAGTTTTAGAACATCTTTGACATCTAGAAGTTTGCAATAAAGGGCTAAGTTTATTTCATCTAAAACTAGAAGATCAGGCCTCTTTTTTCTTATAACCCTTTCTGCAAATCTTAAGCCTTTTCTTGCAAGTTTCCTATCTTCTTCCTTAAGGTTTTTGAAGCCAATCCAGCCTTTCCTCCCAAATTGGTAAATTTCATAATAAGGAGCAAGTTTCTTTCGTATTTTATACTCTCCTGTCTTTTTCCACCACTTCATGAACTGTATTATCACAACTTTTCGCTTGTGAGCTACTGTCCTCAAGGCTAAACCTAAGGCATTTGTCGTTTTCCCAGCTCCGGTTCCCGTGTAAAGGTAGAGATAGCCCACAAATTCACCTTTTTCTATATATTCAATTGTTTTTATTAAATAAAACTGCTGCGCGAGTTCAAATCCGGCCCCCTGCACATTCTTCAGTTCAGAACAGCATCACTGAGGGGACGGGAATAAGGATTTAAAATTTAGCTCTATAGTTTTTTTATGCAAACACAAGTTATAAGGTCATTACAGAGATCATTAGAAAATAAAGATTATTATGAAACTGTCGGAAGCATAGAAAGGTTATGTAAGTCTCTAGGATACGAATTTGTAAAATCAGACGGTCCGACATCAGTAAAACCGGGAATTTTGATATCACAATCACTCTCAGAAAACATAGAACCTTTATTAATAGATACTAAGAGACGTTGTCTCCATTACAGAGATCCTTCAACAAAAAAACCAGAAGGTATAATTTTTAACTTAACCAAGAGAGTTTATCCGGATTCCATTCTATTAGTTAAGTCAGCATTTCATGGTTACGGTAGAAGATGGACACGTAGAGCTTTATGGAGAACAAGATATATTATACCAAATTGTTATACGGAAAATCTTGATGTTCCGACCGAAGTCCATAACGTTGAACCAATGACGCCTGAGCAATTCATAAAGAAAATTGAAAAATCAAAATAGAAATCTTTTTAATATAACCTTCTAAAGTAAGTTTATGGTTCAATATGCTGAAAGAGTTAAAGGAATGAAAGCTTCTGAGATTAGAGAAATCCTAAAATACGCTCAAGATCCAAAAATGATTTCTTTTGGTGGAGGAATGCCTAGTCCACATTCCTTTCCTGTCAAGATTGTTAAAAAAATTGCTGATGATATTCTAAAAAAACATGGTGCTCAAGCCTTACAATACGGTCCAACTGAAGGTATTAAGCAATTAAAAGAATCTTTAATAAAGAGAATGAAGAAAAAAGGTGTAAAATGCAATGAGGATGAGATCCTAATAACAACAGGTTCGCAGCAAGCT
>Ga0315296_10005321_pt1 | contig 10299 bp, 14 predicted proteins | sample YL17G14_18_MG_FD_203921 | JGI IMG/M metagenome (GOLD analysis project Ga0315296, IMG submission 203921) | Sediment microbial communities from Yellowstone Lake, YNP, Wyoming, USA - YL17G14_18 | ecosystem: Environmental > Aquatic > Freshwater > Lake > Sediment | place: USA: Wyoming | collected... | reverse complement strand
GCGGGCTATAATTAGGGCTAAGTTCTTTTTCAGAATCAGTTTTGAATTTGGCGGTCACCTTGCATCACATTGCACCCGCAAATACACGACAATAGCATTAGCCCAATATAACCTTTTTGAATCACTAATAGCATATATTGAATCAGTTTTGCCATGGCTATTTCCTCTTTCGGAAAACCATAACCATTTCCGGCGTTGTGCATACGTATTCGAACCCTGATTCTACTAGGTCTTTTGCTCCGGTTGCGGTCTTAGCTGTGGCAGAATAGAAATTGTCTTCCTTTTCCATTTTGACAAGCTGCGTGTAGATCAGCGTGTTCTTTATGTTGCGATGGCCTAGGACTTGCATGACGTGAAGGATGTCTCTTGTTTTTGCGTATTCCATGGTTGCCTTCCAGTGGCGGAGAGTGTGAAAGTGGATTTTTTCAAGTCTTGGATTTCCCAGTTTGAAGGCTATGCGTTTTCTCTGGACTCGGAAGTTTTGTGAGACTGACTGTCTCAGATGGTTCGCAAATATCATGTTGCCTGTTTTGGGAAGCTGTCCGAGCTTTCCTAGCAGCGTTGTTGATACCTTGAATATGCGAGGTTCGCTGTGTTTCTTCGGGGTGTTTAGAATTATTACGTTTCTTTCATTGTCAATGTCGGTCCATTGTAGGCTTAACGCTTCGCTTAATCGGATACCTGATTCTTTCAAGAGAAGCAGCAGCGTGGAAATGGTTTTTCCTGTGCAGGCAATCAGCGAGTTCAGCTCGTCTTCTGTTGGAAGAAATGGCAATCTTCTTGTAGGTCTATAGTTTGGCTTCTGCCATGATACGCCTAAGAACTTCAGGAATCCATCATATACTACCATAGTGTAGAACTTGCTGTTTTCAAGTTGCTTCTTATGGGCCAAGTATTCTTTGACGCTTTCGGGGTCGCTCAAGTTTACGCCTTCGCGCATTAATTGTGTGAGCTTCTGCCGATAGCCTTGGATCGTTCCGTCACATCTGCCTTGTTTCTGTAGATGCCACATGTACGCTATGATTTTTCCCTTAATGTCTTGTTGGCTGATGTCTCCCGCAACAGTCTTGGTTTCTGTTGCGCTCAAGTTTTTCGCCCCTTTGTTCGAGACGCATACTTGATGCTTACAATCATTGTAAGCAAAGGCATTTAAAGCTTTTCCAGCAGTCGTAAGTCTATGGTTCGATACTACATTTTTACGGAAAGAGAGCGAAGAGCTATTGAGGCTTTCCTCCAAGGCAAATTGCTCCGAAATGACCCTGTTCTTGAGCAGCTTAGGTCCAGACTGAGGAACGTTGATCTTTCCAGAGACATCGACCTGTACGTTAGGTTCAGAAAAACGGTAGCCACAGCCTCGACATAACCATCTTTGAACGCTTGAACCGTCTTCACAGTATCTTAGGCCGTCTTTGTAGAATGGGCCTTGACTAGCACATTGAGGACACTTTCGTTCAGTCTCTACCAACTTTCAACGTTCCTGAACCCGCATTCTTCGCAAAAGAAAAAATGGGAAGCTAGGTTCTTGTGCTTGCAGTTTGGGCAAGTCCAATCATGCAGTGTAGCCATGTTCAATCTATTCCCCGATTTTGGTTTGAACTGATGGTAACGCATACAAGACGACGCGGTCCTGGCCTCTCACGTTCTCTGTGCGCTTTTGAATTTTGATGTCTTTGTTTTTCCACAAGTCGCCGTCTTCGCCGAACTTGTCCACTAGCCGATCGTTGCTAGTGGTGTTCAAGCCGAAGCGGTAGGTTTCGCCGTTGCGTTTGAGCTGCACGGTTATTATTGTGCGATCCTTGCCAAACTTGCTCTTTTCCGCATCCTGAATGAACGGCGGCTCAATGATGGTTAACAAGTCGTCATTTTCCACGTCTCGCGCTGAGAGATACTGAGGCTTTCCGCGTCTAGGTATTTTCACCAAATCGTTCACCTCCCTCAAAACTGTCCTCATCACGTCGACGTGACCGTAAACGCCTAACCTCATCCTGCAAGTCGCGCTGACTCGACCCTTCAGAATCCCGCACGGGCCTCTCACGCTTTTCATACTCATCCTTGAACTGCGTCAGCTGCTCATAGTGATTAGACGGGTACAGCTTTTCAACGATCTCGCACATGTGTGCTCCAATCTCGGAACGCCTGCCTAACACATGCTCTAATGCGGGGAGCGCCTTTTCAGCGCCCGGATAAGATAGAATACTGCGTCGATATTCGACGTTTGAAAGGCTAAAACTACCCTTAACAAGTTCCTTGGCATAGTCACGCAAATACACATGGTCCGCTAGGATTATGTTCTGCATGCGCCGAAGACATCCGCGCTCCTCTTCCAAACCCGCAAACTCACCCAACAACAAAAACCGATCTAAATCAGCGTCAACACCCTGCTGATCCTTACACCGCCGAAGAACACAATCACGAATCTGACCGCTCACCGACACACCAGACTTCGCTCTACACTCACGCAAAAACTCGCGAACTTCACCAGGCAACCAAACACGCTCACAACCACTCTTCATAAGACTTCACCTGCAGCAACTGTGCATTTCCTAGTCACTCGGAAACTGCACGAAAACAAGCTTAATGCACGGCTGTTTTGCCTAATTAAGCGTGAAATGCCACGCCCTGAACTCGCAGGAACAGTGACTAGGAATTCGACAGATGTAGCAGAGGCAGATCTTCTAACTAACGAGTTGCTTTCTGCAGAAGCCTTCAGATGTTTGGGCATGTTGAAGAAACTCCTAGTTTTTCGCAAGGAATTCCTTGAGGGCGGCACGAATCACTTCACTAATGTTTCTGAGTTTTCCAGCTTCTACAAGGGTCTCGATTTGCTGTCTCTCCTTTGACGGAAGTCTTAAGGCGACTCTGCAATCGTGTTCTCGGATTTTTATCACCTTCTTGTGTCAAACCTTAATATTGTCAGACCGATACGGGGTATTTTGTGGTTTAAGTGAAGTTTCAGAATGTTTACGGATGCAAGAACCTTGATTTTGAAAGCACATACGAGAGCTTGTGCAGTGTCTTGCCCGGCGTGGATAAAACTCCAAAAGGCCACGTCTCATTCAGGATTTCCCCTAAGAAGATTGCAGTTCTAATTTCGCCCAAAGGAAAAATCCAAGTTGCATGGGAAAATGAGGCAGAAAAAGAAAGGTTTCTGCCATACCTAGAGTCTCTGCTAATCACTGATAACGGTCAGAAAGCAGTATTGAAACCACTGTACGCAAACGTTGTTAATGTCCCTTATCCACCACCAGATAGTTTTGGCTTTGCGTGGTGTAGAGAGAAATTCAGGTTTTTCCGGCAGCTCGGCCTTTTTGCATGGTTAGATCGGAGAGCTGAACGCGAAAGTCGCAGACTCAATGAGGAAATTAGGGAACTCCAAGCTCAAATCGATGCTGATAGAGAGATATCACATCTACAAGATCCTGAACTGGCCCTAGCACTCGATAAAGACGGCAAATTTCGATTTGTGGAAGCCGTTAATGAGCAGACATATACGCCTGAGAAAAAGGCCATAATCGAGCGTAAATGGCGAAAATTCTATGGGCTTGACACGGAGCTTCCAGACGAGCCTGAATTCGATTGGCAGGCGGAAGGTGAAAGCATAACATGGAAGCAAGCATAAAACAAGATAGCTTCAGTTCGGTTGAACTTGAGGAGTTTGAGCGTTGACCTACTCAAGTATCACTCATATGCTAACAGAAATTCTAAGACCGTTTGCGGAATTGATTGCCGTCTGGCATTGGGTATCTAATCTCATAGCATTTCTGACTGCGATTTCAGAACACGGCATAACTGAAGGAGTGGTGATTTGGCTGTTGTCTGGCTTTGCATCTGCCGTCGTCTCGGAGACTGTTCAAACGTACATACCGAGTTATCTCAGACCAATCTTCAGACATCTCTTTGAGTAGAGCAATTGTCTATATTCCGCGCACTAAGGGTCTACTGGCGAGGCAGTCAAAATGGAAACCTAACATGCAGCTCTAGACGTTTCTTACTCATCCTCTTGCCATTTCGCGAAAGCATAACAGGAGTTGATGCCCTCGCCATTAGGACAGTGACGCAGGCATATGTCAAACATTCCCCCAAAGTCCCAGAAGCCTGCTTCAACCATTACCTTTGACCCGCACGGCAGCGTGACCTCTATCTTCTTGTGCGTCTTTTTCCAATCAGAATCGGGAATGCAGTCCCAACAAGTGGGGTATTGTTTTGCGTGATAATTCTTCTTGCATGATTTGCAGAGAACCAACCCTTTGTGGTGTGCTAAATGGCAACGTTTGCACAGAATCACGACATCCTTGAAGGATTTGTATTTCTCATCGCTCTTTCTCACTTTTTCCGAAAACAGTTTGTCGATTTCCCCTCTATGAAGCTCCAAGAAGTAGTTGTAGAATGAACTGTCTATCTCATTGTCCATGATAGCAGGCTCTAGTTTCTGAACAGGACTATCCGTTTCGTGCTTACATTGATAACACTTGAATCTGGGACGATGAACAGCAATCATTTTAGGCGGTGGCTGAGATGGTGTTCCTCGGGCCAATACTTGGAGAAGGTCAGGTTCGCGGAGTGCGGTTTTCATGTTTTGCCTATCCTGCAAGCTGCTGCTTCCGCAAGCAGGACATGCTGCATAATAGTGGCGCGTATCCTTGGTACTCTTTCTGTTTTCAAAATAGGCCTTTATGAAGTTAAGAACGAACTTGTTGTATTCCTTGTCAGAGTAGAACGTTTCTTTGTGATGAACAACCAAGGCTTCTTTGCTTCCGCACCATTCGCAGCTTTTTCCCTCTATTAGCTTGGCACGGTTCTTTCGCCATTCGGTAGAATGCCAAGGCTTCTTTCCCATTTCTTGCCACTCAGCAAACGCTTAGTCTTTCTTTGCTTCTTTTCCACTCTGCCAAACGAGAACCACATTAGCTATTATCGCCGAGATGAATACGAATAGTGGAAGGTTCCAGGCTTGGGTAAAGTCGTTTCGAACTATGCCATAATCGGACATGCCTGACTGTCTTAGTTGAAACGTAAGCACGTTGAAAAAGCCGCCAGTGTTGTAATATCGTTCGCTCATCAAGGGCGAATTTGTCAGCCTTTCCGCAATCGGATTCCACGTAATGTAATCCAGTAGCAGGAATGCAAGAACAAGAGTGATGTCGATTAGCAGGGAACGTTCAAGCCATTTGTTCATAGGCTATTCTCCTTTCAAGTACTAATTTACTACCGCTTAAAACTTTTTTCTTAGCATTTGACGACCTGGCAGAGAATCAAACACACAAGTTTCTAAGGAGCTAGAGCAGCTCAAGGAGCAGATTCGACAGCAGTATGCAGAGAGGATGAAGCAGCTCGAAACCGAGTTTGAGAATCACACTAGGATAATTGCCGAGCTGTCTTCTAAGATTGAGAAGCACTTGAAGAAGTAGCCAGAAGCAAAAACCTAACATTCAACTCTAAGTGTTTCTTCTTTTTCGTCCAGGCAGTGGTTCTGTCGCATCCAAACAGGCACGCCGCACGATACGAAATTTCCAGCCCTTTTATGGATGCTTTCCGTAGTTCACTGAGAACACTGCAAAATCTGCTGGACCGATTCTTCCATCTCCGTTCCAGTCAAACATTGGGTCATAAGGGCTATCGGGTTCACTTCTTGTAGGAACTATGAAGAAAAGCGTAGCCGTCAAACAGAACGTCGTTAGAATCGCAATTACTATGTCTTTCTTTGTTGTCAAAATATCACCTCCCCATTTCTCCTTAGCAGCTATACTATACATCTAGATTAGAATTCTATTTTATCCTTCTGGAAAAATCTTCTATATGCGCAGAGGCTTAGTTTTGCGGAAAAGTTATAGCTGAATTGATGGCCCAGTAGATAAGGTGCTCAATCGTGAACACTGTCGCAGTGGTTCTAGGTTTTCTGATGTGTGCTCTTGGGATGACAATTGGTTTTGTATTACTTGAACCGCTAGGCTTCATCTTGGACGGCTTGGGATTCATGGTTTTTCTCTACGGCATATTCGCAAAGCAAGAAGTCATAGTCACGCCTGAACGGAGAACATCACTGGAAGAAAGGAACAAATGCGGAAACTGTACCTATTTTGGGCTAGAATCCTGTCCTAGGCATGAACGCTGGCTAATTGCCTTTCCATGCGAAAAATTCTACTACGAACCATCGCTGGCAAAGCAAAACATAATAGAGTTGCGGTCTAAGGCAAAGAAACCAGTTTCGAAGGATGAAGAGGAAAGCCAGATCGCAAGCTCTGATCCTAAACTCAAAGAACTTGTAGGAAAGCTGTCAGAGAAATTTATCTACCCAGAAAGAGCAGTGAAAGGGCTCATAGAATCCAAAATGAGATTGGGTAAGACAAAGGAACAAGCGATCAAGGAGATAGAAGAAGAGAACACCTAGAGCGAGTTTTGCTTTGGGTAATCATGTTACTCAATATTTATAGGCTGAACCTATTCAAACCCCTCTTTTTGTTTTGGTACCATAAAAGCCAAGAAAACTTGAATCTGACACATAGGATATTAATTCATTTCGCTTCTGAAAGAAGCTAGATAAAGAGAGATCGTGTCTAAAACCAACATGCCGTAACAGTTCATGGTAAACTGTTATAAACCATTGTTTTGCTGGAATTGGGACAAGGTTTGAAGTTGTTCGAGTAACAACAAAACCATGGTTTTATGTATGCGACGCCATCGCGAGCGTGGTTCTTAAGAAATTCTGCTAGTTGTTGCGGTAGCGATAAACAGACAAAGGCAGGTAGCAAGAGCCTGATTCGCTAGTGATAGAACGCAAACTGGCTAGCATCAGACGGTCAGTTGATTCTTGGGCGCTTGCATGGACAGAAGCGTGTCCCAGTTAACCAAAGGAGGTTTTTGATGAAGATAGATACGGAGATCTTCCGAACATCAGAGACTTGATGGAAATTCGTAAAAATCATGAACTCAATAGAGGCCGGTTCTTAGGAATTTTCCTAGCAGTTAAAAAAAAAGGGCATCAGAAAATGCTTTCTTATCCTACTGAGTCGCCCATTTAGCTAGCCGTCCTTGATTTCCAATACTTACCTCTTTTTCGCCGATTTATTCGTTTCGGAAAGAAAGTTCTCTATGTATGTTCTATAAATAACTTGTGGAACAAAGATACGTGCGATAGACCACGTAAGCCTTATCAATAGGCTGAACTCTAATTCAAGTGCCGGTGTTGAAGTGGCTGAGCATCAGCAGAAAGAAAGCCAGAAAGAATCAAGGCGTGAGCGCCTTGGGAGGATGCTTGGCAAAACCAAAGGAACTCACTTTTACCTTATACCAATAGTGCTCTCAGGCACTTATGCGGCGCTTGCATACGTACCAGAAAGCCTAATCAGCAATTCTGTAAAACTGGTGATAGTTGGGATCAGTAGTGTCTCAGTTCTCTTTTTTCTGTACTTATGGATAATATTGTCTGAAGTCCCGACCAAAATTGCTCGATTGAAGATGAGAGAACTCCAAATTAACACAAAAGAAACCGAGTTTGAAAAAAGACAAGCATTTTTGGAATATCGTGTTAGTAGACTTCAGAGAACTCTAGAGCATTTGAAATATCCAATCCGTTATCATCAATTCAGAAGAGAAATAGTTCTGAGCAAAAACATTGGAGAGAGTGAGCAGATATGGGACATGACAGTCGAGAATATTACAGACAAAGACATCCGCGAGATTGTTCTGCCGTCAAGAAGTCTTGATTTATACGAAGTGTTTAGCAAAGAGTGCGATGCCTTGAAAAAACAGAGTTCCAAGAGTCCAGAAGAAGTGATCCGTAAAGCTTTTGCCACGATCGAAAAGATTCAAGATGTGATAATCGCGGACAAGAGTTTGGACAAAGCAAGCATTCTGAGTATTCTTCACGACCTTACTGTCCAGCATAGGCGCTTTAGCCTGCGTGGAAGCTATGTTGATGAACTGACCGCAGACGGAGAAGGGGATGTTGCAGAGGTTCTATATAAGATACCCTTGGAAGGAGAGAACAAACTTGAACCTGGGAAGCCGAAGAGAATCGTTTTCAAAGTCTACAACAAGTGCTCATTCATGCATGTCTTGGAAAACGAAACGACCTCTCTGAAAGTAGAGCGTCTTTACGATGAAGCTGTAATTACCATCAAGTGCCCTGATGGGTACGAAATAATGCGTAACCCAGTCAAGGGTTCTAGTAACGGACTCAAAGTGATAAATTCGGCAACAATGACTATTGATAAGGATGAACTTGACCTATCATCCACAGCTCACACGGACTCTGACAATAAGAGAATAGTCTGGACGATCTCAAAGCCAAAGATCGGACACGTCTACATAATTCATTTCAAAATTTCCCCCTTAGTCGTAGAGACACCACCCACATTGGCCACCTGAGAGTGATCTTTCATCCTTTGTGCTTCAAGTCCCTATGGTTAACATGGTTCGTCAAGACCAGCTTAGGCGCTTAGAAGTTGGCAGGATCCTCTAGGCTTGAGTAGCTTAGGCAAGTAGTCAAGCCAAGAGAGATCCAACGTATCTGTCCATTACACTTGTGGCTCGTGTGACTGTGCTAAACTTCCAGCCCGCATAAGCAGCTAATTGCTCCGCGTTGAAATGGTAGAAGCTTACCAGTTCAGAAGCTCGCAAGTGTCTAAGCGCATGAAGGGCAAACGGTTTGTCGTGTCTGGGTATTTCATAACGTTTCTGCAATGCCGAATCAACCACAGCATACTTTTCTATCTGGTAGGTTAGGCCGTTGAATGCGTCACGTGCAGACTTCCATAGAGTTTGACGATCAAAAGGAAACACGTGGCTAGGCCCGAAATGCAGGTAATAGTTGAATAGGGGTTTTGCCCAGGGTTCATAGTCAATTGGCAAAGCAATTATTCTGAGTAGTCCATCACGCTTAGCCGTGTAGCAGTTGAAAAGTACAACCTCATGTCCGTCTACCTCGTCTATTCTTGCATCTGTTCCTTTAGGGCCTCTAGCGTGAGTCTGATCGCTGGGAACCACGTGGCCTATAACCTCAGAGACTCGGCCAGCATAAAGGTAAATGGCTTCTAGTGCGTAGCGGATCGGTTCAGGTTCAACCTTGCTGATTCTATCCCTTATTTCGGAAACTGAAGGCAATGACATTTACGCTTTCACCTCTACCATAGGAAAATATGCGGGTTCACGGATCATAGGCAAGTTGAACCCTAAACCCTCTTTCATTAGTTGCTGAATGTAGCGATCCATTTCAGGTGAAAGAAACGGAATCCTTCCCGTTTGGTGCTTCAGAATCTTCGGAACCGTATGACTAAACCCGCAAGAAGCACGTTCATTCTATCGTAGCTCGGCAACCATTCAGCCATAGACTCTTTCATGTCCTGGCAATACCGCAGTTTCTTGTACACATCATAAGGCGAAAGATCAAACTGTCGTTTCAATGCGGGTATTTGGCTAATGAAATATGATTGTTCCTCTTTCAAACTCTGAAGGCAATGTTTGAATCTGGCTTTTTCGTTCTCGCACAAGCTTAGCAAAAATCTGATTTCTTGATCGCTGAAACGTGGCCTAGCCTTTTCGTTCATGGCTCATTACCTACTGCTTTTTCGTTCACAGTTTGCCAGCTGCTCTCTTTGCTTTCTCGCTTAACCACTATGAAAACTGTCCCGACGCCTCGCCTTCTCACCTTTCTAATCGTCTTGCTTAACGCGGCAGAAGAACCCTCATTCATTTTTTCAAGCTTCCTTGGAATGTCGAACAAGAAAAAGGGGAATTGTGCGGGAGATTTCGCCAATCTGAGCCAGAATAACCTTTTTGAATCACTATCTACTATATCGAATTATGAATGAAAACATCGCAGATTGTCCGCCGTTGTTCCATACAAGCTTGACTAAGTCAGCGCTATATTCAAAGAACCAAGGAGATACCCTCAGAAATAGAAAAAAGGAGGGTTGCGGGGGATTTCGCGCGAACGGCGATACGCGTTGCACATGTCTGTTCTAAGTTGCCCACTAGGTGGCAAAGTTGGCTCTGAGATGGTTTGCACTTGGTCTTCCAACGTCGCCTTCTACAATGAACACGTCATTGATGTAGATCTTGGCATGCCATGCATAATTGGGCACGTATCCAGAAGCCGCGTACTCAACGAAGTGATTTCCAGGCAAAATATAGACGGTCTTCGTGTAGATGAAAGATTGGCCAGTGACAAGGAACTGGTAGCCTTGTAGGGTCCACCAACCCTCTGGCAGATCTTTGTCAACTGCGAGTCCATGCGATCTGGAATAGTAGTCTGTTGTCGGCCAAGATTGAATCTTGATGATACACTTAAAGATCGAACCA
>Ga0315296_10005319_pt1 | contig 10299 bp, 10 predicted proteins | sample YL17G14_18_MG_FD_203921 | JGI IMG/M metagenome (GOLD analysis project Ga0315296, IMG submission 203921) | Sediment microbial communities from Yellowstone Lake, YNP, Wyoming, USA - YL17G14_18 | ecosystem: Environmental > Aquatic > Freshwater > Lake > Sediment | place: USA: Wyoming | collected... | reverse complement strand
ACTCTTGCGTCCATTATTCGGGTCTCAGTCCATGGCATAATTTGCCTCCTTTCGGAGGTAATCATAAACCAGGAACTGTTACCCATGTCGCCGGTTTATTCTGTAACCCATCTTACCGGTTTGTACCGCGACGGACCCCCCAATAAATTGGGGGGCTAAATACTAATCGCGTGTCAACCGTCCGGACGCTCCGGTTATGGTGAAATCCGCCAAGCCGTCAGAATCCAGGTCAACGCCGACCCGGCATCGCTGCCTCGCACGCTCAAACAGCCTCTGATAGTGGGCAGACTTCTTCCAGAAATTCTCATCGCTGGCCTTACTTGCTAACATCGCATACACACTTGAGATGACCGCAAAGACCGATGCCCTTTTTAGCACATCCGGATCGAGAATGTCCTGGGCGTCTATGTCACTTGCCGGATTGCCAGGCTTGATGCCGAGATGCTCGGTCAACGCAAAGGCAATCTCGCCGGCCTGCGGAGCGAAAGTGCTGATACGGTAGGTGACGTCGGTTGCCCCCGGTGGTGCTGCCGGCTCATCTTCTGAGTCTGGCCTGACTACCGAGACGGTAAGCTGTGTCGCTGAATCGACTGAAGCTATCTCATACGCGCCATCCAGTAGTCCATCTGCAGATTGCAGATAAATGACGCCGCCGGCTGCAACCTGCGCAGCTTCAAAGTCCGCACCGCTTGCGGTAAATGTAGTGCCGCTCAGTTGTCCGCCTGTGCCTGCCGATAGCACCTGCCAGGGCAGGTGCAGTTCGCCGAATAGCGCCGGCTCATACTTGAGAATGTCCGAATCTGTGGAAAACGTAAGCATTTTTTGGTCCTTTTCTGGGATAGGGGATAGAACCCCGCGTAAAACGTGGGGCTAAATACTATCCCCCATACCCCATTTTTACGATGTGCTGAGGTCGCGAATGAGGCCGTGAGCCGCCTGGTTGCGCAGCTCCAGCGTGTATTCGCCGATCAGCTCGCCGCACTCGTAGTCGCCACTGCTTGCCAGGGGCTTGAAGTGAAAACTCCGCCCGGCCAGTGGCAGCACGCCTATCCGCGATGAATCCAGCAGCAACGCCGCATCCTGCGGCACCCAACGGGTAGTGACAATCCTGCACACGCCGAAGTCGCTCTCGTAGACGCTTATCATATTGGTGAAGGTCGTGTCACCGGCTGCGTAGGTTCTGCTGTCGGCGCAGAAAGCGTTTATCTTTCGCTTCTGAAAGCCGCCCACTACGATCAGGTCAACGTTACCGCCGCCATTCTCCCAGACCTTTCTCAGCACATAATTAATCTTGGCCTCGTCAAGGTCGGTGCCGCTGGGAAAGCCGCTGTCGCCGGTGTGGAAGACATTGGTCGACAGATGCTTAATAATGCCTTTTATCGACCGCCTGACCGAGCCGCTTCCTTCCGGATTGCCGGCCGGCTGACCGCCGTTCATTACGCTGTTCTCCAGGTCACGAAGTAGCTCGCGTAGCCGTTCCTGCTTTTGGTAATCCATCTCGTCTGCCAGACCCAGGTGACTGGCAGCCATATCGGTGCCGCTTACTTCCACGGCGGCGGTAAATATCTGCGTGTAGTTGCCGCAGCGCACGCGATTGGTGAACCGCACATCGGGTTTATCCGCCCCTTCAAGAGCAGCATTGCCCAGGATGTTGATTACCTTATTGTCAGCCAAAGCCTCCGGCGTAGTGCCGGCGTAACCGCGAACGACCGTCAGCGTATTAGTGCTGATGGCGGTCACCAGCATCAATTCCTCGCTGCTTTCGACCTGAATCTGATCGCCGACACGGAATCTGCTGCCGTTGTCAACGACAAACTGTGTGTCGGCTGCCGGGTCGGTGTACGTGCTGTCGTTGATCGCGTCTTTGTTGGGCAAAAGTTCGTCCTCCAGCCACTCGTGATGCGTGCTGGTCGCCTCCCTCATCGGATCGCCCAGAGCATCCAACAGAGGCGTTTCGTAAGGCGAGATTAATCCGATCAAATCCGACACGTCCTCTGCCAATTCCGGCAGAGTTGTGCCCGCTGAATAAGTTGCTTTTCCGGTAAATGCCATCGTTCATCTCCTTTTGGGTTTTTCAACCCCCCAATAAACTGGGGGGCTAAATACACGGTCACAAAAAATTCCTTCGCAATTTCAGGTACTCCTGCAAGTCCCTTCGACTGCCTGAGGTGGCCGCCTTTTTGGCTGCCCTTTCAAGAATCGTCTGGCTGTTTTGCATCCGCTCTTTCGCCGAAGCAGTCTTTCTGGCGCTCACAGCACCAACTGCACCGGCAAAGAGATACTCCTTTTCTTTCCGCAGTTGCTCAACCACGCCGTTCACATCTGCCTTGTCTTGACCCTGTATTCTGGTCTTGGCAATCAGGACAGCCGTTTCCAAATCAACCGCCCCGGCAGCAGCAAGTTTGCGGACTAACTGCTGTTCGACCTGCAGGTCGTTTAACTGCTGCGACAGGCTCGTTGCTTGTGCCTTTGCCGCAGCTAACTCTTCGGCCAAAGATTCGGCCTTTTTCTCAGCACTCTGTGCCCTTCTGCGATAACGGATCGATTCCGTCACCGGAACAAGTCTAGCGTTGTCGCCGTCATTCTGGTAATCTGTGTCTTCTGACAAATTCGTTTCTGTGTCGGTCTGACTCATAGGGTCTCCTGACTCTTATTTAGCCCCGCAATTTATTGCGGGGTTTTAACCCCCAGGATAAACCTGGGGGCTAAACTTGAACCGCGTTTTGCAAATTCTCGTATCCCAATTCTCGCAGCACCTGCTCAGTTGGAACGCCCAACTGCTTTTTGATCTGGGCCTCTCTTAACTTTTCCATCACGTTTTCAGGCAGTGGGCTTGGAAAAATGATCTCGATTTCTCTATCCGCGGCAGCGGTCTGATAGGTGCCGGCCTTATCCAGCATCGCAAGGACCATCGCGCAGATGTTTTTTAGGCCCTGCCCGTATGTAAATCTCTTGCGCTCATTTTTTGAGAGTGTGCCCATAAGCGTAAGTTTAAGAGCCACCGCGCTGGTGAGGTTGCCGAGCTTATCTCGCAGAACGCCCGCCACGACCGGCGTGACTCCGCTGACCTTATCCAACGCCTCTCTGATCTCGGCGATGTGTACGCCCTCGCTGGGCGTCGGCGTATCTCCGCCGAACTCTTCGATGCTAGCTTCAGGATTGTCGGTGTACCACATCCTGCCGGGCGAGATGGGCCTATCCTCAAAGCCCTCGATGCCCTTTCCCAGATACATCTTGAATGATTGAAACGTGATGCGGCTCGCCCTGTCGCTGAGTCTGGTGTTGAGCTCATCCTGAAGCGGTATCAACGGCTCAACATCGCTAAGCCCCTCATAGTAATACGGCTGGGCAACATTCTGGATGTGCACGACCGGCAAAAATCCCCACGGCAATTCGCCCTGGGCAGCGAGCTGCTGGTCCTCATATCTCTGCCAGCCGACAGGCGAGGTAATCTCCGTCACCGAAACGACCAGCCGGCTGTCACCACCTGCCCGCCCCGGCGACAACAACCCCGCCAAAAAGGAGTTTTTGCCGGTCAGAACATTTCTCTTCTGACAGAAGTGCTGCACATAGTATCTAATTTTTCTGTAGTCATTCTCATCCAGGACAGGCAGTGCTCTTGGTGCTTCAATCAGTTCCAGTTCGATTGTTTGTGCCAACTTGAGCGCCTCTTCAAGTGGGAGGGATTTGGAGGAGGTAGTGGAGGTGAGGGAGGAAGCAGAAGAAGCGCGGCTGAAAAGCTGGTCGCCAGGCCTGACGAGGCAATCGACAAACCCGTAGACACTTCCGAGCACTGCCATATCCTGAAAGAAACCAATACCGCCGTTGGCCGCAAACAGTGCCTTTATTATGGTTTCAATCTCTGCACGTTTTTGGCTGTCCGGCGATTTGGAGACAAAGCTAATCGGCTTTCCGAACAAAAAATCCACGCCCGCGTTTATTCGCCAGGCGATGTCGTTTTCGATGACTATCTCTTTTCGCTGCACATTTTTGACCGCTGTGGCGCCGAAGATGCCTGCGCCCGCGGAGTGCGCCAGGCCGGTTATTCTGGCAGGCAGCCCGTATTCTTGGGCCTGGACATAGCACCTGCCCGATTCGTTCAGCTTCCTGTCTAAAGCAGGGGCTCCAGCCAAGTCATACATTGGATTGGTGTAATAATCCCACAGCTTGGAGAAGTGCGTCTGAATATCTACGGAGCAATCGTCAACGAGCCACTCAATGTAGTTCGCATCAAGGTTCTGGTCGCCAAAGATACGCAGGTCAAAGCTCATATATCCGGCTCTCCTTTAATTGCTGCTGAACAATAATCAGCGCTGCCATAATTGGACGGATCTGCGTGTTTGAAGCGAAAAAAACCGAATTTTGCAGACGGACTTTTGCTGTAAATTGTTGTGGCAAAAAGAATAAAAAATTCTTTCATTTTTTCGATTTTTCTCTGGCGCTATCAGCACTTTTGGGCGAAAATTTGCGCCACTTCGATGGTTTAGCCGTTGCCGGCACGGCGACAGACTTTTCTGTTGGACACCGCGGCGCGCGATCCCTAAACTGATTGCTAAAACACCCAGGAATCTGAAATTTATGGAGAAAGTCTATGAGCAAAAGACCTAACGTAGCGATGTTTACATGCCTTGCCTTAGCGGTAGTAGGGGTGCCTTGCCTTGGTGCTGGGGCTTTGCCGGAGCTGCGTGTGCCGGATGGATTCGGCGTCAACATCCATTTCGCAGGCCAGCCGCGAGACCTGGATTTAATCGCCGAAGCGGGCTTCAAGTTCATTCGAATGGACCTATCCTGGTCGGGAATCGAGCGAGAAAAAGGCGTTTATAACTTCGAGCGGACCGGCTACGACGCCTTGACCGAGGGCTGCACCAGACGAGGCATCCGAATCCTGTACATCCTCGATTACAGCAACAACCTTTACGAGTCCGACCGTTCGGTCCGGACAGAACAAGGGCGAAAGGCCTTTGCCGCTTTTGCTGAAGCCGCTGCCAAGAGATACGCGGGCAAAAACATCCTGTGGGAAATCTGGAATGAGCCGAACCTGCGTCAGTTCTGGAATCCACAGCCCAGCGAGGACGATTACTGCAAACTCGTTGCCGAAGCCGCACCGGCAATCAAAAAAGCCGATCCGACCGGCCTAATTGTCGCCCCTGCCACCTCCGGCATACCGCTTGGCTGGCTTGAACAATGTTTCAAGCAGGGCTTGCTCAGCCATATTGACGTTCTGAGCGTTCATCCCTACCGTTCCAAGCTGCCTGAGACCGTCATCGCTGACTATACTGCTTTGCGGGAACTTATAGGACGTTACGCCCCGAATGGAAGGCAAATCCCGGTCATTTCGGGCGAATGGGGCTACTCAAACATCAACTGGGACAAGAACCCCCTTTCCGACCAGCAGCAGGCTCAGTACCTTGCGAGAATGTTCCTTACCAACCTATATCAGGGAATTGCTGTAAGTATTTGGTATGACTGGAGAAATGATGGGACCGACCCGAATGAGAGAGAGCACAATTTCGGAACAGTCGCCCACGATTTGACGCCCAAAACCGCATATCTTGCCGCAAAGACCCTGGCATCTACTTTGGCTGGCTATACCATCAAGAGTCGAATGGCCCTCAGCAGTGACAAGGATTTTGTTTTCAGGATGGCCACAAAAAACGAGCCGGGTATCGCCTTCTGGACAATAGGCGGGGAGCATGAGTGGACCCTCCCACTTAAGGCGGGCGAAGGAACTCTTGTCGATATGCTTGGCAGCAAGACCGAGATTTCCTGGCAGACTGCCAAGTTGAAAATCCGTCTCTCGCCAAGCCCGCAATACCTGCTGATAGCGGGCAAATAGACGAGATTCACGACGGAGGAGGGACGATAGACGGTTTAGTTACGTTTCGCGGGTTTGTAGCAGCTCGATGATCTCGGCCTTTGTGGGAAGGGCTTCAATCGACCCGAACTTCGTGCAGGCTAGTGCTCCGGCAGCCGAGGCGAATTTTACCGCCTCTCTTATATCATCACCGACCGCACAACAGGCAGCCAGAGCACCGGCAAAGGCGTCACCTCTGCAGGTCTGATCAACCATCTCCACCTCAAAAGCCGGTATATGGTCGGCACTGGTTCTATCGACCACCATACAGCCGCGCTTACCCATCGTTATCACCGCGCAGCGGACGCCGCGAGCTACCAGGTCCGAGCCTATTAGCTTGGCAGTGTGAACGTTAACCGTCGCCTGTTCTGTAATCTCGGCGGCCTCATAAAGATTCGGAATCAGAATATCAGCCGAGAAATACTCAATAGGTAGGTCGCCGGGCCGCTCTGCCGGCTGCTGTATCGGCTTTGCCGGGTTAAGAATGACCTTTGTGCCGTGCAACTGGCCGCATCGCAAAGCCATCACAATCGCATCCTGCGGCAGTCGCCCGTGAATCAGACAAACATTAGCCTGCGAAATAGTCTGCTCGGCGGCCTCAATTTCCTGCGGCGTCAAGGCAGTATTGGCGCCGGCGTACACACAACTGCTGTTTTCGCCCTTGGCGTTGACCAGCGTTACAATCACGCCGGTGTTCTTGGCCTTGGCAGTGTAGACAAGGTCTATATTTACGCCGAACTCCGCCAGGCTTGCTCTTGCCATCTGGCCGAACGGGTCACCGCCGACCTTACTGATAAGATGCACCTGGCAGCCGCACAAGGCAGCCTCGACAGCCTGATTCGGCCCCGGGCCGGCTACCGTATATGAAAGGGCAGTGCCGCTCAGGCTCTGTCCGGGCTGCGGAATCTGGCTGCACCTTATCGCCATATCTATGTACGTGCCGCCGATGACAACTACCTTGGGCGTTTTTCCTGGCATTTGTATCCTTCATCGGTTGCTGAAAGGCCGCAATAATTGCGCTTCGTGAACCCTGCAATGAATCGCGGGGTAAAACCCCCCAATAAATTGGGGGGCTAAATACTAGTATATTTGCGCCGCCGGCAAATTCAAACTTAATTTATTCTGTGCCCGGCAATTTAAGGTTCACCGAGCCCCAAATCTCGTGGCTCACTTTACAAGCACAAAAATTTGTAAAAAATCTAACAAAACCCTTGACATTGTTTGTCAGGTTGTTAAAATATGTGGAGATTAAGTAAAAACTGAACAAACAACGGCACAGAAAACGCTGAAATTGGCCGTCCCGACCTGATGAGAAAGTAGACCGAGACATGTCAGAAAAACTCGCCCAACTAAAAAGGGCCTACAGGGACGAAATTGACTTGCTGCGAAGCAGAATCAAGCTGCTCAGCGGACAGGATAGGCTTTTGTTGACTATGTATCTGGACAAGGGCACCAGCTTTCGTCAGATGGCTCAGTTGACCGGCATCAGCGACACAATCATCGCTCGAAGAATCTACAATCTGATCAGACGGCTGGCAGACGGCCAATACATAACCTGCCTGAGAAACCGCAGCAGACTCACTGACGCTGAATTGGCTATCGCTAGAGACCGTTTTCTGATGGGCCTGTCGAGGAGAAAAATCGCCCCAAAGTATAAGTTGACCGAGTATTGTGTTCGCAAGACGCTCGAACACATCCAAGAGATTATCGCGACTGTTTAGCCCCGCAGTAAACTGCGGGGTTCCATTCAAGGCGAGGTTCATCTATGGCGCAATACACCCTTTCCAGGACGTTGCACTGGCAAGGAGAAATCAGCGATAAGGCCGCCCAGGTATGCAGGATGTTCGGCCTTACAGCGGATAGACTGGCCGAAAGACGCGTCAGCCACAACTGCCAGGTGGAGATCAACGATGGTGACATCGTGTACATCACAGGCCCATCGGGAGCCGGCAAGAGCATCCTTTTGAACGAGTTGGCCAAATCCGTGCCCGCGCAGGACGTGGTCAGCCTGGATCAAATAGAACTGCCGGCTGGAAAGACCCTGATCGACTATGTTGACGGCGACTTGGTGACGAGTCTGCGGATTCTCAGCACAGCCGGACTCGGCGATGTCTTCTGCATTCTCAGCCGGCCGGCCAATCTCAGCGACGGCCAGAAGTACCGCTTCCGCCTGGCAATGGCTTTAGCGACGGGCAAAAAGTTTGTCTTCGCCGACGAATTCTGCTCCAATCTCGACCGTATTACTGCCGCGGTGATTTCCTACAACGTCCACAAGTTTGCCAAGCGCAACGGCGTGACATTTATCCTGGCCTCGAGTCACGATGACATCCTGCTGGATTTGGCGCCCGACGTCTTGATCGTTAAGGAGTTGTGCGGACCAACACAGGTCATTTATAAAACTAACCGTCACCACAGGGGTGACGGCTAAACGTTGAATAATATGGAAAACTGTTCCGTTTGCAAAAAGTTGCAGGTTGTCCCCGGTGACATCGAGGACTACAAGGCCCTTGCCGACTACCACTACCGCGACAAAAGCCTGGGGCCATACAGCGCGATTTTCGCCCTAAAGCCGACTGGTGGGCTGCTCGCGGCATCGGGCATAAAAACAGTCGGCGTAATAGTTTATAGAATGCCCAGTCCCGCTCTGGAGCTGCGAAACATCGCTACGGGCGGCATCTTTACCGGCTTTGATAGGGCAACGCAACTGGCACTGGTGAACGAGAACATTCGCTGTATCAGCAGGGTGATTGTTGAGCCGAGATTTCGCTCTCTGGGACTGGCGAGCCGCCTCGTGCGTGAAACGATGCCGAAGATCGATGTCCCTATTGTCGAGGCAATGGCGGTAATGGGTCTGGTAAATCCCTTTTTTGAAAAAGCCGGAATGCAGCCCTATGCCGCGCCGCTGCCGGTCCGCTGCGCCGAGCTTATCGAGGCGTTCAGTCTGGTCGGCATCGAGCAGCATCATCTGATCGACCCTGCTTACGTGCAGAGGCGACTTTGTGAACTTACCTGGCCGAAAGCCGATTTTATTGAGAGCCGGATCCGCCGATTTCTGCAGAGCTACGGCGGCCATCGTGACATGGCAGCCGGCCTGGAACGAACAAGGTACGTACTCAGTAAACTTACCGATAGGCCGGTCTATTACATCTGGTTTAATAATGACAAACGAGATTCAATCTATCGCCATTGATAAATTTGTGCCCCATCCGGACAATCCCAACCGGATGAGTAAGGCAAATTTCGCCAAGCTGGTTGCCAACATCCAGCGGACGGGGCGATACGAGCCTCTGGTGGTTCGCCCGTGCCCCCCCGATCAAGTCGGGGGCAGGCAGGGCTATTTTCAAATAATCAACGGCCACCACCGCTGGCAGGCTCTTTCGCAACTGGGCTACAAAACCGCCGACGTAGTCGTCTGGGACATCGACGATGCGCAGGTCAACATCCTGCTGGCGACACTGAACCGCCTGGGCGGGGCCGACATCTTGGAGAAAAAGTTGGCGCTTCTGAAAAAGCTCAACGACCAGATGCCGATAAAAGACCTGGCCAAACTTCTGCCTCAGACGGCCAAGCAAATCGAACGCCTGACCAATTTGAAGATGCCCGCCCTCCCAGCCGATACGAAGGCCTTTGCCGCGCCGATGGTGTTTTTCCTGACCGCTGAGCAGTTGCCCATCGTCGAAGATGCCCTGTTTTTGGCGCAGTTAAATTCCGGTCGGAGCCGCGACCGTAAGGGAGCGGCAACTAAGGCAGCGGGCCTTACCGAAATCGCGCGATTCTTCCTTGAACGTGGGCCAAACAAGTTTGGCGGGGGCTAAATACCGGATATATTTAGCCCCATGTTTTACGTGGGGTTTGCGTCGCCGTGCCGGCGACGGCTAAACTCCCGGAGCACGGCAAAATGAAAAAGCAGACAGAGCCGTATCTGAAGATTCCTGGCCACATCCTCAATATTCCCGAGATTGGCCTCTGCGAGAAGGTGCTTCTTGCTCATATCTACAGCTTCGGCGCCAAAGGCTGCTGGCAAAGCAATCAAACACTGGCAGAAATCTTTATGACCAATACCCGCACAATCAGGAGGTGGGTAAATAAGATAGCCAATTTCATCTGCGTAAAAAACCCAAAGGGATATTATCGTACATTATGGGCTAAATCACATCCTGAAGTTAAGGCTTACATGGACAGAACTGGCCAGGTAGCTGGCCAAAGAGCGTCTCTGGACATGGACAAAAATGGTCGCCGAGTAGGCCGAAAGTGTCCTACTACTATTAATAATACTATAACAGAGAACAATGAAAGAACTACTGCGTCGCCTTCGCCCTTGCCTGCCGGGGGGCAGGCTTCGGCGACGCTTGAGCATCGCAGGTGCGCTACTGCCGAGCAGATAGAAAGGTTCAAGGCACGTGTTGGCCGACCTACCGCCTGGACTCCATTGACGCAGGAGCAGT
>Ga0315296_10005317_pt1 | contig 10301 bp, 9 predicted proteins | sample YL17G14_18_MG_FD_203921 | JGI IMG/M metagenome (GOLD analysis project Ga0315296, IMG submission 203921) | Sediment microbial communities from Yellowstone Lake, YNP, Wyoming, USA - YL17G14_18 | ecosystem: Environmental > Aquatic > Freshwater > Lake > Sediment | place: USA: Wyoming | collected... | reverse complement strand
CGCGGGTTTTGTGTCCGTCACCTCGGCGAGCACTACATCTCCTTCCTGCAACACGACAGGCGGGTTGTCGAAAACGACCTTAGCGAGCTTCTCCTTTGCGTCGAGGTCGAGCTCCCCGACTGCGCTCGCGAAAATCTTCCCTTCCTGCTCATAGGTGCCCTCGCCTGACATGTACTCCTCAGCGATTGCGACCTCGTCTCCCGGCAATACCCTACGACCAGTCCTAACCAGAGAAATCACCTATCTCTCGAATCTCAGCAATACCATTGAGAAGCTCTCTTTTGGTTTCTTGTGGAATTCGAACGCAAATGGTATCTCGAATTTAAACCTTTTTACTGGCCGGCATTCGGCCCCGAGGGACTCGACCATCCTGGCCACGAAGGTCTCGGTGCCAGCGTTGTGGAGGGAGTACACCCTCGGGGCGAGCTCCAGGGACTTCCTGATGAAAGCACGGTCAGCATGCTTCTTCTGGGCCCCGAAGGGAGGGTTCTGGACCACAGTATCAAACCTCCCTGAAACCGAGGAAACATCACCTTCACGGAAGGTGATGTCCAAGCCCAGGATCTTGGCGTTCTCGGACGCGATCCTGACTGCCCCAGGGTCCAGGTCCACGCCGAGCACCTCGGAAGCCCCCATGATCTTGGCCGCGACCGACAGGACTCCGTTGCCGCACCCTAGGTCTGCCACGGACTTGCCTTGGATGTCCCCTTCCGAGAACGCGTCCCAGACGATGTCGGCGGCTATGTCCGCGGGCGTAGAATACTGCTCCAGCTTCTCCGACCTGGTCTCTAGCGGCATGAGCTGCTGCAGGGTCATCTCAAGTTGCTGCTTCTTCACGCAGCTCCCTCATCGGGCCTCGTCGATCATCTTCCAACGCCTGAGCTTGTTGACCTCGGAGACATCCCTCCCGTGCACGTCCCTCTCCACATCCGACAGGAACTCTATGGCCGTGAGGAGCGACTCCTTCGTAGGCGCGTGTATGTTGACCCTAGCCTTGCCGAACTCCCGGTCCACGATCTCCATTGCCTTTGGAGTGTCGGCGTACTGCTCGCAGAAGTCGGTGATTATATCGTCGACGGCCTGCGCGAGCGATTCCGAAGTCATCTCCTCCGCGGGTTTCTTGTCCCCGAAGTCCTTGTACAGCATCAGCTCTCCGATCTTTCTGAAGACGGTCTCGACGTTCTCGCCCGTCTTCGCGCTGCACAGCATGAGTGGCATCTCGTTCTTCGCCGCGATTCTTTCGAGATCCTTCACCTGGGCCGTTGTCTGGTCAGCCAGGTCGCACTTGTTCCCTACAAATATGATGGGGAGCGTGCCCAGGGTCTCCCAGATCTCTGGCAGCCAGAATCCCTCGATGGACTTAACCGTCTCAGGCCTGCTCAGGTCCCCGACGAGTATGATCCCGTGCGACCCGCTCAGGCCCTGCACTCGCATCTTCTTGTAGTCCTTCTGGCCGAGTATGTCCCACATCATCAGCGTGAGATAGATCGTCTTGTCAGGCAGCTTGTACTCAACATCGCGCTTGCTGACCTTGGTCCCGATCGTCGCGATGTACTTGTCATCGAAGACATCGACCACGAACCTGCGGATCAAGGATGTCTTACCGACCGCAGAATCTCCGACGAGCGCGATCTTCTTGATGTATCTCTTGGATTGGATAATGCTCAGACAAATCACCGCGTGGAATGGGCTCCTTCCGTCATGTCAGTAAGCCGCGAGAACTCGTGGCTGACAAAAATATGATTGCCCACATAATACATAATGCTTTGCGAGGCAGGAGGATGGATCTGATTCGTCCTCCAAACATCTGGGTTCGCGACTGGCTGGTTGTTGCCACGGCCTGAGAACGTGGATGCAAAAGCTCAATACTGCAAAGTCGATAATCCTGACAAGATCTCATGGAAAGCACCCCCCCGAAGGTACAGCCTCTTTCCAAGAAGAGTCTGGAGACTTACGCCGTATCCTATATCGGTGCCTATCTCAACACCGTTCAGAAGGAGAGGCCTGGCCATCTGCCCGTGCTCTCCCGTATCCAGCCTTGCGAGATCGAGGTATGCGTTCTTCCAAACAACTGCTTCGTCATACTCTTCGACAAGGCCGACAAGCAGACAGTTACAGTCACCGAGAAGGACTGGGGAGAGATCGAGAGCCGGGTGATGTCCGGGGTGAAGCACTTCGTGGCCGTGTACATCCACGAGGGGAACTCGGTTGCCGACGCGATCTCTCGGGGAAAGAGGGACGCTGTCAGGGACATCAGGGGGATCGAAGACTCGGACATCGCGAAAGCCCTCGTGGAGCTTGAGAAGATACTGGGCAGCCTCTCGACGATTCTCGTCGACAACAAGGATGTGCTCAAGCTGGGCGAGTTCGAGCTCGCGAAACTGCAGCCGATCCGGGAAGCCATAATGACCTCGGGTCCGCAGCTGGACATGCTCGCCATGCTGGACGCCCTTAAGAACTACACCCCCGAGCGCCAGTCGTACGGGATCGAGGCGCAGGACAAGCTGCTCCTGGAGGACATGGTAAAGGAGCTCGGCGACCTCTCGGACGTCATAAGACGGGTCGAGGCTGCCGACGAGAAGCTGGCCGCGATGGAGGTGTCCACCAAGAAGGCCATCTCCGAGCTCAGCCAGACGATCGATGAGAGGATCAACAAAGGCCTCGCGGTCATCCTGTCGTCGACCGACAAGAAAATCGACAAAGGGCTCCTCGCGGTGAAGGATGCCGCCAGGAAAGAAGTGTCGTTCTCGGAACTCCCAAAAGACCTCGAGGTCCGTCTCGAACACCTGGACAAGATTGCCGCCGCGTTCGAGCTGGACAACTCGAGACCAGTGCCTCCCGAGGTGGTCGACCTCCCAAAAGACCTGGAGGTCAGGCTCAACAGGCTGGAACAGGTCGTGGACACGGTGGAGACGCATTTCCTGTCCAAGCCGGACGTATCCGCCGAGCTCGTGGCTGCGATCTCCGATCTTCGGGACAACATCGCGAAGGTCAATTCGAGGATAATCAAGATCGAGCAGTTCCTCGTCCATGTGACGGTCCGCCAGCGGGTCGTGAAGGATAAGTAGTCATCTGTGCCAGATGCCCTTGAGGCCGAAGTTGAGGGCAGCGTTCGTCTTGTGGAGCAGCAGATTCGATTGGACCGTCCACGATGGCACGGGATTGTCCAGTATGACCTTCCGGAGCTCCTCGACGGTCGCGCAATCGGGCACTTTCGTTCTGCCGTTCCCGACCTCCATGACAAGATGAGCGTCGGAACAGGCGAACCCTGGCTTCTTCAGCTCCGCCACTATCCTGCCCGCGTGCTCGTTGCTCTTGGGAGTGCAGGTAGAGTTGAACGCCTCGAGACCGTCCGCGAGTCTGAGATCATCCAGAGTGATCTTCGGGGAGTCGCCCGGATGGGGCACTATGCTGACGCCTCCCTTTGCCCTGATCTCATCGATGACCGTCCGGAAATCCCTGGAAGCTATCTCGTCCGAGACGAACAGCGCGAGCACGTCACCCTTCTCGGTCTTGATCTCCGCCCCGGGTATGATTAGAATCCTTCCCTCGGCGAGCTTGGCCGCCTCTCTCGCACCTGCCCACGAGTTGTGGTCGGTCACCGCGATCCCACCCAGTCCAAGGCTCACCGCGCGCTCGACGATTCGCTCGGGCTTCGACCGGGAGTCGTTCGAGTGATGCGAATGCATGTGAAGATCGACCTCCAACCGCAGCCCTCCCGATGGCGTAGTATTGGCCAAGCCTTAGTTAAATCATTCTTCGCGCGACCGTTAGAGCCAATGATGGCGGGAAGCGGTGCGAAAAGTCCATATCCGGTTCGTATAATCGCCCAAGCGCATGACCCTAGCTAAATCCTTCAGGATAGCGGTGCTGTCCGCAGTCCTTTTGGCCGTGTCCATGGCTGCTCTCGAGTCTGCCGTCTCGTCCCGCGCCTCAGTGTCGGCGGCGGATTGGACGGAACGCGGCAGGATAAGGATCGATGGCGACTCGAAGTTCACTGTGACCAACGGGGTCGTGAGCGGGAGCGGGTCGAAGTCGGACCCGTACATAATCGAAGGATGGAAGATAGGCCCGTTCGCGAACGTCACGGCGATCGACATATACAACACGAATGCGTACTTCAGGATACGGAACGTGTACGTGTTTTCAAGCAGCATCGGTGTCCTGATGAGTCACGTGCACAACGGCAGGGTCGAGAACTCCCAGTTCATCGGCGATTCCGTCGGCGTAGCCGTGGTGGAAAGCGACAACTGCAAGATCGTCAACAGCACCTTCGAAGGGAACGATGTGGCGATCTCGATATCGCACTCCGACGTCTCGTTGTCGGACAACACATACATCAACAACGGCATCAAGGTCTCTAGACTCAAGGACAAGCCGCAGCCTTGGGAGGTCACACCTTTGGGTGCGGCCGTCTGCGTCTCGGTCTTCATACCGCTTGTCGCAATAATCTCGCTTCTAGTCTACTACAGGATCAAGCGCGCCCCACCTAAGTTGCAGTGAACACTGACCGGGGCAGATTGTCCGAATCCCGTCCGTGGCCTGACATGGATGTTTTTCCGCTAGAGAGATTGTCTTAAATACGAACTACCGCAATGTTGGGCGCCGTAGAAACAGGAGCAGACCACCAGGGAAGACATGTATTACACTGATGGCCCTCGCGTGGATCCTGCGTCTTGTCTCATAGGAGGGGGAATAGGTGGGTAGTTCTGAGAAGGAACCAGAGAGTGAGATTGGAAAACCAGCCGGCGCGCCAGTGCGGCCAAGGAGCAAGATGTTGTGGGCTGTAGTCATCGTGGTAATTCTGGTGATTGCGGCATTGGCCGGCGCATGGGCCGCCGGACTGTTCAAAGCGAAAGGAGAGAAGGTTCTCGTAATCGCGATGAGCTCCGACGTCGAGACGATGAATCCTGCGAGGACAAGCGCTATGTACGGGCCTCCGGGAATGATATACGAGACACTGATCGCGAGGGACACAACGGGAGCGTACGTTCCGGGTCTAGCCGAATGGTGGAACCTCAACAGGACTGATCCTGCGAACCCGACTCTCGAGCTGCGTCTTAAGGAGGGTGTGAAGTACCATGATGGCACTCCCTTCAACTCCGAGTCGGTGAAGAGGACCATCGAATGGTATGCACAGAACGATAGCTGGGTGAGCTACGAATTCTGGTCAATCAAGCACTGCCCGAGCTACTGGGACACGACGAACTACTCAGGCTGGCCCGACTCAGGCATATGGTGCAAGGACGACTACAACATGGTCCTGAACTTGACTTGGGCTGACGTGGCGCTCATATTCAACCTGTCTCACCTTTACGGGAGCATGATTGGGCCTGACGCGCTTTGGGAGCTAGGAGTTGACAACTATGGAACCGCGCAGAACTGGAGGAAGGTTGTCGGCACTGGTCCTTTCATGATAAGCGAATGGGTCGCGGGAGACCACATCACGCTGGTCAAGAACGAGAACTACACTTGGGGCGCGTCCTGGTATGACAACAAGGGCCCTGCCAAGATCGACAAGATTGTCTACAGAATTGTGCCAGACGCGGCCACCAGGTTCGCTGGGTTCGAGAGCGGAGCGATAGACATTTTGCAGCAGGTGCCGCCTAACAAGGTCGAGACCTACCAGAATACGAAGGGCATCAAGGTCATGACTGGACCTGGTCAGGGAATCATCCATGTCGAGTTCAACTGCAACAAGACCCCGTGGAACAACAAGGACTTGAGGCTAGCGATGGCCTACTCGATCAACAGGACCCAGATACTGCAGACTGTGTGGCACGGGATTGGAGAGGAAGGAGTGAACTTGCTCTCCCCGATCTGTCCCGAGGGCACAGGAATCCCAGCACAGTACAATCTGACATACGACCTCGCCAAGGCGACGACACACTTCACCGCTGCGGGGTACACCAACAAAGATACCGACAAGTGGCTCGAGAACGCAACTAACGTTGAGCTTTCATTGAAGCTCTGGACGACCAACAAGGCCGAGGATGTCGCGATGGGTGAAATCCTGCTGACGCAGTTCGAGGCCGTAGGAGTGCACATTGCGCTTACTCAGTACCAGGAGACCGAACTCAGGACGAAAGCGCAGGACGGACTGCACGAGGCAATTCTGTTCTGGTTCTCCTGGCCGAGGGCGGAGATCCTAGATTGGCACTTCGGCAGCTGGGCGGTCGGAAATTCGAACACGGCCTACTATATGGATCCTGTCTTCGACGACCTTGTCGTCAACTGGACTCTTGCGGAGACGGAAGATGAGTTCACGGACAATGCAACCGCCGCGCACATCCGTCTGCTGGAGAACGCTCCGAGAGCCCCGATTCTCTTCTGGCACCAGGTCTTCGCGATTCACGACTACGTGAAGGGCTGGTACATACACCCGCTCGGGCAGGAGCAGGTCATCAACATCGTGGATGTTGACATAGAGAAGTAGATCGGAAAACCTTCAAACCCCTTAATATTTCATTGCCTGGGCATGGACGCAACAGATCCGGTAGAGCAGATGTCGGATGTCTGAGGGGAACCGTTCGCAGGGATGATACATGGCTGATTTGGTCTCGTACGTGGTCAGGAAGCTGCTGCTAGCCATACCGGTCATTTTCCTCGCCACGTTCATCGTCTTTCTGATGCTCTATCTCACTCCAGGGGATCCTGTCACCGCGATAGCGCCCCCTCACGTGACTCCGGAAGAACTTGACGCCCTCCGCGAGAAGTATGGTTTCAATGATCCTTTCATCGTCCAGTATGGAAGGTTCCTTGAGAGGCTAGTCGGCGGCGACCTCGGGAAATCCGTAGCGCGCGCGTCCTTGAACACCGATGTCTCCTACCTGCTCGGTCAGAGACTGCCGAAGACGCTTGAGCTGATGGCCATTGGCCTCTCAATATCCTATGGAATCGGAATTCCACTCGGCGTGTTCTCCGCCCTCAGGCAGAATACATGGAAGGACAGAGGCGTGATGGTCTTCACGCTCGTGGCATATGCGATGCCATCATTCTGGCTTGGCATCCTTCTGATGATGGCGCTTGCAGTGTACACCAACATCCTTCCGGCTGAGGGTACCGTGGGAGGCTTCAAGAGTATCCTGCTGCCCGCCCTGACCTTGGGTCTCGGCAACGCTGCCCTGACCACTCGTATGATGAGGTCCAGCATGTTGGAGGTTCAAAGGCAGGACTACATAACACAGCTGCGCTCCCGAGGCCTCCCGGAGAGGGAGGTCATATTCAAGCACGCTCTCAAGAACGCCATGCTTCCCGTCATAACCGTCATCGGACTGGACATTGGCTGGTTCGTGGCCGGAGCGGTGGTCGTCGAGACCGTCTTCTCCTGGCCCGGGATAGGCATGCTTGTCACGAGCTCGATCTCGAACCATGACTTCCCCACGGTTCAAGGATGCATACTAGTGCTTGCGATCTTCGTCGTGATAGGCAACCTAATAGCCGACATTCTCTACGCGTTCGTTGACCCGAGGGTGAGACTGGGGTGAGGCTTCGGAAGAGCCTGAATGACAGGCTCATCGGTTGGAAGATGGCCGGCGGGGCGAAGGAGGCGGTCGCCAATATGCTCCAGCGGGGCGGCAGGAACAAGATGGTGGTCATTGGCTTCTCCATTGTCCTCCTGATGGTCATACTTGCCCTGCTCGCGCCCATCCTCCCAATCGCCGATCCGACACCCAGCGAACTGCATCCAGAGGACCAGACGCTGCCTCCCCACTGGTGGGAGAGGTTCGGGTACAACGTGTCTAAGGGTGACGGTCACTGGTTCGGAACGGATGAGCTCGGCCGAGACGTTTTCAGCCGCGTGATATGGGGCGCGAGGGTGTCGTTGATGGTTGCCACTCTCGCGGTGTTCTTCTCGCTGATAATTGGCGTGCTGCTGGGGCTCACTGCAGGATATTTCGGAGGCAAGGTCGACTACGTCATTGCGGGCACCATAGACCTGTTTTGGACGTTCCCCGCGTTTCTTCTGGCGCTGGCCTTCGCCGCAGCCTTGGGGGGCAGCTTGACCAATGTCATCCTGGCGATTTCCATCTCTTACTGGGCGGGATTTGCCCGGCTCATGCGTGGCCAAGCCCTGTCCGTGAGAGAGCGGTTGTTCGTCGAGGCGAGCAGGGCCTTGGGCGCGAAGAACATCAGGATAATGTTCGCGCATGTCCTTCCGAACTGTCTGGCTCCTCTGATCGTGTGGGCGTCTATCGGCGTTGCAGATGCTATCACGATTGAAAGCAGCCTCAGCTTCCTTGGTGTGGGCACGCAGCCTCCAACCCCGAGCTGGGGCTACATGCTGTACAGAGGCATTCCGTACCTTGAGGAGGCCCCGTGGGTCGCGACCTTCCCAGGCATAGTGCTGCTACTCACGATCCTCGGGTTCAACCTGCTCGGGGACGGCCTGAGGGACGTCCTGGACCCGCGCATGAAGGGGATGAGGAGATGACGTCAGACAGGAAGCATCTCCTTGAGATCAAGGGCCTTCGGACGCAGTTCTTCCTGCAAGAAGGCGTGGTCACCGCCCTCGACGGCATTGACCTCGCGGTCTTTGAGAAGGAGTCTGTGGGGATTGTGGGCGAGACCGGTTGCGGAAAGAGCATGACGGCGTTCTCAGTGCTGAGGCTTGTGCCGAGCCCCGGGAAGATCACGGCCGGCAACATATTCTTCATGGAGCCTCCCGAGGTCAGGCAGAGGAGGATGCTGCTCGAGGCCGAGGCAAATGAATGGTACAAGAGGAAACCTCTTGCAGAGAAGAGGAAACTGGTCGCCGCGCATGAAATCAGGTATTCTGGCCGCAAGAAGAAAGCGAAGAAGATGACCCCGGTGGCGATCGACGAAATCGTGCCCCCTGAGGATGCCCCAACGGGCATCGTCAGGAACTACCTGATGGAGAAGGCGAAGACGATTCCCGCGACCGACAAGATCGGGAGGGACGCGGCGCTCTGCTCATACGATCTCCTGACCAAGACCGTCGACCAGATGAGGGCAGTCAGAGGCCAGAGCGTCTCCATGATATTCCAGGATCCGGCGACCGCGCTCGACCCCGTATTCACCGTCGCCTATCAGCTCGGCGAGGTCATCTCCCTCCACCAGAACATATACGACAGAGCCGCGCTCGACAAGAAGATCGAGCAGATGCTCCAGCTGGTGAGGATTGCCGCGCCCAAGAACGTAATGAAGCAGTATCCGCACGAGCTCAGCGGCGGCATGAAGCAGCGTGTGATGATAGCAATCGCTCTCTCGTGCTCTCCGTCTCTACTGATAGCCGATGAGCCCACAACCGCTCTCGACGTCACGATCCAGGCCCAGATACTCAACCTGCTGAGGGATCTCATGCGCACGACCGGTAGCTCGATGATGCTCATCACACACAACCTCGGGGTCGTCGCTGAGGTGTGCGACAGGATATGCGTCATGTATGCTGGCAGGATAGTCGAAGACGCGGAGACCTTCGAGCTGTTCGCCAATCCGAAGCATCCGTACACTGCAGGGCTGTTGGCCGCGTTTCCGAAGCTGGGCGAGAGGAAGGATGAACTGTCCGTGATCAGAGGGACGGTCCCGAACCTCATGAAGCCGTTCCCGGGCTGCCCGTTCGTCGAGAGATGTGACAAGGCCATGGAAGTGTGCAGGAAGACCCGGCCCTCGCACGTGGAAGTCTCCCCGGGGCATTTCGTGTCATGTCATCTGTGGACCAGAGGTGAGGACTCCGATGTCAGCTAGTTCCAAACCGACCAGCGGCGGGGCTCCTCTGTTGCAGGTGGTTGGCCTCGAGAAGCTCTTCCCCGTGAAGAAAGGGGTGTTCGCCAAGGTAGTCGGGCATGTCCACGCGGTCGACGGCGTCAGTCTCTCGATCCTCAAGGGAGAGACCCTCGGGCTAGTCGGCGAGTCCGGCTGCGGCAAGACCACGGTCGGGCGCGTGATTCTGAGGCTCGCCGAGCCAACGGGCGGAAAGATCATGTTCATGGGGAAGGACATCACCAAGATTCCGCAGTCCCAGGTGCGGGGGATTAGGAAGAGGATGCAGATCGTCTTCCAGGACCCGTTCTCCAGCCTCGACCCGCGGATGACGGTGGAGCGCATAGTCGGCGAGGGATTCACGATTCACGGGCCTCCCAAGGGCGTCGGGGACCCGAAGGTCGTAAGGAGGGAGAAGATCCACGAACTCATCGAGCAGGTGGGGCTGTCCCACGACCATCTCTCGAGGCTCCCGCACGAGTTCAGCGGAGGCCAGAAGCAGAGGATAGCGCTCGCGAGGGCGCTCGCTCTCGACCCGGATTTCATCGTACTTGACGAGCCGACATCTGCCCTCGATG
>Ga0315296_10005316_pt1 | contig 10302 bp, 9 predicted proteins | sample YL17G14_18_MG_FD_203921 | JGI IMG/M metagenome (GOLD analysis project Ga0315296, IMG submission 203921) | Sediment microbial communities from Yellowstone Lake, YNP, Wyoming, USA - YL17G14_18 | ecosystem: Environmental > Aquatic > Freshwater > Lake > Sediment | place: USA: Wyoming | collected... | reverse complement strand
GACCTGCTCACGCTGGCCAACAACCATACGCTCGACTACGGCACGGCCGGCCTGGCCGAGACGCTGGCCGCCCTGCAGTCGCAGGGCATCCGGCCGGTCGGGGCCGGTGGTGCGGGGGGAGCCCCGGTTGTCCTGGAGGTACGGGGGATCCGGGTGGCCTTCCTGGCCCGCAATACCGTCGGGTACCCCCAGGAGGGCCTCGCCTGGGTGGAGGATGAGGAGCAGTTGCGCCAGGACGTGCGCCAGGCCAGGGGCCAGGCCGACGTGCTGGTCCTGCTCCTGCACGGCGGCGACGAGTACTCCGCCGATACCAGCGCTGAGCAGCGCCGGCTGGCCCAGGCTGCCGTCGAGGCCGGCGCCGACCTGGTCATCGGACACCACAGCCACGTCGTCCAGGGGACCGAGCGGTACGGCGACGGGTTCATCGCCTACGGCCTGGGCGATTTCGTCTTTGACATCGACATCGTGGACGCTGCCCGCGACGGGGCGGTGCTCTGGGTCGTGCTCAGCCGGGAGGGCGTCGTCCAGGCGACCTGGATCCCCACCCGCATCGTGGACGACGTGCAGCCGCGGCCGGTGCAGGGATATGATGGGCAGGTGGCCGTCCGGCCCCTCTTTGCCGAGGTGAGCGAACCGATTCCCGCCCCCCCTTCTCCCCGCTCCACCTACCGCCTCTGGGCGACCGTGGATCCCGCTGCCGGGAGCGTCTACGTGCAGGAGCAGCTGGGGTTCCTCAACGCCAGCGCCGATTCCCTATCCGACCTCGCCCTGTTCGTCTTTCCCAACGCCTACCCCGGGGCCTTCTCTCTGGGTGCCGTTCGGGCGGCTCGGGGCGGGCAGGCCTCCTTCCCTTCCTATGCTCTATCGGAGACGACCCTGCGCATCTTCTTGCCGCAGCCGCTTCCCCCCGGCGATTCGCTGACGTTGACCCTGGGCTTTACCCTCACCCCTCCGCTGCTCGACCCATTGGCCTGGCCGCCGGAGGGCAACCTGGGGCGCACGGGGGATGGGCGCGTCTTCGTGCTGGGGCACTGGTATCCGCAGTTGGTGCCTTACCAGGGCGGTGCAGGCTGGCAGACCTGGTCCTATCACCCGGTCGGTGACCCCTTCTTTGCCGACCTGGCCGACTACCGGGTCGAGTTGACCGCGCCGGCCGCCTATACCGTGGTCGGCAGTGGCGAAAGAGTGCAGGAAGGGGAGCATTGGCGCTTCCGGCTGGACGCCGTGCGCGACTTTGCCCTGCTGGTGGGGCGCGACTACGAGGAAGCGGTGGGGGAGGCCGATGGGATCGCCGTGATCTCGGCCTACCGGCGGGAGCATGCGGCGGCCGGCCGGGCCGTCTTGCAGGACGTGCAGCGGGCCATCGCCCTGTTCCAGGACTGCTACGGCCCCTATCCCTACCGGACCTTCGTGGTCGTCGAGGGCGACATGAACGGCGGGATGGAGTACGGCGGAATGGTGCTGGTGGGCTCCCCCTTCTACGAAGGCTACTCCGGCGGGCCGGAGGCGGTCCTGCCCTCGTTGGCGGTGCACGAGCTGGCCCACCAGTGGTGGTACGGGGTGGTGGGGAACGACCAGGTCCACGAACCCTGGCTGGACGAGGCGCTGGCCCGCTACAGCGAGCTGGTCTTCTACCAGGCGGTCTACCCGGACTCGGTGGGCTGGTGGTGGCAGAACCGGGTGGACCAGTGGAATCCCAGCGGCCCCCTCGACGTGAGCATCTACGACTATTCCGACACCAGCACCTACGTGCACAACCTTTACGGCCGCGCCGCGCACTTTATGCAGGAGTTGCGCGATCGGGTAGGGGACGAGGCTTTCTTCACCTTCCTGCAGCGCTATTACCGGGAGTATGCCTGGCAGCGGGTCAATCGGAGCGACTTCTTCGGCCTGCTCGGGCAGGTGAGCGACGAGCGGGTCGACGACCTGGTGCGGGCCTATTTCCAGAAGTAGATTGGTGATCAGTTGTCAGTCATCAGTTGTCAGTGCCGGCGCCGACTGACAACTGACCGCTTCTACCCCTCGAACATGGGCAATTCCCGCTCGTCGAAGTACCAGGTCCCTTTCGTCTGCAGGTATTCCTGGGCGCGCTGGATAAAGTCGTAGTGGCGCTGTTCCTGGGCGGCCAGGTACTCGTAGAGGGCGCGGCCGGCCGGGTCCGCGGTTTCCTGGGCCAGGCGGCGGTAGGTCTGATACCCCTTGCGCTCAAAGTCCAGGGCGATTTCGAGCGCCTTCAGGTCGTCGGGCTGGGCGGGGAGCAGGGCAGCCAGGGTGTCGTCGTCGGGGGGGAAAATCGCCTCCACCTCGCGCCCGGGCGCCAGTTCGCGGGCCTGTTCCATTGCCAGCCAGCGCCCCTCGCTGACCATGGCCCCGTACTGGACCTTGAGCAGGTCCAGATGCCCCTCCTCCTCGTGCATCAGGCTCTGAAACGTCTGCTGGCCGTTGGGGTCCTGGGTACGCTCGCCAGCCTTGCGGTAGAAGGTCCATCCTTGCAGCTCGGTCTGGATCCCCTGGTGCAGAGCCTGGAGTGCGGGGCCTGGCTTCTGATCCATGGAGAACCCTCCTTTTTCTTCTCATGGCTGGCTTGCAGGGCCAGTCTAGCCGAAAGCGGGCGGAGCCGCTGTAACTTGCCCTACATGCGGAGGCTTGCCGGTGGCAGAAGAGTGGCACGCGGCGCCCCGCAGACGGCATCTCACGGCCAGTGCCTCAGGAGCAGGGGCAGGTACACGGACCAGATCTCGTCCACAACCCATATGATCAGGTCCACCCGATCGTGGCCGGCCGTCCCGGCGTCGACCTCCAGCGCGCCGGCGTAGACGCCGGTCGAGGTTGGGGCGTCGGCCCGGACGATGACGTCGGCCGGCGGGTTCCCGCTTGCCGGGGTGGCGCTGAACCACTGCGTGCCGCTTACCACGGTGAGGGTCCAGGTAAAGGTCCCCGCGCCGGCGTTGAGGATGTCGAGCGTGCGGGGCGATGGGTCCACGCCTGATAGGGTGAGGAAGCCGATGCGGCCGGGGAGGGGGGCGAGTTTCGGCAGAGGGCACTGGCGCAAGTAGCCCGGCTTGCCGCTGACATGGAAGGAGACATAACCTCCGGACGGGGTGAGCGGGTGCTCCTGCCCGTCGCGCTCGATCCAGGTGATCGTCCAGCTGCTGTTCGCGACCGGGAAGGAGAGGGTCTCGGTCGTGTCGTCGGGGCGCCAGAGCACGTCCACGTAGCAACTGGCGGACGTCTGGAAGCGGTAGTCGAAGCGCGAGGGCCTGGCGAGGACGGATGGGTCGCCTTCCAGGGCCTGCAGAGCGGCGTACCTGGGGCCCAGCCCGACGTAGGTGGGGTTATCCCCGAGCTGGGCCACCATGACCCCGTAGGCGGTGTAGGCTTTCTTCGCCGCGTAACCCTGCGCGGCCGTCTTCAGCACGGCGCAGCCGCCCCACTGCGAGTTGCTGTCGAACTTGTCCTCCAGCTGGAAGGTGCTCAGGTGGGAGATCCCCTTGGCCAGCGCCATGGCGTGGGTGCGCAGCAGGTAGTTGGCCTGCTGGTCCTCGCTCTTGGCCACCGAAGGGGGGCAGTTGACCGGGGCGGTGCAGGTGGACCAGCCCACCTCGGTGACCCAGACCGGCATTCCCGGGCGGTGCTCGGCCACCCAGGTGAGGGCGGTCTGCAGGCGGCCCAGCATGGTGATGTCCTCGTTCAGGCCCGGCTTGTCCGGGGCGGCGTCGGGCATGTAGGGGTGGATGGAGAGGATGTCGAAGTGGTAGAGCGCCTCGGCATGGGCGCCCCAGACGCTGTTGATGAAGGGGATACCGTCGTAGGCCTCCGGAGGGCTCATGTTCCCGGCGTAGATGTAGACCCCGCCGAACAGTACCTGGGCGCTGGGATCGGCTGCCTTGATCGCGTCGTAGGCCGGTATGAGCACGTCGGCGTACTTGTGCGCCCTCCCGGCCAGGTCGGTGGGCGCCGCCGCCGGCCAGGTGTTGGGGTGGTTCGGCTCGTTCCAGATCTCCCAGTAGGCCACCCGCGGGTGCCCGGCGGCGTCGCCGATCCCGTCGCCGTCGTAGCGCTCGACCACGGCGCTGGCAAAGGTGGCAAAGTCGGCTGGATTCTGTGGTGGGCACCAGTAGGAGCCGGCGCATGAAGGCATGCGCGCCCACCCTGGCGTGGTGAGGAGCATGCCGACGATCCCGTAGCCGGCGTCCGCGATGGCCTTGACGCGGGGATCGAAGATATCCCAGTCGAAGTTACCGTGGGTGGGTTCGATGTTGGCCCAGGAGAACTCCTCGCGGGTCCAGCGCATGCCTGCAGCGGTCCCCTTGGGAAGAAGCGCGGTTACCTCGGCATCGGAGCGCTCGTAGCCGGTGAAGTAGCCGTTGACGCCGAAGAAGGAGAGGGTCGTGGGTTGGCTGATGATCGTCGGGGGGGAAGCGGGCATTCCGCCGGCCGCGCTGGGGCAGAGCACGGCCAGCAACAGGAGCAGCGCCGCAGCGATTCGCTGGATCCTGGAAGCAGAGGATGGGGGAGTCATCGTTGTCCTCCCTGGATGGTGCCATCAGGCCGCTATCTGCTTTCATTCTACCACAGCGGCGGGGGTGGGGCAAGGAGAGGTCTCAGGGTGAATTTGCATACTCTGGCCATTTGTAGTATACTTCCGGCCCGTATGGGTGTTTTTCCGGACGAGTGCTCCGGGGCAGGAAAACGGCTTTGCTGCCGGGGACCATCCTACTTCAAGGAGGAAGCATGCGTGGATACCTGTTCCTCGGGCTCTTGCTCATTTCCTCCGTCCTCTTCGGTGCTCTCATTATCTTCCTCGCTTTCCTGGTCCGCCCCAAGCGCCCCTACCCGCAGAAATCCTCTACCTACGAGTGTGGCCTGGAGACCATCGGCCCCACCTGGGTGCGTTTCCGGGTGCAGTTCTACCTGTATGCCCTCCTCTTTGTCATCTTTGACATCGAGACGGTCTTCCTCTATCCCTGGGCGGTCGCCCTGAACAGGCTGTCCACCTTCGCCATCGTGGAGATGGCCGTTTTCATCCTCATCCTGGTCGCCGGCCTGGCCTACGCCTGGAAGGTGCGAGCGCTGGAGTGGGTGTGAGGCACGACCAACGACGAAAGACGAAAGACGAAGGACCAGCGACGAACGGCGAATGACGAACGAACAGTGTGAGGGGACCATGAGCCAGCCAGAGCAAGAGATCACTCCCGAGCAACTGGAGTTGGAGCGGCGGGGGATCCTCCTGACCACGGTCGAGGGCCTTTACAACTGGGGCCGGCGCAGCTCGGTCTGGCCGATGATGTTCGGCCTGGCCTGCTGCGCCTTCGAGATGATGGCCACCGGGGCTCCCCGCTTCGACCTGGGGCGCTTCGGGGCGGAGTTCTTCCGCGCCTCACCCCGCCAGGCCGACCTGATGATCGTCTGCGGCACGGTGTCCAAGAAGATGGCCCCCATGGTCGTCCGCCTGTACAACCAGATGCCCGAGCCCCGCTACGTGATCGCCATGGGGGCCTGTGCCGTCTCCGGTGGCCCGTTCCGCGACGGCTATGCGGTCGTCCAGGGGGTGGATCGCTACATCCCGGTGGACGTCTACATCCCCGGTTGCCCGCCCCGTCCGGAATCGCTGATCTACGGCATCATGACGTTGCAGCGGCAGATCGACCAGCAGCACCTGAAGGGTGTTCCCTGGTACGGCAAAGGTGGGGACACCCGGGAGCGCCCGATCCCCCAGTACGGGCCCCACGACCTGGTCCTGCCCGAGGAAGGATAGGAGGCGATGCCGATGGCCGGTGCGGAATTGGAGGGGCTGCGTGCCCGCATGGAAAAGGCCCTCCCCCAGGGGGCGCTCCAGGAAGTCCAGGCCGATGGCGCGATGCAGATCCGCCCCAATGCCCTGTTGAGGGCCGGCCAATTTCTGCGCGACCAGGAGGGGTTCGATTACCTCTCCAACGTCACCGGGGTGGACTGGATCGAGCAGGGGCAGTTTGAAGTCGTTTACCACCTCTATGCCATGCGCCGCGGCGAGCGGATCGTCCTGGGCAAGGACCCCGATGGACCGCTGGGTCCGGTCGTCCTGAAGGTGCGCGTTCCCCGGGGCGACCCGGCCGTCCCTTCGGTCGTTCCCATCTGGCCCAGCGCCCTGTGGCAGGAGCGCGAGGTGTACGACCTGATGGGCATCCGCTTCGACGGCCACCCGGACTTGAAGCGCATCTACCTGTGGGACGAGTTCGAGGACCACCCGCTGCGCAAGGACTACAGCCCCGAGGAGGTTCAGGGTGAGTGAGGAAGCGGCCGTGCACGTTCCGATGGAGATCGAGGACCTGGGGACGGAGCCGATCACCCTGAACGTCGGCCCCCAGCACCCCAGCACCCACGGGGTCTTTCGCATGAAGCTGCAGCTCCAGGGGGAAACGATCGTGTCGCTGGAGCCGATCCTGGGCTACCTGCATCGCTGCCAGGAGAAGCTGGCCGAGGGGCGCAACTACCTGCAATCGATCCCCTACACCGACCGGCTGGACTATGTCTGCTCGATGACCAACAACCACCCCTACGTCATGGCGGTGGAGAAGCTGGCCGGGATCGAGGTGCCCCGGCGGGCCGAGTGCATCCGCGTCGTCATGGACGAGCTGACCCGGCTCCTGAACCATGCCCTGTTCGTCGGCTTTCTCCTGAACGACATGGGCGCCTGGCTGACCCCCGTGCAGTACGCCTTGCGCGAGCGGGAGAAGATCCTCGACCTGTTCGAGATGGCCTCCGGCTCCCGGATGATGTGCAACTACATGCGCTTCGGCGGGGTGGCCCACGATCTGCCCGAGGAGTTCATGCCCCTGTTGACGAAAGTGGTGGAGGAGTTTCCCGCCTTCGTGGACGAGTATGAGCGCATGTTGACCACCAACGAAGTCCTGTTGGCCCGCTGCAAGAACGTGGGCATCCTGCCTCCGGATCGGGCCGTTGCCTATGGTGTCACCGGACCGGTGCTGCGCGCTTCCACGGTAGCCTACGACGTGCGCAAGGTGGAGCGCTATTCCCTCTACGGGGAATTGGACTTTTACGTGCCCGTGGGTACGATCGGCGACGTCTACGACCGCTACCTGGTGCGGGTCTACGAGATGCGCCAGAGCGTGCGCATCCTGGAGCAGGTGATGAAGCTGCTGGCGGAGACGCAGCCCGGCGACATCCAGAGCAAGGTGCCGAAGACGGTAAAGCCGCCGGCCGGCGACGCTTACGCCCGCATCGAGAGCCCCAAGGGCGAGCTCGGCTTCTACCTGGTGAGCGACGGCAGCGAGAAGCCGTACCGCTGGCGGGTCAGGGCACCCTCGTTCGTCAACCTGACCCCGTTGGAGGAGATGTGCCGGGGGCACAAAGTCGCCGACGTGATCGTCATCTTCGGCAGTATCGATGTCACCATGGCGGAGGTGGACCGGTGACGATTGTCGTTCCGCGCCACGACGAATTCCAGCCGTTCGGCTGGGGCCTGGTCAAGGGCCTGCTGGTCACCGCCTCCCACCTGGTGCGCTCCTACTTCCGGCGCAACCTGCGCATCCCGGGGAAAGAACCCTTCCCGGGGGGGCGGTTCGGCCTGTTCACGGTCAAGTACCCCGAAGAGCGGGCCCCGCTCCCCGACCGCTACCGCGGGCTCCCCATCCTGCTCTACGAGGACTCGACCCAGTCGGAACTGTGCACCGCCTGCATGAGCTGTGCCCGCGCCTGCCCGGTGGGGATCATCCACATCGAGCAGGGTGTGGACGAGGTGGGAAAGAAGATCCCCTACGCCCAGGGTTTCGCCATCGAGTATGGGACCTGCCTGAACTGCGGCCTCTGTGCCGACGCCTGTCCCTTCGGCTCGATCGTGATGGACCACGTCCTGGAGACGGCCAGGGCCAGCCGGGACGAGCTGTGGATGACCAAGGAGCGGCTGCTGCATCCCGTCTCCTATTACCGGGAGATCGCCCCCACCGTCTGGGCGGAGATTCGCGAGGAGGCGATGAAGCGGCTGGACGGCACGGTCAAGCGCCGGCCGGCCGGGGTGGGGGTCGTCCCCAAGTAACAGAGAGGGAATGCGATGGACTTGTTGATCCAGGGCCTGAACAAACTCCTTGGCCAGGTGTGGCCGGATTGGGCGGTCGTGCTCCTGGCCATGGTGATTGTGATCACCCTCATCTTTGTGATGGCTCCGCTCACCTTCATGCTGCTCACCTGGGTGCTGCGGAAGGGCATCGGCCGCTTTGCCGACCGCATGGGGCCGAACCGGACCGGACTGGGGCGGTTCAACAAGGAACGCACCCGCCAGCGCTGGCCCCTGTGGGGACTGCTGCAGCCCATCGCCGACGGGGTGAAGATGTTCACCAAGGAGGACATCACCCCGGACAAGGGGGACAAGTGGCTGCACCGCATTGCCCCGGTGGCGGCCATCGTCCCGGCCATGTTGGTATTTGCCGTCATCCCCTTTGGCAAGAACCTGCTCGGCGTGGACCTGAACGTGGGGGTGGTCTACGTCGTGGCCGTGTCTTCGATCTCCACCCTGGCGCTGCTGATCGCCGGGTGGTCCAGCAACAACAAATACTCCCTCCTTGGCGCGATGCGCACGGCGGCGCAGATGGTCAGCTACGAAGTGCCGATGGCCCTTTCCCTGGTGGTGCCGGTCCTGTTCGCCGGCTCCCTGTCGTTGAACCAGATCGTCCAGGGACAGGCATCCTGGCTGGGGCTGCGCTGGTACATCTTCTACTTCCCACTGGGTACGTTGGCCTTCTTCACCTACTTCATCTCCGCCCTGGCCGAGGTCAACCACACCCCCTTTGACCTGCCCGAGGCCGATTCGGAGATCGTGGCCGGTTACGTCACCGAGTACAGCGGGATGAAGTTCGCCCTCTTTTTCATGGGCGAGTTCATGAACCAGTTCCTGGTCTGTGCCTTCGCGACGGTCCTCTTCCTGGGGGGCTGGCAGGGGCCGGGAGTGCAGCTGGGTGGCGTACTGGGCTACCTCTTCTCGGTCTTCTGGTTCTTCCTGAAGACCTTCTCCCTTTACCTGGTGATGCTCTGGATCCGCGGGACGTGGCCGCGGCTGCGGGTGGACCAGTTGATGAACTTTGCCTGGAAGCGGCTGGTGCCGATCACGTTGGGGAACGTCCTGGTCAGCGGGGTGGCGGTGATCGTGCTGAGCCTGTTGAAGAAGTGACGACGAACGACCAACGACGGACAACGAACGACGAACGACCGAAGAGGGATGCCGATGGAGCAGAACCTGGCGCTTTACCTGGCTTTCTTTGCGCTGGCCGGCCTGACGCTCGCTTCGGCGCTGGCGGTGGTGGCGCTGCGGAACCTGCTGCACAGCGCCCTGGCGCTGGCGCTGGCCTTCATCGGGGTGGCCGGCCTCTACTTCCTCCTCCAGGCCGAGTTCCTGGCGGTGGTGCAGATCCTCCTCTACGTCGGCGCGGTGACCATCCTGATCGTCTTTGCCATCATGCTGACACGGCGGCTCATGCAGCAGCAACTGTTCCAGTTCACCGGGAAGTGGTGGCTGGCTGCGCCTCTGGCCCTGCTCCTCATGGCACTGATCGGTCCCGTGGTCTGGAGCACCTCCTGGCTGCTGCGGCCCAAGGAGGCGGTGCCCGCGAATGCGACCGCCGCCCTGGGCGAGAAGCTGATGACCACGTACGCCCTGCCCTTTGAAATCGCTTCGGTATTGCTTCTGGTCGCCCTCGTGGGGGCGATTGTGGTGGCCTGGCCCCAGCGGGATCGCCTCCCGGTGGTGGAGGAGTTGGAGCGCAAGGTAGCCCAGGCCAGGGCGGGGTGGGGCAAGGGGGAGGGGAACCCGGCCGGGCGAGAGGGGAGCGCTGAAGATGTGGGTGGCGAGGAACAAGAGACAAGGAAAAAAGGACAAAGGGAAAGGTAGACTCCCTTGGGTCCTTGAGCCTTGTCCCTTGGACCCTCGAGACGGACAACGGATAACGGACTAAAGGAGGCTAGCAGTGAGCGAGAAACCAACGGTGGAACAGCTCCTGGCCAAGGCCAGGAAGCCGAGCGAGGACGCGATGCGCCTGCACCCCTTCTACCAGGGGAAACTGCAGGTCGTACCCAAGTGCCGGATCCGCGACTTTCACGATTTTGCCATCTGGTATACTCCCGGGGTAGCGGCCCCGTGCAGGGACATCGCCCAGCATCCCGAGATGGTCTACCAGCACACCAACAAGGGCAACTTCGTGGCCGTGGTATCCGACGGGACCCGGGTGTTGGGCCTGGGCAACATCGGTCCGCACGCCGGCCTGCCGGTGATGGAGGGGAAAGCAATCCTGTTCAAGTACCTGGGCGGCGTGG
>Ga0315296_10005315_pt1 | contig 10303 bp, 10 predicted proteins | sample YL17G14_18_MG_FD_203921 | JGI IMG/M metagenome (GOLD analysis project Ga0315296, IMG submission 203921) | Sediment microbial communities from Yellowstone Lake, YNP, Wyoming, USA - YL17G14_18 | ecosystem: Environmental > Aquatic > Freshwater > Lake > Sediment | place: USA: Wyoming | collected... | reverse complement strand
AAAATTAATCCGTGTGAGGGTAGTGTTTGTTAGGTTTTTTGGCCTCTTAACCACTGGACCACGGGCCCGGATTAATTTTGGTTTTGGTGATATTAAATCGTGTCTCCCCAAGCGAATCGCATGTGCGTGAAAGTGGAACTCGGGGGGGAGTACCATTTGAAAACCCGCCATGATTTAAATTGAAGCTCACTTCTCGAGCTTCTCAAGCACGCGCTCAAGGCGCGCGAGCATCTCACGCTCCAGGCCTATAAAAACCCCGCCCGGCTTTCCGCTCACGAATGTCGTTTCGTTCGACTTGATTATTTCGTTTAATATGGGTGCCTCGATATCGATGTGTGGGATCTTAGAGCGAGTCAATGGGTCGCGCTTGTGGATGTAAACCTTCGCCTCGATCTCTATCTTGCTTTCAGCTGGGCCGCTCATCTCACTCAAACTCAACCTTGGCTTGATCTGCGTCCACTATCAACTTGTCCCCTGTCTTGATCTTCTCGATGTCGATACCGTCAACGCAAGGGATGCCAGATAGGATGACCCCAGTCGCGACGATTGCTTCCGTCTCGTGGTTAACGATCGCGGCCGGAGCAACGTTGTTCTTCTTCAGCCCGTATATCACGTATGAACCAACCGTGGAGCCCTTCCCGCTCGGAAAGACCAAGATCTTATCCTTCACGCTTTTGCCCTCTAGCTCGTGTCCCATCTCGATGACAACTCCAGTCTTTGGGTCCACTCCACCGTAGAACCCGATCGGCGTTCTTGAAACCATCGCCTCGCCCCGAGCCTTCCCAGGGTTTATCATCCGCCCTTTCATGCAACTTGCCCCTCGAGCAGGTCGTCGATGCTCTTGAACACCACATTTTGCTTGCATAACCCAGGCAGGTAGTTCGCTGCCTTTCCAGAGTCAACGCCAGTGGTCCTGTAGCCCATGCGCTCAATCGGAGATACCACGGCACACGTGTCCGCCACAACTTTTCCCCCTGCCTTCTCGATGAGCTTTGTGAAGCCCATACGAGTTGCAGCATTCTTGGTGACCCGCGAAGTACATATCCACAGCGGCTTCCTGAGGCGCTTTCCTTCAACCTTACAGGCGAGTGCGGCTATCTCCTTCAGTGAGGCGTGGGGGCAACCAAGGATTATGATGTCCGGATCTCTGCCGGTATTCAACTTCTCGTAAGCCTCACGCAGTTCTCGATCCCCAACCTCGATTGTCTCAAGCCCTGAGATTTCCATGAGTTCTGCCTTGGGTGTAAGACCGTCGACATGATACAATGCAACTGCACCGGAGGCTGCCATCGCTGCCCCTATTGTCTTAAGCTGGTCGACGTCCGCATTTTTTATCCCCTGGAAGTATGGTACCTTGTCCTTGACGATCTTACCAACATGATAGCCTAATGCCCCGAAATCCGAATTGTTTTTCAATTCAGAGTTGACCTTTACGAGGAAATTCGGCCTTCGATTCTCGTCCAGATGCAACCCGTAGTTTGGGGTCACCCCGCACAGCGCTGCCGCGAGCGCAGAGGGCCCCCCCTCGCGGTTCGTGCGCGCCCCAATCACTGAATTAGCGAAAGAAACCGCTGAAGATTCTGACCACGCGATGTGTTCCCCGAATCGTGGAAGATTGCCGACGAGATATGGAGTGCATGTGGCGGTCATCATTATGCCCATTTTCTCGAATGCGTCCATTATGCGCAGCTGTTTCTCTGCAAAATCTTCAGGAAAACCAAGCTCCTTCCAATCCACCAGGTCCATGCCCGGCGGGTTTAGGGTAGTTGGGACCCTGACCCTAGCCCCCTTGGCAGCTAAATCCTCTAAGAACTCTAGCCCCGGGTCGCCGATTGATTTATAAGAGACACCTGCAACTTGGACGGAGCCCACTGGGATCAGGCGGTCGGCGTTGTAAATTTCGCCGAGTCTAACGAGCAATCTCAAAGAGCGCTCTAAGACTTCCCCATGCTCTCCCTTTAGCATTTTTTCCTCTTCTTTAGTCAGGTGCACGTCATCACGCCAGGTAGTCTTTGAGGTCGATCTTCATGGGGAGCTCAGGTTTCTTGAAGTCTTTCGGATCCCTGTCCGAAGGTATGGTCATATCGAAACCCATCTTTGCAGTCATCCTGGTCTCGAGGTCAGAGGATGGGTCGAGCGAGGAACCGGGCTCTTTGCGCGTGATAGTGGCTCGGTCGCCCTGAAATCTCGTCGCCATCGCCCACTCCACCTCGTACGGGTTGTGAATGTCTATGTCATCATCCACGACGAACACATGCTTCAGCGACCTGTGTCCCTTAAAGGCTGCTTCTATCGCTTTTCTGCCGTCATCCGGACCTTTCTTCTTTATGCTGACCACCGCGTGCAGCCAAGAGCATCCTCCGGGGGTGATCAGTACGTCCTTGCACTCGCAGAACTTGCTGACCTCGCGGAAGATGGTTGGCTCTTTAGGCATTCCCATCAGCGTCTTGTGCTCCAAGCCGCCAGGTAGCAGCGCGTGGAATATGGGGTTCTCCTTCATGAATATTCGCTTTATCCTCGCCACTCTCTGCTTTCTCACGATGTCGAAGGTTTCGGTCAGGTCTACGAACGGGCCCTCATCGTGCGCATCATCCGTCATCTCAGCTATCATCACGATTTCAGCCTCTGGGATCTTGTGCCCACCCAGCTCAATCAAATCGGTTTTCGCCATGGCGTTGGCTATACTCAACTCGCTCTTTCCAAGCTCCACAGAGATAGCACCAGCCACTAATACCGGAATCGAATTCCCTATGCAGATCGCAAATTCCGTGTTTCCGCGCTTGAGGAATGCGTCGAAATCCCGCGGCAAGATCCTAACCACGACTTTGTCTTTCCCTATGACCATCATGCGGTGGAAGGACGCGTTTAGGCCTAGCTCTGGATCGTGAGCAACGACGACGCCCGAGGAAATGTACGGGCCACCATCCAGCGGGTAGTGAACCAAGATTGGGAAATTGGCTAGGTCAACTGGAATTTCACGGTAACCTTTCGCCTTGACGACCTTAGGCTCCTTCGGGTGGTCAATTGAATCGGTGATTTTTTTAATTATTTCATTGGGTTTAATCTCTAACCCAAGTGCGACCAGCTCCCGTGAAGAGGAGATGTTAGCAACCATCTGGGTCTTGAAGCCCTTGACCTTTTCAAAAAGTATCGGCTTCCCGTCGAGCATCTTCATTATTGTCGAAGCTTCGTACTTCACGTTCACAGGCTTCTTGATCTTTATCAAAAGCCCATTTTCATCCAGCAACTTAACGAATTCTCGAATATTCATGCTTTCACCCCTACTTTCGTTCTTAAGGCCTCGAAGCCCTCACGCTCAATTGCCTTGGCAACTTTCTCCTGTAAATCTTTACCTGGCGTGAGCGCAACCATGTTTCCTCCGCACCCGCCGCCGGTTATCTTCGCCCCAAAGGCACCGTGATCCCGCGCTAGCTCCACCAAGAAATCTAGTTCCTTGCAAGAGACCTCAATTGTTTGAAGCAGCTTGTGGTTATCGTCCATAAGCTTGCCAACTTTTTTCAAATCGAAATTCTCAAGCGCCCTTCTTGCGTTATATGTCAATTCTTCGGCATCTCTAAATATTTTACCATATTTTTCAGGATGCTTTTCTCTCCGCTCACGAACGCCATCAACTACTGCCACCGTGTCCGCGACCTTACCAGTGTTACCCATTACGATTTCTATTGGTTCTCTCACCTCTATTCGCTCGATCACGTTTGGCTCATTCCGAACGAACCAGATTAAGCCTCCGTAAGTAGCCGCTGTGTTGTCTACTCCAGAAGGGGTCCCGTGGTAAGCCAGCTCACCTTCGTAGGCTATCTCATTTATCCTCTCATCTGATAGGCCCAAGTTAAACTCATCTGATATGGCTCGAGCTATCGCAACACAGGATGCGGCGCTTGCTCCAATACCGCTCGCAGCTACCAAATCCCCCTCCAATGTTATCTTAATCGGATTTCGAGACGAGTCGATCCCGGTCGCCTTCAAAATTCTATCCACAGATCCTCGTTGCTGTTTGATTTTCTCCTCCTTGTATCTAGGTGTGGCCGGCCTCAGATCTTCGAAATGTATACCCTTGCCTTCAAATGGTTCCACTGTCGCCTTGGTAGTCTGAGCAATCGCGGATACAATTGAAGGGATGCCGTAGACAACAAAATGTTCATTGAACAAAATCACTTTTCCGAAACCTCTACCTTCCCCCATCGACGGCCTCCGATTATGTGTTAGGTAAAAATTTATCTGTTAAATAGTTGTCCGGTGCATTGGGCTTTAAGTTATCTGAAAAGTGCCTTAGAATTTCGTCCGCGCCCTAGCTGAACGAACCGCTCTCATGTACTCCTTCACTCGCTGAACGCTGACCGGATTTTGCGCTATGCCCTTCTCCTTTAAACTCGTCCCGACTATCGCCCCGTCCGCGTACTTCAAGAATCTCGCGATGTTGTCCTTTGTCGTCCCGCTCCCGATCAAAACAGGACAGTTGGGCGCTATTTCTTTTGCCTTCTTTACCTCATCAAATTCAGCAGGTAGGCCGGTCATTTTTCCCGTAACGATGATGGCGTCGGCTAGGTAGAAATCTGTCCAGGCCACATGGGTTTCCAAGTCAATCCCTGGGAACATCACGGCATGTTTCTTGCAGACATCTGCGAAGATTTTGATATGCTCAGCCCCAAGATTCTTCCTAAATCTCATCAGATCGGCAGCAACGCCATGATCGAATTCGCCCGTATCCCAGACAAGTGCCCCCGTGTATGCGCATACGCGGATGAACTTCGCACCAACAGCCGAGGCAATGGAAAGCGTGACCCTGCCTCCGTTGTGAATTACATTGATTCCAACAGGGACGCTTACAGCCCTGACCACATGCTTGGCGGCAACAGTCTGTGCTGCCATCTCCTCAGGGGGCACCTCGTTGCCAACGTAGTATGGGAGGTCCCACATGTTCTCAACTATTAACCCATCGATACCTCCTTCGACGAGAGCCTTCGCGTCTTGTAGGGCCTGATCGATAATGGCATCCATCCCGTACCCGCTGTATCCAGGCGAGCCGGGCAGGGGCATCAGGTGGACCATTCCGATAATCGGCTTTTCGACCTCGAAGATTTCCTTGAGGGATTTCAAACGCTTACCGTAGAGTTCCTCCGTCCACTTGCTAGGTGTAACTTCGCGCATATTTTGTGCACCAGTGAATAAAATATCAGTTAGAGTATAAATTTAGTAGAGGTCATGGAATGAAAAAGCGGATGCAGCCTCACATAATGTGCGGAGTGGGGGACGTCGCGAAATACATCCTGCTCTCGGGCGACCCGAAAAGAGTGGAGAAGATCGCGTCATTTTTCGATGAGGCGCGAAAGGTCGCTGAGTACAGGGGATTCGTGACTTATACCGGAAACGTGGATGGGGTAGAAATCTCAACCTGCTCTACTGGCATAGGATGTCCATCTGCAGCAATCGTGGTTGAAGAGCTCGCTAAGATAGGTGCTCAAACCTTCATCAGGGTTGGGACGACAGGAGCCCTGCAGCCCGAGATAGAAGCTGGCTCCATAATCATTGCCACCGCCGCCGTGCGAGCAGATGGGACGAGTAAGATTTATGTGTCAGCTGAATATCCAGCCGTGGCCGACTTTAGTATAGTTTCGGCCCTGGTCAAGGCTGCAAAAAAGCTAGGCGTGAAAGTTCATATTGGGAAGGTAGTCACCACAGATGCCTTTTACGCGGGTAGCTACGATATCTGGGGCAAAGCTGGCGTGCTCTCGGTTGAGATGGAGTGCTCGGCGATCTTCACAATCGCAGGCCTCAAGGGACTTGGGTCAGGGGCAATTTTGGCCGTGGACGGAAATCTCGCGACAGGGATTAAGAAAGGAGAGTTCGAGCCTGGCGAGAAGAGCGGGGAGCTCGATGAACGAGTTCAGGATGCTATCGAACAGGAAATCAAAATCGCGATCGAAGCCGTAAAAATTTTGGGCAAGGCCTAAGTGAACCAGATTGCTATTCCCTTATGTACGGCCTACCCGAGGCCTTGGGGAACGCCCTCCTGCCTATGAAAATTGCGACAACCACGAGCGGGACGATGTATGGGGCCATCCTTAGGAAATATGCCAAAAATGGGAACGAATGAGCCGCTGGTGTAGACATTACTGTGAAAGCTAGGCTCTCTGCAAAACCGAAGATGAAGGCGGCAGTGAGGGCAAGTAGAGGCTCGAGCCCTGCGAACACCACGCAAGCTAAGGCGATGAAACCTCTGCCTGCGGATATGTCCTTAACGACCGTGCCGAGCCAACCCAAAGAGAAAAAGGCTCCGCCCAAGCCGGCCAACGCGCCTCCGAGGATACAAGTGAACATTCGGATACGGTCGACCCTTTTGCCTGCGACATCGACTGCCTCGGGTTTTTCTCCTGCGGCTCTTATTTTGATGCCCAAGAATGTTCTGTGCAAGATGACATGAAGTACAATAGCTATGGCTATAGCCACGAAAATTATCGGACTTAAGAGCCCCAGAGGAGTTGATATTTGGGATATCATGAATTCTGACCGAACCTCGTAGGATGTTGCATGCCAAATTGTCATCATGAGAAAGAGGAGCATCCCTTCCCCGAATACATTGATGCCCATTCCCGCCACTACTTGGTTTGCCCTCCCATAAACGGACATTATACCAAAAATAAATCCGATTATGGCACCAACCAGTGACCCCGCTAAAAGCCCAGCGACCCCACTTCCAAGACGCACGGCCCCATAAACTCCAAAGATGGCAGTTAAGAGGAAAATCCCCTCCAGCCCTATGTTGACAAGTCCAGCTTTTTCGTTAATACACTCTCCAACGGCTGCGAGAGCCAGTGGCGTCATCACGAACAATGCCCCTCTCGCAACCTCCTTCGTTGAGATACCAGCATACCCTAGCAAATATAATATGACAACAATGGCGACCAAACTAATGGTGAATACAAGAACCCTCCTCGGGATGTGTATGCGGGCTATCGCCATCATTTCGCCTTCCTTCTAAGTCGTGCCAATAACAGTACTAAAAGCGGCAAAGCCATGGCAATGATGATAATACCTTGGATACCTCCTACGAGCTCAGAACTTACCCCTAAATCAGATTCCAAGTATCTGGCCGAGTTTGCTAACCCCCCGAAGAATATCGCTGCAGGTATTATGCCTATTGGGTGGTTTCTCCCTACTAAGGCTACCCCGATCCCAACGAATCCGTATCCAGCAAAATCCGCAAGAGTCGCATTAAATCCCCAATTCGGAGGTCTTATTGCTAAGCTGGCTCCAGCGAGCCCAGCCGCCAGCCCGCCAATGATAAAGCTCAGGAGTATCGCGCGCGAGATGCTTATCCCCGCGTAGCGGGCTGCGTCAGGGTTGTCCCCAACCAACCTAAGCTCATACCCTGGATACAAGCGCCACAAAAATATGTAAACCGCAATACAGACGGCTATTGCGATGAATATCACTGCCGTTAGAGTCCCCGAAAGCACCGGATATCGCGCGGTTGCCAGAGCCTCCGCAGTTATGTGGGCATATTTCCCACTGAGATGATAAATTGCCAGGTACATGACGAGGTGATAAGCTATCCAATTGAGCATGATAGCAGATATAACCTCGTGAACCCCCCTCCGTATCTTGAGTAACGCCGGTATTAAGGCCCATAGGGCGCCTGCCAACATCGCGATAATCGTGACAGCAAACACATGAAAACCAGCGGGAAGTGCGAAGTGCCCAGCTATCCAAGCTGCGGCCGCTCCCCCTATGTAAATCTGCCCCTCTGCGCCGATGTTGAAGAGCCCCGCTCTCATACCGACCGCGAAAGTTAGCGCCGTTAGCATGTAAGGCGCTGCAAACGCAAGCGCAAACGCCAATTCGCCTGCCCCAAAAGTCCTTTGTTTAATGAACAAGCCGAACCCCTTGAGCATCGAAACATACCCGTCTATCGGGTTGTAATGGAGCACCAACAAGATCAATCCTCCGACGATCAACCCCACAAATATGGCAAATGCAGATTCAACCAGTGGGCGCACATTTCCCCGGAGATAGCTCAAAAGAGCGCGCGGTACCTTAAAAATCATGGACCGAAGTGAGCGCTCTTGCAAAGTTCACCCAATCAATCATTTTCGCGTATATTTTAACCTTTATTGTCTACTAAAAAAATTGTGAAATTTATCTCTAAGAAACACTACGCCTCTTAAAATCGAAAAAATAAAAGAAAAAAAGGGTGGGTTAGCCAAGGATGGCTCGCCAATTATCAACCGCACCCTTGGTATCTGCCAATGGAACCACTACCGCGCCGCTGGCTATCTTGTTCTCGAGCTCCGCAACCGCACTCCATATCCAAGCTGGCTGGTTGTCCCTCAATTCCTTTGCTTTCTCTTTGATCCACGCAGGAGGCCCTGGAAGAATCGGCTCTCCCGTTATCTCCTCTGCTCTCACACCCATCGCGATAAATTCATCTAGGTCCGCCAAGGTACTAACTGATATCCCTTCCACCGGCACCCCCATTATTGAGGTGCCGATCCCGAGCGTTAGCCAACCGTAATACTGTGTGACTGCTTGTCTGAATGTGTTCTCTAGGACCATCTTGGTAGCGTAGTAGACGCCACGGTCGACCCTCTTCATCATACTAGCGATGCAGAATCCAGGGTTCATCCAATCCTGGTCCGCATCCACGCCTATCCAGAACGGTGGTCCCATAGTAAGCTTGTCCCTAAGGGCGATGTCTTTCACCGCGCTATTTATCCCTCGTCCGAGAGGCCCCGCTACATTGTAGACGGCTACTGCACCCTTATCGTACATCGGCTGGGCAGCTAGGTATCCCTTCGTGATGTCGTCGAATGTTCCGGTATAGGTCCAGAGGACCCTCTTGTTCCTATCCGTGTTGTAGATACCCCGCTTCATATCTGGCTTGTTGTTCTCTATCCAGCTCATTGCCCAGTCGCATCCCCATTTGTATCCTATCTCGAACTTCCAGAGGACGGAGATCTCAATTCCGAGGACTACTCCGATGTAGGGTTTGTTGTAATAGGCCGCAAGCAGGCCGCCAAGCGCTCCAACTGCGGCACTTCCCTTATGCTCCTCGTATACTATGTCCATCAGGTTCGGATGTGGGGAAATAGCATTGGCAAATGTGTCTATGCCAGCGAAGTTTTTATCCGGGAATTCTCCAGCTGCCGAGGCGAGGGCGGCGCTCAATAGGAACCCAACTCCGACGATGAGCTTGACATCAGGGTCTTGAGCTGCTGTCCTCAAGTTCGCAGTGTAGTCGGCTTCAGATTTGCTTATTAGTTCCTTCATCTCGACGCCAAAATCCCTCTCGGCCTCTTCGCCACCCTTGAATCCCATATCGTTAAAGCTCAGGTCCCCTCTTCCACCGACGTCCGAAACTACGGCAATTTTGAATATGGGCGTTACGTCAATCGTCCCAGTTAGACCAGCGATTTCCACCCTGCTGTCCATCATCACATCTGGTGCCGTAAGCTGGATGGTTTTGCTCTCTCCGGGCCCTAAAGTCACCGTCTCGGTCGCCACCACTTCGCCTTCGACTTCTAGATCCAACGACCAAGTGTTTTCCGATTCTCCTGTGTTCTTAACATCGAGGGTGATAACAGCATCTTGCCCAGCATTAATCCTCGGGATACTAAGATTGCTAGCTTCAAGCATGCCTGCTTTCGGTGCGGGTTTCACGACGAGATATGTGACACCGGCGCTAACTGCGGCGATAACGATTATTGCTATGACGAAAATTGCGGTTGTTTGCGCTATTCCTCTTTCTAAAGCTCTCGTTTTTTCACCTCCATTAAATTAACATCTATATTGTATTTAAAAGCTTTTGAAGGTAATCATCTATCATCCTTTTGAGCCAGCCATCATCAGCCCTATTTTCTCCACCTTTGCCTTCGCCGCATCCACAGTGCCCACGATTTTTCCCTCGAATATAACTGCAATACGATCGCTCAGAGACATCACTTCATCTAAGTCCTCGGAAACGAGCAGAATCGCAGTCCCCTTCTCCTTCAGCCTCAGGAATAGGTCATGGGTGTGCCTGAGCGCTTTAAGGTCGAGTCCGTACGTCGGATGAACTGCAACGATCAAACGAGGTTCCCGCCATGTTTCCCTTGCGAGGATGATCCTCTGGATGTTCCCGCCTGAGAGGATCCTTGCCTCAGTCTGCCATAGGTCGGGAATCAGTATATCGTATTCAGAAACCATCCTCTCGGCGTGTCGGGTTATGAAGGAGCGATTGAGAAACGTCCATTTAGAAAAAGGTGAGCTTCGGTAATCCTTCATGATTATGTTCTCAGCGGAGGTC
>Ga0315296_10005314_pt1 | contig 10303 bp, 4 predicted proteins | sample YL17G14_18_MG_FD_203921 | JGI IMG/M metagenome (GOLD analysis project Ga0315296, IMG submission 203921) | Sediment microbial communities from Yellowstone Lake, YNP, Wyoming, USA - YL17G14_18 | ecosystem: Environmental > Aquatic > Freshwater > Lake > Sediment | place: USA: Wyoming | collected... | reverse complement strand
CTCGACGGTGCCGCCGTAGGCACCCATATTGATCCGCCCGCCGTTAGGTTCCGGCTCATCCCCGACAGGACTATTCGGGTCCCCCGCATCGATGCAAGGGCTCGTGACATCGTCGATCACCCAACTCTTGCCAACCCGGTCCCACCGCCCCGCCTGGGACTTCAAATGGTAGTCGCCGTCGACATAGAAGTCATCGTTTGGATCGTCCGGTGTCCCGTTCGGGTCCGAGTGCCCGAGGGCGGCAAAGCACGGGTCAACGTCCATATTCCCCTCGCCCGCCCAGCCGCCGGTAATGTTCGTATAGGCAACGCTGATCGTTGAGTCGTTTTCGTTCACGATCTCACCGCCACCATTGCGCACGATGCAGTTGGACAGTTGCATCGTGCTGCGATCTCCAAGGAAAACGAATCCATTCGCATACTTTCCCGAATTGCCGACAAGAGTGCAATTCACAAGGGTCAATGCGTTGCCATGTTCGTTGTACATCGCACCAGCACCAAAGACAGAAGAAACGGCGACATTTTCACTCAGCACGCAATTGAATAGCCGAACCTCGCTGTTCCAGTTGTTCATGGCCCCGCCGCGCTGCGGCGTTCTGTTCTTAGCCAAAGTACACCTTACCAGCGAGAGCTCGCCATGACTGTCGTCGATTGCACCACCTGCACTCATGGCCCAATTCTCAACGAAAACACAATCGACCAGTTCAGCGTCGGTCACGGAGTTGTTCGCCATTCCACCACCGTGGGCGGAAGCGACGTTGGCACGGAAGGTGCAGCGCACCAGTTTGGGGCTGTTCCAGGTGCTATGGACTCCTCCGCCCTTGTATGCGGCGTTACGCGAAAAGAGGCAATCCTCCAACGTCGGTGAGCTATCGCTATTGGATACACCGCCGCCATACGTTGCCGAGTTGCCTGTGAAGATACAACCAGTGATCTTCGCGCTGCCCCCAACGCTCTCAATGGCTCCCCCATATCCACCCGAACATACGATTACAGGGTCTTTACCCACCCACGGGATAGTACACACCCGTCCAGCCATGTTGCTGCTAAACGTGCAGTTGCTCAGGGTCAGAGTACTTAGATACATGTATAGTCCCCCGCCGTCACCCGCCAGATTCCAGGTGAATCGGCAGCTTATGACTGTCGGACTGCCCGATACAACATACATGCCGCCTCCCGCCTGCGAGTACGCCGGCTCAAGAGTTGGAATGAATGGTTCCGCGCTGCCAGCCGTGATCGTGAATCCCTCGACAACCGCGTTCGGCTCTGTGCTACTGCCAGTCACAACATGGTAACTGTTCTCAGCCCGGGTTGGTTCATTCAGCAGGTCACAGGGATCGGCGACACCGACATCATTGCCCCTGAGATCGCCGCTGAGAATTGTCTCATATTGCTCGATGTCTCGCGTGTTGGGGTCTGCCCCGTCCAAGCCCGCATAGCCTCCTTTCAGCGTCACGCCATTGATGAGTTGAAATGTCGCCCTTCGGTCATCCCGGATCTGGTTCTTCCCCTGGTCAGGCCTGTAGATACCCTGAGCCACACGAATTTCGATAGGCTTGTCCAAGGCCAGAGCATCCGCCAGGGCATCCTGGAGCCGGACATAGGCGTCCTTCCAGGAAGAGCCATCGCCCGGACTGTTGGCATCGTCGTCCACGTAGATGATTTTGCCGGGGGCGGATGTGCACAGGGTCAGGATGGCGATGCAGAAGATCGCTGTGATTATTGCCTGCTTACTCCTCTCCATGGTTTTCGCCTTTCGACGAATGAGAATGATAGAGTGCCGGAGGGCCGGCGTTGGGCCGCCTGCGAACAGGGGGCCGACTTTCTTGCCTGCGTCGCGCAACGACGCAAACGGCGGAGACATCCATCGGAAGGTGGGCGCGATATGAAAGGCGCTCGAATCGTATGATGACGGCGTTAGCTATGATAATGACATGTCGCCCGCCTTCGGTCCGCGATTTTCCTCATTCTACCACCGGGGCGGGGATTCGGCAAGAGGTTTTCCGCGAAATCTCAGGGCCAATCGCACCTGGGCTATCGGGATCGTGAGAATGTCTCTGCCGCGAGCAAGCGGTTCGACCGCCTCGCGGCGGGAGTTTTTCGCTTTGCGGCCGCCAGCATGGTTGCGGCTAACGCCCTTTCCATGCCACCTTCTGGGGTGTTTACGATGAATCATGCTGGTGGCTCCAAAGCGATAAACTCACTGCCGGCGACCCGCCGGCAGGTTCCTGAGCTGACGGACGAATCCCGGCGGCCGGGGCGCATGGCACCGTGACAAAGCGAGGCCAAGATGGCCTCGCGACGCAAGGGCGAGACGCCCTCGCCACGAAAAATACCCTCGCCGGGCTGCCCTTGTCGCTGATACCCATAACCTCACGCTTGCCCTGCCACAATCTTGTCGTGCACCCAAGGCGTCAGAGAAGCGGTTAGTGCGCACAGGCCCGACCCTCTGGATTCCCGCCTTCGCGGGAATGACATGAGGGCGGCTGTAGATTGTCCACTCGCGCGGGATCGAAGACTCCGAAGATTTGCCCCCAGGTGGACATCAGAAGGCGGAGAAGTATTCGGGGCGGCCGTCGTCGGCGTCGTAGTGGGTGGCGTCCTCGACCTCGGATTTGACGCAGATTCGCTCGATGTGCTCGGCGCGTTTGGTGTTGCTGTCCACGGTGACGAGGATGCCGTTCATGCGAACGTCGCCGGTGGCGACCTCGAAGGGCACGGGCATCTGGGTGCGGAAGGACTTCAGGACGCTCTGGGTCTTTCGGCCGAGGACCGAGTCGTGGGCGGCGGTCATGCCGATGTCGGTGATGTACGCGAGGCCCTTGGGCAGGATGGTTTCGTCGGCGGTGACAACGTGCGTGTGAGTGCCGAAGCAGACGCTGGCCCGCCCGTCGAGGTGGTAGCCCATGGCGATCTTCTCGCTGGTGGCCTCGGCGTGCATGTCGACGACGATGATGTCCGCCTGCTGCTGGAGCTTGGGAATCCACTTGTCGGCGGCGGTGTAGGGGCAATCCGCCGGCTTCATGAAGAGCCGGCCGATCAGGGCCAGAACGCCGACAGTTGGGCCCTTGCTCGTCTGGTAGACCGCCGTGCCCCTTCCGGCGGCGTGCTCGGAGAAGTTGGCCGGCCGGACGATGTTGTTAGCTGTCTCCAGGGTCTCAATGATGTCGCGCTTGCGGAACGCGTGGTCGCCCAGCGTGATCAAGTTCACGCCGTAACGCATCAGCTTCTCGTAAATCTGCGGCGTGAGCCCGGACCCGCCGGCCGCATTCTCTGCATTGACGATGACGCAGTCGATAGACCGCTCGTTCACCAGGGTCCTGAGCTTGTCTGCCAGGACCCGCCGGCCCGGACGGCCGACGACATCGCCTATGCATAGAATGTTCAACTTCATGGATGGCTCTGAATTCTGGTCCTTTGAGTCCTTTGGGTCCTTTAGGTCCTTTTGCTCACAAGGAAAGGGACCTAAAGGACCTCAGGGACCTAAAGGTCTTGAGTCGCTTCTCGGTTTCAGGTCCCGAGTTTATTTCGCGTACTCGACGCAACGGACTTCACGGAGCAGCGTCACCTGGATTTCGCCGGGATAGGTCATTTCCTGCTCGACCTTCAGGGCGATATCGCGGGCGACCTTCATGGCCGCCTCATCATCGACCTGGTTGGCGTCGACGATGACGCGGATTTCGCGCCCGGCCTGGATGGCATAGGCGCTCTCGACGCCCTTGAAGCTGGTGGCGATCTCCTCGAGCTTCTCCAGCCGCTTGATGTACCGCTCCAGGGTCTCTCTTCTGGCCCCAGGCCGGGACGCGCTGATGGCATCCGCAGCCGCGATCAGCGGCGTGTACGGGTTGTCCGGCGGCACGTCACCGTGATGGCCTGCTACGGCGTTCAGCACGATCGATGACTCGCTGAATCGCTTGAGGTAGTTGGCCCCGATGTCCGGGTGGCTCCCTTCGACATCGTGGTCGATGGCTTTGCCGATATCGTGGAGCAGGCCGGCCCGGCGGGCGATGGAGCCGTCCAGGCCCAGCTCGTCCGCCATAACCTGAGCCAGGTATGCGACTTCCACGCTGTGGCGCAGGACGTTTTGCCCGTAGCTGGTTCGGAAGCTCAGGGCCCCAAGGACGCTGAGAATCTTGTTGGGCAGACCCCGGACGTTGGTTTCGACCGCCGCGTCTTTGCCGAGCTGGAAGACTTTGTGGTTGACGTCGGTCTTGGTCTGAGCGACCAGTTCCTCGATGCGGGAGGGGTGGATTCGTCCATCCTGGATTAGCCGTTCCATGGACAGGCGGGCCACCTCGCGCCGGACAGGATTGAAGCCGCTGACCACCACCATGCCGGGGGTATCGTCCACGATGACGTCCACACCTGTGGCTTTCTCGAACGCCCGGATATTTCGGCCTTCGCGCCCGATGATCCGGCCCTTCATGTCATCGTTGGGGATATCCACGGTGGAGACCGTCACCTCGCACGTCTGCTCGGCGGCGTAACGCTGGATGGCGGTACTGATGACCTGACGGCTCTTCTCCTCGACCGTCTCTTCCGCCTCCTCGACTTTGCGCTGGATCAGGGCGGACATCTCGTGCTCGCACTCGTCCTCCAGGCGTTTGAGCAGGAGCTCGCGGGCCTCGTCCATGCCCATGGCTGTGATCTTCAGCAGTTGATTCTTCTGCTGAGCGATGAGGACCGATAACTGCTTGTCCTTGAGCTCCAGGTTGCGAAGTCTCCGGTCCGCCTCCTGTTCCTGCTCCTTGAGGCCCTTTTCCTGCTGCTGGACCAGCTCGGTCTGGCGGTTAAGCGTGTCTTCCCGCTTGGAGAGCCTGTTCTCGGTTTCGCGCAGTTCCGCGCGCGTCTGACTTGCCTCGTTGGTGAACTCTTCTCTTTTCTTGATGACCTCAGCGGCGGCCTCGATCTGGGCGGATTTGATGATATTCTCCGCCTCTCGCTTGGCTCCATCGATTTGTCTTTGGAGGTCTTCTGCTCGTGTCTTGGCCCGTGTTCTCGCGAACATCTGGATGACAATAAGACAGAAACAGGCCCCAAGGATGAAGCTGACGATCGTGGCGAAGCCGGCTTGAAGCGTCGTGATCTGCATCAATACGGCGTCCATGATTCCTACCTTTCCACACCACGGAGTTGCGATATAACGGCTGCTGAGGACGCCATAGCGATGGGCCGGCAGGAAAGCTCAAAGAAATGTCGTGAAAAGGACAACCATCTCGCAAAAAGATGCAGAATCAGGTTAAAAACAGCCTAGGATTCCGCAGATCCGCAATTCTGCAAGCACACAGACCCGTGGTAGCCTGCCTATTCGCCGATCTTATAATCAATACTTCCGCTCCCTCGCTGGAAAGCGATAGAATTCTGCGAGCTGGTTGCTCCACTTCACTCCAGATTCACCTTTACCTGTCGCCGCATCACGGACGCCACAAGTTTCCCGGCGTTCGGCAGCGGCGTATAAGGTGTCTTCGCAACTTAGCCACCGTTTTGAGACAAGCTTTAAGACGCCCATCCTGGCGTACCGTCCTCTCGTGAGCAGCCTACGCTGCGCCACATTACGGGACGGTCAGCAACTTTGTTCGTCCTCAGCTGCTTATCTTGTCGGACAGGGTAGGGAAGTGCTGAACGCCCGTCAAGAAAAAAACCTCGAAAATCGGCATAAGGGATGGCGTCGCCCCATAGTTATGGTGTCGCGGGACCCGGTTAGCCGGTTATGGGACCATGCTGGTGACGCGGGACAGGGACGCCGACGGGGGAAAAACCGCTTGTTGCAGGCGCAGGGAGAGTATATGCTTCATGAAGTGCGGCTTAGCACGGCCGGGGCGTCGGGTGAACGATTCACGATAGTGCGGCAGCGACAAGAGGCGGATCGTCGCCAAAACGGTGGACGATTTCGTCGATTTCGGACCGCCGGACTACACCCAGGAGCTTGATCTGGCGCCGGATGCCAGTGTGGTGGATGCCCTGGCAGTGGCCATGGAAAAAGTTTGGTGAAAATTCACTATGGACAGGCTGAAAGCCCGGTATAATACGGTACTTGAGATATTGAAAATGGTTGGGAATTGACCGGGTAACCGATAGCTAAGGAGATAGCATGTCAGGTCATTCACATTGGGCGACCATCAAGCATAAGAAAGGCGCTCTCGATGCCAAGCGGGGCAAGCTCTGGAGCAAGCTTGCGAGGGCGATCATTGTCGCGGCGAAGAGCGGCGGCGGCGATCCAGGGATGAACCAGACGCTGCGCTACGCGATCGACAAGGCCAAGGGCGCCAACATGCCCAAGGACACGATCGAGAAGGCGATCAAGCGCGGCACGGGCGAGATGGGGGACGTCACCTTCGAGTCGATCCAGTACGAGGGCTACGGGCCCAGCGGCGTCGCGATCGTCGTGGAAGTGCTGACGGACAACCGCAACCGCACCGGTCCGGAGATCAAGCGGGTCTTCGAGAAGCACGGCGGGTCGCTCGGCACTCCGGGCTGCGTGAGCTGGATGTTCAAGCAGAAGGGCATGATCACGGTCGGCACGGACAAGGTGAAGGAAGACGACCTGATGGAACTTGCCCTGAGTGCGGGCGCCGAGGACATGCTGAACACGGGGAATTTCTTCGAGATCACGTGCGAGCCCGCCGAGTATGAGGGATTGAAGAAAGCCCTGCAGGAAAAGGGAATTCCGATCGAGACGGCGGAAGTCGCCAAGGTCCCTCAGACGACGATCAGCATCGCGGATGAGAATGCGGCCCGAAAGGTCGTTTCGCTCATGGAGGCCTTCGACGATCACGATGACGTGCAGAACGCCTACGCGAACTTCGATATCCCCGAAGAGGTCATGGCGAAGGTTTCGTAACGGCATCGCGGCCGGTCGTCTGGTTTGATAGTTCTTCCATCCGTTTCCTGGCGATGGCCAAGTCCTCGTCGCCAAGCCGGCTGATCACTTTTTCCCGGTTGGGGTACATCCGGCGGAACTGCTGCTGATAACTCTCCTCGATATCCACCGCCTTGGCATAGCCGGCCAGCGCAGCATCAGTTCGGCTGAGTTGCTCCGCTGCCTGGGCGAGCTTGAACCACAGCCGCTCGCAGCCGGGATATAACGAAGCGGCTTTGCCATACCATTCGCAGGCCTGCTGCCACTGTTTCATCGCACCATAGGCTTGCGCGAGTCTCTCGTAGCTTTTGTAGTCCGCCGGGTTTGTGTCGATGGCCCTGCGGAAACGGCGGACGGCCTTTTCGAGCAGGTCGGGCCGCTTCTGGCCGGTCTGTTCGTATTGCTGCACGTATAACCGTCCGTTGAGGTTAAGCGGGACCGCCGAGAGCGGATCGGCGGCAAAGGCGGCATCGAGAAACTCGTGCGCCTGGTCCAATTGCCCCGCGGAGATGGCACGCTGCGCCTGCTGCATTTCTCCGGTGGCATTCCACACCGGTCGCCACACATATAAGTAGTAGAGTCCCAGCAACGCAAGGCTGATGACAACTACCGCGGGTCTGAGCGCAGGCAGGTTGTGAAAGTGCCAACTCCTTGGGTCTTTTATTGGCCGGGTGGCAGCGTCAAGCGCAGCTTGGCGATGGTTTGCCCATCCGCCATCGCCAAGGCCTTCGGCCTTGACGCTGCCACCCGAGCGCGTAGCTTGCATCAGCCCGGTCTCAGGAACGTGGGACGTTCGCGGCACATTTCGGCGCACATTGGCGGAGTCCGGCTGCCGTGGAGAGATGGCGGCTACCAGGCAAGCCGTCACCACCCAGAGGGTCATCCAGACGCCCGGCTCGAAAATCGCGAAATCGATCAGGTTGTGCAGCAGCACCGCGAGCACCGCGCTTGCCAACGCGGCTGACAGAATCGTGCGGTCGAGGCGGGACGGTTGCGGGTGCGTCTCTTCCAGCGGGGCGGCAGCGAGCAGGAAACCGATGAGGAATGCCGCCAGGGGCGTGATGTACAATGCCACGACTTGATACATCAGCACGTCAGGACTGTCGGCCGGCTGCGTCGGGATCAGTATCCATCGGAAAATCAGCAGGCAAACGCAGATCACAGAGAGCATGAGCAGGGCCGGCTTTCGCATCGGCGATGTGGAATGCGTGTCCTCCGGAATTTGACCTTCCCGGCGGGACGCCGCAACTCGCCACAGAGGCGCAGCGACCATGCCCAGGAAACCGAGCAGCCCCAGCGGGCCATATTGCGCCAAGAGACTCAGGACGAAGTTGTGGGGATCGGATACGGACTCCAGGGCCGGGGCCGGCTTGTAGTGCGGGTAGTAGTGAGAGAAATTGCCCGGTCCGACGCCTGTGAATGGATGGTCGGCGTACATCCGCGCCGACGCGAGCCAATACTGCCACCTGACGAGCATGGAGTTGCCGCCGGGAAGCGTGCCGTGTCTGAGCCCGTAGGAAATCGTGCCGTACGCGCCGCCGGCGATAACCAGCGCGGCTAAGGGGACGAGCACCGCCATGACCAGCCGTCTGCGCGCGCCGAGCTGCTTGCGCAAGGCCAGCAATGCTGCGAAAAGCGCCAGGCCGGCGAGAAACGCCAGGATTCCACCTTTGCTCTGGGTCAGAACCAGCCCGGCCACGATAGTGAACACTGCCAATGCAGGCCCAAGCCAGCGGCGAAATCCGCCGCCGCGGGTTTTCGGATCGGCAATCTGGCGGACGAGCAGAACAATGCCGGCAAAGGAGGCCAGGATGGCGAACGACGCGGCCGAGTTGCTCGTTGTGAAGAAGCCGCGAATGCCGCGCGAGTACAGCCGGTGCTCGAACAGAAACTGCTGAAACGTGCCGGGCTCGATGCCTAGCGGATCGAGCAGGGATTTGGGATTCTGCTCGTACTGCTCGATGGTGATTCGATTGCTCACCAGGAATTGCTCGGCGCATTGGTAGGTGGAAACGATGCCGAGGCCGACTACGACAGTCAGGACTATTCGGATTCTGGAATCGGTGTTCAGAATCTGGGCCAGCAGCAGGGCGGCGAAGATGGGTGCTATTAAGACCGCGGTCTGAGTGATGGCGGACCGTTTGTCCGACGCGCCGACGGCGGCGATCACCGCGGCGATCCCGAAGACAACAAGCCCGAACTCGATGCCAGTGATGCGATAAGCAAGACGCCCGCGGTAAATACGGACGGCGAGCCATGAGATGAGCGCAAATATCAGCAGTCCGGACAGGGTCAGGCTGTAGATCGTGTCGCCCAGGCTCTCCGGCAGGGTCAGCATCTGTGCAACGGGAGCCTCCGTGTACGTGGCCCGCAGCGCCAGGATGCACAGGCAAAGCGCCAGCAGCACGGTCTCGAAGACTCGCACCGGCCTGTCCTCGGCAACTCCGGTCTTAGCTGCTCTTCTGGTCATTGCGCACGGTGGTCTCGAAGACTCCAATGATGGCGAGGATCAGGCACGTCTGAACGACGATGAGGACCGCGCCGACGAAATTCACCTGGTAGAGAAACGTCGCCCCCAGTCCGGTGCACAGGGTGGCGAGGTACAGGGTCAGGACGGTCTGCGTGTCCGTCAGCCCGTGCCGCTTGAGGCGATGGGAGAAATGCTGAGTGTCGCCGACGAACGGGCTCTTGCCCTGGCTGATTCGCAGCAGGGTGACGCTGGTGAAATCGTACAGGGGCACGGCCACGGCGATCAGCGGCAGCAGGACGGGATACCAGGAGCCGCTCTCCGCTTGCCTGTAGTAATCGGTTCGCAACGTCAGCAGAGCAACAAAGAAGCCGACGACGAGCGAGCCTGCGTCGCCCATGAAGATCGAAGCAGGCGGGAAGTTGAAGGCGAGGAAGCCGAGCAGGGCCCCGATGAAGATGATGGCCAGACCGCCGACGAAGACCTGCCCATTGAATGCGGCGGCCGTCAGTAGGACCGCGCTGGCAATCGCCGCGATTCCGGCCGAGGCGCCGTCCATGTTGTCAAGGAAGTTGAACGCGTTGACAATCAGGACGATCCAGAAGGCCGAGAGCAGGGTGGTGACGACCGTGTTCTGAATGAAGAACTCGACACGGACGCCGCCGAGCGAGGCGGCGAGAATCGCCACGAGGAACTGGAACACCAGCTTTACAGAAGGGCCCAGCGTCCGTTTATCGTCCCACAGGCCCACGAGGAACAGGATCGTGGTGCACAGGAGGATGACGAGCAGCTCGCCGGACCGGTGGAGGAAATCGGCCGGGTTGATGTTGATGCTGTCAGCCGGCCATGCGAGATATCCAGGGACGACGAGGAACCGGATCGTCGCCGCCGCGGCCGTCAGGAAGATCGCCAGCGTCAGGAAGATCGCGGCCCCGCCCCCGAGCGGGATCACGGAACGATGGTATCTGTCGGCCCTTG
>Ga0315296_10005313_pt1 | contig 10303 bp, 10 predicted proteins | sample YL17G14_18_MG_FD_203921 | JGI IMG/M metagenome (GOLD analysis project Ga0315296, IMG submission 203921) | Sediment microbial communities from Yellowstone Lake, YNP, Wyoming, USA - YL17G14_18 | ecosystem: Environmental > Aquatic > Freshwater > Lake > Sediment | place: USA: Wyoming | collected... | reverse complement strand
CTAGCCTGAGCAAAGATGGTATAATTACCTTGAATTGTGGAGAGGTGTCCGAGTGGTTCATGGTGCCGCTCTCGAAAAGCGGTCTCCGCGCAAGCGGAGCGTGGGTTCGAATCCCACCCTCTCCGCCAGTATACTATATGGAGGTTAGTTATGACTCAACAAAGAAGAGCATTTAGAGCTACAGGAGATAGCTATATCATAGATATTGCCCCGCCTAGCACAACGTTTCCCTTCATATGGATTGCAAGGAGGAGACAGAGTAGACAACGGGGTAAGGTGAGTTCAGAAGCTTTGGTATTACGTATTGGTTCTACAGATGCCTTTGACACCGCAAATATCGATGAGACTGCTCGCCAGATAGGAAGGGCAATATTAGACGATAGCCAGATAATTCAAAGCTGGCAGGCTAATAGACCCTGAGCTTAGTTTTATGGAGAGGTGCTGGAGTGGACTATCAGGCACGCCTGGAGAGCGTGTGTAGCCTAAAAGGCTACCGTGGGTTCGAATCCCACCCTCTCCGCCACAATATTCTTTTATTAGAACCTCACCCCCTTTATCCCCCTCTCCTTAAAAGGAAAGGGGGAAAGAGGTTTTAGGGAGAGGGGGCTTTGCCCCCTCTCCCTTATTTACACTCCCCCTTCCCCTTGCTAAGGGGAAGGGGGTCAGGGGGATAGGGTTACTAGACAAATCTTAATTTAGCTTGTTGCGAAATGCTCTTGACAAATCGGCCCAGCAAGTGTATCATACAAAACAACAAGGAAGGGAACAAGGGGGCAAAAGTGATGGCGACACTTCATGCTGCTATTGGAGTGATGGAGGTTGCGGATGCAGGGAAGATTCTCCTTCTTTTTGAGTCTGCCAATTTAGCTCACATTACTATCAACGAGCCGGATTTAGATAGTGTTGTTTTTCTCCTGCAAGTTGAATCATCAATTCCTTTCGATTACGCTTTTCGATCAAATCCGCTTCCACATAGCGCAAGACTCCACGAAGATGTCTATGATCTGATTCAAACACATTACCTCGCAAAGAGTTCCCCAATCTATATCACTGAGAAGGGCTCTGAGTGGGTAAACGGACTTCTTCAACATCATAAATATACGCTAGACCTCTTACAGCCGATTGCGGAACAACTAAAGGGGTTGGTCGGAGGTGGTAGAGATGCCTTATTCCGGCTCGTATACACTGCGATTAGTCGGTAGGTTGGAATAATGTCCAACCAATCATTCAATCCCCAAGATTATGCTTTAACGCCTGCTTTTGGCATGGGTTTATATTACGACCCCCTATATGGCTACATTCCTTTGCGACCTCAAATCAGAAGGGCACTGGATCTCCCAACGATGCAACGACTGCGGCATATTAGCCAACTTTCTACTGTAGAACTCGTATTTCCTGGGGCGACGCACAATAGGTTAGAGCACTCCGTAGGTGTCTACCATATAGCCACGACAATATATCAAACACTACAGCAAAGGCAGGATGACGCCGAAGTTGCGGGTATAGAATTTGGCCCTCCTCTATTGCCTTCTCACTTCTTAGCTCTGCAACTAGCAGCATTATTCCATGATGTGGGGCACGGCCCCTATAGCCATGTTTTTGAGATGTTTTGCCGTAGAAACCCGACATTTACTCATCTCCAGCACGAAAGGCTTACTGAGCGCATCATCCGTGAAGGTGTGGGCATGTATCGAGATATTCCAGCCTTCCTTCTTGCATTACAGGAGCAACAGAAAGACAATGGGCTACCAGGTGCGGAATTCCTGTCACCTCAGAATATCGCTCGGATGGCCACTGGGCAATCGCCAGTGGATGACCAGTACACGTTTCTCAGCCAAATAATCTCGGATGATTGCGTGGACGCAGACAGGATGGATTATCTTCTGCGGGATGCGCTACATTGCAATGTGGTATCGGGTGGGGTGGACATATGGCAGATAATTCATGCGTTTACTATAGTTCCAGAACGTCTCCCAACCGGAAAGGTCGTGTGGAAGTTGAAGATAGGAAAGGAAGCCGCCAAAGCAGTTGAGGCTATTCTCCTAAGTCGTGACTTGGCATATAGGATGGTCTATTATCACCGGACTCACCGTGTCGCCCAAGAAATGATGATTGCAGCCCTCTATGAACTTGCTGAAAAAAACCAGAAATTCTCGCAAGAGGATTTGGCTATGCTAACGGATATGGAACTGCTACAAGTGTTCGGAGAGGGATCAGCATTCACTAGAGATGTTATGCATAGAGTTCGTTTCAGAAGACTGTATGAACCCTTGCCATTTCACGTGAACTTGGGGCGTGACTTGGATGAAGCGACGCAGGCTAAGGTTTTGGCACTCTCAAAGCCCAAACACAAAGAGGAATACGAAGCTCGTCGCACAGCGGAAGAAGCACTCGCTAGGAAACTTAAATTAGGAGCGCATCAGCGTGTCATTTTCGATGTAGAACCCATACCAGTTACATCCCTCGACGCCTATCAAGAAAAGGTGCTCTACGACGAGGTTTCAAAGTACTCGCTTTCCCTAATTGAAGCCTTACCCCATCTAGAGCAGACGGTTGACCTTCATGACCGATATAGGAAGGAGTGCTCTGATGCACAAGTTGCTGTTCCGTTTGAACTTATAGCGCAGTGCGTCTCTGAAATTCAACAAGAACTTGAACGAGGGGGGGGTGGTGGAGGAAGCAGAGGCTCTGATCGCTAAAAGCCAAACAACGGCTACAAAACGAAAACGGTCGAGAAAGAAGACAGAAAAGGCTGAAACTGAACGGATGCCGTTGATTTTGGCATCAAAAGTTTCAGAGTTAGTTACTAAAACTTGCCAAGAAAAGTTGATGTGTATTTATGATGACTTTGTGTCTTTTCTTGGGATTACAGATCCTAGCACGATTAACCGGCTTCGGCAGAGGTTTACCGCTAACTTACAGCACTTACTGATCACTTGTTGCTCAGAAAGATGGACAAGGCCATTTAAGCAGTATTTACCCCCTTTTGCTAAAGAAACAATCGAATCTTCAGAAGCATCCGAGAAGACGTAGGCTCTTTTTTAGTATCCCCAAAGGACTTTGACATCGAGACTTGCTTATGTAAGGTTTTGCACGGCCCTACAATACTGGGCGAAAATTTACCAAACCACCTGAGCATTCCCCCCTAACTCTAGGCAAAAACACAATTCCTAGGTGTATCAGGGAAAGCTAAAGCCACAGCTTGCGTCACAATAATTGGTATTAGGCAATGAACAGTTACCTTTCGGCGACTCCTAACAGTAATGTTGTTTAGACGTCTGTGATTTTTCATTCTGCCAAAAACTCTCTCCACAGCCGCTCGACGATTGAAAATTAGTTGCCACTCTGGCGTTTCCTCAGCTAGCCACTTCTTGTGTGTCTTGGGTGCTCTGATGATAGGTTGCGCTCGCCACTGTCTCTTAATCACTCTGCGGAGTTCTCCACTACTGTATCCGGCATCACAAATTACATAATCGGGGTGGAATTTGCCAGTAATGTAGCGGGCTTGTGACAGCAAGGGAGTAGCTTGACGAACATCTGCAGTGTTTCCTTTAGTAATGCTGGCAGTGATGGGGATTTCGTGGGTGGTGTCAATCATCAGGTGCATCTTATATCCCCACACAAACTTACGCTTACCATTCGTATCACCCTTTATTACCCATCCTGCGTCCGGGTCGGATTTATGCGTTTTACTTCCATTCGACCATGCTTTCAAATCCGTGGCATCAATGGCTACGCTCTTACCAAAGCTCGGGAAGGCTTCGTAGCACTGACGAGTCAAACTCCGCATAATATTCTTTACCAGGACAACATTCTTAACTGCTTGAAACTTTCGTAGGAAGCGGGAATAGGCAAATTTTGATGGGATAGCTTCTGGGACAGAGACTCCACAGACTTCTGCTAAATAAGGGTTGTTTTGCAGAGCTCTAATCAGAGCAGCAAAGGATGGAAGGTTCAGCACGGTCATCGCTACATAAGTTCGCCATAAAACTTTATACGTATAGCCATTCCTGCCTGCATAATAAACCTTAAGTGCTTTTAGCAATTCTTCTTCCGGGATTGTATCAAACAAGGCTTCAAGTTGTCTGACAACAGGTATGTCATCTTGACATCGTGCAGGTTCTCGGTCTACAATAGAAGTGGTTAGGTGGTTCTTCACGGTTCCTCCTAGCTACGCTCCCGTGAGTCTGGCCAGACGGTCGGGGGCGTTTTTATTTTGATACTTATTTCTTTTTTCTCGGCCTACCTGTCTTAGTTTTACTTAATGGGACATTCCAAAGTGGACTATGACAATTGGGACATGCCCCTGGTTTAGGGGTTCTTGGAATCCACTTATATCCGCAACGCTTACAAGTGTATGAAGCTAACCTTGGCATAATCTCCTCCTCTTGTGTTAAAAATAATTCGTTATTCATATGTTATTATTTTGGTATATTACTTATTATAATCAATAACTTCATATTTGTCAATACCTTTATGTGCAAATTTTGGAGAAAATTTGGTTTTGGAATTCGAGGACTGAAAAGAGGAGGTGAGAATACAATTAGTGAAATGACCAGTTAGGTATCAAGGCATCTATCTCGCCCTTAGGCAAATGGTTTCTTTTCAGTCAGGCCAGTGTGACGAGATATGGAGCTTTGTTTATTCAAAGGATAAGAATGTGCCTGAAGAACACAATGGTGAATTTGGCTATGGCGATGTCTGGACATTCACGGCAATAGATGCAGATACCAAGCTAGTCCCCTGCTGGAAAGTTGGCGTTAGGGATGTAGAATGTGCCTATGAGTTTGTTTCAGACCTGAAGGCTCGGCTTGCTAATCGGGTGCAATTGACAACTGACGGGCATGGGATGTATCTGATAGCGGTAGAACACGCTTTTGGCTCTGAAATAGATTATGCGATGCTGGTTAAGTTATATGGGTCAGAACCTGAGGGTGAGAAGCATTACAGTCCGGCTAAGTGCATTAGTGCTGAAAAGCATGTAATTCAAGGCAATCCTGATACTTCAAAGATTTCTACAAGCTATGTAGAACGGCAAAATCTTACAATGCGAATGTGCATAAGACGGTTTACCAGGCTAACCAATGCCTTTTCAAAGAAGCTGGAGAACCACACACTAGCCCTTGCTCTTTACTTTATGCGTTACAACTTCGCTAGACCGCATAAAACACTAGCTAATCCTTATCCGAGAACGCCAGCTATGGCCGCCGGTCTAACTAACCATATCTGGACTATTGAAGAAATTATTAAACTAATAGGCTGAATTTTGTGGTAAAATAGGTTTGAGGAGCATTGTTATGGCTACTTTGAGTTTTAAAGGTAAGTCATTTATCCAGAATTATCACTTAGCCGTCAAATACCACGAGCTTATTCCTATGAAGAAAAAGAGCCTGACCAGCAAGGTTAGTCTGAAGGACAATCTTATTATTCATGGCGATAACCTAAAGGCTCTAAAGGCTTTACTTCCTACCTATGCCGGAAAGGTTAAGTGCATTTATATAGACCCGCCTTATAATACCGGAAGCGAGTGGATATATAACGATAATGTCAATTCTCCGATGATGCAGGAGTGGTTAGGTAAGGTAGTGGATAAAGAAGACCTGACCAGGCATGACAAATGGCTTTGTATGATGATGCCCCGACTGAAGCTACTGAGGGAACTCTTGCACCCTGATGGCGTAATATTCGTGAGTATTGACTACAACGAAGGGCATCGTCTGACTTCGCTGATGAACGAGATATTTGACGAGGACAACTATCGTGATTCGATAGTCATACGTCGGGGTGTTAAGAGTGTTCAAGCGCAGTTTGACACTATTGACGAACTCTCAAAAGGTTACGAGAACGTACTGATGTATACAAGAAACCCCGAATTGCGATTTCGCAAAGTCTACGAGGAATTGGATGAGGAGAAAGAGGGCGGATGGAATAACCACTGGAGAGGAACTGACAGACCAACCATGAGGTATGAGCTTTTTGGTATTACTCCAGAGACAGGACAATGGCGGTGGGGCAAAGAAAGGAGCCAAGCTGCTATTGCAAACTATCGGATGATGCTCAAGGCACTAGAGAAGGAAAGGTTGAAGCCCACGCAGGAAAACATTGACGCTTGGTATCTAAAGTATCTCGAGGAGAATGACGAGGATGACCTTGACCTCCTGAGATTGTCAGACAACGGTAAGCCTGAGCATTACATAGCACCGACGAAGTCGAAATTGCTTAGTAACCTGTGGGGCGATTTGAAGCCTAATGGCTCAAGTCAACTGAAAAAGCTGTTTGGTAAGAAGGTCTTCGATAATCCGAAGTCTGTTGACCTAATCAAACGTCTCATACAGTTCGCAACGGACGACCGAGGAGCCTTAATCCTTGATAGCTTTGCCGGCTCCGGCACAACGGCGCACGCCGTAATGGAATTGAATGCAGAGGATAGTGGTAACCGTAAGTTCATCCTAGTAGAGTGCGAGGATTATGCCGATGAAGTCACAGCAGAAAGAGTAAGAAGGGTTATCAAAGGTGTTCCTGATGCCAAAGATGATGACTTACGAAAAGGATTGGGTGGCTCGTTTAGTTTCTTTGAGCTAGGGGAGCCTATTGAGCTTGAAAGCATCCTAGAAGGCAAGAGGCTTCCCAGCTATTTAGACCTTGCACGCTATGTCTTTTATACCGCCACCGGTGATGAGTTCTTACCGGAACAGGTTGACGAAGACAGGCACTTCATCGGCGAATCTAAAGATTACGAAGTATATCTCTTCTATAAACCAGACCTTACCTATCTGAAATCTACGGCTTTGACACTGGAGATAGCTAAGGGTCTTGGCGAATATACTGGCAAGAAGAAGCTGGTATTTGCACCGACCAAGTATCTTGACCTGAATGATAGCGAGCTTCTAGCCAAGCACGGCTTAAAAGGCATTGAATACTGCCAGTTACCCTTTGAGATTTATAGACTTAGAGAGTAATCATGGAACTAAAAGACTACCAGAAGAAGACGCTCACTCAAGTTAAGGTGTACCTGGAATGGCTGGTGAAAGCCAGAGAAGAAGCTACCAGAAGGCAAGCCTTATCATCCGAGTTTTCCGATGTAGAGTTCTTCGACTTCCCTAAAGCCGCATGGGGGAAGGTTCATCAGTCAAAACCTTATTACTCCAAGAAAAATGGCTTGGGGGAAAATTTAGCGGATTTCTATATTAAAATACCGACCGGTGGCGGTAAGACACTACTGGCTTGCCATACTATTGACCTGATTAACCGTATCTACCTCAAGAAACAGACGGGTATAATTTTGTGGATTGTCCCTACCAGTCAGATTTACCGGCAGACACTAGAGTCCTTGCGGAACAGAGACCACCCGTACCGGCAAGTCCTAGACATTGCCAGTGCGGGACGGACTATTATCTGCGAAAAGACCGAGAGGTTTTCCAAGCTCGATGTGGAAGAAAACCTGGTAGTCATGCTTTTAATGCTACCATCAGCTAATCGAAAAATTAAAGAGGTTTTACGGATATTCAAGGATAACGGCGGTTTTACTGAGTTCTTCCCACCGGAAGATGACATAAAAGCAAATCAGGAACTATTAAGCGAGTTCTCCAACCTCGAATACTTTGGAGAAGAAAAGGGATTTTTCGGCAAGATCGTCTATCCCTTCCTGTAAATACTTCTTGGATGTCCTACTTTGCTCAGGGCCAATGTCAATAAGGCCAACTGAGATAGGCCGAAATTCTATTTTCATCTTCTTCGCCATTTTAGACCTCCTTTCTTCGTATGTTAGTTTGGGAAGAAGAAATTGTCAATACAGCAGTCGCAGGGCTTCTCCGATGCTATTAGAGGAATTGTTGCCTTTTGCAAGCGCAATTTTATCGCCAGTAGAAGCTGAAGAGAGGGAAACGGTAGGGGCATAGGCATAGCGGTTTATGAAAAGCATTTCGCAACAAGCTAAATTGTCATCAGTTTGCCTCTATGCTAGAATTGCCTTGAAGATGACTAATAAAGACATCAAATATTGGGTTGGCTTTAGTATAATACCCCGCATTGGGCGGGTGAGACTGTCGCAGCTTGAAAGCTATTTTGGTAGTCTGGAACAAGCCTGGCAGGCTACCCCGGCTGAACTAAAACACGCCGGGCTGGATAGCGGCGCAATAAACTCCATTACCTACTGGCGCCCCAAGATTTCCCCGGAAGCGGAGATGGGAAAGCTAGACCGCTACGGGGTAAAGGCGCTTACTTGCCATGACCCGGGTTACCCATCCCGGCTAAAAGAAATATATGACTACCCGCCGCTACTTTATGTCAGGGGTTCCCTACTCCCCCAAGATGAGTGGTGCCTGGCAGTGGTCGGTACTCGCCGGGCTACGGTTTATGGCCGACAAGCTGCCGAGGAGATAGTGACTGACCTGGCGCGAAGCAGAATCACTATTGTCAGTGGCTTGGCTAAGGGGATTGACTCCATAGCCCACCACGCTGCCCTTGAGGCAGGGGGTAGAACTATCGCCGTATTTGGCTGCGGGCTTGACATTGTTTACCCTGCTGAGAATGCCGCCCTAGCCCGTAATATTATCCAGCACGGAGCGCTGCTCAGCGAGTACCCGCTGGGCACCAGACCTAAGGCTGATAACTTCCCCCGACGTAACCGAATTATGAGCGGGCTGAGCCTCGGGGTGCTGGTGGTTGAGGCTGACGAGACAAGCGGGGCTATGATTACTGCCCACCTGGCACTGGAGCAAAATAGAGAGGTGTTCGCCATCCCAGGTAGCATCCTGTCACCAGCCAGCAGGGGAACAAACCGCCTTATCCAGGAAGGGGCTAAGCTGGTTCGCGACTACACCGATATCCTGGAGGAATTAAATCTGACGGCTGTAGCCCACCAGATGGAGATTACAGAGGTTATACCTGCCTCCGATACTGAGACCCTATTACTGAGGCAACTGAGTGCTGAGCCTACTCATATTGATGAGGTCTGCTGCAGCACCGGTCTGCCAATATCAACTGTCAGCAGCACCCTGGCGATGATGGAGCTCAAGGGCTTGGTCAAGCAGGTAGGAAATATGAATTATGTCCTATCTCGGGAAGCAAGAGAGGTATACAAAGTAAAAGTAGACTAAGATGAAGAAGAAGCTGGTCATCGTCGAGTCCCCAGCCAAAGCCAGAACACTGAGCAAGCTTTTAGGTCATGATTATAGTCTTAAAGCCTCAATGGGGCATATACGAGACCTGCCCAAGAGCCAGCTGGGGGTAGACATTGACCAGGGCTTTGCCCCCAAATATGTAGTGCCCAGGGGAAAGAGAAAAATTGTGCTTGAGCTTAAGCAGGCAGCTAAAACTGCTTCTGCGGTATATCTAGCCACCGACCCAGACCGTGAGGGGGAGGCTATCTCCTGGCATCTAGTCCAGGTGACAAAAACAAATCGCAAACCCTATCGCCGTGTCGTCTTCCACGAAATAACCAAGGAAGCTATCGAGCGTGCCTTCGCTCATCCCCACACCATAGATATGCAATTAGTCAACGCCCAGCAGGCGAGGCGAATCTTGGACAGACTTGTAGGCTATAAGATTAGCCCGTTACTCTGGCGGAAGGTGAGAAGGGGTCTATCAGCAGGTAGAGTTCAGTCGGTAGCACTGAGGATTATCGTTGACCGCGAGCGGGAGATTGAGAATTTTGTCCCGGTAGAGTACTGGACTATTGAGGCTGAGCTCACCAAGACTACCAAGACGGCAACCTTCAGAGCTACGCTAGTTGGTCTTACCGATGGCACAAAACTGGATATTCATAACGAGAAGGAAGCGAGTGAAATCACTAGTGAGCTGAAACAAGCCAGCTACAAGGTTATCAAGGTCAGTACCAAAAAGGTGACCCGCCAGCCGGCGCCACCGTTTATCACCAGCACCCTACAACAAGAGGCGTGGCGCAAGCTCCACTTCCCCGCCAAGCTAACTATGCAGGTGGCCCAAGAGCTCTATGAAGGCCTACCCATAGGTAATGAGGGAAATGTAGGGCTCATCACTTATATGCGCACCGACTCCACCAGAGTAGCCCGCTCCGCCATTGCTGAAGCCAGAGAATTTATTACCACTAAGTATGGCTCCCAGTATCTTCCCCAGCACGCCCGCTCCTTTGCCACCATAGTGAAGGGGGCGCAGGAAGCCCACGAAGCTATTCGCCCAACTAAGATCTGGCGGGAGCCTCCCCTGCTTAAACCATACCTCAGTAACGCCCAATTTAAGCTCTACCAGCTCATCTGGAAAAGAATGGTGGCAAGCCAGATGGCAGCAGCCATTTTTGATAATACTACTGTTGATATTCAAGCCA
>Ga0315296_10005312_pt1 | contig 10304 bp, 10 predicted proteins | sample YL17G14_18_MG_FD_203921 | JGI IMG/M metagenome (GOLD analysis project Ga0315296, IMG submission 203921) | Sediment microbial communities from Yellowstone Lake, YNP, Wyoming, USA - YL17G14_18 | ecosystem: Environmental > Aquatic > Freshwater > Lake > Sediment | place: USA: Wyoming | collected... | reverse complement strand
GCGTTCCGAACGCGTTTATCTTTTCCTTCTGCTTCCAGTTCTGCTAGAACAATGAATTGCCAAACTGTCTAACAGCCATTGCGTTGGGTCTCCCTTTAACGTAGATTTCCAATGCCCATATTTTTTATTCATCCAGTTCTGGCTTATGTAAATGGCTTAAGACATGGAATAAGAAGCTTTTATATTTTACAAACATCTTAGCTAGCTAGCGCTAGCACAGTAGGAGATCCGAACCCGGCTCCTTCTTCTATGAGTTCTTTGCCATCAAGCATAAGAACCAGATCTTTCTGCAGGTTTGATATTGCCAAGTTACGGGGTCTAGAATCAGGATAAAGATTTAGAGATGCTCCGTTGTGTATTTTAAAGGTTAAAGGTTCAGCAAGTCTAAGCGACGATTTTTCAGAAAGCAAGTCTACTTCCTTACTGTATTTTCTTTTTACAAGAATAATTTTCTTAACAAAAAATCTTTGCGGTTGGTGGACTGGGGGGGATTTGAACCCCCGACCTCCTGAGTGCAAGTCAGGCGTTCATGCCAGGCTGAACTACCAGCCCAGTGCGTGTAACGGTTTCTGTCATTAAAGGCTGAAACGGGCTATTTTAGGTTTTATGATGGTGTGCGCGAAAAGTTTTTTATGCTACATTGGACAGTCTCGTCCTTGGTGTTTAGTGTGAAGGCGAAGAAGATTTTTTTCCCACAGCCCCAACGGGCGGAAATCGTTGAGTACGAACTGGACGAGGCTCCGGGCGAGTATGAGATGCTTGTGCAAACCTTGTATTCGATTGTGAGCTCTGGAACGGAAGGAGCAAACTTCGCTAGATCCGACCTTGAAAGCATAGACAGCAACTCGTGGATGAAGAATCCTGGCTACGGAAACGTGGGCAAAGTCTTAGCCATCGGAAAAAAAGTTAAGGATTTCAAGGTAGGCGACCTCGTGTTCAGCACCGAAAAGCACTGTTCTCATTATAAGATTGACACGCGATACGATCCTTCGAGGTATTCACTTTTCATGACAAAGGTTCCTGAACAGTTGGACCCCCTGAAGGCTGTTTTCGCCCGTATCGTGGATGTTTCCATGAGTGCAATCCGCCAAGCAGACCTCGGGATGGGTGACACTGTTCTCGTCATTGGACTCGGGATGGTCGGTAACTTCTCTGCTCAACTATTTCAGCTGGCTGGAGCGGACGTTTTGGCTGTTGACCTCGTTGATTTCCGCCTTGAACGCGCAAAGCAGTGCGGTGTCAAAAAAACCATGAATTCGCGGAATTGGGACGACCTGAAAAAGGCGGTGATGGACTGGACGGACGGTAAGGGAGCCCAAATCGTGGTCGAAGCCATAGGCTACTCGCCTGTCATCGCTAAGGCGGTGGGTCTCGCACGTTCTCACGGCGAAGTCATACTTCTCGGCAGCCCACGAGGCGAAGCGGTGATGGATGTGACTCCGATGCTTTCCGACGTTCACCTCCGGCACATTACAATCAAAGGCGGATTGGAGTGGCTGTGGTCGGTTCCTGAAAGTCCGCTTTATCATCCAAGCCGATTTACGAAAATGGGCAACTTGAAGCTGATTTTCTCTTACCTCAAGTCTGGAGCTCTCGTCACGGAACCTCTTTTGACCCACATTGTTCCACCTAAAAAGTGCCAAGAAGTCTATGAAGGATTAGCAGGAGGCATCAAAGGAACCCTGAAAACCACGTACCTAGGCGTGGTCTACGATTGGACTTAGGCTTCAACTCATTGCCCACATTTTTTATTGGAGAAAACAAGCTAAAATGTCGCAAAGTTCAACAGACAAAGAGCTAACAGCTTGTCTGAAAAAGGTTTTTTCGAGCATCAATTGGGACATGGATAGTTTAGAGCCTTTCCTCAAAGCCGTAGGCATAATGAATCCAAACGGAAAGCTGTATGCGGAACGGGAAAAAAAGTTATACGAAGTCATCTACTTTTCAAGCCACATTGCCTTATGCGTTGACAAAATTTCGCGAACGCGAGACACGGTTCTGTTGGACTGCGGCTGCGGACGCTCATACCTTCCGTTCTTCCTGAATTATGTTCTAAAGGAAAAACGGAGAAACGTATCGTACATGGGTGTCGACGCAAACGCAAAGCTCATTGAAAAGTCGTCTAAAACGGCAAATGCCCTGGGCTACGTGAATATGGAATTTTTTAAAAGCAGCATAATCGGGTTCGAACCGAAACAAGAACCAAACATCGTGTGTGCGCTTCACGCGTGCGACACTGCTACTGACGAAGCTATAACTAAAGGCGTAGAACTGAACGCAAGGTTCATCGTCGCCGCGCCTTGTTGTCAACGCCAAATCGTTAGGCAGCTAAATAATGTCTCAGAAAAGGTTCCGCAAATAAAACCGTTTGTCGACTCAAAGATTTCTAAAGAGTACGTTGGCGTCGCTCTCACCGAAACATTAAGGAAACTCGCGCTTGAAAGCTTCGGCTACAAAGTGGACATGTTCGAATTCGTGTCCATGCAGTACACTCCCAAAAATGTCATGCTTCGCGCAGAAAAAATCCGAGGATGGAACGCTGCAGTTTTAAAAGAATTCCAAGACCTTAGAGACTACTTCAACCTTAAACCAAAAATCCAAGAATATCTGCCCCAACTAAAATAAATAGAGACCATTTCGATGGAGGCCGCTGCTGGGATTTGAACCCAGCCTCCAGGCTCCACAGGCCTGTTCGCTACCAGGTTCCGTGGAATTTTGCTTAAGATTTTCCTCTACGTTACAGCGGCCACATACTACTTTCAGTTTAACTTGGTTGTGTATTCCAGATGTTAGCCTTTAATATCAATGTTGATTATATAGGTTTGGCGGTTTTGGATGAGCGAGGTTTCCGAGGCTGAGATTGAGTCCCAGCTTAAGGGAAAAACCCTTCTAGTCTACTGGTTTCTGCTTAAATCTCATGAGTCGCCGGTCGGCGTCCGCGAGATTCAGCGTGAACTTGGGTTTTCGAGCCCCAGCGTTTCCGCTCATCATTTGAACAAGCTTCATTCTTTAGGATTGGTCGAAAAGACGATTCAGGGAGAGTACATTCTGGCACGCGAGGTAAAAGTCGGCGTGTTAAGATTTTTTACGAGATTTGGGTGGTTCTCCACGATGTTTCTGGTTTATCTGATTCTCTGTTTCACATTGTATGGCTACAGCGGCAGCATACATAACCTCGTAGCCATCATTTTCGGATTCGCTGCGTGCGCTATATTGTGGTACGAGACGGTCAGGCTGTGGAAAGAAAAACCTGCGTAAAACTAATCCGAAACATTATATCTTTAGATTCCCATTTTGCTGTCAGAGCGAAAAGAAGGTTGATTTGAATGAAGTTGTCTGTTCAAGAAAACCTTGTTCCCGGAAAAACTATTCCTGAAAAACTTCGTAGCATCGAAAAGTATGGATACGAAGGAGTCGAAGTTAGCTGTGGCGTGATGCTCCAAAAATTCGATGAACTAAAAAAATCGTTGCCTTCCTCAAAGATTAAGTTCTCAACTGTGTGCGGAACACCAAACGGTCTCCTCGGACCAGACAGAAAAACACGTGAAGCAGCGATAGAAGGAACGAAAAGTCTGCTAAAAATGTGCGCTGACCTTGACGGCGTAGGTGTCATATGCGCCCCGATTTTTGGAGGTCCCCAAATATCGGACTTGTATCCTTGGCAGCCCGATGTTAGGCAGCTCGAGAAAAACATTCTCGTTGAAGAGTTCAAGATTCTAGGCAAGACCGCTAACGACTTAGGCGTCTACTTGATGTTGGAGCCGCTGAACCGTTACGAAACCCACCTCGTCAACAGGCTTGAACAGGCAGTCGAAATAGTTGGAGAAGTCAACAGGGAACATGTCCAGATAATGGCGGACTTCTTTCACATGAGCATTGAGGAAGCGGACATCACCTCCAGCATAGAAGCAACCTCGAATCACATTGTCCACATTCACCTCGCGGACAGCAACAGGCTGCTTCCAGGACACGGACATACAGACTTCAAAAAACCATTTCAAGCCCTCAAGAAGGCTGGATTTAAAACCTACATGGCTTTGGAATGCGGAGTCCCCGGAGACCCAAACAAGACACTGCCTGAATGCGTAAGATTCCTTAAACAGTTCATGTAAAGGTATGGAAGAATGGCGTGATGGCTGACAAACTTCGAGTCGGATTCGTGGGTTGCGGAGGAATCGCTGAAACTCATCTCAGAGGCTTCGTAAACAACCCGTTTATAGCACTTTCGGCGTTCTGCGACGTTAACCTTGAACGAGCTAAAACCGTGGCACAAAAATACAGCCAAGGAGCATCAGTCTACAACAACGCGGAAACCATGTTCAACACGGTCGAGCTTGATGTTGCATATTTCTGTGTACCGCCCTTCGCTCATGGCGTAGAATTCAAAGCGATTGAACGCAACATCCCATTCTTTGTTGAGAAACCCCTTCACTTGGACCTTAATCAGGCGAAACTCATAGCTTCCGCGGCAGCAAAAAAAGGGATTCTGACAAGCGTCGGCTACATGAACCGGTACCGAAAAGGCGTGCAAAGAGTTCGAGACGTGCTTAAGGAGGATCCTCCAATCCTTCTGCTCGGGGGCTGGATAAGCGGTTCCCCAAAATTCGATTCTGGAGCTCCGATTTTTGGCTGGTGGGTTGACAAAACTAAGAGCGGAGGGCAAATTCACGAGCAGGTGACACATACGTTTGACCTTGCACGTTTTCTCTGCGGAGAAGTCTCGGAGGTTCATGCCTTTCCCGCAAGGGGCTTCAACAAGGGAACACCCCCCAACTACACCATCGAGGACGCCAGCGTGGTTAACCTGAAATTCCGCAACGGAGCAGTCGGCAACCTTTGGGCTTCATGCTCAACTAATGCCGGAGACGGCGAAGTTAGCTTAAGAATTTTCGCCTTAAGGACGACCGCTTTGTTTACGAAGTGGGAGCACAACCTGAGTCTGCTTCAGGTGGACAAGTGGCATGAGGAGTATCAAGGCGAACCAAACATCTTCGAAATTGAGGATAACAGTTTCATAGATGCTGTCCGCCTGAACGATGCCTCAAAGATACTATGTCCATACTCAGATGGGTTGAAGACACTCGAAGTCACATTAGCAGCAAACACCTCGATGGAAACTGAACAACCTGTCAAAATTTCCTAAAAAAATTGTTGCCCAGTTAAAATAAAGTGAAAGTTAAGGTGAAAAGCATGGAAAAAGTAAGGTTCGGCGTTGTCGGGGCAAAGGGCATTGGCAGAACCCACATGGAAGGCATCGTTTCCTGCGGGAACGCAAATCTTGTGGCTGTGGCTGACATTAATAAGGCTGAGGGACAGGCGGCAGCTTCAAAGTACGGTGCCGAATGGTACATGGACTACGAAAAAATGCTTGAACGGAAAGACCTAGACGCCGTGTCCATTTGTACTCCGCACTTCCTGCATTGCCCCATGACATTGAAGGCTTTGGAGTACGGCAAACACGTTCTGGTCGAGAAGCCCATGGCGATTTCAGTCAGTGAAGCTGATAGAATGGTTGACAAAACCAGAAGCACAGGGTTAAAACTTAGCGTGGTCTTCCAGTACAGGACTTTTCCTATTTACAAGGAGATTAAGCGGCTCATAGACGACGGTGAAATCGGTAAAATCTACAGGGTCAACATGGAAGCCTGCACTTTCCGAACCCAAGCCTACTACGAAAGCGACTCTTGGAGAGGCAAATGGAAAACTGAAGGCGGCGGGGCTTTGATTAACCAGACGGTTCACAACATCGATTTGCTTCAATGGCTCATCGGAAAACCAGCGAGGCTCATGGGGCAAACAGACACGATGTACCACAATGTTGAGGTTGAGGATATAGCCTCCGCAGCGATAAAGTTTGAGAACGGAGCCCACGGAACACTACAAGTAAGCATCGTCGACGCCGTCGAAGCGACGAGGCTCGAAATCTGTGGCGAAAAAGGAAAAATCGAATCCGACGGAGGCACCAAATGGGCAGTCATGAGCAGACCCCTTAGAGAATGCATAGCAGACAAAAAGGTTTGGGGCGGAAGACCCGAATGCCAGTGGCACGAAGTCAAGCCGAAAACGGAGGATAAGGGAGGACATACAGCCGTTATAAAGGAATATTGTGAAGCTTTAATCGAGGACAGAGAGCCGCCTGTTCCCGGAGAAGACGGACGAAATTCCATAGAAATCATAAACGCCATTATCCTCTCGTCGTTCGAAGGACGGGCAGTCACTTTCCCAGTGGACAGAAACGCCTACGACAAACTAATGCGAAAACTATCGAAAAAATCTGGGATAATTTGAGCTGCTTTGACTTTTTTGTGTTAATAAGGCTTTAATATATAGTCAGCTTTTACTTTTTTTATGCAATATGTGGCAAGGGTTGAGGTTGGTCTTAAGCCCGGCCATTCTGACCCTGAAGGCGAAACGACGAAGGATTCTCTTGTGGAACTGAATTATGCAGTTGAGTCCGTTAAGGTAAGCAAGGTCTACGAGCTGCACATCGAGGCTTCATCGCTTGATGCTGCGAAAAAAAAGGTTGACGAAATGTGTCGTAGGCTTCTCGCTAACCCCGTTAAGGACAATTACACTATCCGCATAGAGGAAAACCGATGAGCCAACAGCCGTATGTAAAGAAAGAGGTTCCGTTCGAGCTGTACGAAGTCAAGGTCACAAAATCTAATAAACATCAGCTCACCCAAATCAGCGAAGAAATGGGTCTGGCTCTTAACCTCGACGAAATGTTGGCTGTACAAAAATACTTTGCCCAAAAAAACAGGAACCCGACGGACATTGAGCTCCAGACGCTGGGTCAAACATGGTCTGAACACTGTTTCCACAAAACCTTCAAGGGAACAGTTGTAACGCCTGAAGGCAAGAAGATAAAATCTCTTTTCAAGACGTACATAGCCAAAGCCACGCGTGAGCTGAACAAGCCGTGGTGCATCTCAGTTTTCGAGGACAACGCGGGTATAGTCCAATTCCAAGGCGACATAGCCATCGCGGCGAAGGTCGAAACCCACAACCACCCGTCAGCCATTGAGCCTTTCGGCGGAGCCGCAACTGGGACAGGCGGAGTAATCCGTGACGTACTCGGTGTGTGGGCTGACCCCATTGCCTGCACCGACGTTCTCGGGTTTGGCCCGCTTGACTACGATTTCAATAAGTTGCCCCAAGGCGTCAAGCATCCTAAGTACGTTTATAGAGGCGTCGTCGCTGGGATTGGGAGTTACGGGAACAACATGGGCATCCCGACGGTCAACGGAGCCGTCTACTTCGACGAGAGCTACTCGGGAAACGTGGTTGTCTACTGCGGATGCATAGGGACGCTGCCTGTAAAGAAGTACGTAAAGGACGCTAAGCCGGGGCACCGCCTCGTCTTGGCTGGGGGAAGAACGGGGAGAGACGGAATCCACGGTGTAACCTTCGCCTCGTTGGAGCTCACCGAAAAATCAGAGGAAGTTTCTAGACCAGCTGTCCAGATTGCCAACCCTATAGAGGAGGAGAAGCTTAAACGAGCAATCGTAAAAATCAGGGACATGGAGATGGCTTCGTCCATTACTGACCTTGGAGGTGGAGGACTGTCCAGCGCCCTAGGCGAGGCTGCTCACAGATTTGAGTGTGGAGCAAAAGTCGAGCTTGAGAGGGTTCCACTGAAGTACCCGAACATTCCGCCTTGGGAAATCTACATCTCCGAATCTCAGGAAAGAATGCTTATCACCGTGCCCGAGAAGAACCTGAAGAAAGTCTTGGAGATTTTCGCATCCGAAGACGTTGATGCCACCAACATAGGATTTTTATCATCTGAGCAAGTTTTGATGTTAAGTTACGACGGGAATGTAGTTGCTGAAATAGACATGGGATTCCTCTTTAACCCTCCGAAGGTTCAGAGAAGGGCTGAATGGGAAAAACCCAAGCATGTTGAGCCAAGTTTTGATGAACCCGAAGGCTTAACGGACGTTTTGTTTGATTTGTTGTCTTCGCCGAACATCGCCAGCAAAGAGGCAGTGATAAGGTCCTACGACCATGAAGTTAAGGGAAACACGGTCCTGAAGCCTCTGTGCGGAAAATGTGCGGGTCCAAGCGACGCTGCGGTCATTAAACCATTGGATGATTCCTATCGGGGGCTCGTGATTTCGTGCGGGATGAACCCGCAGTACGGGAAAATCGACGCTTACTGGATGGCGGCTTCAAACATCGACGAAGCCATACGGAACAACGTTGCGGTGGGCGGGCAGAGAATCGCGCTTCTAGACAACTTCGTTTGGGGCAGCCCCGAAAAACCCGACAGAATGGGCTCACTCGTCAAAGCCTGTGAAGCCTGCTACGATTTCGCCAAGGGCTTCGAAACCCCGTTCATCTCAGGCAAAGACAGCCTATACAATGAGTCGCCTTTGGGACCGGTTACGCCGACGCTTCTGATAACTGCAATTGGCATAATCTCTGATGTTAAGAAAACGGTTTCGATGGACCTGAAGACGCCGGGAGACCTTGTTTACCTTTTTGGGCAGACGTATCCGGAGCTAGGCGGCTCAGAATACTACAGGACGAAAGGTTTCATCGGACGCTCAGTTCCATTGGTCAGACTGAACGAAGCTAAACGGACAATGGATTTTATCTCAAAAGCCATCGAGGCTGGCTACGTAAGAGCTTGCCACGACTTGTCTGAGGGTGGATTGGCTGTAGCAGCAGCTGAGATGGCATTCTCAAGCGGTTTTGGATTGGATGTTTGGTTAAACAAGTTTCCTCAATCTGAACCTGTAAGAAGAAATGATTATGTCCTGTTCTCTGAGTCGAACAGCCGGTTTCTAATTGAAGTCCCCGAAAAAATGATAGGCGATTTCGAGGCTACAATGAAAGGCGCAAACTTTGCTCAAATCGGTAAAATCAAGAAAGAAAAATGCTTGTCGATTCACGGTTTAGGCGAAGAAACAGTCATCGAGGCTGATTTGGACGACTTGAGAGACGCTTGGAAGAAAACTTTTGGAGGATGACTGATGAAAAAGGAAGACATAAAAGTATGCATTATTAGGGTGGGCGGAACTAACTGCGACGCTGAAACAAGACGGTCCTTCGAAGACCTCGACGTCAGGGCGGAAGTCCTCCATCTGAACGAGATTGTAAAGAAAAAATGCCTGCTTAAATACGATGTTTTGGTGTTTCCGGGGGGTTTCTCCTTCGGCGACTATGTAAGGGCTGGAGCCATTCTGGCAAAAGACTTCTCTGCCAAGCTTGGAAGGTGCTTGAGAGCCTTTATTGAGGAAGGTAAACCTGTTCTAGGCATATGCAACGGTTTCCAAGTTCTCGTTGAGTCCGGTCTTCTGCCAGCATTCAACGGAGTCAGTAAATATCCAGAGGCTGTCCTTGCCACGAATGTGCCAATCGGTTATAGGTGCAGGTGGGTCTACCTAAGACACGAAAATTTAGGCAACTGTCTTTTTACGAGAAAAATTCCAAAAGGTAAGGTTCTGAGAATCCCCGTTGCTCACGGTGAGGGCAGGTTTATTTTCCCCAAAGACGCTGAAGACGAGTGTCTTAAAAAACTCAAAGACAATGATCAGCTTGTCTTCAGGTACTGCGACGAGACGGGACATGAGGCGCAAGGAAAATATCCAGATAATCCGAACGGATCATTCAGCGACATTGCAGGAATCTGCAGCCCAGATGGAACTGTTTTCGGGTTGATGCCTCATCCTGAAAGAACCTTTTACGGCTGGCAGCTACCAGACTGGACAAGAGACGGAAAGCCAACGGAATATGGCGACGGAAAACTCATCTTTGAATCCATTGTCGAATATGTTACGAAGAAATTTTAGTCAAGTTTGCAGTTTCCTTCTTCCTCAAGCATTATTAGTTTCTATCGGCATACTAAGAAAGCCAAATTCGCGTTCAAACATGTTGAGGTCGGAGTGTAAACAAAAGTTGATGAAGGACGGCAAACTTTACGGAAAACCGAAACTGAAAGTGGTCCTCTACGGCGCAGGATGGATAGGCAGCAGCATAACACAATTACTAACAAAGAAAAAGGGAGTAGAAATCGTCGGAGCAGTTGACTCTTCGCCAAGCAAAATTGGACGTGACTTAGGCTCAATTATAGGAACCGACAAACCCTTAGGCGTCGTCGTAACGAATGACATATCGAAATTGCTGTCCGAAGTAAAACCCGATGTCGTCGTTCACGCTACATCTTCTTTTCTCAAGGACGTTTATCCGCAGCTCGAAGAAATCGTCAAACACGGCGTAAATGTGGTTTCAACGTGCGAGGAGCTTTCATATCCCTATGTCTCAAGTAGCGATTTGGCGGTTAAACTTGACAAACT
>Ga0315296_10005311_pt1 | contig 10306 bp, 8 predicted proteins | sample YL17G14_18_MG_FD_203921 | JGI IMG/M metagenome (GOLD analysis project Ga0315296, IMG submission 203921) | Sediment microbial communities from Yellowstone Lake, YNP, Wyoming, USA - YL17G14_18 | ecosystem: Environmental > Aquatic > Freshwater > Lake > Sediment | place: USA: Wyoming | collected... | reverse complement strand
AACTTACGGCGGCAGCCAGACCGACACGGCCGAGGGCACCGCCGCATCATCCGGCTACTTCTACATCCAGGTCGAGCAGTACAGCGGCTCCGGCACCTACTCACTTACCATTACTGTCACGGGCGGCGGAGCGACCCAGAACGACATGGACACCGGCACCGATGCCGGCAACACCCTCAGCGCCGCCACGGCGATACCGGCGGGCTCCGGCACCGGTTTCATTGACTCGACCGACACCAACGATTACTACAAGGTCTCCGTCTCGAGCGGCCAGACCGTCAGCGTCAGCCTGACTCCATCCTCAGGCTCCGACTTCGACCTGTACCTATACGATACTGGTCAGTCCCAAATTGGCTCCTCAACTTACGGCGGCAGCCAGACCGACACGGCCGAGGGCACCGCCGCATCATCCGGCTACTTCTACATCCAGGTCGAGCAGTACAGCGGCTCCGGCACCTACTCACTTACCATTACTGTCACGGGCGGCACAGCTCAGAACGATTGGAACTCTGGTCAAGACGCAGGAAACAGCTTCGATCAAGCTCTTACAATAAGTACTGGAACTGGGAACGGTTATGTCAACGCCACCGACACAGATGATTATTACAAGATTAATGTCGAGCAAGGTGCCACAATAAGCGCCGCCTTAACGCCTCCCTCCGGTTCTGATTTCGATCTCTATCTGTATTCTCCAAATCAGGCTCGAGTGGACTCCTCCATTCTCAGCGGGGATCAGACTGACATGATTCAATACGATGCCACATCTGCGGGCGTCTACTATATTCGCGTCCACCGCTACAGTGGCGAGGGAACTTACTCCCTCAATGTTTCAGTATCGGGCGCTGGCGCTTTGGCTGAGTCTGCTCATCCATACGCGAACAACTCATCCCTGTTTTGGACGATCAACCGCTCGGGAGCTGGCAGAATCCGAGCGCACTTTGTCCAGCTGGATGTGGAAAACGGCTGGGATTACGTGTGCATCTACGATGAGAACTATAACCAGATCGTGAGCTACACGGGAAGCTACCGCGACATGTGGACCGACTGGGTGAATGGAAGCACCATAATTATTGGACTTTTCACCGACGGCTCCAACGTCGATTACGGTTTTACCGTTGATAATGCGGAAATCGGAGCGGCTGTGCCAGTCACGCCAACGAACAAAGTTGCAGTTCTTGTTGGGATAAACGATTACGCGAGGATCAATGATTTGCGCTATGCGGTGAACGACGCTCAAGACTGGAGGAGCTACTTGACCGGAGAAGGATACACTATAAGTTCCTTCCTGACGAACTCCCAGGCGACCGAGGCAAGCATCCGAACGGCGATAACGAATGCGGCCGCTCAGACAGGCGCTGACGGTACCCTCGTTCTCGTCTTTTCAGGTCACGGGACAAATGCTTCACCAGGGGACGCTCACGCATATTGCTGTTACGACGCCGGGTCGACGAGTAACACAGGGTACCTCACTGGTACGGAGCTGCAAGGTCTGTTGTCTGGCTATAATGGTAAACTCTTCGTGTTTTTCGACTCATGTTTCTCAGGGGGAATGAGCCAGTCTGTCACCTCAACTAAGAGGTATATGACGACCACATGTACAGGAAGTGGATATGGTTACGATGAGTCCTCCTATAGCAACGGTGCTTGGACCTACTGGTACCTTCAGCGTGGGTTAGTAGGTCAGAGCTTCACAACTGCGGAACAAGCGTTCAACTGGGCATCGGCGAACTACCCGTACGGCGGCAACGATGCGCCTCAGCAGTTCGATGAGGACACTGGAACCCCCTTCAGCTTAGGTTAAGTAATTTGAGGAGTTGAATACAAGATAACTATTTAATATTTCTTGAGTAAGCTTCTTGGAGGTTGGGATCATAGATAAACGGATAATAAGTGTGGTTGTTGTCATAGTCGTCGTTTGTGCGGTAGCGGTTTATTTTGGGATACAATCCTCGGGCCGCCCAACTACAACCACTACAACGACAACTTCGCCAACTACAACATCACCGACGACAACCACCACAGCTACAACTACCCCACCCGAAAAACCCCCGGTGGAAATGCCGCTGGCGAGGGTGAGATCCGCAGTCGCCTCGAGGGAGGACGTGTCTCAGGATAACGTGGAGGTTTACTTCTGCGTACCGGCCGAACTGATTGAGAATGAAAACTTTGCCGTAGGCGTGGTCGTGAACGACCAAAAGTCTATCGTGTTCCTCTACGATAATTCAACGAATGAGATAACGGTGGAAAACGAGTATACTGCGAGCCCCGGTGACGAACTCCAGGCGATGTCAATAATTATCCTAAAGGATGTGACCTCACCTTTTGCCCAAGATCATCTAGGCCGATTCAACGTCAATAAAATAGTCCCGTTCGGGATTGTCAAAGTCGGAAACACGTATGAACTCAATTATTACGATGGTTATACCGGGTACCCAGTTAACAGCTGGGGATATGGAAGCGCAGTCCTTGATGAGAACGAACAAGTTTCGATAATTAACCATGCATGGATAGGGTAAGTAACCCATTGAGCGTTCGAATTAAGTTTTAACGGCGTAATCTCTGCAAATGTAAGTTATTTTAAGCTTTGATGATAATGTCGGAGAGGTGGTAGGTTTGAAAAGTGCTATTAAAAAAGTCACCGCGCGTAAGATACTGGACAGCCGGGGCAACCCGACCATCGAAGTCGAAGTGTTTGTTGGGGAAGGTAAAGCGATAGGCTTCGGCAGGGCAGGGGCCCCCAGCGGAGCTAGCAAGGGAAAACATGAGGTAGTGGCGTTCCCTAGCGGTGGTCCAGATAAATCAGTTGAGATTATAACGAAAGTTGTTTCATCAAAATTAATCGGTCAACCGGCTGACAGACAAGAGGAAATTGACTCTCTCCTCCATGAAATAGACGGCACGCCCGATTTTTCCAAGTTGGGTGGAAATGCTGCGGTGGCAATTTCTATGGCGGTGGCAAAAGCCGCAGCATCCTCACTAGGGATACCTCTCTACAAATATCTCGGCGGTGAAGGGGCGTCTCACTTACCTTATCCTCTCGGCAACGTGCTCGGCGGGGGCGCGCATGCGGGAAAAATGGCTCCGGACATTCAAGAATTTTTGGTAATATCGGTTGGGGCCAAGAAATTTGTCGATGCGGCGTTTGCAAACACATTGGCCCATAAAAAGGTCAGGGCGATGCTTGAGAGCAAGGATAAAACGTTTACTGGCGGGAAGGGCGACGAGGGTGCTTGGGCGCCCAATCTCGATAGCCTACAGGCGATGGAAGTTGTGAGCCAAGCATGCGCGCAGGTTAGTGATGAAGTTGGATTTGAAATTAGACCTTCTCTAGACGTTGCGGCAAGCAGTCTCTACGATGAGACAAAACAGGAATACATTTACAAGCGTGAAGGAAAAGCACGCGACACCGGCGAACAAATAGAATTTATAATTGATTTGATCAAAACTCACAAGCTCTTTTTCGTTGAGGATCCATTGCAGGAGGAGGATTTTGAGGGATTCGCAGAACTCACGCGGAAGGTCGGCAAGGATTGTCTTATATGCGGCGACGACCTTTACGTGACGAATGTTGCGAGAATCCAGAGAGGTATAAAAATAGGAGCGACCAATGCCGTGTTGATAAAACCCAACCAGATAGGAACACTCAGCGACACGCTTGCGGCAGTCAAATTGGCGAAAAAACACAATTACGCTCCCACTATCTCCCACCGTTCAGGAGAAACCACCGACGAGACTATCGCCCACCTTGCTGTGGCGTGGGGGTGTCCCATTATAAAGACCGGAGCAGTTGGGGGAGAGCGGATAGCAAAATTAAACGAATTGATTCGAATCGAGGCGGAGCTAGAGACAAAAGCAAGAATGGGACGATTTAGATGAGTTCAGCTGAGTTTGCAGAAGGCGCGGTCGGGTTAGTGGATTTTGACACCTACCTCTCGAGCGGTGTTCACATAGGGACCAGACAGAAGACAGGCGCGATGACGCCTTTCATCTACCGAGTCCGCCCAGATGGTCTCTACGTACTAGATGTGCGGAAGACTGATGTGCGGATAGTGGCCGCGGGAAAATTTTTGGCGAGGTTCGATTCCCAAAGGATAATAGTGGTTTCAGCTAGGCAGTACGGGCAACGCCCGGCCCAGCGGTTTAGCGAAGTCACAAGAACACGACCGATTGTGGGCAGATTTATTCCAGGGACCTTTACAAACCCACATTACAAGGGCTACGTTGAACCAGCCGTTCTTGTCGTTACAGATCCCTTCGCGGACGAACAGCCCCTACGCGAGGCAGCCCAAATTGGGGTTCCGGTTCTTGGGCTCTGTGACACGGACAATGAGACAGCAGATGTGGACTTGGTCATCCCGACGAACAACAAAGGACGCAAGGCCTTGGCGCTGGTTTACTGGCTCCTCGCCCGTCAAGTGCTCAGGGAACGTGGAGAACTTTCACCAGACGCGTCATTCGATGTTCCGGTGGAGGAATTTGAGACAAAGCCGGAGGCTGGTGAATGAGGCCCCCGGTGGTTGCGGGGCAGTTCTATGCAGGTAGCCGATTGTCTTTAATTGAGCAGATCGAATGGTGTTATACTCATCCACATGGCCCGGGGAAGGTGCCTAAAGCGCAGGCAGGTTCGAGGCTGATGGTTGGTATGGTTTCGCCCCATGCAGGCTACATTTATTCTGGTCCGGTAGCTGCGCACGGATTTGCTCGGATGGCTCAGGATGGTAGGCCCGGTTCGATTGTAATTATAGGTCCAAACCACACTGGCGATGGTTCTGGCGTGTCGATAATGACCGAGGGTAGATGGAGAACCCCTCTGGGGGAAGTGCAAGTGGATAAACCGTTGAGCGAGGCGGTCAAGCAGGGATCGGAGATAATAGATGTGGATGAGGTCGCCCATGCGCATGAGCACTCGCTTGAGGTTCAACTTCCATTCCTCCAGCATCTCTTCGATGACGAGTTCAAAATCGTGCCGATATGCATGATGTTGCAGGATGCGAGAACGAGTAAGGAAGTCGGGGATGCGATTGGCGAGGCCTCGGTGGGAAAGAATGTTGTGATCATCGCGTCAACTGATTTTACCCATTATGAATCACAACGTTCGGCCACCATGAAAGATAGCAGGGCGATAGACAAAATTCTTGCGCTAGATCCAGAGGGCTTAACCCAAACGGTCGAGGAAGAGGCAATCACCATGTGTGGGTACGGACCAGTTTCGGCGATGTTGCAAGCCTCGAAAAAACTCGGTGCAAAAAAGGCGGAGCTACTGAAATACGCGACTAGCGGGGAGACCGCGGGCCCCATGTCACAAGTTGTCGGTTATGGTTCAATTGCAGTATCAAGGTGATTGATGTGCGGCCGTTGGTTGTGAAATTGGGCGGGAGCGTTATAACCGATAAACGCAGGCCCTTTGTGGTTAGACGTGCGATCCTCAGGCGACTTGCTCATGAGCTGGCGGCAGCGAAGGAACCGTTGATATTGATTCACGGAGGAGGCTCATTTGGGCATCCAGTGGCGTCAAAATATAGAATCGCAGGGGGATACAAAAATAAAAACCAACTGATGGGCATGTCACTCACTCACCGAGCTATGGAGCGGTTAAATGCAAACGTGATTGAAGCACTCCAGAAAGCTGGTCTCCCGGCCATCGCAGTGCAGCCCTCGGCTTGTACGGTGGTCAGCGGAGGACAGATTCAGTCGATGGAGCTTGCGCCCATCAAAAAACTACTTGAGCTTGGGATCGTCCCTGTTCTTTATGGGGATGCGGTGCCAGATTTGAGCAAGGGAATGAGTATCCTGTCGGGGGATCAGATTGTAGCTTACCTTGCGCTGAAGTTGGAAGCTTCCCGTGTCATATTGGGTGTGGATGTGGACGGTGTCTGCACGGCAAACCCGAAAAAAGCCAAACGTGTCGAAATAGTGCGGAGGATAACCCCAGCGGACGAAAAACTTATTGCATCGCTCGGAGCGGCTGAAGGAAAAGATGTTACGGGCGGAATGGGAAATAAGGTCAGGGAATTGCTAGCACTTGCTGAGCGAGGCGTGGAGGCAGAGATCGTGAACGCAACCAAACCAGGCATTTTGAAGCGAGCAGTTCAGGGTGAACGAGGGCTTGGCACAGTGGTGGGGAGGTAGTAAAAATGAACGATAAAACCGTGAACAGGAAACTCCATCACTTGAACATATGTTTGAAGGAGGATGTCGAGGCCATGTGGAAGACCACGGGGTTTGAAGAGGTAGAGCTAGTTCATTTGGCGCTTCCGGAGCTGGACCTCCAAGAGGTCGATTTACGAACTTCGTTTCTGGGGGCTAAGCTGGAGGCACCCATCATGATTTCCGCGATGACGGGCGGTAACCAGCTTGGGATGAAACTTAATTTGACGCTGGCTTCGGCGGCCCAGAAACTTGGTCTTGCGTTCAGCGTCGGTAGCCAGCGGGCAGCGATAGAGAATCCCAAGCTGGCGAGAACCTACAAAGTCCGGAATATGGCCCCCGATGTTTTTCTCATCAGCAACCTGGGGCTACCTCAGTTCACTCAAGGTTATGGGGTGGCGGAGGCACGAAGGGCGGTTGAGATGCTAGGCGCTGATGCGCTTTCAATCCACATGAACCCACTTCAGGAGTTCGTGCAGCCAGAGGGGGAGCCGAGGTATCGTGGGGGGTTGGCCAAATTTACAGAGGTCTGTAGGGGACTGGATGTACCGGTGATAGCTAAGGAAACCGGCAACGGGGTGAGCGCAGAAGTTGCGCGAATGCTTGTTAGAGCAGGTGTGGCAGCTGTGGATGTCAGCGGAGCAGGCGGCACCTCTTGGGCCGGAGTCGAAACATTCAGGGCGAAGAAGCGCTCTCATTTGGGTGTCACCTTCTGGGACTGGGGGATACCGACGGCCGTTTGTACGGCAGAGGTGGCGGCAGCCGTCAGGGTACCGGTCATATCCAGCGGAGGAATACGCTCTGGTCTTGATGCAGCGAAAGCGTTGGCGCTTGGAGCGGATCTCGTCGGCTTGGCGCTGCCCGCCCTCCGCGTTGCCCGGTTAGGTGAAAAGGCAGTGATTGAGTTTCTTGATGATTTTATGACTGAGCTAAAAGCCGCGATGTTTCTGACAGGATGCAAGCGTGTTAGAAACCTACAAGAGGCGCCAGTGGTGGTCACAGGCGAAACTCGCGAATGGTTGCTTGCACGAGGTCTAAACCCAGACAAACTCAAAGGAGCGCAAAAATCATGACGTTGGAGATAATCCCGGTTGGCGGCCTGGGCGAGGTGGGCAAAAACATGACCGCGTTGGGTTTCGACGGCAAGTACATTATCGTGGATATGGGGATAAGGCTCGACAGCATCATGGCATTCGAAGACGCAAATATAGGGGACATGAGCCGCGAAGAGCTCATAAACATCAACGGTATTCCCGACGACACCATTCTTCGCGGTCGAGATGTCAGGGCGATAGTTCTTACTCACGGTCATTTAGATCACGTAGGTGCGGTTGGCAAGTTAGCGCACGCTTACAATGCCCCTGTTTACGGCACGCCTTTCACCATAGAGATCACGAAGAGACTCTTGCGCGAGGAGCGTCGTTTCAATATCAAAAATGAATTTAGAACCGTGACGCCGGGAGACACCGTGAAGGTGGATGGCATCGGAATCGAGTTTATTCCCGTCACGCACAGCATCCTGCACACGGCCTTGGTATTGGCGAGCAATAGGGGCAGGTCGGTGCTCTGCGCCAGCGATTTCAAGCTTGACGAAGAGCCGTTGCTTGGGTATAAGACTGATCGCGCTAGGCTGAAGCGACTGGCTGGGGAAGGTTTGTTTGCAGCCATGGTTGGGGCAGTAAGGGTGGACGATCCGGGGCCAACTCCTTCTGAGGCATATGTCAAGAAGAGGTTGGAAGAGGTTATGAAAGAAGCGAGTTCAAGTGGAGGCTTAGTCTTAGCAACAACATTTTCATCTCACATCGTCAGGCTGAAGTCGATAGTCGATTTGTCTTTTGAGATGGGGCGCACTCCAGTCTTGGTTGGACGCTCGCTCCGCAACTACTGTACAGCAGCCCTCGATTTAGGGTTGGTGGACTTCCCACCGGAACTGCGTATCCATGGACGACCTAATGCCGTACACAATCTGCTCCGAGAGGTACAACGTTCAAAGAAGGATTTCGTGTTGATATGTACAGGGCACCAAGGAGAGCCGTCCTCCGTGCTCACCCGTATAGCTGACGGTCAGTTCCCGTTGAAGGTAAACAATGGAGATGAGGTCATCTTCTCCGCAAGCGTCATCCCGAACCCAATCAACGAGTCAAACCGAGAGCTTCTGGAGACAAAACTCCGTGCTCAAGGCGCCCACATCTACCGTGATGTTCACGCTTCCGGCCACGCTGGGAGAGCCGACACCGCTGAGTTCATCGAGCTTGTACAGCCGGAGCACCTAATTCCATGTCACGGCACATCAGACAAGCTCAGGCTAATGCTTGAAATAGGTGAAAAACTCGGATATTCGAACGAGCACCTACACCAGCTCCGAAACGGCGGCTCCCTGACGTTTGGTGAATAGGATGGATTTGTTGAGATATCTGGAGGAAAGCGCCCGTTTGGTTGAGCGTGAAATAGATCGCTGGGTTCCACCCAAATTCAAGCCAGAGATACTAGCGAAGGCAACGCGACATTTGATCGATGCAGGGGGGAAGAGGCTTCGTCCATGCATAGCGCTCACGGCATGCGAGGCGGTGGGCGGGAGACAAGAGGATGCTATAGAAACTGCAGCAGCCCTTGAACTGCTTCACAACTTCACACTCATCCACGACGACATTATGGATCGGGATGAATTCAGACGAAATGTAAAGACCGTACATATGTTGTGGGGGGAGCCGGTAGCAATTATAGCAGGCGACGCCCTATTCGCCAAAGTATTTGAGGCGGTTGCGGCAAATGCTCGCAGACTCAAGCTGGAAAGTGATCGGATAGTAGAGCTGTTCGATGCGATAAGCAGGGCGAGTTTTGAGATTTGTCGAGGCCAGGCGTTCGACATGGTGTTTGAGGGTCGAAAAAGCGTGAGCGAGGACGAGTACATGAGCATGGTGAGCAGAAAGACCGGAGCATTGACGGAAGCGTCGGCAAAGGTCGGAGCCCTGCTGGGCAGAGGAGAGCCAAAGCAAGTCGAGGCGCTTGCTAGCTACGGCCGTTTGATAGGCATAGCATTTCAGATGCAGGATGATGTGCTTGGTGTCGTGGGCAACCAGAAGAAGTTTGGCAAGCCAATCGGGAGCGATATTCGGGAAGGCAAACGGACATTGGTTATTATTAAAGCCCTTTCAACAGCGCCGAAGGAGGACAGAACCGCCATCCTTCACGCTCTTGGGAAACGCGACGCATCGAAGCGAGATATAGAGGCCGCAATTGGAGCACTGAAAAGATCTGGTGCAGTTGACTATGTCGCCGAGTCGGCCAGAAAGTTTGTTTCGGATGCAAAATCGAAGTTGACCCTCCTGCCCAAGTCCAAGGCAAAGGAAACGCTCTTTGCGTTAGCCGATTTCGTGGTCGAGAGAGAATTTTAGGAAATGTTGGGTCTTCACCAAAAACTTTTCCAGCTTCAAGTTTATGTTGTCATGTTTGAAGTAATATGCTGGGAGGCAACCAGTTGGAGGATACTCGTAGAGAAGCGCTGCGATGGGCTCTCACTAATGCCATCGAGCACAAGGGGCAGGCAAACGCTAATGCCGTGTTAGGAAAACTCGTGGCGGAACTGCCGGAGTGGCGGTCAAAAATAAGCGAGCTTTCAGAAATTGTGGAGCAGGTCGTTGCGGAGGTCAATGCTTGGCCTCGCGAGGAGCAGCTCTTCCAGTCGATGAAGGTTGGGCCCGCGAAACGGCTTAAGCCGAAGGAGCGGCACGGTCTTCCCGATCTACCTGATCTTGATAAGTACTCAATGGTCGTCACCCGCTTTGCCCCAAATCCCAATGGTCCGCTGCACATAGGACATGTTAGGGCTGCCCTCCTGAGTCACGAATACGCTCGTCGCTGCAAGGGCAAGTTCATCCTTCGCTTTGAGGACACCAACCCGGAGAACACGCTGCTCGAGATGTACGAATTGATTAGGCGCGACCTGAGGTGGCTTGGCCTTAGTTGGGACGAAGAGCACGCACAGTCGGATCGTCTTGAGCTTTACTACAGCTACGCGGAAAATCTCCTCAAGGAGGGCAAGGCGTACGTGTGCACATGCGAGGTGGAGGAATTTCGCAAACTCCGAGATCGTGGCGAACCATGTCCATGCCGCGAGCTTCCAGCAGAGGAGCACCTGAGTCGGTGGGAGCAGATGTTG
>Ga0315296_10005309_pt1 | contig 10308 bp, 7 predicted proteins | sample YL17G14_18_MG_FD_203921 | JGI IMG/M metagenome (GOLD analysis project Ga0315296, IMG submission 203921) | Sediment microbial communities from Yellowstone Lake, YNP, Wyoming, USA - YL17G14_18 | ecosystem: Environmental > Aquatic > Freshwater > Lake > Sediment | place: USA: Wyoming | collected... | reverse complement strand
TTCAAGGGTTTTACCCGTGATCAATATGACTCCGTTTAGTCCGAGGATAATGTTGCATCCTGTTTCCTGTTTTATCATCGATATCATTGAGCCTTTTCTTCCTATTACGCGCGGAATCTTTGTCGGAGTGATTCTGAGTATTTGGCCACGTGTTATCTTTCCAAGTCCGGGTTCTCCGACAGTCAGTTGTGGGTCGTGTGTCCTGTCGTAGGAGGCGACTTTTGCTACGATTAAGTCTCCCATGTCGAGGACCTGTGACAAGTCGTCTTTCTGCGGTCTGAACGGCCTGCTCAGCACGTCTCCCGCTCTCAGGATAGCTGGATAAGGCGCGTTTATGTCAACCGTCCAGCCGTTGAATCCAACTTCCACAACTGTTCCTATCACTATGTCCTCTGCTTTAGGGATGTAAAAGGCTTTTAGTGCTACAACACTGACTTTCTTGTTTTCGGTTTCCACAAGTCCGAGGCGTGAAGCGTAGATTTTCTCGTTTTCCTTATACGTGTTTTCTCCAGCAACATATTCACCCTCGGCAATCAAGTCTCCGGGTGTTACAAGCTGTCTTGTTTCAAAAAATATTGGCATAATTTCACACCTAACAGTCATATGTTAAACATTCAACTATGAGATTATTTTCGCTTCTCCATTTCCTTTCGTTGTATCGCCTAGCTTTTCTAGGAATGGAGCATATAAACCTGCTGGCATTTCTACCACGCCATACCATGAGCCGTCTGTACGCCATTCTTCACGTTTTATCGTTCCGAGCCCCTTTATCGTTCCGTATGCTTTTGCAGAGTATTGGGCTGGCACCGTGACGGCCACGGATACCTGTTCCATTTTAAGAGGCAGGATGGTTCGTAAGAGTTTGATTATGTCTTTTGCCTGTTCCTCAACTGGTTTGAACGGGCCTATTGAATAGTGGATTTGCTCCATGGCGTTTTCTATTCTTAATGGCGGGTGCGGAAGGTTTGTCTTCGGGTCGACGCATTGCCTTGTTATGAAGTCAACAATCTGCTTTCTCTTTTCGTCAACCATCTTTCTGCGCTGTTCGGTTGTGAGTTGCAGTGTTCCTGTCTTCAGGATTGTTTCTGCGATTTTGAGCGAGTCTATCGTGCCGAAGGCCTTGCGCAGGTTTTCTTCCGAGACTTTTGTGCCTTTGCTTGCGTCTGAATATATGGTCTCGCTGACTAGAACTTCGGTTATAGCGGCCAATTTTCCCATTCGGTAGTCTAGGGCTTTTTCTGGGTTAACAAGAATTTCGAAGTGGTCGCTGCCTTTTGTGATGCGCGCAGTGGTGTATTTTTCACCCATCCCCATTTCACTTGCCCGCGCCTAACTCTTTGACGTAAGCTTCGATCTTGCTGTCGCTCATCGTTTCCATTTTTTTGGTTTCGGAAGGAATGACGGTTATCTTCATTCTGGGCGGTAACTGTCTTGCTTCTAGGGCTTTTGCCAAGCATTTTACGGCGAGTTTCGTGGTTTCTTCTAGATTCATGTTTTCCTTGTATTCCTCTCTGAGTATGCCTACCACCGTCTCTCTTCCTGCGCCTTGTGCAGTAGCTTTGAATCCTCTGTATGTTCCGCTGGGGTGGGTTCCGAATACGCGGGTTCCAGTCTTGTCAACTCCAGCGAAGATTATCGAGACTCCGAATGGTCTTACACCTGCGTGTTGCGTGTAGAGCTGCTTGATGTCGCATATCCTTTTGGTTATCACTTCCACATCTACCGGTTCGTCATAGGTTAGCCTGTTGCTCTGGGCGTACACTCTTGCTTGGTCTATGAGTATGCGCGCGTCTGAGCTCAGGCCGACTATGGCTGCGGCGACGTGCTCATCAATTTTGAAAATCTTCCATGAATATTCTTCCTCTTCAAGAGGTTCAACATTTTCTTCTGCTCCTATAACTACTCCTTCAGAACATCTTATTCCTAAGATTGTGGCTCCGCGGTTAACGAGCTCCATCGCGTACTCGACTTGGAACAGCCGTCCATCTGGCGAGAAAACCGTTATGGCACGATCGTATGCTCCTGGTGCCGCAAATATTGACATTCATTCCACTCCCACAGTATCATCTAATCTTTTGCATGTTTCATATGACAACTTGACTAAAAACCTTTTCCTATGCCGCTTTCCTTTTCTAAGTTTGACTCAGAGGCGCCTACTACCTGTTCAAATGCTGTGTTGAGCGCGCGATATCCATTTCTTGTTTCAGGCGTTGACTGAAATCTGTTCTCCATCGACTTTGACTTCAAACTGTGGTTCTAGCCTCTTTGCTGGTCCAGTCATGACTATTCCCGTCTGGACGGCGAAACGTGACCTATAGCGTGTGCACAGAACATCTCTCCTTGGAGTTCACCCTCTGAGAGCATGCATCCCCTGTGGGTGCACTTGTTTCCTATAGCGTAATACTTTCCATTCAGGTTGACGAGGAGAATCTGTTTGCCGTTTGCCTCGACGCCTAGCATTTTTCCCGGTCCAAGGTCTTTTGTGAATGTAACCCTAACAAATCCCATATCCGTAATCATCCCAGTTACACCGTCTATTTGTGATTTGAAGACATGAGATTTGCTGTCAAAACGTGCATCAGAAATAGGCTTGAACAGGTTCTGCAACATCGGCTGAGGCTATTTTTCCCAGTCCAGTAGCCTCTTCTGCCCCTCGATTTTTTTGATGTCAGTCAAATCCTGCGTGACTTCCATGGTTCCCAAATACTTGCCTTCCCTGTCTCTCACAGCAAAATAGCGTATGTGAACAAGACGGCTGTCCAGCGTGATCCAGAATTCAGCCGAGTCCTTTTCGCCCTTCCTGAAGGCTTCGATAATCCTGTTCACGATGTGAACGCTTTTCTGTGGATGGCACATTTGCACCTCTCTGCCGATGACTGCCTTGGTGCGCACGAAGATTCTTTTCTCGGCCTTGTTGAAGTATTTCACGCGGTCATCTTTGTCTATGAAGGAAATGTCAATTGGAAGCGTGTCCAGAATGGCTTCAGTTTCTTCCTTTGAGAGGCTTCCTGTTTCAAACTGCAACAGACCTTCAGCGGCTGTTCCGGCTTTTCGACTTTCAGTCTGTAGTGCGGCTGTGACATGTGTCGGTGTAAAGCAGCAGTATCCAATCTCGTCAAATTCTTTCCTAGTCTCTTCCCATTCTTCGCTTGTGACCACCTGTAAGGCAGCGGGGAAGAGTATGCTGTTCTCTTTGAAAAAGTGACTTGGCAGAGTGCTGCATAAGGGTTTGGCAGCTTCGCCTAGCTGTGTCTTGAAGTCGTAGAAGCTTATGGCATTCCAATTCTCAACCAGACTGCGGAGTTTCTTCTTTATGTCTCGTATCTGGTTGTGTTCCATCCACATTATTGCAGGCGGCTCTGTGATTCCATGCTTTTCGAGCATGGGAAAGAGGACGTTTTCTTCGCGCAAGTAATGCTTCTCTGCATCTGCAAAGTCCTTCACTATGCCTTGCACTTCTGTTAACAAGTCTCCAACATAGACTACATCGCAGGCTTCTTCAATCATCTTCACTAAAACCTCAAGTCTTTCTGCGCGTTGTGTAAGCATCTTGTGTTCTTCCATTAGAATGCTGATTGGATGCCCAGGAGGAGTCTTCAATTCCCGTTTTTCAAGTTGTTCGCCGAAAACCGCAAGATGGACGTCGCACAGCCTCTGAAGTTCTTCCCTTGGCATTCCTTCCTTGACAAGCTCTTGCTCGATCCTTGCAATGTCTTCGGAGCTTGTGCCCCTCAGGATCTGCTTGAATTTCTCCTTGACTTCTTGCGGTGGAACGCCGTCGTGCAACTGTTTGATTACCTCTTTAAGCATTCTCTTCTTGTCCGCGCTTACCTCGCTCATTTACCGTTCACCTTTAATCTTCGCTGCAAGAGCCTTGCCGAACTCCACAATCTGTTTAACATTGCTTTCAGACGGTGGGCCATTGATTTCCAATGCTCCAACGACTTCTATCTTCGATGGACCCAACACTTCTTGAACGTGCTTTATGGCTCCACCGCCCCATCCGTACGAGCTTAGGACCACTCCATATTTCAATGGCGGTCTCAGTGCTTTCACCAAGTACGTGGCATACACTGCAAGCGGGTGTGCGCCGCCCAGCACTGTAGGAGCACCCAGCACAATGGCCCTTGAGTCCACTAAGTCTCTTGCCACATCACCTATGTCTGCAACAGCCAAATTGTACTTGACAACTTCGACGCCTTCAGAAGCCAGTACATCTGTAATTGGCTGAATCATCTTCTCCGTGCTGTTCCACATGGTCACGTAGACTATTATCGCCTTTTGTCTAGTCTCACCGTTTGACCATTTCCTGTAGGCACTGAGGATACGTTCGGTGTTTCTATGTATCGGTCCGTGGCTGGGCGCTATCATGTCAACTTTCAAGTCTTTTATCTTTTCCAGCGCCTTTTGAGCCATGACTCTGAACGGCATCATTATCTCGCCGAAATAGCGTTGAGCATAAACAATCAAATCCTCTACCTCGTCATCATACAATCCTTTTGCAGTGTGGGAACCGAAGAAGTCGCATGGAAACAGTGTCCTGTCTTCGGGCACGTAGGTGAACATGGTCTCAGGCCAGTGAAGCATCGGGGCCTCAATGAACTGGAGAGTCTTGCCGCCCAAATCGACCATTTCTTGGTCGTGAACTATTTGAATCCGCTCGCTGGGCACCTTGTAGAAGGTCTGCGCCAACTTGGCACCTTTCTCCGTCGTTATCAGCTTGGCCTTGTTGTTCATCGACATGAAGTACGGTATGGCGCCTGCATGGTCGGGTTCGGCGTGGTTCATAATCAAATAGTCAATCTCGCCCATGTCTGCAATGTTCCTTATCTTCTCTTCCCATTCCTTTTCAAAACCAGGATTAACCGTGTCAATTAGAGCCTTCTTGGCTTTGCCGATTACCAAATACGAGTTGTAGGTTGTTCCATGCGGCAGTGCGATCAGAGCGTCGAAAAGTCGGCGGTTCCAGTCTCTTACGCCCACCCAGTAGACGCCTTCAGAAAGTTTAGCAATGTTTCGCCAACTCATTTTCACATCTCCAACTTGTTCAGTTTCATTGAAGTGATGGTATGACAATTGTAATAAAGTATATTTATGCCTTTCGACAACAAGAGAGCGGAGCACACATACATGCTAGTTCCTTGCGAAGTAGCAGTAAAATGCGTTCTGCCCGCAGTGCGAGCCATGATAGCCAAAGAACTCGTGGCAAAACATGGGCTGAACCAAGTGGAAACAGCGAGGCTTCTGGGGGTCAGTCAACCAGCAATAAGTCTCTATTCCAGAAAAGCTCGAGGAAACGCCCTCAACCTCGAGAATGATCATGACATTGCAGTTTTGGTGGGGAAATTGGCAGACTCGTTGGCCGAGGGCAAGTTGCCCCAGAAGAGCTTCATGGTCATGTTCTGCGAAGTCTGCAGTACAATCAGAGCCAAAGGCCTGATGTGCAAACTGCATAAGACTTTCGATCCAACGATCGACATAGATGAATGCGAAGTCTGCGCAGTTGAAACACCTAAATGCTTATTACAAAAGCAACAGTGGTACACAGGAGGGCTATCAGTGGGGTATCTTGATGTTTGGAGGATTTTGGAGGAGATTGTTGCCGATTTCCGAAAGAGAGGAAGAGAAATTCCGGTCGAAGTCATGAACGACCTGAAGTCTGCAAGAACGATGATTAGAATTCTGAGCGCTGGCTCAAATCGTGAGGATACTGTTCAAAAGATTGAGAAGTACATTGGAAGCTTGGAATCATACCTTGTTTCTGAAGGGCAGAAACAGTTCGGAACCGAATACGTCGACGAGAAGCTTAAGCGGCTAAGTGAAGCGAGAGGAAAGACTTCTGGAGAAGAAGTAGAGGAGGCGCGGTTCGTTTTCGGCGTGTCGCGCGAACACAAGTGGGTTCGTGTGAGGCCAACAGCTGAATTATCGCTTGAAAAACTGAAATTGCTGGCTGAAGAATCACGGCTTTCGCACAAAATTCAAAACGATGGCACTCTGCTGGTCTATGGCAAAGACGAAGACGCAAAGGGCTTTGTCAAGAAGATGACTACAGAATACGGATTGAAAACCGAAAAATAGCGCTAAAAAAGAGCATAACCGTTAAAACTTTACAATGCAATAACTTTTATAGAAAAGCTCAACAGATTTGCTGAACAATCAATTCACACGCTTCCGAGAAGGTGAGGGCGCAGGCTGAATGCCCTACATTAAAAAAATCGAGCTGAAAGGCTTCAAGTCATTCGGACCGCAAGTCGTTAAGGTAGTCCTAGATAAGGGCTTCACAGTCGTCACAGGCCCAAACGGCAGCGGAAAAACAAACATCTTGGACGCGCTTCTGTTTGCCCTAGGCGAACTGAGCACGCGGCGGCTCAGGGCGGAGAACGCCGCCAAACTGATTTTTCACGGTTCTGAAACGGCCGGGCTAGAAAGGGCGAAAATGGCCAAGGTGATTATTCAATTTGACAACACCGATGGGCGCATGGCGGTTGACACGACAACCGTCACCATCTCCCGAGAGGTTTATCGAAACGGCCAAAGCGTGTATCGACTTAATGGTCGAAGAATATCAAGACAGCACATTCTGGAAATCCTTTCCATGACCGGGATAAGCTCAACAAGCCAAAACATAATCCTGCAGGGAACGATCACGCGTTTGACTGACATTGCGCCGATGGAACGAAGAAAAATAATCGAAGACTTGGTTGGGATCGGCCAATATGACGCTGAGAAAGCCGGGGCCGAAGAGAAACTGCGCGTCGCAGATATGTCAATACGCACTGCTATGGGCAGAATTGACGAAGTACAAAAAAGGTTGGATGATCTGGAAAGGGAACGCAACGAACTGCTGCGAGCCACCTTCATCGAAAACGAGATCAAAAAGTTTGAAACCGTCAAAATCTCAAACGACATGGCCCGGATACAGGCAAAAGTAGATGAAGCCTCCTCGCAAGCTGACAAGGTCAGAAGCAGAGTTGAGAAGTTCAGAGAGCTGCGTGAAGACCGAAGATCGAAGAGAAGAGATGTCGAAGGTGAATGGCGAAAACTAAGCTCGGAAATCGTTGAAGAAGGCGGTTCACAGGTTCTGAAAGTTCAAATAGGAATCGGCGAATTGAAATCCAAGCTAACAGAGTTAGCAACCAAGATAAGTTCTGGAAAAACCAGCCTTGAAGGTCTGAAGAAGATAAGAGAAAACGATCTTCAACAATGTCAATCGATACGAAAGGAAATCGGCGAGAATCGTCACAGAATCAAGCAGCTTAGAAGCGAGTCTGAACTGATTTCCGCAGAGATAGCCGCAAAGCAGGCTGAACATGATTCTCTCGGGCAGGAAACCGCTCACCTCTGGGAAAACCTTGGAGAAAACAGCAAGAAAATCCGAGAAAGTGAGCTGAAACTTGACAGCGACTACAAGCGACTCACATACTTAAGGTCTGAATACGTGAAAAGCCAGACAGCCATCAAAATCCGCACAAGAAGGCTCAGAGACCTAAACGAACGCAAGGAAAGGTTTGCCGCAACATTAAGCGAACTGGAGAAGTCCCTTGCCGAACTTGACACGGTGCAGAGAGAACAGAAGACTCAACTGAAGAATTTGGAGCGGGCGCTTGAACGACGCACAGCACAAAAAGAGGCCACGGAACAGGAAATAGCTGAGGCTGGAAAAATAGCTGACTCAGCGCGAAAAGCAGTGATAGAGTTTGTGACGCAAAAAGAACTTGCAGAGACTGTGGCTACTGAAGAAAAAGCCTTACGAAGCATAGAAGAACTCGGCGATCTGGGCGTTATCCAAGGAGTGTACGGCAGGCTACGTAGCCTAGTTAAGGTTGACAAAACCTATCAGCAAGCAGTTGAAGCCGCGGCTGTGGGCTGGCTTGACGCGATGGTTGTGAAAGATTTTGACGCAGCGTTCACGTGCACTGAAACGTTGAGAAGAATGAAACTTGGCAGAATAAAGATAATCCCAATCCAAGGAGCTGTAAGTCCCAAATCCTCAAAAGTGCCTGAAAAAGAGGGCGTCAAAGGTGCAGCTTCCCTGTTCATAAGATCTGAAAAGCACTATGAACCGGCTGTCCACTTTGTTTTCGGGGACACGCTGATTGTATCAGATGACAAGACGGCTTTTGTCTTGTCAATTGAGGGCCACCGCGCAGTGACGATCAATGGTGACTTGTATGAGGCAGGCGGTGCTTTCGAAAGCGGTTACTACCGTGCCCCTATAGACTTTTCAACCATAATCCCAAGTGAAACTGCCATCAAAAGCCTCGATGAAGCCGTTAACGCGTTGCAGCAGCATCTTTCAAGAAGAGGAAGCGACATAAGCTCTTTCGAAGAGGAAATAGACAAGACCCGCGTCGAAATAGCGCACCTGTCCGAGGCCATAGTCACACTCGACCGAGAAATCATCAGAGTCAAACGAAGCGGTCGCCGAACAAAAGCCAACCTAAGACGCGTAGACAGGTACGTCGCACGTTTTGAAAAGGAAATAGACAACGAGAAAACGCAGATGTGGCTGCACAGAGCTGAAAGAAGCACCATTCAGAAGGAAATGCGAAGACTCCAGACTGAACTTGCCATGCTGAGACGGAAAACAGACCCTGTAAGCATTCAAGAAACGGAGGTCAAGCGGGAGAAACTTGCGGAAGAAATAATCACTTTGAGACAGAAACTCGGTACAGTTCAGACAGAAGCCTCAACGCTTCGGTCCCAATTTGACAACGTCTTGAGAGTCGGATACCAAAACGCGAAGATTCAATTTGCGAAGGTCGAACAACAGTTGAGAAGAGTTGAGAAAGAAGTAGAAGTCGCGTTGCAAGAGAGAGAATCGCTGAAGGAGGAAGTGTCTGAACTGGAGAAAAGCCGTGTTGAACTTTCCAAGAGTGTCTTGTCTGCAAGAGAAGAATCCAAGAAGTTCACGAATCAAATAGATGAAATAGACAAGGAACTGCGGAAACTTGACTCGGAATACGAGCAAACTGACCGCTTGCTAAACCAGCTTCAGCTGAACATACAGACATCCATGATACAGCTTGAGCAGTACCGAAACCAACTGAGACAATTTGGCATCGAACAGCCACTGGTAGTGACGCTGAAACAAGTTGAAGAAGCCGAAACCTCCATGAAGATGATGCAGCTCGAACTTGAAAGAATAGGCGCCGTAAACCAGCTTGCGCTGTCACATTATGCTGAGCAAATTTCGCGGTACAAGGAACTATCGTTGAGAATGAATGAGCTTGAAAAGGAGAAACAGGCCATACTGCAGTTCATGGAAGAAATTGACCGCAGAAAACGCAGGGTTTTCATGGACGCCTTTGAGAAGATCAACCTTAACCTGAAGAGATACTTCACGAAAGTGACGGGCGGCGGTAGCGCTGACTTGAAACTTGAAAACCTTGATGAGCCATTTTCCGGCGGCATCGACATAATTGTCCAGTTCCCCAACAAACCTTCCATCGTCGTGAGCGGGGCCAGCGGCGGTGAACGCTCAGTTGCTGCCGTATCCTTCTTGTTTGCTCTCAAAGAATTCACACCCGCTACCTTCTATGTTCTGGATGAAATAGACGCACACCTAGACGCTTTCCACGTGTCAAAACTGGCTGACCTTCTCTTGGAAGAATCTGAGAAGACCCAGTTCATAGTCATCACCCTAAAACCTGAAATGGTGAACAAGGCGCAAAGAGTCTACGGAGTCTATGAACGCAACGGAGTTTCAAACGTCATATCCGCCAAGTTCTTGGAGGTGCCAAGCTAACGGAGTCCAAGACGATCAAGAGACCCTTCTATCTGCTTCCTCCTTGGAACATATTGTTCGAGTTTCGCAAGCTCGAAAAACTTACGCCTTGGAACATCAACATAGCCTATTTGCTCGGCTCATTCCTCAAGGAAATGGAGAAAACTGGGCAAGTAGACTTCAGAGCGTCAGGCGTGGCTTTGGATTCTTCAGCGCTCATTTACTTGATGAAGTCCAAGCTTCTGCTGAAACTTGAAGAGCCACCACCGCCGCCCAAGGCACCAATGGATTTTCTTCCCCCGCCATTGTTCCTGCCGCTCAGGCATGAGTTGACCTCAACGACCATAAGACACTTGCTGGAGGTTTTGGACGACGTTTTGAAAGGCGAAAAGTTCATCCGCCCAGAAAAAATCGCCGAGGAACCGCTGCTGCCAACACCTTCCGAGATTCTGCCGCAGCTCGACCTGTATCTGATGGAAATTGAGCTTCAAATGGAAAAGCTCTACGCTTCTCTTTCAGAAAGGGTAAAGGGCGCTGGCATAGTTGAGTTTTCAACCTTGACAAAAAGCGCAACGCGGCTT
>Ga0315296_10005307_pt1 | contig 10315 bp, 11 predicted proteins | sample YL17G14_18_MG_FD_203921 | JGI IMG/M metagenome (GOLD analysis project Ga0315296, IMG submission 203921) | Sediment microbial communities from Yellowstone Lake, YNP, Wyoming, USA - YL17G14_18 | ecosystem: Environmental > Aquatic > Freshwater > Lake > Sediment | place: USA: Wyoming | collected... | reverse complement strand
AAATTTGCGGCCCTTTCAGCCCCTATTCTAATATGGTCATAATTGTTTTTCGGTAAAGAACCCAAGGGAAATTGCACAAAAAACGGATTTCCTTGTGCACTTGCAGGTTATGCACTATTATTTATGTGTAAATGGACGTAGTTGATGCAACAAAAAAGTATGGGGCGGATAAGATAGCATTTTTGGGTCTTTTCGCTGTCGCTCTGCTGTTAGCCCGCCTTATAATTGCCTCGAAGTCCGCAATAGTACTCTCGGGGCCGATAGAGCTAAAATATGGTGGTTTATCGGTCTCTATCCCGACTGCAAACGGCTGGCAAAGTGAAAAGCAATGGAAATATTATAAAAATGCCTTCACTTTAAGCAGTTTTTTTGATTCCGGCTCCGGCAGCACATCTGCTATGGCTCGTTGCCGATACCTGCTGTTACCCACTACTGCTGCGGCGGATACCCTGTTTCAGGAAAAAGCCTCTGCAAGTGGTGGAGTGATAGCGAACACCGGTCAAATCCCGATAGATAGGGCAGGTTTCAGTTTCGCCAAGTCATTGCAAGACACCGGCCCTTTTTTGATTAATTGGATACACATAGAAAACCCAAAGGAGCTGTTCGACATATTTTTCGGCATCGCAAAGTTACCGAACGGCCGTCAGCTCGATATCGAGGTTTATCAGGAAGGAGACGATGTTGACTTTGCCGAGCAAGTTTTCAGGCGTGTCGCCGATAGCGTAAAATTAAAAGATAACCAGGCCCTTGATGCTGGCTGTGAAATTATTGGTGAAATCAAGAATAAGGGGCTTGCCCCGCCCATCGGAGAGGCGGGGCCTGGCAGCTTTTTGGGTTCACATTTTACTCAAGAAACGCAAAACGGAGGAAACTTCTACCTGATGAAGGATGCAAAGGGACGTAGTGTCGGATTTGCTATGGATGTAATGATTGCTGCACCTTTCTTGCAACAAGACCGCGAACCTGAACTTTATGACTTTGGCCCGGAAGATCAAAATATACAGGCGGCAAGTTTTGATTATATTCGAGGCCCATACAATCGCGAGCAGGCAACGTTTTTTCAAGGCCGAAACAATCTTGATGAGTTTACCTGGAGGAGCGAGACCAGTGGTATAGTTGGCAGAAGTGGTGCTGAGATAATTCTCGATAAAACAGGTGTTATGACTGTTCGAAGGTTCGGCAGGACAGTTGAGGATAACCGTTACCACATCAGCTCTGCTGCGATACCAACTATCTTTGATGCGCTGATTTTTAGTCAAATTCTCGATAGCGACTACGAAGAAATCTTTGTGGATATAATTAATGCTGATGGGACGATTCTGCCGCTGCATATCTGCAGAATTGAGAAAGATGACTCTGTTATTGAGCGATTCTTTAGCAAAGAGGCAGCCCGGAAGGAAGTTACCTATGTCTTAAGGCTGGAGCTTTTGGACGGCCGGGGTTTTTCTGACCAGGTCTTCCTTGATAACCAGCGACGCATTTTGAAGCGATTTATGCAGCTGGAAGCTGTATATATCTTCGAACGCACCGATGCAGAAACAATACAAAGAGAGTTTCCTGAGCGTGCCGATTATATTCTGCAAAAGAATAAGATGCTGCAGTAAAGCCATCCACGATGTATAAAAAGTCACTTCCCGATTTCGGACATTCAGCAGATTTTGTTTATTTCGTAGCGGCGAAGTGATTGCTTATTTGAAAGGGTATTGCCATAAGCGCAAAGGTGCAATATGCTATTGACCGTGAAGCTGGTGTTTTTAGAGAAGGTGGATTGTGAGGACAAGGAAATTAGGTTATACCGATTTGGAGCTGACAACGGTAGGTTTGGGAACCTGGGCGATTGGCGGACCCTGGCAGTTCGGCTGGGGGCCACAGGATGACGGCGAGGCAATCGGTGCAATCCTGACGGCCCTCGAAAAAGAAATCAACTGGATAGATACCGCTCCTATCTATGGCTGCGGCCATTCGGAAGAGCTTATAGGCAAGGCCCTTCGGCAGGTAAAACGAAAGCCGTATATCGCAACAAAGTGCGGCCTGCTGTGGAATGAAAAAAGAGAAAAGATAAGCTGTCTTAAGCCAAAGAGCATTCGGGATGAATGTCACGCAAGTTTGAAAAGGCTCGGCGTTGAGGTAATAGACCTTTATCAAATGCACTGGCCGGAGCCGGAAGAGGAAATCGAACGGGCCTGGGAAGAAATGGCTAAACTGGTGGATAAAGAAAAGGTGCGATATATAGGGGTGTCGAATTTTAATATTGAGCAAATAGAGTGTATCCGGAAAATCGCCCCGGTCGCCTCTGTTCAGCCGGCTTACAATATGCTCCATCGTGAGGTTGAAGATGGCTTGTTAAGTTATTGTGCGGAAAATAATATCGGCGTTGTTGCATATAGCCCGATGTGTAGGGGGCTGCTGACGGGGAAGTTCAGCAGTGAACGGCTGGCAGCTTTGCCTTTGGATGACCATCGCAGAACAAAACCTGATTTCCAAGAGCCAAAGGTTACTGCAACGTTGCAGCTTGTTGACCGGTTGAAACCTATTGCAAGACGGAATGGTATTACTTTGGCACAGCTGGCGATTAGCTGGGTCCTTCGACGCAGCGAAGTCACCGCCGCAATTGTCGGAGCGCGAAGACCGGAACAAATTACCGAAACTTATGTTGCATCAGACGTAGAGTTAAGCAATGATGTTATCGAGGAGATTGAGCAGTTACTCTCCGAACGTCGGGAAAAAATCCTTACATAATATCAACTGAATTAAAAAGGGCAGAAAATGGCAAACACTAAGACTTTATATGCAAGTCCTCTCGTTGAAAGAAATGCCTCGAGGGAAATGGCTGAACTTTTTGGTGCTCAAAAAAAGTTCAGTACGTGGCGCCGGCTCTGGCTGGAACTCGCAAAGGCACAAAAAAAGCTCGGCCTTGACATAAAACAAACCCAGATAAACGAAATGGCCAAACACCTTGACGACATTAATTTTAATAAGGCCGCGATGTACGAAAAGAAATTTCGCCACGATGTTATGGCACACATCCATACATTTGCCGATGCGGCGCCTAAAGCTGCGCCGATTATTCACCTCGGCGCTACCAGTTGCTACGTCACCGACAATGCTGATTTGATAATTATGAAAGAAGCGATGCAAATAACAGCCGGCAAGCTCGCGGCGGTGATAAATCTTTTGGGCGGGTTTGCAAAAAAGTATCGCTCAATGCCGACTCTTGGCTACACGCACTTTCAGCCGGCCCAGTTGACTACCGTCGGCAAAAGGGCGGCGCTGTGGTGCTATGAATTCGTGATGGACTTGCAGGAGGTGGAATACCGGCTGGAAAACCTGCCGTTTAGAGGCGTCAAAGGCGCAACCGGCACACAGGCCTCTTTTCTTGAACTTTTTGACGGCAGCCATAATAAGGTCAGGCAGCTTGATAAGATGATTACCTCTGCGTTCGGCTTTAAAAAGATTTGTGCTGTCACCGGCCAGACTTATCAGCGCAAGATTGATACCCTTGTGGTAAATACCCTTGCCTTGATAGCACAGTCAGCTCATAAGTTATGTAATGACCTTCGGCTGCTTGCGAATCTGAAGGAAATCGAAGAGCCGTTCGGAAAATCTCAGGTCGGTTCCTCGGCGATGGCCTACAAAAGAAATCCAATGAAATGCGAAAGGGCAACCGCCCTTAGCAGGCTTGTTCTCAGTTTAGCCACCAGCCCGCAGATGACGGCTTCTGAGCAGTGGTTTGAGAGAACGCTCGACGATTCAGCTAACAGAAGAGTGGTTATACCGGAGGCATTTTTGGCTGTCGATGGGGTTCTGGAAATCCTTATCAATGTACTCGCCGGGGCAGAGCCCGGCGCAGCCCGGTTGGATGGCCTGGTTGTTTATCCAAAGGTTATAGCAGTACATATTGCGGCAGAGCTGCCTTTTATGGCGACTGAAAATATCCTGATGGCAGCAGTAAAAGCCGGTGGCGACAGGCAAAAACTGCACGAAAAAATAAGACAGCATTCACAGCTTGCCGCTGCGCAGGTGAAGCAGTTCGGCAAAGCCAATGATTTGATTAACCGGCTCAAAGGCGACATCGCCTTCAGTGATGTTGATTTCAAAAAGGTTTTGAATCCGAAGGCTTACGTCGGCAGGGCGCCGCAGCAGGTCGATGAATTTATCAGGGAAATAGTTGCGCCAATTAGAAGAAAGTATCGAAAGCAGATTAACCGAAAAGCCGAACTGCACGTATAATACTCAAATACTAAACACCAGACTGCTCTTAAAGCGATATTCAAAATCAAATGATTGTGAGATAGAAGATTGGGTTATATTCTGACCCAACCTTTCCCATCGCAGATTCCACAGGGGTCGCTTGACCAATTCCATCCCTTACCTTTGCAGCGGGCGCATTTCACAACTGTGCCAGCGCCTGACATGCGGACTACCCCTTTACCTTCGCAAACTTCACAAGGATCAGTTTTCCAATTTGAACCTTTACCACTACATCGGCCACATGTAAGAAGATCGGTGTCTGAAGGAACTCGTGCTGGGGATATACTATAGTTTTTAATTTCGGATGTGGACGATGGAGATTGACTCGCAATCTGATTCTGAGAGATCTCGAATGGTCGTCCCTTGTCTACGGTGAATGTGACATTTCTTGCCTCGATGTCTCGCATGAAACGGTTTCGACACTGCGGCGAACAAAAAGTAAGATCTTGCCCTTTATATTCTGCTCTTCGCTTACGCAGATTCAAAATACCGAGCCATTTCCCGCAGTAGTCACAGTGTTCCAGCATCGCTTATCTTTTGATTGAGAGTAACGTCTATCAGTAAAATTTTACTTTTTCTGCTCAAAATAGAACAGGCGATTAGTAATTATTTCTTTTCCTTTGGCACGCAATTTTGGTCTAACATCCACCTTTGTAACTCCTCTGGAATCATGATCCGAAACCGCAGGAATAATCTAACAACGTTCCGCCAGAAGTCAAATGAAAATTTGACATTATAAGGCGGTTTTACGGTAGCGAGAGTTTGTTTTGAAAATTCGGCCAAATAATGTTAAACTGTCAGACAAGCAAACCTATACTATGTTATCTTTAAGGGCATAGATATGAACAGAAGTAGTCTGATAAAACGCATTAAGGAAACGGCGTATCTGGAGGGCGATTTTATTCTTCGCAGCGGAAAGAGAAGCAAATACTATCTCGATAAATATCTGTTCGAGACCTGCCCTGACATTCTTGCCGCACTCGGCGAAGAGTTTGCAAAATGCGTGACTGACGATGTTAATTTGATAGCCGGCGCCGAATTAGGCGGCGTGGCTCTTGCGGCGGCGACTGCGCTTGCGACGGGCAAAAACTGGATAATTGTTCGCAACAGCAAAAAAGGTTACGGCACAGGCAAATTGATTGAGGGCAGATTAAATGCCGGCGACATAGTCCTGCTCGTTGAGGATATTGCCACCACCGGCGGGCAGGTCATCGAGGCGGCCAAAGTTATTACCGGGGCCGGCGCAATCGTCAAAAAAATCGTCTGCGTTATCGACCGAAAACAAGGTGCGGCGGAAAATATCGCTGATGCCGGCTATGAATTCGAGAGTATATTAACGAAAGACGACCTCGGAATAAAAGATTGATTTTACGATTTGGTTTCGTTGAGTACTCTTGCTTTTTATGCATACTTTATGAGATAATAAATATTACTGAATTGTTAAATTGATAGCGCTATGGTAAAACAAAAAATAGAGATTCCACCCATTGAGCTTGAATGGAGTGATTGGGTTCTCTGGACCGATCTTAAACTCGATGTGCGAGAGAGCGGAATAAGGGTCCCTAATGGACAGCCCGGTGTTTACGAAGCCAAATATCAAAATGCAGAAGAGAGGTTGACTATTAGAAAAGCTTCTAACTTGAGAGAGCAGATTAAACAGGGATTAGTAAAAGGAAAACTTCCTAATTCCGCTGGCAAAAAAATACGGGCCAATGAAGATATCTCAACAATAGTTGTAAGATGGGCTATTACAAACAGGCCTGCTGCCGCGAAAGAAGAACTCCACATAAGGTATAAAAACAAGTTCGGTAAACTTCCAAAGTATGTTGAACATACTTAACAGTTGAGTTAAGATGGACCGTGCAAAGAGTAGAGGACAAAACAGCTGGCAAAGCGGTAAGAAAATTTTTAAAGAACCGCAATGTGTTAAGAGGAATAACATGAGCAACCTCGGATGGGATATTTACTTAGACGTAACATTATTGAGTTATGATAATAAGTCAGAGCGCATGCATAAAAGCCAAGTTATCATTGAACAAGCAAGACAATTACCCATCAAGGCAGATTCCATGTTCATAGAGAAAGAGGAGGCGTCATATGGTGGCTACATCCAGATTTTATTAACGGCGCAGCGCTCAGCCACGACTGCCAAAAAAATTCTTAATGTGTATAGGAGAATACCCGACAAGAAATGGTATTCACGACTGTGGACGTTCTATAATAATGGTCAAGAGGCTATACAGCATATTCCAATAATTGGCAAACCATTGGAAAAATTAATACCTGATGCGAAGCAGCAAGTCAGACTGCATTACAATATATCAATAACAAAAGAAAAATATTTGTCTTATTTTATCCACCTCAATCACTCTGATAATACAAATTTATTGGTTCTTAGAGGAGAGTTACTTCTTGAATGATTTCTTAGATAAGGCCCCTCTTGTTGTTGCTTCAGATGGTCAGTCTGAATTCAAACCAAGGACGGTTAAACACTGCCTATAAGTGCCTGTTATTACCGTTTTGGAAATTCGATATTTGAATCTTTTTAGGATTTCGTGCTTCGGATTTTTCGCAAATAAACCTAATGATCTTCTGTGCTGTTTGCGCCTTTGGAGCAGCAGGCAGTTTGATCCATTTGTCGGTCTTACATTTTATCTGAACCGTTGACTCTTCCGCGCCGATTGCAGCGGGGGTATTGGCGATTATCATATCGAGGTTTTTTTCCTTTAGTTTTTTTTCAGCGTGTGTTTGGATGGCTTTATCTTCAAGTGCAAAACCGACAACAAATCGTGGCTCGTCGCTCGTGGCTCGTCGCTCGTGTTTATGTTTGCCGGCCCAGGCAAGAATATCAACTGTTGGTTTTAACCTTATTATTAAGTTCTTTTTTGCCTTTTTAATTTTTACTTTTGACTTTCTTGCAGGCGTATAATCGGCGACCGCAGCAGCCATAATAAGGCAATCGCATACGGGGAAGTATTTTCGCACCGCTTCAAACATCTGGGCGGTGGTTTCGACTCTGACTATTTTTGCTTTACGTGGGGGCTGTTCTATTGTCGGTGCTGCAATTACAGTCACTTTGTGCCCGGCGCTGACAGCCGCACGAGCAAGGGCATATCCCATTCTGCCGCTGCTTGTGTTGGAAATAAAGCGGACAGGGTCGATATATTCACGGGTGCCGCCTGCTGTAATTAAAAAGTGCATTATTTATTAAATCCGAATATCGAATTTCGAAATTCGAAACAATATCTAATAACCAAAATTCAAATGACAAAAATAACCAGTTTTGAAAATTTGAACATTAGGATTTAGAATTTGTTTCGGATTTCGGATTTCGTGCTTCGCGTTTTTTAATTTTTGAGGCTATTTTTTCGATTCGCTCTAAGATATCCTGCGGTTCTGACATCCTTCCAATACCTTCTGTGCCGCAGGCAAGCGGCCCTGTCTCCGGGCCTATCAGCTCAATTCCCATATCTGTAATTACCTTTATGTTGCGCTGGACAGCAGGATTTTTCCACATATTCTCATTCATCGCAGGGACCAAAAGTATTGGCTTGCTCAAGCCGGCACAGAGGATTGTGCTTAGGATTTCGTCACAGATGCCGTTTGCAATCTTGCCTATGATATTCGCAGTCGCAGGTGCTACTACAATGATATCAGCCCAGTCAATCAGCTTTATATGGCTGGGCTGCCCGAATTCTTCGGTTGTGCTCCACAAGCTGGTAAAGACCGCTGAATTTGTGACGGCCTCGAAGCTTTTTGGGCCGATAAGCCGACAGGCATTTTCCGTCATTGCCGTATTGACCGTGGCGCCGGCTGCGGTCAGCTTGCTGGCTAAATAGACTGCCTTATATGCTGCTACTCCGCCGCTGACTCCAAGTAAAATATTAAGGTCACTCAGATTTGTTTTTTTCCGTGCCATTACCAGTTCAACTATCTTACGGCTTGCCGATATCGCCGGCTTCATACTCGATAGTAATCTTGTCTTGCAAAATCTCCTGTATGGCGATTTCCAGATGCGTCTTACCTTCGCTGTCCTCAATCAAGGGCCTCGCCCCCTGCAGAAGCTCGTCCAGACGCTTTTGAATTAGCGCCGTTAGTTTGAATCTACCGCCAACTTTGTTGATTAATTCTGTGCTCTTGAGTTCCTCTATCATTTTTTTACTCCGATGTTCTGCTTGATAATTTGCGCTACCTCACTTACCGCTTGTTCCAAGTCGTCGTTTATAATCATATTTTCATAATACTGCCAACCTGCGGCGATTTCCGTTCCCGCACCGCCTAATCTTTCTTCCGCTGTTTCAACATCATCTCTGCCCCTGTTGCTTATGCGTTCTGCCAGTTCCTTTTGGGTCGGCGGGAGGATGAAAATCATTACCGCATCGGGGTATTTTGCCTTTATCTGGTTAGCGCCCTGAACGTCTATTTCCAGTATCGTTGTTTTGCCGGCCTGCAGGGCGTTATCTACCTTGTCCTTTGGTGTCCCGTATAGATGACCGAACACCTCGGCATGTTCCAGAAGCAATCCCTTATTAACTCGACGCTTGAACTCTTCCTTTGATATGAACCAATAGTCCCTGCCGTTAACTTCGCTCTCGGTTTTAGGCCTGCTTGTAACCGAGGTGCTCAGATAAACATTATCCAGTCGTTTGACGACTTCTTTGCAAATTGTGCTTTTACCCACCCCGGATGGGCCGCTCACTATCACTATTTTGCCTTTTCCGCTTTTTTTGCTCATTGGTTTATACATCGACAAAAAGTTCGTTTCGCCGTTCTATTCTATATTCTGGACCTGTTCTTTAATGCGGTCTATTCGACACTTTATATCAATCACCCGGCGAATAATCTCAGCATCGGAAGCCTTACTGGCTATGGTGTTGGCTTCCCTGAGCATCTCCTGGCTGATAAAGTCCAGCCTCCGCCCAGCTGCGATATTTGCAGGCAGGCCTCTGTCTTGCGACTTATTACAGGATGGTGTGCCCTGACATATCGCGGCGAACTGCTGGAGATGCGAATCCAGCCTGGCAATTTCCTCAGATATGTCCGACCTGTCGGCGTAGACCGCCACCTCCCTGGCGAGTATCTCTTCGTCCAACTGCAGTTTTGCATCCACAAGCAGCTCATCGACCCTCTTTTTTAGCTTGTCATGGTATTCCTGTGCGACAACGGCACTGCGGCTTTGTATTTGCTTGAGCTCCTGCTTTATAACCTTACAGTGGCTGTTCAAATCGGCTGCAAGTGCAGCACCTTCGGCAGCACGCATCTCCTTGACCTGGTCTGTCGCCCTTTGTATGATTTCTAAAACTGCCTTTCTGATTTGCTCGGCTTTATCCTTATCCGGTGATGTCGGCACAACCATCCCGGGGAGTGTCAGCAGGCTGGCAATATCGATTTGGCATTTTGTATCAGCCGAACGAGCAATTTTGCCCAGTCTTTCTGTGATGGCTTGTAAGGCCGTTTCATTTATATCAAAGAGTTCATTTGACCGAACGTTCTTAAGCCCAAGCACGCAATTTACTGTCCCGCGCGACAAATTTTTTCGCAGAAGCTTGTCAATATCTTCTTCAAGAAAAGCTACAGCCTCCGGCAGCCTTATGCCGGTTTTTAAGTAGCGGTTGTTGACTGTCTTGATTGCCGCAGTGAAAGTTATGTCGTTAATCTCGCCCTGCGCTTCGCCGTATCCTGTCATACTGTTTATCATAACATTACTCTCTCAACCTAAGTTTGATAACGCCCGCCGGTTTTTTGTGTGTCTGTCAGAGCTCCTTATTCTTCGCCGGGTAAATTTGTCTCGGCAGTGTTGCTGTCGGTGACGATGCCGGTGTCATCAAATGGGATAGGTTGTTCTTCCCTCTGCTGTGAATCTATCGGCATTTGTTGTTGAACCGGTGTTTGCTGAGCTTGGCTTTCGCCAAAATCACCGATTGTTGGTTTATAGAATTTGGCCATAATTACTGCAAGCAGTAAAAATACGCTCACAAGTCCTATTGTGACCCAGGTCAGAAAGTCGCCTGTCTTGGAACCTAAAATTCCGCTTGCGAGTCCGCCGCCCAGGGCTGCCCCAAGA
>Ga0315296_10005306_pt1 | contig 10316 bp, 5 predicted proteins | sample YL17G14_18_MG_FD_203921 | JGI IMG/M metagenome (GOLD analysis project Ga0315296, IMG submission 203921) | Sediment microbial communities from Yellowstone Lake, YNP, Wyoming, USA - YL17G14_18 | ecosystem: Environmental > Aquatic > Freshwater > Lake > Sediment | place: USA: Wyoming | collected... | reverse complement strand
CGGTGTCGGGCAGCAGCCCAGAAGGTGGATTCGAACTGAGCTTGCTCCTGGTCGAGGGCCTGCTTTGCAATCGACGGGTCGATCAATTGAACCTTCAAGCCAAGGTTATTTGCAAGAGCGGCGGCGCGTACTTCTTCGAGCGTTAATTCGACTGTGGGGAGTGCTTTATTTGGTTCTGCAATCTGCTCAACTATCTCGGCGGTAGCCTGTTCAACCGTGATCGGTGCCGACAAGGACTGTTCCTGGAGCCTGACGGTTTCAATCTCATTCAGCCCTTTGGTCAGAGCCTTAATTCTCGGGTCCTCTTCAATGGTCGGAGTACCACAACCGGCCAAGCACGCGATCAGACATACAAAACCGAGCCACTGTTTGACCGCTTGATTTCGCGAGGTCGGTCCAATTCTAAATTGACATTTCTTTTGTCCTAACATAATAACCCTTCATTCGTACCTCAGTGCGACCATTGGGTCGATTCGCGCGGCTCGGCGGGCGGGGATGTAACTGGCCAGAAGCGAGGCGGTACCGAGCAGCGCCACGGTCACGGCGATGCTGACAGGATCGACGGGACGAACGCCGTAGAGCAGGCTGCCGATCAGACGCGCTGCGGCCAAGCCCAGGAACAATCCAACGGCCAGTCCCGCGAGCGTCAGCACCATTCCTTCACGCAAGACCATGCCCATGATGTCCCCGTGAGTCGCCCCGAGGGCCTTGCGGATACCGATCTCCGGCGTCCGGGAGGCCACCATGTAGCCCTTGACCGCGTAGACGCCCAAGGACGCCAGGAACAGGGCCATGGCCCCGAAGGCAACCGCAAGCCGTGCGCCGAGTTCCAAGAAGCACAGAAAGGAGTTGTTGCGCCGACAGTCGGCCAGGGTCATCACCGACAACACCGGCAGATGCGGGTCCACCTTGCGAATCTCAGCGGCAATCCTCTGCAACAGAGCAGCCTCGGTCCCGCGCGCGGGGCTCGCTGCTCGAAGATGGATGTACGCAGGGTAGCGGTCAGGCCCCATCGGCAAATAGATTTGCGCTCGACTCTCCTTGTTGTCCGAAATAATCCGTAGGCTCGGCACGATCCCGACCACCCGGCACGGTGGTCCGAAATACCGCCAGCCATACTGGATCAGACAGCCGAGGGCATTGCCATCCGGTCGAAGCTTGCGGGCAAGGCTCTCATCGATGATCACCACCTTCTCCGCGTCGGGGGCACTGTCGAGACGGTGGAACGGCCGGCCCCGCAAGAGGGGAAGCCCCATCGCCTCGAAGTAATCCACTCCAACGGTGTATACGATGGGCGCGTCCGCACGTAGCGACGCATCGGCTTTATCGCTTTCAAGTCCCGGTACGTATTCGCGAACTTCGCCGCCGTAGTCTCCTCCCTCTCCGAAAGGAAATGAGGCGGACAAGCTGACCGCCTGGATCCCAGGCATGGACCTCAGACGGTCGGCCAGGGCTTCGTAGACCTGCTGACTGCGAGCGAGGTCATAACCTGCCGCGAGTGGATCGACCTCAATGAGCAGCTTGCCGGCAAGGCTGAAACTGGGATTGGCCGAGGCGGTCTGCAGGGCACTGCGGGTGAACAGCGCTGCGCCCATCACGAGCACGACGGACAGGGCGATCTGGCAGACCACAGACAAGCCTCGCGGTCGCCGTATCCTAGCGGTGGACCGGAGCACCTCGCCACGGCACTCCTTCAAATCGGCAACAACCTCTCGCCGCGAAAGCCGCAAGGCAGGTTGCAGGCCGGATAGCACGGCGGCGATCAGGCAAAAGCCCAGCGTGGCCGCCAGGACACGGACGTCGAGACCTGTTCTCAGCGCCCCGGCCAAGTCGATGGGGAGTCGCAGGGCTCCCATCCACGCATTTAGAATCCGGGTGCCCCAGAAGGCAAGGACCAGTCCAAGAGTCCCTCCGAGAACCGCCAACAGAAGGGATTCGATGAGTAACTGCCGCACGATCCGCAGGCGACCTCCGCCGATGGCCATGCGAATGGCGATCTCCCGGTGCCTCCCGGCCCCTCGAACGATGGCCATATTCGCCAGGTTCAGGCACGCGATAAGCAGCACGACCGCAGATACGCCCATCAGGAACAGGCTGGCGCCGGACAGCATAGCCCTGTCATTTTCGCCGCCCATTACACTTAACCTGGGCGGGCGGCTGAGGCCCAGCGTGCTGCCATCCTTCCACCACCTTGGGTAATTCTCCCTCAGGCGGGGGACCAGAGATTGCAGTCGCGCCTGCGCCGCGAACATGGTCAGACCAGGCTTGAGTCGTCCCACCGGCGTAATCTCGTCGGGATAGTTCCAAAATTCGCTCGGCATCCTCTCGGGCTTGACCCAGCCCAGGTGTCCCACCAGCGCGTAGCAGCCCAGAGGCAGCCAGAGGTCGGGCCCGATGACCGTCGTGCCTGTGAATCGCTCCGGGGCGACGCCGACGACCCGAAAGAGCGTGCCATTGACAGCGATATATGTGCCCACAATGCCGGGATCGGCCCCTTGTCGTTGCCAGGTGCGGTGGCTCAGGATGACTACCGGCTCGGCGCCATACAGTTCCTCCTCGGGCAAAAAGGTCCGCCCGTAAGCGGGCGCCACGCCCAGGAAGGAGAAGTAGTTGGCCGAGACGAACATCGGCAATACACGCCGCGTGACATCTCCCCACACCATGCTGGCGGGCTGGAAGTCCGAATCGTAAGCCATCATGTCGCTGAACGCCGGATTGTTGTCGCACATATCGACGTAGGCGGAATAGGGAAAGGAGCCGTAGACATTGCGGGTGTTGCAGACCACCAAATGGTCCGGGTCCTTCACCAGCATCGGGCGCAAGAGCAGCACATTGACCACGCTGAACATGATCGTGTTGGCCCCGATGCCGATCGCCAGAGTGATCAGGGCAATTGCCGTAAAACCTGGCGTCTTCCTGAGCATTCGTGCACCATACCTAATGTCTTGCAGCAAAGTCAGCATTTTTATTTATCCTTTCTGCCAAGTTCCGCGGGAGTAATTTCTCCATCGAGCCAGCCGTCCGATAGCTTAATAATCCGCCTGCTGTATGAAGCATTCTTTTCCGAGTGAGTGACCTGGATGATGGTCGTGCCTTCCGTGTTCAACTTCTTGAACAATTGTATAATCGCTTCGCCCTGTGTGGAATGAAGGTTTCCCGTAGGCTCGTCCGCAAGGATAAGTTTAGGGTTAGCAATCACTGCACGCGCTATGGCAACCAACTGCTGCTGGCCACCGGCCAACTGACTGGGGTACAGGTTCTTTTTGCCGACAATCTGGAAGCGGTCGAGTGTGTCACAAACAATGCTGGCACGTTCAGAGCTTTTTACATTTCTGTACGACAAAGGAGCATCCAGATTCTCATAAACCGTCAGGTCATTCAGCAGGTTAAAGTTCTGGAAGACGAAACCGATGTATTGCTTGTTGAGCGCCAGTCGCTCTTTGGGCTTGAGTTCGTGGATGGGATGCTCCAGCAAGTAGTACTCCCCGCTCCAATCGCCGTCCAGCATTCCGAGAATATTCAGTAAGGTGGTCTTCCCGGCGGCGCATGGTCCCATGATGGTTACGAATTCGCCTTCTTTTATGTCTAAGGTAATTCGCCGCAAGACAAACGTCATGCCTGCGCCGGTCTGATAGAACTTTTCAATGTTCCGAAGCTTTATCATATATTTGACCCTTGCTACAGATGAACTTGTCTCCAATTAAGACGTTAGTCCTGTTATTTCTGCTCTGTTACTCTTCATTCGTATCTCAGGGCAACCGTGGGGTCGATCTTTGCGGCCCGGCGGGCCGGAATGTAGCTGGCCAGCAGGGCAACACCAGCCAATAGCAGCGACACGCATACAAATGTGAATGGATCAGTTGGACTAACGTCGTACAGAAGGCTTGAAATAATGCGCGTCAGGGCAAATGCTCCGGCCAAGCCGACGGCTACCCCAATAAGTGTGAGTCTGAGTCCTTGTCGCAACACTCCCTTCAACACGTCGCTGCTCCTGGCGCCCAAGGCCATGCGAATCCCGATTTCGTGCGTACGTTGGGACACGACATACGCGGTGGTGCCATAAACGCCCATGCAGGCCAGCGCCAGCGCCACGGCGGCAAAGCCGCCCAGGCAAAGCGTGATAAAACGCTGCGGTGAAAAGAAGTCAGAGACCTCCTGGTCCATAAAGGTGAAGTCGCTGATAGTCACATCTCTGTCCACCGCCAGAATTTCTCTTCGCACGGCGGCAGCTATGTCCTTGCAGGCAGGGTCTGTGCGGACCATCAGGTCCACCCAACTAGTATAACCAGACTGAAGGTAAGGGATGTAGACTTCCGGATCGCTCGGTTCACTTCTTCCGAAATGCTTCACGCCCGAAACCACACCCACGATCTGACGTGCAACCGGGCGGGAACCGTCACGCGGCGGAGCCTGCAGGATGTATTTGCCGACGGGATTCTCATTGGGCCAGAAACATTGCGCAATGGCATCGTTGATAATAGCGACCGGCTGAGATGCTGCGGTGTCCTGCTCTGTAAAATGCCGGCCCTTGAGAAGGGGGATCTGCATGACGCGAAAATAATCAGGGAATACGTGCCAGAATGGAAACGACATATAACTTTTGTCTGGCAGCAAATCGTCGAACGCGGGAATCCTGTATTTGTTGGTAGCGGGCGAGACTCCCTCGATTTTGAAGGCATTGACGTTACCGGTTCCACCGACGGGGCTGTCGTTAGCGGCAGCCACCAATTGTGCCCCAGGCAAGGCTCGGACTCGTTCCATAACTTCCTGAAAGAAAGCCAGCCGTCGCTCCGGCCGCGAATAGGTAGGGCCTGTCTCATCTAAGGTGACACCCACACTTAGAACATTTTTGGGGTTATACCCGGGGTGGATATTCAGAATGCGCGCATAGCTATTGATCATCAGACCCGCCACGATGAGCAAGACAAACGCGATAGCGATGTCGCCGATCACAAGAAGGGTCCGCAGACTATGGAAACGCGGACCACGGCCGGGTGTCCTGCTCGCCGAAAGCGAGCGGCTTAAGTTGGTTTTGGAGGCCCCTATGGCGGGCAGCAGCCCCAAAAAACCACAGGTCAACAATGAGATAGCCGTTATATAGAGGAGTGCTCGCGCGTCCATGCGAACCTCGACAAACCACGGGATTACCCGCCCCATGTGATTTCCCAAGTACCAGGGAATCGAACGCTCCCTCAGTGCGGAAAGTATACCGATGCCCCAATAGGCCAGCAATAAGCCAAGCAGAGCGCCAAGTCCGGCCAGCAGGGCGCTCTCACTAAGCAATTGTCGAACCAGGCGAAGACGCCCAGCGCCCAAAGCCGCGCGCACGGCAATCTCTTTTTCGCGCGTCGCAGACCGGGCTATCAACAAACCTGCCACATGGAGACATGCCATCAGCAACACAGAGGTCACGATACCCAGCAGAACCACAAGGGTCTGGGGCTTGCTCCAGCTCTTGGCCCAGCTCATGTAAGCTTTGTTGATAGGAATGACCAGTATGCCTATGTCTTTATTTGTATTTGGGTACTCCTGCGCGAGCTGGCTGGCGATGAGGTCCATCTCGGCTTGCGCTTGGGCTAAATCGATGCTTGGCTTCAAGCGTCCGATAGCCTCCAACCCTCGGCTATTCCGATTTGTTCCATCGTCCGGGTTCAGCGACATGGGCATCCATAGCCCACAAGCTATTCCTTGGAAGACCCAGCGGAAACTCTCCGGTAGGACTCCGACCACGGTGCAGAGCTGCTTATCGACGGTTATGCTCTTACCAATGACATCTGGGTCGCCGCCAAACCAGTGCCGCCAGTGGTGGTGACTAAGGACCGCAACCCGTTCACCACCCGGTTTTTCTTCTTCCGGCAGAAAGGTCCGGCCCAACACCGGTTGCACGCCGAGCACCGAGAAAAACCCGGGGGACACGAACATGGCTCTAGTTTTCTCAGTGCGGTCAGTAGTTTGTACAGTGCAATCTTGCTGGTCGGCTCCGATGAGATGCTCAAACACGTGGTTCTGCTCTCGCCAATCCTGGAAGCCGGCACGTGAGGTGAAGTTTCTCTGATTTCTCATCGGGTTGTTGGTTTCGTAGACGCATACAAGGGTATCAGGCGCCTTGTAGGGGCACGGCCGAAGCAGAACAGAGTCGACGACACTGAGCATCGCGGTGGTTGCACCAATGCCGATGGCGAGGATTACGACCACCATGGCGGTGAATCCGGGAGTCCTCACCAGCATCCGAAAGCCGTATTTGATGTCTTGCCACAGCGTTCCCATCGGTTTCTCCTATTCATATCGTAGTGCGACCATTGGGTCGATTCGCGCGGCTCGGCGGGCGGGGAGCCAGCATGCGGCGAGCGCGATCAGTGCCACCAGCAGCGCGACGCCGGCGTACGTCAGCGGGTCCCACATGTGCACGCCGTAGAGGAAGTACTCGTCCCACATGCGAATCTCGGGAAGCAGACGGCTCAGGACCCACATGGGTATAGAACTCAGGCCGATGCCCAGTCCGAGGCCGACGACGGTCAGGATGGCGCCTTTGCGCAGAACCAGCCTCAGCACGTTGCGCCGTTGCGCCCCCAGGGCCATCCGGACGCCGATCTCCCGGGTCCGCCGGCTGACTTCGTAGGCCATCACTCCGAAGATCCCGGTACCCACGAACAGGAGCCCCATGAGTCCGACCCCATTGAGCAGTCCGGCCATCATGCGCTGCGTGGAGACCAGGTCCCAGGCCCGCTCGGTCAGCGTGCGGACGTCGCAGGCTGCCGGACCCAGACCAGCCAACTCCAGTTCCTTTCGCACGAGAGAGACAGTGGCCTGGGGATCGCCTGCGGTGCGGATGAGCATGACCGGTTTGATTTGCTTCGTGGATGTGCGCTTCATCGGTTGTACGAGCGGCCAGAACATCAAGGGGATGGGAGCTTCCCGGATCGAATGGAGCTTGACCGCCTTGACGACGCCAATCACCTCGCGTACCTCACCGCGAAATGTCACTCGCTTGCCGATCGGATCATGGTTCGGCCAGTAACGGTGCGCGAAGACCTCATTGACAATCATCACCTTGGGAGCGTCGGGACCGTCCTGGGCTGAGAAGTCACGTCCGCGCAGAAGAGGCACACCCAGCGTCTGAAAGTATCCCGGGCTGACCAAACCATAGTCCAGGGAGAGATACTCCTGCTCCGGCGGCATCTGGAAGTTGTCGATGTGTTCTACGCCGGTCTTATTCCGCCCCCTTGTTGACAGGGGTATACTCGCTGCAAGGCTGACCGCCTGTACTCCAGGGAAGGTTGCGACCCGCTCCCTCAAGTCGGCGAAGAATTGTCCCGCGTCGGTGTCTCTGACCGGTCCTCGCTCGAAATCCACGGATACGCCCAGGACCCTGGCGGCGTCAAAACCAGGATCGGCGACCCGGAGCTTTCCCAGACTGCGAACACACAGCGCTCCCAACGCCAGCACGATTACCGAGAGGGCGACTTGCCCGACGACCAGGAGGTTGCGCAGGTTCGACCGGCGGGCAAGCACCGTGATGACCTCCGAGCCGTCCTTCAACATGGACATCACGTTGGGCCGTGATACCTGAAGAGCAGGCGCCAGGCCAAAAACAAGAACTGAGCCCAGCGACCCCAGTAGCCCGAATACGAGAATGCGCCCATCCACACCCACAGGCATATTGGGAACGCTGGCCACCGTCAGTGCGCTGCGCAGCGCCATGCTCAACCAGTGAGCCAGAAGGACGCCGCACGCTCCACTGAGCATGGCCAGGAGTGAGCTTTCCACCAGCAATTGCCGAACGATCCCGCCGCGGCCGGCGCCGAGGGCCCGCCGAATGGCGATCTCCTTCTGTCGTGTCATGCCCCGAGCCAGCAGCATATTCGCAACATTGGCGCACGCCACCAAGAGTACGAGCGCTGTGGTTACCTGCACCAGAGCTACCGGCAACCACCAGCCTTCATGAAGCCACATGTTGGATCCCTGGCTTCCGTCCGAAATGATGATTTCCGTATGGGTGTTCAGGGGCTCAGCCTTGCTGATCTGCTCCGCCAGGACCCGGAGATTGGCCTGAGCCTGTTCACGACTCACACCTGGCTTGAGCCGTCCAAGCAGATACAACCAGGTGTAACCACGATTGTCGAGCGGGAAGCCTTTCATATACGCCCATGTGCCCAGGGGCACATAGGCGGCACAGCCAACGCCGACGAACGTCCCCGTGAATTCGCGCGGGGCCACACCAACAATCGTGAGGGGACGGTCATCCAGACTGATCGTTTTGCCGATGACGGCCGGGTCGCCGCCGAACCGCCGCTGCCACAATCCGTGGCTGATGACCGTCACCGGGTGAGCGCCGGGCGTCTGGTCTTCCTCGGCAAGAAAAGCGCGACCGAGAACGGGCTTCACGCCGAGCACGGAGAAATAGTCGCCCGATACGGCCATTCCCATCACCTGCTCCATGGAATCATCTATGCGCAAGTTCACCCAATCCCCCCAGTAAGCGATCAGCCCCGAGAACACCTGGGATTCATCGCGATAACTGACGTAGAGCGGATAATTGAAGGAGTCGTCCGTCCCGCCGCCGTCCAATGTGAACTTCACCTTGACCAGCTCGTGCGGTTTTTTCACCGGCAGGGACCGCAACAAGACACGGTCCAGGAAGCTGAAAACCGCCGTATTGGCCCCGATCCCCAGCGCCAACGTGAGCACGGCCACTACCGTGAAGCCGGGGCCCTTCGCCAGCATCCGAAGTCCGTAGCGAATGTCTTGAAGCAATGTTCCCATTATGCGACCTCCTCAGTTTGTTTATCTTCCACGATACGTCCGTCGAAAAGATGCACGGTATGCTCTGCGTGGCGGGCATATCGCGGATCGTGGGTGACCATGCAGATTGTGGCTCCATCGCGGTGGAGTTCGTCCAGCAGTGTCATTACGGCTTCGGCGTTAGTAGAATCCAGATTCCCAGTAGGCTCATCTGCCAGCAAAATAGATGGCTGTCCTACCAAGGCTCGGGCAACTGCCACTCGCTGCTGCTGGCCGCCTGAAAGCTGGGCGGGGTAGTGTCTCATCCGGTGCGACATCCCGACTCTTTCTAAGGCCTGCTGCACCCGTCTTTTCCGCTCGGCTGAAGCCATGCCGCGGTACGTCAGCGGCAATTCCACGTTTTCGTAAACGGTGAGGTCGCCGATAAGGTTGAAGCTTTGAAAGATAAACCCAACCTCTCTATTACGAATGCGTGCACGCTGGCTGGCGGACAGCTCTGCCACCGGTTTGCCATTCAGCCAATACTGGCCCTCAGTAGGAGAGTCCAAAAGGCCCAAGATGGATAGAAGCGTTGATTTGCCGCATCCTGAAGGCCCGGCGATCGAGACATACTCGCCTCTGGCGATCTCCAGGTGAACCCCTGAAAGAGCGTGGGTTTCAACTTCCTCTGTGACAAAGACTTTATGCAGGTCCCTTACGCAGATTAGCGGCTCATTAGATTCACTCATATTCAGCTCCCTACAAACGTTTGTTTTTCATGCCCAATGCAGCACAACCTAAGAAGACAAGGCGTTATTTTAGACGAATACGATCGGAAGTATCCCATTGGGACATATCCGACAGGATAATCTGGTCGCCAACATCCAGGCCTTCCAGAACCTCGATCGTGCTGACCGAGTTACGCCCAAACTGCACACGCATGCGTATCGCATATTTGCCATCCTCAACGAGTTTGAATAGCTCGGTGGCACTGTCCTGCGAAGCAAAAACTGGCCGGCCAACATACAGCACGTCATCGAGCCGCTCGATTTCTATGGTCCCGACCACAGATAGATCTGGTCGAGCTCCTTTGGGAAGCGGACCATCGAGCGATACGTCCACCGTTACGTTCCCGTCCATAACTGTTGGATCAATTCGTGAAACCTTGCCCGGCACGATACCGTGATAGGTGTCCACCTCTGCTGGCAGTCCAATCCGCACATCCCGGGCCTGGACTTCGGGAATCTTCAGTTGTGCCTTGAGGCGGCTGGGGTTCGTTATTCTGGCCAACACCGTGCCCGGAGAAACCGATTGGCCGGGTTCGATCTTTTCTTTGACCTGTGCCAGAACGCCCTGAGTACCGGCCCGCACGTTTAACGACTCAATCTGGCTTTGTTTGAGCTTGTAGAGTGATTCTGCCTGGGAGACAGACGCCTCCAGCTCAGTCAGTTGAGCAGGCACGGTCTCGGTGCGGAACATCTCAAGTCGTTTTTTGTTGATTTCCAGAAGTTTCTCCAGCTCCTTAACCCGGGCCTTGGAAAGCGTCAGGTTGAGCTCTGAAATCAGACCATCGTCAAACTGTTTCTGGTCTACCT
>Ga0315296_10005304_pt1 | contig 10316 bp, 11 predicted proteins | sample YL17G14_18_MG_FD_203921 | JGI IMG/M metagenome (GOLD analysis project Ga0315296, IMG submission 203921) | Sediment microbial communities from Yellowstone Lake, YNP, Wyoming, USA - YL17G14_18 | ecosystem: Environmental > Aquatic > Freshwater > Lake > Sediment | place: USA: Wyoming | collected... | reverse complement strand
ACAGGGTTTTGCTTCAGGTAGCCATTGAATCAGCCCGAGAGGCAGATAAAATTTTTGATGTTTTGATGGGAGACGAGGTCTTACCCAGAAAAAAATTCATTCAGTCTTATGCTAAGAAGGTAAGAAATTTAGATATCTAAGATAGATTTGACATTGAAAATCTTCTCGGTTATCATAAAAATGATGGCCGAGAAGGCCTTTTTAAAATTGCCTTTTAAATTTTATGAAAATTAACGAGATTCCCAAAAAAATTGTTACTTTTTTGAAAGAGGTTCGTCTGGAGGTGAAAAAGGTTAATTGGCCCACCACTAATGAGACAATAAAATACACCTTAATTGTGCTTGGTGTTTCGGTGGCAATAGCCATTTTTTTGGGGACTCTTGATTTTGTTTTCGTCACCATATTAAATAAATTTGTGTTTTAAAAAATACACGAAATTCCACTAATATTCTCACGAAGTTTCACTAAATTTGTTCGTGTTTATTAGTGAGGTTATTTGTGGCTATTAGTGTATTTACTATGCCAAAACAAAGATTACCAAAAGAAAAAAACTGGTATGTTATTCACACCTATTCCGGTTATGAAGATGCCGTATCCAAAAGTCTGAAACAAAGAATTGAGAGTTTGGGTATGGAAGACAAAATTTTTAATGTCATTGTGCCGAAAGAAAAAAAGATTAAAATAAAAAATGGCAAAAGAAAGGTAATTGAAGAAAAAATTTACCCCGGTTATGTTCTGGTGGAAATGATTGTAACTGATGATTCCTGGTACGTGGTTAGAAATACTCCAAACGTGACTGGTTTTGTTGGAGCGGGTACCACCCCAATTCCGGTTTCAAAAGAAGAAATTGATAATCTGAAAAAGAGAATGGGGGTGGAGACTCCCCAGTATCAGATTGAAGTAAAGGTGGGGGATACGGTAAAAATTATTGACGGACCTTTTAAGGATTTTGATGGAAAGGTTTTTGAGATTGACCAGGAAAGAGGAAGGATAAAGGTCTTAATCAATATGTTCGGCAGGGACACTCCGGTTGAGTTAGATTCCCTGCAGATTAAAAAACTATAATTATGCCTAAAAAAATAAAAGCCATTCTAAAATTGCAAATTCCAGCCGGTCAGGCAACGCCGGCACCGCCGGTGGGACCGACTCTGGCCCAGCACGGTTTAAATATTGCTGAATTTTGCCAGAAATTTAATGAAATCACAAAAAATCAAATCGGTTTTACCATTCCGGTTGAAATCACGGTTTTTGGAGATAGAACCTATCAATTTAAATTAAAAAGTCCGCCCGCTTCCGAACTGATAAAAAAGGCAGTCGGAATTGAAAAGGGGTCAGGAGAGCCAAATAAAACAAAGGTCGCCAAAATTACCAGAGCCCAACTAAAAGAAATTGCCGAAAAGAAAATGGCAGATTTAAATACCGAAGATATTGAGCAGGCTATAAAAATAATCGAAGGTACTGCCAAAAACATGGGAATTGAAATAATTCCTTAATTAAATTTATGCAAAATCAAAGGCCAACAAAAGACGAATATTATCTAAATATTGCCAAGGAGGTGGCCGGAAGGTCAACCTGTTTCAGGAACAGGGGTGGAGCAGTTATTGTCAAAGATGACCAGATTGTTGCCACCGGTTATATCGGCGCTCCCCGAAAAACAAAAGATTGTTTTGAAAGAAATGAGTGCCTGAGAGATAAATTAAAGATTCCTCATGGTAAACAATACGAAATGTGCAGGTCGGTTCATGCTGAGCAAAATTGTATAATTAATGCGGCCAGAGCTGGAGTTTCGCTTTTAGATGGTGATATGTATATTTATCATCGGGATAGAGAAGGGAAAGAGATGGATTCTTTCGCTTGTTTTATTTGTAAAAAAATGATCATCAATGCCGGCTTAAAAAGAGTAATTTGTTCTACAAAAGAAAAAGGAATAAAAATATTTAATGTCGAAGATTGGGTGAAGGATTGGCAAGAAAGTGATATTTTAGATGATAAATATCAATATGGAAAAGATTTAAATCAAAACGATGGCTTAAATTCAGAAATATAAATTATGAAAAAAATTTTTGGGATAGTTGGGGAAACCGGTTCAGGAAAGGATAATTTTTGTGAATATGTGAAGAAGAATTATCGTGATGTTTTTTCTTTTCGTTTTTCTCAGCCTCTGACCGAAGTGCTGAGAATTTTTTTTGACAAGATAAAAAAAGAAGACCAGCAGTGGCTGGGAATAGTTTTAAGAGAAAGATATGGAAACAATATTTTAGGCGAAGCCATTAAAAAGAAAATTAAAGATATCAAAAAGGGAATTATCATTTTAAATGGCATCAGGTTCTGGGAAGAATACAGAACGATAAAAAAAATTGGAGGTAAAATTGTTTATGTTACCGCCGATTCAAAAATTCGGTGGCAGAGAATAAGAAAAAGAGGGGAGAAAAAAGATGATAAGGTCTCTTATCAAAAATTTTTAAGATTGGAAAAGGCAAAAACAGAAATATTAATACCCCGAATTGGTCAAAAAGCCGATTATAAAATTGAAAATAATGGTTCTTCAGGAGATTTTCATCAAAAAATTAAAAAGTTTTTTATATGAAAAAAAACAAATATCCCGGAAGATTTACCCCGCACCTTTCTCAAAAAAACTTTTTTATTTCATTAGATGGTGAGTCTATTTTGCGACGTAAAAAAGGTGCGGGGTTCATTGGCGTTGAGGGCTTAGATGGTTCGGGACAATCAACTCAGTCTCAATTATTGGAAAAATTTTTAATTAAAAAAGGATACCAGGTAATTTTAACAAAAGAACCAACTCCCAATTCTCGGGCCGGAAAGAAAATTAGGAAAATTTTAAATAAGAAAGAAAAAATATCACCAAAAAAACTCCAGGAATTATTTGCTGAAGATAGAAAAGAACATTTAAAGAAGGTGATAATTCCTGCTTTAAAAAAAGGTAAAATAGTGATTTCTGACCGCTATTTTTTTTCTTCCTTTGCTTTCGGAACGGCCGATGGTCTGGATTTAGATTGGTTAATTTCAATAAATAATCAATTTTTAATACCGGATATAACCTTTATTTTAAAAGTAAGTCCTGAGGTTTGTATAGAAAGAATAAAAAAACGGGGAAATTCAAGGACCCTTTTTGAAAAAAAAGAAAAATTAGCCAAAGTCTGGAAGATATACAAGAACTTGCCAAAAAGATTTTCCACCTTCGCTCGCCGAAAGGTGAGCTACGGTGGATCCGCCGAAGCCTTGTGCGAAGGCGGAAAAAATATTAGGGTAATTGACGGAGAAAAAACCATCAAGGAGGTTTTCTCCAAAATAAAAGCACTTTTACATTCTAAATTAAATTTCTGAAAGGAGGAAAAATGTCGGATTTTAAAGTTACTCTTCTGGGGGTGACCGAAAATCCCCAGACGCTTTCGGTAGCAGCTGCTTTGGGCTGTTTTGAGGAAAAATCTTCAGCCCAACTGATGGAAGAATTAATGAAATTGCCGGAAGAAGAAAGGTTGAAAAAAGAAAGAGGGGTGTTAAAAAACAGTTTTGGTCGGGGTCACGGTTCAGTTGGTGATCAGGTTCATTTTACTTTCAGTATTGAGGACCTTCCTCGAGTGGTTACCTTTGAGCTTTGTTTGCCAGAATACTTAGAGCATCTCCAGCAGTCGCTGAGAAGGGCTAAAGCCAGCCGGGGTTTCTATTTGCCAGAGGTGATAAAAAATTCTGCTCTGGGTAAGAAAACTGAGGTACTCATGTTAAAAAGTTTCGAGTTGTATGAAAAAATGGTTGAAAAGGGAATTCCCGGAGAAGATGCCAGATTTCTTCTTCCTCTATACACCAAGACCAATATTACCACCACTGGTAATGCCAGAGAACTATGTCATATGTGGCAAATGTCTCAGCGAAAAGGAGTTCCCTCAATTGTTAGGGCGGTAGTTGATGAAATGATTTCCCTGGCTAAAGGAAAAGCGCCTTATTTGTTTGAAGATTATGGCTTTAACTACGAGACATTAGCCTGGTATCCTTCAGCCCAACTCTATTCCCTTCGAAATCCCTTGATAAACGATTTGCTGAAAAGTTTTAAGGGAGATAAAAGGGTAACCCTTATCGGTCATAACGCTAATTTTTTAAGATGGGGAATCTCAATAGAGAAAGCGGTAAAGGAACGGGATGAGACAGAACTTGCCAACTTGAAACATGTTCATTTTGAGTTTTTCATCTCTTTGTCTCTGGTTTGTCTTCATCAGGCAATCAGGCAGAGAACCTGGAATCACACCTTAGAATCAATTTATGATGCGGTAAAATCAGCCAAGAGAGAAAAGCAAACAAGAATAATTATTCCACCCTCAATAAAAAAATCGGAATTTAATTCCGCTTTCCAAAAACAACACCAGACCATGTTAAATCTTTATTGTGAACTAGTTAAGGGAGGGATAAGCCAGGAAGAGGCTATTGGAGTGATGCCCCATTCCCTCAAAATTCATACCCTTATCCACGTTAATGGCTGGAATGCCATTAATTCTATTGGAAAAAGAACCTGTCTGACTGCTCAATGGGAAATTAGGGCAATTGCTCGGAAAATGGCAAAGATTATCAAAGGAGTCTATCCTGAACTGGGAAAATTTGCCGAACCCCAATGCATTACGCTGGGCGAGTGTCCCGAAGTCGAAGATTGCTATTACAAAAAGAAAAGGAGGAGTTAAATTGTGGCTCCTGCCTTCGTCTCACAAAGCGGAGAGAAGACAGGAGCCTTTTTCTTTTCAGAAAAATTTGTTAATATATTTTAAAGAATATTTTTATTAAAGTTTGAAAAAAAATGAAAATAGCCAAATTTACCCACCAAAGTTTTACTCGACAAAATTTGGGTGGGATTATTGACCAGACCAATATCAGGAATACTGCCACCGCCAAAGATATTAAAAAAACCTGCCGGGAGGCCAAAGAATATGGTTTTCGGGGGGTTTGTATTAAACCAAAATGGGTAAAATTGGTAAAAAAAGAACTGCAAGGAACAGATATTAAAGTAATTTGTTTAATTGACCCGCCGATAGGAGATAGTCCTCATAAAAAAAGAATGAAAATTTGCCAGAAAGCAAAAAGAGAGGGAGCCGATGAATTAGATGTAGTGATTTCTCTTTCCGATGTAAAACACGAAAGATGGGAAAAGATTTTAAAAGATTTGAAAAAAATTTCTAAAATTTTACCAACCAAAGTAATTATTGGCTCAGGTTATTTAATTGATGAAGAAATTATTAAGGCTTCAGAGATTGTTAAAAAAGCCGGTGCTTTTTGCGTCAAAACCGCTACCGAAAAAGACCCCTTAGAATACAGAGAATTAAAAGAAAAATTTTATCATTTAAAACTGATGAAAAAATCTGCTTCGGGGCTAAAAATTAAGGCTTCGGGTAATATTAAGACCTTAAAGGATGTCAAAGAAGCACTTCGAGCCGGCGCCAATATTATTGGCACCAGTTCAGGAGTTGAGATTGTGAAAGAGTTTAAAAAAGGGTTCCAAAATTTTAAAATACAAAAACTACAAAAAATCAGCGATCGCTGATTTTTTGTTATTTTTACTATGGAAGGAAATCAATATCAAGTGATTATTGGGCTGGAAATCCATGTGGAATTAAAGACAAAATCAAAGATGTTTTGTTCTTGTTTAAATGACCCTGATGAAAGACACCCCAACTTAAACGTTTGTCCAATCTGTATGGGTCATCCCGGAACCCTGCCGGTGATAAACGAAGAGGCAATTAGAAAAACAATAAAAACCGGTCTGGCTTTGAATTGTCAGATTCCCGAATTTTCAAAATTTGACAGAAAAAATTATTTTTATCCCGATTTACCCAAAGGTTATCAAATATCTCAATACGACATGCCCCTTTGTAATGAAGGTTTTTTAGATGTTGACACTTCGGCAAGCTCAGTGTTAACCCTGAGTAGAGTCGAAGGGGTTGACGGAAAAAAAATTAGGATAAGAAGGGTTCATTTGGAAGAGGATACTGCCAGACTGGTTCACCCCGTTAGAAATTCTCAGAAAAGAAGACAAAAACTCTTAGAAGGAGTGAGTAAAATTTCTAACGGGGTTCATGAAAAAAAATATTCTTTGGTTGATTTTAACCGGGCCGGCATTCCCTTAATGGAATTGGTTACCGAACCCGAGCTGGGTTCAGCAGAAGAGGCGCGGAAATTTGCCGAGGAATTACATTTGATTTTTCATTATCTCGATGTTTCTGATGCCGATATGGAAAAAGGCCAGATGAGAGTAGAAGCAAATATAAGTTTAAGTCAAAATTCAAAATTAGGGACTAAAGTAGAAATTAAAAACCTAAATTCTTTCCGTTCTTTGGAAAGAGCCTTGAATTACGAAATTGAAAGACAGATAAAAATTTTATCCGCCTTCGCCAAAGGCTATGGCGGACCCGCCGAAGCTTTACGCGAAGGCGGGAAATCGGGCAAAAAAATTATTCAGGAGACCAGGGGTTGGGACGATATTAAAGGAAAAACCTTCAGTCAAAGAGAAAAGGAAGAGGCCCACGATTACAGATATTTTCCCGAACCGGATTTGCCGCCCCTCCATATTACTTCTCAAATTATTAATGAAATCAGGGCCGAGATTCCCGAATTACCTCAACAAAAAAGAGAAAGATTTGCCCGGGAATACAATTTAGATAAAAAAGAAATTGACATATTTGTTTATAACAAAGATTTAGGAGAATATTTTGAGAAAATAATTTCTGAGTTACTAGCCAATATACCAAGCGAAAATCTTTTCAAATTAATCAAATTAACTTCAAATTATCTAATCACCAATTTACAGGGATTATTAAAAGGTGCTTCAGTTTCAGGAAAGGACTTTTTGATAACTCCGGAAAATTTTTCTGAATTCATAAACTTAATTTACGACGGGAAAATTTCATCGAAAATTGCCAAAATGGTCTTGGAAGAGATGTTTAAAACTGGAGCTGACCCCTCCCATATTATTGAAGAAAAGGGGTTAATCCAGATTACTGATGAAACTGAAATTGAAAAAATTATAAAAGAAGTTTTTTTAAAAAATCAAAAAGCGGTTCAGGATTATAAAAAAGGAAAAGAAACTGCCCTTCAGTTTTTAATCGGTCAGGTAATGACAGAGAGCCGGGGAAAGGCAAATCCTGAAATTGTTCGAAAAATCTTAAAACAGAAACTGGCTGAATAAAAATATGGAAATAATGACTTGTTAATTATAAAATTAATTCTAAAAACCTCTGGTCTGACCAGAGGTTTTTTATTTAAGGAAATTTTTCACTAATTTTTCTGCATCTTTGAAATTTTTTACCCAATAAATTCTTTTACTTGCCCCGTACCGCCCCGCTCTTTTGCAAAAGGGCGGGGCTGGTGCGGGGTGTCGTTTAAACCAGGTTATCTGCCTTTTGGCATAATTTTGAAGTTCTTTTAAAGAATTTTTAATCATTTCTTCATAATTTATTTTTTTTTGTATATATTGGGATAAGACCCGATAATGAATTCCAAACTCTTCAATTCTTTTCCAGGAAAGACCGGATTTTCTTAGATTTTTTACTTCTTTAATTAAACCCATTTTAAGCCATTTTAAAAACCTTTTTTTAATTAATTTTTGAAGTTCTTTTGGTGATTTTCTGATTCCAATCATTAAAACCGGATAGGGTAGAGGATTTTTCTTTAAGGGAGGAACAGGTTTTCCAGTTTTTAAAACAATCTCTATTGCCCGGATTAATCTTCGGGGATTAGGGGCCCATCCTGAGCGAAACGAAGGATGGGAGGATGCGGTGGGCGGGTTGTAGTCTTTCTTAATGGTTTTTGCTCTTTTGGGGTCAATTTTTTTTAGAATTTTAAATAGTTCCTCAGCAGATTTCTTTTCCAATCTTTTTCTTAACTTCCAATCAGGTGGAACTTCAGGAATTAAAATTCCCTCAATTACTGCCTGAATATAAAAACCGGTCCCTCCGCAAATAATGGGCATTTTTTTCTTTTGAAAAATTTTATTTATCGTTTTAATTGCCAATTTCCTAAACTGAATTACTGTGAATCTTCTTTTCGGTGAAGCTACGTCAATGCAATAATGTGGAATTCCTTTGTGTGTGAAAGTATATTTCTTTTTTGCCTGCCCCGTATTAAAATTCGAAGAATTTTTAGTATCGGGGGTTATTTTTCCTGTTCCAATATCCATTTTTTTGTAAACCTGTCTGGAATCAGCTGAAATAATTTCGGCACCATTTATTCCAAATTTCTTTTTAGTTTGCCCTGAGCTTAGTCGAAGGGCAATTTTAACTGCTAGATCCGATTTTCCTGAAGCCGTCGGCCCCAAAATCACAATTAATAATTTCTTTTTAAGCATCGTAATTTTTATTGATTAATTTATCCAGAATCTGCCAGCGTCTTTTTTTCTCTTCCCGGGATATGTTGTCTTTTAATTTAGCAGCGGCAGTTCCGGGTCGGGGAGAGTATTTGGCAATGTAGGCTTTATCAAATTTAATTTGTTTGCAGAGTTTAATGGTGTTTGTAAATTGTTTTTTGGTTTCTCCGGGAAAACCAACAATGATATCAGTAGAAACTTTAATGCTGGGGATTGCTCGGCGAATTTTTTTGATTAAATTTTTGTATTGAGCGGCCGTGTAATGCCGATTCATTTTTTTCAGAATCTGGTTGTCGCCGCTCTGGACCGGAAGATGTATTTCTTTGATTAATTTTTGAGAATTAGCCATAACTTCAATCAGTTCGCCTGACATATCTTTCGGGTGAGAAGTTAAAAATCTTAACCTAAAATTAGCCCCGATATCATTAATTCTTTTTAATAGTTTCGGAAAATTTATTCCTCCGTCTTCATACGAATTGACGTTTTGGCCCAAAAGCGTAATTTCTTTATAGCCTTTTTTAATCAGGGATCGAACCTCTTTTATAATGTCTCCGGCCGATCTTGATTTTTCCTTGCCGCGGGTGGAGGGAACAACGCAATAGGAACAAAAATTATTGCAGCCAGTCATAATGGGCAAATAAGCAGAAAATTTGCTTTGATAGATTGAAGAACATTCAAAATAATTACTGGGATGCCAGAATTCAGCCACCTTTTCCCTTAATTTCTTTTTATCTTCGTTTAAAATACAACCAGCCAGAATAATTTTTTTCTTTTTAAAATATTTATTTACTTTAGCATAAACCCTGTCTACCGCCGATTGTCTGACCGAACACACGTTAATCAAAATTAAATCAGCCTCATTTTCTTTTGAAGCCTTTTTATATCCTTTTTCTTCCAAAACCGTAGCAATTCTCTCCGAATCCGACTTGTTCATCTGGCATCCGTAGGTAATAATCCAGTATTTTTTCATATTAAATATTTTACGACAAACCCCCACACCTAATGAGGACTGACTTCGTCATTTTTCTCTTAACAATGAAGTGGTTTGTGTGGGTTTTATTTTTAATATTGTACCTTTAGAAGGGGTAGATAGAGTCGCCTTCGGCGACCTTGTCCTCATTAGGTGTGGGGGTTGACAAGACCGTTTTTTTGTAATTTTTTCTTTTTTTATTCAACAGGCGTCACGCATACTCCTTTATGGTTTATTTCCACCCCGGCTAAATTAGCAAAACAGATATTGGAATAGGTTTTACCATCTTTTCCGCAAACCGGATCCCAGAGGGTAATACAGGCCTGATTTTTTTCTCTTTGTTTGATTCTTTCCAATATTTTGTCTCTGCTCTGGATAAGTTTTTCAGTAACATCAGGCAAGTTTTTTAACTCCTTTTGTAAATTTTCCAAAATTTCCACCTTTTTTTCCTTTCCTATAGAAATTCTCTCAAGATATTCTTTAAATTTTTCTTGATCTTGGGGTGACATCTTCTCTAAATTTTCTTGTAATCTCTTTAAAATATTTTCTTTAGCATTCTCAATTGCTTCTTTAGCGTCGTCGGGAACCTTTTTTTCCAAATCTTTCAGAATTTCCAAATCCCGGAATTCTTTAAACTGACTGCCTTTTTGCCCTTCCAAAATCTTATCTAATTTTTCAGTAATTTTTTCTTTCCGGTCCTCCAGTTTTAACATTACCTCCTTAAATCTTTCCAGATGTTCTTCTCTGGCCGCTTTTATTTTTTCAAGAACCTCAGGCGGAACCTGATTTTCTAATTTTTCAAGGATTCTCTGATGTAAGGTCTGTTGGTCAATAAATTTATCAAGAAAACTTTCTACTTCCGGATTTTCTTTTGCCGTTTCTTTAATAACATCAATCCTCTCTTTCATTTTTTCTAATTCTTGCTGGTAATTTTCAATTGCTTTTTTAATAGTATCTGAATCCTGAGTTTTTTGAGCAATCTTTTTT
>Ga0315296_10005303_pt1 | contig 10317 bp, 8 predicted proteins | sample YL17G14_18_MG_FD_203921 | JGI IMG/M metagenome (GOLD analysis project Ga0315296, IMG submission 203921) | Sediment microbial communities from Yellowstone Lake, YNP, Wyoming, USA - YL17G14_18 | ecosystem: Environmental > Aquatic > Freshwater > Lake > Sediment | place: USA: Wyoming | collected... | reverse complement strand
TGGATGGAAACAGGGTTTGGTGGGTTCCAAATCCAAGGTAAGAGCTTTCTGGAGAGAGCAGCGAGACCTCGTTGACTGTGCCAAGACAGTACTTATGCCTGTTGCATGGTATATCGACGTCATTGCTTTGCTCGCCGGGGTGTCATACGGCGGCTGCCTATATGGACCGTTGGGGGCACTGGCAGGCTTTTTCCTGACTCAGTCTGTGGTGCTCTTCAAAATTGCTGAGGAGGTTCGCAGGCGGATGACTATTTGGCTTTCGGAATCCTGGGAAACAGAGTTGGTTAGCGCTCGAAAAGTCGAGGAATACAAAAGAGAGCTGGCAAAGACAAAAAAGCTCTAATCCATTTTTCTTATTTGGCGCGCGCTCGTACAAGCTGACTTATCGTGTGAAGAAGGGTAGGGCTTCATTGCTTTTGGTTGAGGTTTTGTCAGAGAAAGGTGGCACGATAAATTAATGCACGAGTTTATCGTATATGGTTTACGTGTGAGAAGAGGGTAGCATGACTCAGATCATAAAGACGGAAACGAAGCAGATCGAGATTCCTAAGGATATGTTGCCCAATGCCCTTGGGAAGAAGTCTCTAAGGGTATACGCTCTTACCCGACACACCATCGGGGTCAGCTTCCACCCTATTGAGGAATGGGCTAGACGAGCGCTTTGGGAGGGGGATGTTAAAGTTGAAGAAACCGCCTACTCAATCATACTCCTGTTGCCTCAAGTCTTAAGTAGCTTCTACAGTATTACGCAAGACAATATCACCGTTTCCGCATCTCCAAAAACAAACACCTTGCAAATCGACATAGAATGAGGATAGACGAACAGACACCTTGCGAAAGATTTTCTCAGAAGAAAACATTGCTTTCTCTGGTTTTTGACGGTTTTTCGCATCGTTTCATTATGTGCAAATTCTAATAGTCCTATATATCTGAAGAACAAAGAAAACGAATGGGACAAAATAACGTGCATGTTGGCATGATACGCAGAGTCTGTCAGTGATGTACGAGTAATTCACAAGATCGCCCGGCTATTGACCCTGAAAGTATTATGTACTTGATGATGGTGACGATATACAGCACTGTATTATACACTGGTGTACAGGGCATAAGTATTGATACTTCTGTTGTGGATTCGGTTCTGGCCTTCACTGGTGGTCATCCTTACTTTACTCAGCAGTTTTGTTGAGATTTGGAGTGCGGCTTGCGAGGAGTATTCGGTTGAGCAGGCTGATATCGCCACGGCTACTGCAAGCACATTGAGCATTCACAATTATCTGTTTCTCACAACATGGGATTCGCTGACGTTACCTCAAAGAAGACTGTTATTTGCATTAAGCCAGGAAACTGTGGCGCCGTCGATATACTCAGTAGCTTGGATAAAGAAACATGGATTAGTGTCTGCTTCGCACGTTAAGAGAGCGATGAAACAACTGGTCAGCACTGGAACGGTTCAGAGAGCTAACGGTGGCTACTGCCTTGAGGACATATTCTTCAAAGAGTGGATAAAAGCCAAGAGTTTATCCTCGTAGAACGATCTCATCAGCTCTTGATCATTGAAAACAGCATGATTCGCAGGCCATGTCTAATTGGCATGCAGAGTTGCCGATGTATCAGTAACATCGGAGATTTAAATGCCTTACCGACGCATGTCTGCATGTCGGTCAAGAGAGGTCATAAAACGAACGACAGTAAAAAGCAGAATTGAATACAAGTTTCTCAGACTCACGTATGAAAGAGATGAGGTGCAACTGAAGAAAGCCTATGCTGATTTGTAGGCTTGCGTAGTCTATGAGGAATGAAGAAAGCTCTCAACAGCCGGATTGACAATAGTTGTTATTAGTAGAGAAAATCAGCGAATAACAACTTCTGATGCTGAACAGCTGTCTTGTGGTGGTTTGGAAGTAGTAGACGTAACGTTTTTTTAGCGTCTACTACTTCCAGTGCATTGAGGGAATAGCGGAATTGTGGGCATAGTTGAGAATGGTCTGAAGGTCTTGCGCTGAAAAGCAATTTTGACCCCCCTATATAGATTGAACTGATAGTTGAAGGAGAATATGGAAAGGGTTAGCAGGCGACGGGGTTTGTTGGGCTGGGTCACGTATGAAATGAAGGATAACAGGAGAATATGGAGTAACAAGATCAGTTTCAAAGCTTAGAAGCTCGTGAACCTCTGCCGGTGCAAAATGGGCTGATCTAGACAATGTCTGCAATTTCTTCGGTTTTGAGGCCCTCATCTGGGAGGTATAAACAGTTTATCATCCATGGATCTGTCTCTGTGTGTAGGACACCTTTAAGACCGAAAATTTTCCTAGATCTTAATGGAACGAGAAGGGAATTAGCCTCAATCCAGAGTCCCTCTTTTCGCTTGCCCTCAAATTCATTTTTTAAATTGATAGGGAGAACTTCGAAAATGCCGTCAGTCTTTTCGATGATCGCCTCCACCCAATTTCGATAAGTACCTGCAAGAAGTCTGGATTCAAAATCTCTAATATCTGTGTGATTAAAACCTTCGTCAAACTTGGTTTTGTCTTCTCCTTGATAGCCATTTCTATAAACTCTATCAGCAGCTGTGACCAAATCCTTTTCACTAATTGGGTTCTCAAGTTTTTGTAGTTCACGAATAGTCAATTTCACTCTGCAATCTGGTTTGTGAGACTCAGTTCGGCATTCGCAATAAAGGTGATATGGACTCACTTGTTTCGTGAAGATCACTACTCTTGCGGGGGGACTGTTTCCTAAGCGGTTGACACGTCCCATTCGCTGGATTAACGCATCGATAGGTGCGGGCTCTAAGAACGCTTGGTCAAAGTCCACGTCGAGGCTGACTTCGACGACTTGAGTGGCTATCAGGACCTTTGGTAATGATCTGATAATTTCACTCTCTATATCATTCCGATTCTTTTGATTGAATTGACTGTGAAGAAGTTTTATTCTTTCGCTTGGCATCTCCTTTTTAAGTATGTGGTAAACTTCCCTAGCAGTTCCTACATGATTGCAGACAATAAGAGTGGAAGGGCGATTGCGAATTGATTGAACCATCATCTCGGTGCAATCCAAAATAGATTTATCTTCGATTTCTACAATATGACGCTTTTTGTCCAATATTTTTCTGTCCTCATCTTTCGTTGGATCAGGCTCTATGAATGGAAGGTCGCCCATGGTATCAGTTATCAGTTTTCGGAGAAATGAAGGCAGAGTTGCGGAAAGAAACAGGAATGTTGCACCCCATTGGCTTATCAATCTTGCCGATCCAAGAGTGAGCCCAACCACTCTTGGATCATAAGCATGGATTTCATCAACGATAAAGCATGCGTTAGGAAATTCAGCAAGCATGTATTCCCAACCTTTTCCTCTCAAAGTTTGGCGGAGTATTTGATGTGCTGTGCAGATTCTTATGGGAAAGTAGATCTCACGCCCAAGTTCGGAAAATGCTGCCGCTATCTCCTGCTTATTAAGACGAGAAGAAAGATTTTCATCAGACTCCAGCATGCTATAAAGAGCTGCGATTGCTCGATGATGAACTAGACCTACGTTTTCACCAAAAATCACTTTCAGTCTTCTGTACATTGCGTTAATGCTCGCTGTATACGGTAGAATATAGAATAACCTACCATTAGGCTTTTGATTCCTTTTTGCCCATAGTAAGGCAGCTTCGGTTTTGCCAGACCCAGTTGGTGCTCGCAGAACGGCTGAACCATCAACACTACCTGTGTATTCTTGGAAAGGTCTTGGGCTTTGTTCTGGTTTAGAGACTTGAAAATCGCGAAGATTTGGGACTTTAGGCGGCATTTTCCTCGCACTTCCAAGGTGATCAGACGTGATCACAAGGCCGCGAACCAACGATGCATGAAACCGATTCTCAAATGAGACACACTTTCGTTGTCCTCGCCGCCCTATTCCTCTTTCAAGCCAAGATGGATGTAAAGACAACGACTTTAGTTCGCATCTATCAGGCAAAATCTTGCCTATGATGCCGTTTAGGTAGTCACATATTTTCTTCCAATCTTCCAGAAACAATCCACAGTTCTCTTTCCATTCGTTTGCCATTTCTTTCCAAACACTAGTTTCTTCATCAATCGGGATCTGCTCATACGGAAGGCCTCCAAAAATCTCTGTTATGCCATCCGTGGGAATGCTCTTGTGATGCGTTAGTATGGCAAAAATTGCCGCCTCTGAAATTCCTTCTATCCCAGAGGCAAATGATGCAGATATTATTTCATGTCTTTTTCCTTGCCAATTTGGTTGATTGCCCTGTAAGACTTCTTGGAACCCTTTGGCAGCTTTGCCAACGTCATGTAATGCTACAGCAATTAGAACCTCTTGACTTAGGTGCATTCTTTCTTTTTCTGGAAGTGGTAACGATTTGATAAGACTTTGTGCTACTCTCAGACACTCAATCGTATGCTCTGAAAGCGTTTCCCCAGAACTCTTCGCCAGAATTTTACTCATTACTATGTCAGCCATTGGTGTAGGTATATGACATGATTCTCCTGTTCTGCATCGGAAGGATGATAAAGGTTCTCGCCCTCGACTTCAAAGCGCTTATCCCCTATGGGATTCATTGCTTGATAAATTCCCATAGGGCCGATCTCTCTTGAACAGTTCATTTTTGAATTGTCAATCCATTCGGGTAATCTTACAATCAGACCAGGAATCTTCATGTGAACTTTTGGGAGTAGAGTAGGACCCAATTTTCCTGTCTTAACGGCTTGGAGTTCCAATTCCCTTACCAAAACGATCCATGTTATGTCCTGAGAGCGTCCAAGCGAGGGAGTAGCTGCTGGGTTTTCGAAGGCACTTTTTAGGCCAACATTTGTAATGTAGAGGTCCAATGTCGGATGCCAATAAACCTGCCTGGAACCTATTCCTTGGTGTATTTCTTCTAAGCATACAATGGGACCCTCAGGAGTGGGTTGTATGTGAGGGCGGAAGTCCTTTGGTGCTTTCTTATCTCTGAAAGGTTTGAGTGTCCCGTCCTTCAAGGCTAAACGATCTTTTCGCTCCAACTCTTGATAACGAGATTGACATCGAAACTCGAAACCAATCCTAGTTTCCTTTGACTTGACAATGCGCCCGGCGCAAGCACTGATAATGCCTAGAAGTGTGCTGTAGGAAGGCATGGGCACACTTATTTGCGTGCCGCTGATTGCAAGCGGAAGTCGAAATGATGCAGTTAATCCTTCCATTCGTACATGCAAGGCTGGGATTGAACTCACGGTAGGCTTTCCCCGATTTTTCGAGCTGCCTCAATCGGTGTGAGAACTTCTACAGCAATCTCCAAGCCATTTTGCTTGGCTCCTGCGTCTTTCTTTGTCATAATTTTAACACTCTTGTTCTCTTGAATTCCATACGTTCCTGCAAGGTCTCTAACTTCGCCTTCATTCTTCAGATATCCGGATCTAATTCCAACAAACACTGGAGTAGCTATGCGATCTGCATAGTCTTTGACAATCTCTTTGAATGTTTCAGTCTTCAAGATTGGTCCTTCTGAGTCGTCTTTGAAGAGATGGTTGAAAATAGGATTTCCACAAGTCAGGCCTGCGACGATTAGCACCTTAGGAGAGACATCTGTTCCGAATTGAGCTTGCTTTGCGCCTCCTCGCAGCATAGCAAGGGCTGTAAACAAGGCATATGCCCGTTCCTTGCGAGTAGGCTTGACCTTCTCAGTGATTCTGTAAATCCTGCCTATTTTGCCGGCATCACTTAACGTCTTGTAAGGTTCCTCATTAGTAATGTCTTTGATTTTCTCTTCTTTGAGAAAACCTCTTACTTTGTCTTCTTCTAATTCTATTCTATCGCCCAGATTCCAGTAAACTCCAAGCCGACTATAGTTCAGGCAGAAAATTCCTTGAAGATGTGCGTTATAGAAGCGCGTGGTGTAGGGAAGGGGACTACACGGGTTCTCTAAGAAGTTGATCACTTTACCATTAGCGTTCTCTGAAAGAAGCTTTCGTAAACCGTCAAGATCGTTCTTGTCCACAAATGATCTTGCCTTGGTGGCAAGATCGTTGTTAACTTCCTTCAATCTTTCCCAAGAGCCCTTCTTTTTATCTGAAGTTTTACCTGTAGCTTCAAGAAACCTCTCTATTTCCGCTTCTGCGAGTTTGAGAGGGTCATATTTCGTCAAATGAACGAAGCCTTCATCCTGTCCTCTCCACCATGTAGAGCGAAGTGAGATCAAGAGAGATGCCATAAAAGGAGAAGCACGTATGATGGATTTTGTTCGTCCCTTAGGTGTTTCTTCCTCTTGCTCAGACTCTTCATCCTCCTTGGAAGCCCTACGGCCTTGTCCCTTCTCTGCTCGCATGTAGCCAAAGATGTCATCTTCAATAAAATCAACAGGGTTCAATTCTGCTGCAATCTTGCTGACGTTACCCTTGGGATTCCAACCTATGGCCCTGAGTTCACTTGGAGGCCATCCTGTTTCCTCAATCAGGGTATTTCTAAGCCACCGCTTCCATGCTTGAGATGAAACGTATGGCACCTCATTTTTGCCATCTCTAAAGGTTTTGGGAACAGTAACATTTCGGTCCTCGCCTTCGCCCAAACCTGCTCCATTCAAGAAAGCAGCGTCAACTTGAACCAAGAATGTTCCTGCAATGTGAGTTGGTTTCTTATCACTCATTTTGCTATCTCCTCTCTTTCTTGCTTGAGCTGTTTCACCTTATAAAGATTCGCAAGGTGCAGTTGAAGTTGAAACAGCCTCTCTGTTCTAGCGTTTTGACCTTTATCATCAATCAAAAACTCTCTCCATTCCTCCTCAGTGATAGGCGCGATCTTCTCGGATATTTCCTTGGTCAGTTTTTCTTTGAACCAGAATTCACCAATTTCTCTTCGACGAAGACTCGACAAAATATCCCGATGAAAACGTTGAAGCCCTCTCCGATCGACGTAGTCGGCAAACGCCACCTCTATTAAGGTCTTCATTCGTTCCGACAATCCATCAGTTAGATTGTCTTCTATCGGCACTAAGGTAATTGATCGTCTACCTTCATGGATCCATTGGGACCATAATAAACGCATCTGAAAAAGCAGCTCTGAAACAAAAAGCTTTCCATCATCCAGTTTGCAGAGCTCTAGCCAGTGCTCATATGTGTACCCGTCTTCCATTTCTGCAAGCTGGGTGAATTGATCCATAAACCAGCGAATGTTTATTTGACGACCCATTTGTGCCAAAATCTTCGCTTGGAACCAGTCCTTTCCTCGTTTATCGAGATAGTAGTTGTAGATCTGCCCAGCATAATAAAGCAATTGTTGAGGCGGTTCTTTTATGTCTTGGCGCTCAGCTTCTGTTTTCGGAAAATCTTCGTTAGCGTGGTGCAGGTAGAAACGAATTATGTTCCACCCATCCCATTCTACAGTGATCCCCTGCCCTTCTTTCATAGGAAAGAGGTCAAGATATTCATCTAGAGTAAATTCGCCTTCCTCTGTCATTCTAACCATGATTGCCCTAAATTGATTCCGAAGGCTCGTTTCCCTGAGTGCCTCTCGGCGTTGGATGCGTTCGAGTTCTTTTTCACTAATCTTTCCAGACATAACCCTAGCTAGTTTTTGTGCTGTGTACAAAGCTTTTACAGAATGGTTGCGGATGCATGTTTGATAAAGAGCATACAGCTTGGGTGAGGCACCCTTTCTTTTACCTTCGGGATATAGACTAAGATAGTCGCGTTTATCCAGGATACATTGATAAAAAGAGTATTGTGGTCTTTTGCCCTCAGACATCAAAAGGCTAGTAATGTCTGAACGCGGCACTTCTTTTGCTGCTTTCGACAGGAACAATAATGCAGAATTTGGGATTTCTTCGATTGAGCAATCAGGGGAGGCGCCTGAATTAGTGAAGCGCCACACGTAGAGTTCTTCTGGGACATCATGGTGAGCTTCTCTTTGGAGCCGCCTGAACAAGGCCAGAAGCCTTTCTACGAAGGTGCGACTTCCTTCTTTGGCGCCTAAGGTTTCATAATCCCCATAACCGATTCGCCCTTTGTTCTCATCTACAATGCTGCAAATGAACTCGTACCAGAATTTTTGAGAGGTTGATTGGAAGACCGCCAGTCTACCGTTTAACAGAATCGACCCTATTGGCAGATAATGGACGGCGAAAAGACAGCTTGGACAAATGTGAGGAGGTCTTGAAGCTGCAGGAAGTGACTGTGCATCGCTTCCTAAGCTGCCAGCCAAGGGAAACCAATCTCTTCCGACCACTTTGTTCTCAGGCGCCTTCTTATTGCTGGCTTCGACAGCTTTTTTGCAAACTTGCGCAAAATCAAAACTCGATGGACTGCCACAAGCCCAGCATCTCTCGCCAGTGCCCAATTCACCTATTGCAGAGAGTAGTCCTTCAAGCGTGTTTTTGTAGATCGCTCTGTTGATCTCAGATGGTCCTTTATCTTTTCTGAACCCATAGGAGTAATGGTAAAGCGGATTATTTGTCCCGAATATTTGCGTGAAAGACTTGAGTCTCGAGTTCCATCTTGTTAGCTGATCCCCATTTCCATGTACTTCATGCAGGTGGGACAATGTGAGATCATCTATGTCATCCAGTTTAGCCAGAGACGCAATTACACCTAATCCAGTATCTACAAAAGGATTTCCTGACAATTCCATTTTTGTAGCGTCAATCATCTTTTCGCTTTCCTTTATCATTTGTCATTGGAACCTCAACTGTGCGCTGTTAGTTACACTGACTTTCTCTAGGATTGTACTTAAGTTTTATCATAGAACTCATCGAGTAGTTGAAACTAGAGTATCCTACTTGTGCTTCAACTATTCGCAGACCGCGAAGAGGAACTTCGGTTTCTCGAAAATCACTACAAGACAAAAAACGCGGAACTGGTAGTCATATACGGCAGAAGAAGAGTCGGCAAAACCGAACTGGCCCTAAAATTCTCAAGAAACAAGCCTCACATTTACTTTCTGGCCGACCGCCGACCTGAAGCCGAACTAATACAAGAACTGAAACAGCGAATGGGCAACTATCTTGAAGATGAAAGCTTCGCAAAACTCGCCATACGAGACTGGACTGAACTGTTCCAAGAATTCACGAAATGGAACGAGAATCAACGTACGATCATAATAATCGACGAGTTTCCTATGCTTATTGAGGCAAACCATGTCATTCCTTCAGTTTTCCAGAAAATCTGGGACCAAAACCTCAAAGACACAAGCACCATGCTCATTCTTCTGGGTTTATCTATTGCGATGATGGAAACCGAAGTCCTAGACTACAAAAGCCCCCTGTACGGCAGAAGAACCGCCCAATGGAAACTTGACCCGCTCAAACTATTCCACCTAAAACCCTTCTACCCGAAATACAGCATTGAAACACTCATGCACGTGTACGGCTGTCTAGGCGGAATCCCAGCATACCTGCAGAAATTCGACCCAGAACTAGACTTCTGGCAAAACGTAGAACAAAAAATCCTCACAAAAGGCGAATTCCTCCATGAGGAAGCCGAATTCCTCCTCAGAGAAGAACTTCGCGAACCGCGAAACTACTCCTCAATTCTGAAAGCCATAGCCCAAGGCGCCAACACCTACGGCGAAATCCTCAACCAGACAAACATGGACAAAAGCATGCTCTCAAAATACGCCAGCGTACTCGAAGATCTAGGCTTCATCAAAAGAACATACCCCATAGGAGCCAAACCCAAACCCAGAAAAGGACAATACACCATAGCCGACAACTACCTAAGATTCTGGTTCAAATACGTCCTCCCAAACAAGACAGAACTAGAAACAGGAAACACGAACAACGTTCTAGCCAAAATCAAAGAAGACTACAATACCTATCTAGGCCACACATTCGAACAAACAGCATTAGAAATCCTGACAGAAATGAAAACAAGAAACGCGCTACCATTCAGTTTCACGACAATTGGAAAGTGGTGGTTCAAGGACACCGAAATAGACCTCATAGCCACCGACGAAGAGAAAAAAACCGCAACATTCCTCGAAACCAAATGGAGCACACTCAACAGACAAGACTGCACAAGAATCACAGCAAACCTGAAAACCAAAGCGGAACTGTTCCAATGGCCCCGCAAAACCGAAAACTACGGCATCATCGCAAAGAAAATCGCCGAAAAAGAAACCCTCCGCAACGAAGGACACGTCGCAATAGACCTAAAAGACCTCGAACATCTCTAAAATCACAGTCTAAGGATTCAAGACTGTTGACATGTTTGCTTGTGTCCGCATCCGCCGCCACACTTCTGTTTGGCCACGCGTATCGGCGGCAACTCCTCATCCTTAATGATCCTTTTGATATGGCCTAAGACCCGCTTCACGTAGCTCTTCATCGTCGGAGTAATCTCAAAC
>Ga0315296_10005302_pt1 | contig 10317 bp, 11 predicted proteins | sample YL17G14_18_MG_FD_203921 | JGI IMG/M metagenome (GOLD analysis project Ga0315296, IMG submission 203921) | Sediment microbial communities from Yellowstone Lake, YNP, Wyoming, USA - YL17G14_18 | ecosystem: Environmental > Aquatic > Freshwater > Lake > Sediment | place: USA: Wyoming | collected... | reverse complement strand
TTGGTCTTGACATTAAACCCCGGGCTATCGCCGCCATCTGCTGCTCACCGCCGCTCAAGGTGCCACCAGCTTGCCTCGTTCTTTCCTTCAGGCAAGGGAAGTGCTCGAAAACACTCTCCAAGCTTCTCTGTATTCCATTGGTATCTTTTCGCAGATAGGCGCCCATCTTAAGGTTTTCCATCACTGTCAGTTGGGGAAAAACTCTTCTTCCCTCGGGGACAAGACTAATTCCCACACCATTGATTTTATCGGGTGATAATCTATCTATTCTGTGGCCTTTAAACCAGATCTCTCCTGAAGAGGGGTACTTTAAGCCTGTGATGGCTCTCATAATAGTCGTTTTGCCAGCTCCATTGGCACCAATAAGCGTAACGACAGTACCCTCCTCCACATCAAAGGAAACACCCTTGAGAGCGGCTACCTTGTAGTTGTGTGCTATCTCTTCTGGCAGGCCTTCGGTAATCTTCTCACCGAAATCCATAACGGTTATCTTGTCAGACAGACCCATAACTGCCTTCATATTGTGCTCTACGAGCAGAATGGTCACCCCGCTGTCGCGTATCTTTCTTATTAGATCCATCATGTGTTCTGTTTCTATCGCGTTCATGCCAGTAACCGGTTCATCTAGCAATAGTAGCCTTGGCTCAGTAGCCAGAGCCAAGGCCTATACCGACTGCCCTTTGATGACCATGAGGTAGATTGCAAGCCAATTCGTACTTAAAGTCTCCTAACCCTAGAAACTCAATAATTTCCAGAGACTTCGCTTCGTTCTCCCTTTCTCTGCTCCCGGCGGTGCCCAAGGCTCTCTGGATGGTACTCAACCCCGCATGCAAATGCCGCGCTACCATTATACCCTTCAGAACAGTAAATTCCATAAAGAGGGTGGTCAACTGAAAAGTCCGGATTAGCCCCCTCTTGGCTATTTCGTGTGGTTTAAGATGGGTTATGTCCTTTCCCTCATATCTACTCTCCCCTCGTGTAACTGGGTAATATCCCGTGATGACATTAAATGCGGTGGTTTTTCCAGCACCATTGGGATCGATAAGCGCCCTAATCTCACCCTCATTGATATCCATATCAAAGTTGTTTACAGCAACTAGACCACCAAACTTCTTAGTCACTCCCCTCAATTCGAGCAGAGCCATTAAATCCTCCTCCTGCAGTTGGCTTTAGCTCTTAGGACTGCTAGATTGTTCATTAAGGAATTTTTTACACCCTTCTTTAACTAGGAAGTGAGGTGAATTACTTTCCCACTAAATAGCTCCTACTTAGATGACTTCTAATTGTCAATTTCCCCGGTGCTGGTGGCGCTGGCGTTGCTGTTAGTAAGGGTATAAATATGGCTGAAGTTATAGAACCGTGAGAGTCAGTCGCACCAGCACCGGGGCTCTTAAAGAAAAGAGAAAAGGATGAAAAGTCGCCACATTTAGTGGCGACTACTCTGATTTTGTCATTAACTATCACAGAATTTTATCCCCTGCTTAATAATAAGCAAAGGGCTCGGAGACGCACCAATACTTTGGGTTCTCGAGCCCTTCGTTTGACTTTTCTCCAGGATTATTTTGCAATAAGAACAGTTGCGCATTGCCTGTGCTTATCCCCAACAAAGACCTGTTGCCGCAGGTCTTTTCTATTTAACCTTCTTTTGTGCTCTCTCAATCTTCTCATCTATTGCCTCCTCAAGCCACTCTCCCAACGTCCTCTTTTCAATCAGGGCTTGTACTCGAGCTCTGTGGAGAGCCTCTGGGTCTATCTTTACATTACGAGGCTTTCTGACAACCTTTTCATTCATTACAGTTACCACACCACTACTTTAGCTATAGTAGTGCTGATAGCCACGGCTTGTCAACCCCCCCCAACAGTTATTTGCTACTGGCAGACGCTGTGACAAGGTTAGAGATATTTAGCAAGTCTAGAAGCTAAGTTTTTCTCTTATTTAGACTAATAACTCCGTAGGCCGCCTTGGGGAATTCTAATCTTGCCCAAAAATTTTTCAGATAGCTAGAGAAAATTGAGTGGGGAATTTCTCAATGTTAGCCACGACTCACTATATAAGTTTATGAAGCAGGGGCCTCCCTCTCACAAGATTGGCAGGAAACGGGTCTTCTTAAAAGAAGACCCTATTCGGTGGGTAAAGAAGCACTGACCAACTCTATCGCCTTCAGAGAAAAAGGACAGCGGTGGGAGGTTAGTAAACAATCCTTCCCCTTGGTAAGGGGAAGGTATATCAAGCTATTCAAAAGCCCGGGAAGGGGGCTAAAAACCGATTCTAGGGCTTGCCATGACCTGCTCCGCGCCCCAGCCGGCAATAATAAGGAGTCCCGGCGTTTAATTATTTCTTGAGAAATATCTTGACCAAGCAGCCACCGTTGAAACTAAACATTGGCGTTGTAAGCCCGGCTGCCGGTTATTGTTTGTGGCAGCTTGCGTGTCCCCAGCCATGCTCCTTCATATAGCCTATCATTGCCTTATGGTCGTCGTCATTGGGGGACATGTCTATTCGCTTTCTGCACACAGCACAGAAATACCAGATTTGATAGTCCTCTACGGCCTGGGCGTAGCCTTCATCCCACGCTGTCTCCCTTATCTCCTTGATATCCGTGTGTAGGAGACCCAGCGAGTCCCTAACAAAGTCGGCAAATGATACTCCCCCGAGGTCCTCAAGGCGTTGCTTCAGCAGGTCGTAAGTGTCCCTATCAAGCCTAAAGGACACTGTGGGGTGGCTCTGTTCATACCTTATTCGGGCTGGTGGTTTGTGGGTAACCTTTGCCATATCAACTTACCTATGGTTTGCCATACCGTTTACCATAGGTCAAAAAAGCAAGACAGACAAAAATCCGAGGTTCTACCCCTATTGTCTTGCCTTCCTTGTCTTGCCTGGCTGGCTTTGGGTATACTTATGCTATAATAAAACTGAGTGGTCTGGTCTGGGGTGGCTCTAACCCCGGCTCATCCCAGAAGAAATGTGGACTAGCTTGGACTAAAAGGAGGGAGTTACAGTGGAGGATAAGACCCTATCGCTTACCGATCAAATCTATCAGGAATTGGTAGATGGACTGAAAACAGAGCAGGACTATACGCATCTCCGGGCTAAGTACGATGCCAGCAAGGGGCCCTTTTATAATGCCTTAGGGCGACTCTTTCGCGATATGTGGCCCAAAGTGCAAGAGTTCAATGAAGTCCAAGGGAAGTTGGACACCGCTGGACTTAAGTTGGACCAGCTGGACCAACAAATAAAAGAAGCAGAGAGTAGTCTTGCACCCCTAGAAGACAGGAAAAACGCCCTCAATTAGGGGATTGAAACACTTGAGACCAAACTTACTGAGAAGAGCAAGCTCCTAGAGCATGCTGGGGAGCTGGGGAGGCTTGGTTTCGATATCGAGAGGCTCAGACAGTTGCAGGACGCCCTTAAAGAGATTGGGGCAAAACACGGGCTTAAGGGTAAAGAGGCGGTTAGCAAATTCTTCAGTGACTTGAAAGATTACGAGGCTGTACTTGGGGCTGAGTCACTACTCAAAGGGCTTCAGACCCAGATTGAGACCAAAAAACTAGAAGCAGCGAACTGGCAGGCGAAAGAGGAAGCACTGAGGCGAAAGCATGATGACCTAAAAGAGGATATTGATGCAGTGCATGCCCTGCGCGCCAAGGGGGTCAAAAAAGGCCAGATACCTGTCTGGCAACGAATCCTGTACCAGTTTGAAACGGTAGAGCAGTTTGACGAAAGCCTCAGGCAATATGCTGATGTAACTAAACTACTTAACGCCAGGAAAGAAGAGGCTGAAGCTTACCGGCTAAGATTAGCGAAAGCCCAGAGCCAGGTGCAGACTCTGGAGAAAGAGAAGGCTAGAATTGAGGGAGCAATTGAGACCCTCAGAGAAGCCGGACTCAAGGAAGTGAAAGCGACGACTGAGGCTATTGAAAAGCAACTAAAGGCACTAGTAACCAAGGAGATTGGAGAAATCCAAGCCGTAGGTCGAGAGGTCAGAGCTCAGTTTAACAGCCGTTTTGCTCAGTATGACCAATTACTAGAGGGCATCTCTCAGGCCAGCCAAAAGCTTGAAAGATTAAAACAGGAGCTGCAGAAGTATGAAGCGCTCAAGGAGACCCTTCAGTCTCATGCGGTTGCATCGGAAGCAATAAAATGAGTCCCTTTCTAAATAGTCTTAAAGACAGGCTGACGGCAATAGAACAGGAGATGCAAAGCCTTCCCGGAGAGCTTGATTCCGTTGTAGCACATCTGGATCGAGGTAAATTGCGAAACCTCTCGCTGGACCTTAATCGAGATTTCGAGGAGGCTTTTAATCAGTATCTTGGCAGGCCATTCGCTGGTCAGGGAGGTTGGACGTTCGGGGCTCCTTTTATAATAGAGTTGAACCCTCCATGCATCAGGCGAATAACTAATGAGGATGTGCAGAGGTGGCGGGGGACTTACAAAGCGGACGTACGGGTGGTAATAGGTAAAGGGAGGGTGAGAGTGATGGCCGCCTGCGAGCTGGCCAAAGAATATAAAACGACAGTTTCTCAGATAATCCTTGATGCCCAACGGCAAGGCTATACGGTGCTAGGCTGGGAACAATATCAAAAACTGCTGGATGAGATAGGCAGCCTGATTGGTGAGGATAAGGAGTCACTCCCTGGGACCATAGTCGGGGTACCGGTGACAACCGTAGACTCTCCTCAACAGGTAAAAATCCTTCCCCAAAATTCCTCTCTTTGACCTTCAAAACCCCTTAACATTGGTTTACCTATTTGGAGATGCCATCCGGTCTTTAGCCACTTGACACCTTGCCACAACTTCAGCTACAATTCCCCCAGAAAGGAGGCAAGCGGTTGGTCTAGCAAACGATTAGTAGCTTGTCTCTGACTTGACTTTTAATCAGGTGGTCGCAGGTTCGAGACCTGCACGGCCTACCAATTTATAGCTGAATCGTATCTGGACAAAGCCATCCCAAAGCCAGGGTGGTTTTTCTTTTTGACGAAAAATGACACCCTGATTCGCCGAAGTAGTATGAGGTTGGCTAGGGCAATAGGATATACCAAGTCTTCCTTCTCACGGCCATAAAAGATGCTGGTTTTAAGAGTCTCGATGTCCTCTGCAGCCTGTGCCTGAGCTAGGGCGACCAGGCAGGGTCTGTGTCCTGGCCAGGGTTATTAGTAAGGCGGGTCTGGTTGGAGCCATTGGCATCCATCACATATATTTCGGTGTCCTCGTCGCGGTCGGAGTTAAATGCTAGGTGAGAGCCGTCGGGTGACCAGGTAGGCATCGTGTCCCAGTCAGGGTTATTAGTAAGGCGGGTCTGGTTAGAGCCATTGGCATCCATGACGTATATTTCAAAGTCCCCATCGCGGTCGGAGTTAAATGCTAGGCGAGAGCCATCGGGTGACCAGGTAGGCATCGTGTCCCAGTCAGGGTTATTAGTAAGGTTACGCTGGTTAGAGCCATCGGTGTCCATGACGTATATTTCAAAGTCCCCATCGCGGTCGGAATTAAACGCCAGGCGAGAGCCATCGGGTGACCAGGTAGGCATCGTGTCCCGGCCAGGATTATTAGTAAGGCGGGTCTGGTTAGAGCCATTGGCATCCATGACGTATATTTCAAAGTCCCCATCGCGGTCGGAATTAAACGCCAGGCGAGAGCCATCGGGTGACCAGGTAGGCATCCCATCCTCGGCAGGGTTATTAGTAAGGCGGGTTTGGTTAGAGCCATTGGCATCCGTTATGTATATTTCGATGTTCCCATCGCGATCGGAGTTAAATGCCAGGCGAGAGCCATCAGGTGACCAGGCAGGCATCGTGTCCCGGCCAGGGTTATTAGTGAGGCGGGTCTGGTTAGAACCATCGGCATCCATGATGTATATTTCAAAATTCCCGTCCCGCAAGGAAACGAATGCGATTCTGTTGCCAGCAGGACTGGGCGCAGCAGGTGGCGAAGCTGGCGCAGGTTGCAGCTGGCATGCGTAGGCTGATACGATTGGTAACAAGGCTAATGTAGCTACGGCGCATACGATGACAGTTTTTTTCACTTCTGAGACCTCCTTTTATCTCCCAGCCTTAGAAATTACCACTTGAATGAAAAAGGGCACTAACTACCGCCATACTAAATAGCTGATCCAGTCCCTTATCCCCTCAACTCCTACGGCGATATGTGATTTTAAGATTGTTTCACATGTTGGAACCTGAGTCAACTCGTTTTTCGGGACTACGTCATTACCCCAGAATAGACATGAACCCCTTGTAGGTGCAGGCAACAATTAGCCAGATTGGTTAGCTGTGCGGGCAGCTTATGCTCCGAACTTTTGTAGCCTAATGCATTTAAACGGCTCCAGCTCAACTCACTTCCTTGACCTTGATTTCAGTGAGTTTAGCCATCCCGAGCCTTCAGCAATGGCTCTCGGATATTCCTAGTTTGCTTAACTGTCATTGCCATTCCTCCTTTTTCAGTGAGGCTTAGAAGTCAACATGGTATGTATACCGTTTATGAGTTCACCACCCAACTCTTTGCCGAATTGGCCCAAAGTTATCGCTATATGCTGACAATTTTCAGTAGTGAGTTGAAGCTCATCACCAGGATGCCATTCCCGCCTTTCATAGACAAAGCGAACATCTACCGTCTGTCCCTTGTCTACCCGTAACGGAAGGCTTGCCACATCCTTACCGTTTACAGAGAGAACAGGTTTCTGCCACAATGCTGTAAGACCCCCTCGGTCGTCTACGTCCTCTCGCCCGATTATACCACCTCGATGAACCAGACATTTCCTAAGGCCATAGATACTTCTGAATGATTCAAGTAGGCTAAGATTAGGCGTGGTGAGGCCTATCGAGTTGAAGGTTTCTTCAACCAGCCCATCAACCGATGAGTGGCGAAACTTTTTTGCACAACGGCTCTTTATCTCATGAAACATCTCTCCCTTAATAGTCCCACCGCAGTGAGTTACTACCTTTGCCAGTTCTGCAAGGAAGTAGAGACGTTGAAGGTATAGCTCACTAGAGGTAATCATTGCCACAATGGCATATCGAATGCAATACTGAACAAACGTCTCTCTCATTTCTGACCAGAGTTCGGTTTCGGGCTTTGGCTCAGCTTCTACCGAACCCGAACCAACATGGAATATGCCAATTATGTTACTTTCAGGGAGTTTCAAACTGGGAGGCAGTTTGCCAAGGCTATCTGCAATAAGAGCAAACAAAGAGGAATGATGCAAGCCTGAAAGCAGTTCCTCAATAGCACTCTTGACCTCTGCATTTATATCAATTCTCCTGTGGGTGCTCATCTCATAAACCCCCTTAGCTTAGTTCTTTGCCTTTTGTTCGAATCCCATCACCCGCTCCACTTTTTACTTAGTAAAGATAAGGGGCTATGCAGATTTGCATAGCCCCTTAGCCTTTTAAGCATTCCTTGCAGCACGGTTATAGAAAAATTGTTTACTTCTGGCCTAGAAGGAGCTTTAATTCGGCAATGTGCTCCTGCTCATCCTGAATTACATGCCTGACACTATGCTCTAATTGAAAGTATTCATACTTTAATTCGTCTTTCATTTCCACTATTTTCTTCAATATCCCCATATAGGCATCAACGGCATGTTTTTCGTCCTTAAGGTTTACTTCTAGAATTTCTTTTACCGTTTTGGCTGGATGGGTCGCGGCAATACCCATAGAGGGGACGCCACCTAGGTAATTGCCAATTAACTCCCTAAATACGTCCTCATGCCCCTTCTCATCATTAGCTAGCTCTTTTAGTCGGGCGATTATTGGCTCAGCATTTAGTCCATCTACCACTTCAGCATGAGCCAGGTACTGTATCCTTGCCGCGTGCTCTAATTCTAAAGCCTGATTCAGCATCTTTGTCAGTTCTTCCTTTGCCATTTTAATTCTCCCTCCTTATTTAAGTTTTATAAATTAGTTTTAGAAGTTATCTCAATAATAGCATCAGTCTTCAACTCTGTCCATTAGCCTGTTGAGTATTTCTTAGTCATGCAGACAGGCTAGCTACCAGCTCAGCCCCTTGGGATGATAATTCGTATCTATCATCTTTCTGGGTAGCTAATCCAGCTTGGGTCAGTTCACGGAGTCCGCTCCTGACTCTGAACAACGGCAGTCCGGCCTCTTTAGCAATCTCCTCAGGCGCCCCCAATCCTGATTTAAGGGCACGAAGCATTTTTGCCCCTGACTCAGTAGGTTTGCCGTCAGGATTAATGCAAGCCATGTTATCCTCCTATTTTAGCTAGAGCTTCTTCTTACACAGATACCAATCCACGCACTCGTACCCTTGCTTTAGCCTCTCCTCAGCCATCTCTTGCGTGCTTGGTGGCGGCACCACCACCATATCGCCCGGTTTCCAGTTGGCTGGGGTGCCTACCTTATGCTCGTCTGTTGTCTGCAGGGCATCTATTATTCTCAGTATCTCTTGCATGTTCCTACCTGTGGTCAGCGGGTAATAGAGTATCACCCTGATAACCTGATTGGGGTCGATTATGAAGACGCACCTGACAGTCTCGGTCTTACTCTGCCCTGGGTGAATCATGCCATAAGCTATAGATACTTCTTTATTCAGGTCAGCGATAACGGGGAACGGTATCTTCACCCCTGTTTTCTCCTCTATATTGCGCACCCAGGCGATGTGTGAGGAGGTGCTGTCAACACTCAATCCTAGAAGTTCCACACCACGCTTTTTTAATTCAGAATAGATTTCAGCAAAGGCGATGAACTCGGTGGTGCACACTGGTGTGAAATCTGCGGGATGGGAAAAGAGAACTAGCCAGCTCCCTTTGAAGTCCTCCAGCTTGAGCATCCCGTGAGTGGTTGTTGCCTCAAAGGCTGGTGCTGGTTCACCTAGCCGGGGCAGACTAATTATTCGTTCCTTAACCTCTTCCATTTCATTCCTCCTTTGCTTGTTTACACTGGGCTGGTTCTAGAAGTCTGGTCTTTTAGCCGGATTTCCATAAGCCGTGAATGTTACAATACTCTCCGGCAACTACCTTTCGTGGTCCGATTTCAAACTCGGCTTCTGGCTTACCTCCTGGCTTGAGGAACTTTCGGCAACTATCACCGTCAGCGATTACTTCAATCCACTCGATATAGTGCTTTTCTTCCATCGGGTGAGGAACACTGCCGACCTTGACTTTTACTCCTTTCTTGGTTGCTTCTATAACCGGCACGTGCTTTTCTAAGCCAATATCGGCTGTTTTCTCCTGGAGTAGCTCCATCGGCTGTCCGCAACAGACCAGTTCTCCCTTCCCGGCACGTAACACTTCAACCATGTTGCCGCAAACATTACATCTGTAGACCTGCTTTTTTGCTGTCACTTTCTCACCTCCTTTATTATGTCAAGTTACTAAACGAAGTGGTGCTCTTTATGTTTTTGGGCAATAGTAGTAGCTAGATTATCCAGGGCTTTAAAATCGGCTACTTTGGGGAGTCCCCTACTCAGCACCGGTGCCAATATTTCTACCTTTAGGTTAGGAATCATCCCAGCCAGTTGTTCCACAGCCTTGCTTCCCCAGCCGTAGGAACCGATAATAGAAACAAACCTCAGTTTGGGTCTCAAGGCATTTGCCAAGGAAACGGCATAGGCAACATTTGGATGCGGGCTGGTTAGCAAAGTGGGTGTCCCGATAACAACTGTGGCGGCGTCTACCAACGCCATGGCTAGCTTCCCAATGTCAGTCACGGTGAGGTCGAATTGTTTCACCGTCACGCCTCTTTGGGTTAAAGCCCCGACAAGGTATTCGACCATCTTACGGGTGCTGCCGTGCATTGAGATATAAGGTAATACCACGATGTTTCCGGGCTCATTAAAGACCCAGCTATGGTACGCTTTTAGGATAAACTCTGGCCGGTTATATATAGGGCCATGACTGGGAGCAATGATGTCAATTTTATATTCCTTTATTTTCTCTAGGTGCTTTTGGATATTGGTGCGGAAGGGCATCATAATTTCGGCATAATACCTCTTGGCTGCCTCGTAGACCTGCCCTTCATCAGTTACATACAGGTCGGTGGTAGCTAGGTGGGAACCGAAGAAATCACAGGGGAATAGTATCTTATCTTCTCTCAAATAGGTAAGCATTGTCTCTGGCCAGTGAACCCAGGGAGCATGGATAAACTCCAAGGTTTTATCTCCCAGCGGAACGGTCTCTTTATCGTTGACCGTTATGAATTTCTCCTCTGGAATCATAAACAGGTCTATGAGCATCCCTTTGCCTTTAGGTGTGGCTACTACTTTTGCCTCAGGGTATCTTTCCAGGACTTGAGGAATAGCCCCGGAGTGGTCTTGCTCAGCATGATTGGCGACGACGTAGTCTATCGTCTCAACCCCAA
>Ga0315296_10005301_pt1 | contig 10317 bp, 7 predicted proteins | sample YL17G14_18_MG_FD_203921 | JGI IMG/M metagenome (GOLD analysis project Ga0315296, IMG submission 203921) | Sediment microbial communities from Yellowstone Lake, YNP, Wyoming, USA - YL17G14_18 | ecosystem: Environmental > Aquatic > Freshwater > Lake > Sediment | place: USA: Wyoming | collected... | reverse complement strand
TGAAAACTTGGACATGGACGTCGCACAGCCGCTTGACTTCCTCCTCGGGCATGCCCTCCTCGATCAGTTTTTGTTCCATCTCCGAGATCTCGGTCGGGCTGATATCCTTGATCAGTTCGGCGAAGCGTTTCTTCTGTTCCTCCAGGTCTCCGCCCTCGTGGAGCTCACGGATGATGTCCTTGAGCACCTCCTGGCGGGCTTCTTTGGCGTCGATGGGTTCCGGGGAGGCTCCGCCGGCATCAACCTCGACCTCTTCCTTTACCACCCTCTTTATCTCCGCCTGGATCCTATGCAGGAGCTCGGAAAGCGGCAGGTCGCCGAAACCGGCGACTTGATGGAGGGTTGCCACCCGGCCGATCGTCTTGCGCAAGATCGGGGTCCGCAGCTTGGCGAAGCGCGGAGAAAGGCCGGCCAGGAAATCCAGCAGGAATGGGTATTTTTTCAGCAGGTCGTCGATCTTGGTGCGGGAATCTATTTTCATCAGACCCTCCTTTTCGGGCCACCCAGGCTGGGGGCCGCTCAGGCCAACTCTTTTCTCACCCGGCTAAGATCGACCACCCCCTCGAGCTCCTCGTCGATGAGGAGAGAGTCTTTCCTCTCCACTCCGGTCGAGACAAGGCAGACCCTGGCTTCGACCGCGTCCTCGATGAGTTTGATGTAGTCCAGGAAAGCGGCCGGAAGGTTGCGCCGGTCGGTGAGGTGATGGATGGGCGTCTTCCACCCCTTCATCATCCTGTACCGCGGAACGACCTTTTCCAGGATCCACGGTTCGGCGGGAAAAACGCTCAGGCTCGACCCTTTGTAATCATAGCCGATACATACCGGGATCTCCTCAAAAACGTCCAGGATATCCGGTTTGGTCAGGACGATCCGCTCGATCCCGTTGACCCGACAGCTGTAGGCCACGGCCAGGGCGTCGAACCAGCCGCAGCGGCGCGGCCGGCCGGTGGTGGCGCCGAACTCGTTGCCCCGCTCCGAGATCAGCCGGCCTCGCTCGTCCTGGGCCTCGGTCGGGAACGGGCCGCCACCCACTCGAGTCGTGTAGGCTTTGGCCACTCCGAGAACCTCGTCGATCCGGGTCGGGCCGATTCCCAACCCCGTGGCCACACCCCCGGCCGTGGAATTGGAGGACGTGACAAACGGGTAGGTGCCGTGGTCGACGTCGAGCAGCGCGCCCTGAGCACCTTCGAACAGGACCGACTTCCCCTCGCGCATCTTCCGGTGGAGGAGGAGCGAAACATCGCCGATGTACCGGGAGATCCGGGACGCATGGCCGGCGAACTCTCCATAGACCTCTTCGCCATCGAAGGCAGGCAAGCCTGCCGCCCGGAAAAGAGCGTTCTTCTCTTCAAGGTTGGAGATGAGCTTTTCCCGGAAGACCGCCAGGTCGAGAAGGTCTCCGACCCGGATGCCGCAGCGGGCGACCTTATCTTCATACGAGGGCCCGATGCCCAGACTGGTGGTGCCGATTTTCTTGCCGCCTTTTCGCTCCTCGGCGATTTTTTCGACCAGGGGATGATAGGGGAGGATGAGATGAGCGCCGCGGCTGATGACCAGGCGGTCGTCGAGCGCAACACCGTAGTCCTCGAGCGCCGCCATTTCTTTTAGGAAGGCCGGCGGGCTGAAGGCCACGCCGTTTCCGATGACGCACAGTTTCCCCGGATGCAGGATGCCGGAGGGGATCAGGTGGAGGACGATCTTCCGGCCTCCGATACAGACCGTGTGGCCGGCATTGTGGCCGCCCTGGTAGCGGGCAATCACATCGAAAGAGGGCGCGAGCAGGTCGACGATCTTGCCCTTGCCTTCGTCCCCCCATTGGGTGCCGAGAACGACGACGTTGGCCATATGATTCCTTTCTCAGTTCACTTTTCGTTCAGAACAGGAGCGATACCTGAGCCAGAAAAATATCGTTGTCGAGCTTAACCGCGGCTTCTCTGTTGAAGTCATACTCAACCTTGAGCATGAAATTGGGCGCCGGCGAGAAAACCAGCCCGACGGCCCAGCGGCTGACATCCTTGGCTATGCCGACGACAGCCAAGGGATCCTGGGGATCCTCCCCATGAAAGGGATCATCGTAGACGAGGGTCTGGAAGCTGACCAAGGGGCTGAACTCGCCCAGGGTCAGGGAAGCGAGGACAAAATGACCCTGCGCCGTTCCCCGGTCATAGCCTTCCGGATTGCCGAGATAGGCTTTTCCGTACTCGTAGGTCAAGAGGAAAGCTTCCGATTTCCAGGTGATGTCGGCGCCCCGGAGCTCAAGATTCCTCTGGCCGGCGTCGTCATAATGGCCCCGGTAATAGGAAGCGCCGATTTCGAAGCTCTGGCTCAGCAAAAAGGAGACCCGCCCCCCGGTGGCCGGATCGCCGTTGTTGTCCTTGAATTGCTGGCCGTCCCGAAGGTCCCGGCCTTCGCGCAGGCCGTTCCCCAGGTACACCGAATAGCCCATGGATCCCCACTTGCCATCGACCAAAACCCCGATATCCCGCCAGCTCTCCGGATAGAGATAGCCCTGGGGCAGAGGCGTTTGGATAAAGGGATTTTGATGAGGCCGATTGGCCGTGTTGTACTTTCCGAACGGTACAAGATAGAAGCCGAGCTTCAGCTCAAAGGAGGAAGAAGGAGCGATGCCTACCCAGGCCTCTTCGATCTCCAGCCGGCTCTCTGATCTGAACCGGACTTCGAGGTTGTAGGTGAAGATGTTCGCGGCCATCCCGGCGAACAGAAGGCCGGCCCGAACCCGGCCGAACGTCCCCTCGGGGGAATCGCTTTCTTTCTGCCCGTTCTCGTACTCGGCAGATAGATACCCATTGAGCTTGTCCTGGGCGACGGCCGGCAGGAAGAGAAGCAGGCAGCCCAGGATGATGAAGGCGGACCGGGCTTTCAGAGCACGGAAAAATCGAAACTGTCGTCGAGGAGGGTGTTGATCCATTGGTTGACCTTGATTTTCGCCGTTACGGCGCGGGTAATCTCGTTGACGCCTTTCTTTGTCCCCATCCAGATGGCCCCGACCAGGGCGTCGTCCTGGAGCACGACCTTTTTGTAGATTCCCTCCTCCTTCTTGAATTTCCTGATTTCCTCGAAGCCCTGTCCCTCAGGGTTCGCCAGACCCAGAGAGGTTACGTACAGGCCGACGACTTTCAGGGTATTGGCGGGAATAGTACCTTCGTATTTCTTTTCCTCACCCAGCATGTTGTAGGCGACCGTGCGCGCCTGGTCGAAGGAAGCGGGGATGATGCCGTAGACTTTTCCCCGGTGCTGGATGCTGTCGCCGGCCGCGAACACTTGAGGATGGCTCGTCCGCAGCCGGTCATCGACCACCAGGCCGCGGTCTGTGGCCAGCCCGGCATCCTGAGGGAGGCTGAGGTTCGGCCGGACGCCGGCGGCGATGACGGCCATGTCGGCGCTGACGTCTCCTCCGTCTTTGAGCCGTATCCCTTCGACATTTTTTTGGCCGAGAATCTCTTCAGTGGTGACACCCAGCCGGACCCTTATCCCCAAGCCCTCGATCTGACTTCGGAGAAGGGAGGCCCCCTGGACATCGAGCTGGCGGGGCAGCAGACGGTCGAAGAACTCCACGACTTCCACTTCGGCACCCCGCAACCGGATGGCCCGGGCGATTTCCAGGCCCAAGAGCCCGCCGCCGATAATGACCACCTGGCGGTGGTCCTGGACATAGTCGATTATGGCCCGGGCATCGTCCAGGGTCCGGAGGGCAAAGACGCCCTGCTTGTCGACGCCCTTGATCGGAGGGACGGAGGAGGAGGCGCCGTTGGAGATCAGCAGGACATCGTACGGTTCACGCCTGTCCGCGTCCAGCTCGACCTCCCGGGACCGCGGGTGGATCTTGCGGACGGCAGTCCCCAGTCGGATATCGATCTTCTGCCGGATGTGCCACTCCTCGGAAAAGGCGAAGAGGCGCTCGTAGGGAAGTTTCCCGGCAATGTATTCGATGAGGTTAGGCCGGGGATAGTAGGGGTACTTCTCCTCGGCAAAAACCACGACCTCCACCTGAGGGTTCAGTTCCCGCAGTGTTTTAGCGGCTATGGTCCCGGCCAGGCCGTTCCCGATGATAACAGCTTTCATCCGAATTCCCCCTTATTTTGCATCCGGACAACCTTCAGGCCAGCTTCTGGAAAAGCTCTTTGGCCACACCGCACTGAGGACAAACCCAGTCCTCGGGGAGCTCTTCGAAGGGAGTCCCGGGCGCGACGCCGTTGTCAGGGTCTCCTTTCTCGGGATCGTAGATGTAACCACAGGCCTGGCATTCCCATTTCTCCATGACGCGTCTCCTTGCTGGAATCAGATCACCGAATGCCTCGGGAGAGGATCAATCCTCCCAGAGGACGTGCTTCTCATACTCGAGCTCAAGGCGCAGCTTGTGGGCCTTTTCCTGCTTGGCCAGGAACTCGAACAGCGCCTTCTGCTCCTTGGTCAGGGACTTCTTGGCGAGGTCGGAATAGAGGTCAGCGGCCTTCTTTTCCTTTTTGGCCGCGAAGATCAGGAGGTCCTGAAAATTCATCTCCGGAGTGAGGGGCTCTTCCACGAGATAGTCACTAATCATCAGGTCCTTCACGTCTTTGGTGTCCGAGGCTCGGACCTTGGCCGTGGTCAGACCCTGGAGGATCCTCTTGTGGTTTTTTTCCTCGTGCTGGAGGTCGGCCAGGAGTTTCTTGGCCGCCTCGTCCTTGGCGATCTGGCACAGCTTTCCGTAGCCCTTGGCGGCTTCCTCTTCCCGCCGGATGGCGAATTCCATGACGCTCTTCAGGTTTCCGAATTTCATAACGCGATTCCTCCTCTCAGAATATCCGGTTCGACTCGAGTTTTCGGAGCTTAGCTCAGGATGACACCATGAATTATAATGATCGCACTGATTCTGTCAAACACAATAAGGGTCCATCCCAGAATCGCGGCAGGCGTCTCGGAACCGGGCGGCCGTTTGTCGGATCTCCTCGGGCGAAGAATCGATGTTGATCCCGAAGGCCGCCCCCAGACCGGGATCGACGACTCCGACGCTGAGGTTGATCGCCCGGCTTAGGATGCTGTCGGTCCGCGGGTAGGCGCCCTTCCCGTGGGACAGGCCTCTCTCCCGCAGGTAGCGATTGAAATGCTCCATATTGGAATAGACATGCCAGCCGCTGTGGTCGACGGTTGTCGTCCCCAGTCTTCGGCTCACCCGGTCCGCCTTTTCCGGGCTATCAAAAATGACTGTGCAGAGCGTCGCGCACTCCCCTTCCGGGTCGTTGAGGGTGCGGAACTTCATCCCCTTGATGGCGCCGATCGATTCCTTGAACAGTCTTTTTTTTCCCCGCAGGACGGCGATGATCCGGTCGAGCTTCCTGAGCTGAGCCAGGGCGACGGCACCGGTCAGCTCGTTCATCCGGAAATTCATCCCCAGGACACTCCGTCGGCCCACTTCGACACCGGCCCTGAGAGGCGAGTGGCCCTGATCGTGGAACCCGAAGGCGAGGGTGTAGAGATCCTCATCGTCGGTCACGACGACTCCGCCGTCGCCCGCGGTCACCGTCTTGAAGATATTCAGGGAGAAGGTGCCGACCTCTCCGCGGCTTCCCAGTTTCCGGCCTTTATAGGAAGCGCCGTTCGCCTGGCAGACGTCTTCGATCACCCGGAGGCCGTGCTTTTCGGCGACCGCTATGATCCCATCCAGGTCACAAGGATTACCCAGCATGTGCACGGGCATAATAGCCTTGGTCCTCGGGCTGATCCGGCGCTCGATGTCGGCCGGGTCGAGGCTCAGGCTTTCGTCAATCTCGGCAAGGACAGGGATGCCCCCGGCGAAGATGACGGCGCTGTAGGTGGCGATAAAGGTGTAGGCCGGCACGATGACTTCGTCTCCCTCGCCGATGCCCATCGCTTTGAGCGCGCAGACGAGAGCTGCGGTGCCGGAACTCGTGGCCAGCGCATACCGGACGCCGCACTGGGCGGCGAATTCCCGCTCGAATGAATAGACCTTGTGCTTGAAGCCCGGGTCATCCAGACTCCCATAGCGAAAGAGATAGCCGGACGACATGACCTCCAAGAGCTCTTGGACCTCTTCCTTTCCGACCCACTGACTTCCAGGTCCTGCCATAGTTCCTCCTTATTTCACTCCCCGGCCATTGTTACCATCTCTACCAGAAGATGACATAGATGATGATGAACACGGCCGCCACGATCCCGAACCAGAAGCTTACCCGCTTCCACCAAGGATAACCGTTCTTTGTCTCTGCCTCGGGAAGAGAGATAAGCCCGCGTCGCCACAGCATCGGCCGGATATCTTCGAGAGCCGGGGGTTGCGTGAGCAGACTGATCATTCCGATCAGGATGATCGAAATCAAAAAGACAATTCCCGAAAGGTTGAAGATGTTGATGCCGGAAAGGACTCCGCAAAACTGCCGGAGATAGACCAGGACGAGCATCGGGACGGCGAGGAGAAGCGCCGCCATGGCCGCTCCCGTGGTCATTCGCTTCCAGAAGATGGCCAGCAAGAAGGAGGCCATGACCGGGGCCAGCATCAGCGCCCAGGAGTCCTGGGCATAGGCGAAGATCGAGCCGAACTTTCCGACCATGGGGGCCCAGAGCGCCCCGAAGACAAGAAGCAGCGATCCCGTCCATTGCGCAAACCTGACGAGGCTCCGCTCCGAAGCGGCCTTGCGGACAAGCCCCTTGTAGATATCCAGCGTGAGCAGGGAGGATGTGGAATTGACCAATGAGTCGACGGTGGAGATGATGGCCCCGAAGAGCACGGCGAAGATGAAACCCCGCAGCCCGACCGGGACAACGCGGCCTATAAGAAAAGGATAAGCGCCGTCTGGATGCTCCAGGCCGGGGTTGAGGACCCGGGCGATCATCCCCGGCCAGGTGACGCCTAGACCCAGCGGGAGGGCCAATGCGGCGGCCAGGACGATCCCCATTTTGCCGTGCCATTGGGATTTCCCCGCCAGGCAGCGCTGGGTGATATACTGGTTGGTCGAATAATAATAGCCGCTCAGAACGACGGCCACGGCAAGAATGCCGGTCCACGGCAGGTCGGGATGGGAGGCGGGAAGCATGAGGTGAGCCCGCGGTCCCGTTCCGACCACGGCCTTGAGACCACCCGGCACGGCGGCCAGGCCCAGGCCAAAAACGAGCAGCCCGCCGACGACGAGAAGGGCCCCGTTGAAGAGGTCCACCCAGGCGGCCGAACTCAGGCCCCCGAAAATCGTGTAGGACCCGGCGACGACAACCAGAAGCCAGACGGCCAGGCGGAGGTCCAGCCCGAACATGCGGTTGATCAGAAACCCGCCGGAGTAAAGGACCAGCGGCAGGTTGATAATGAGATACTGGATCATGCAGACGCAGGAAAAGACCGTTCCGGTGACCCGGCCGAACCGCTTCGTCAGGTACTCCGGGATGGTGAAGATTTTGTTTCTCAAGTAGACCGGCAGGAAAAACAGGAGCAGGAGGCCCTGAGCCGGCCAGACCAGCCACTCCCAGTTGGCCACGGCCAGGCCGTACTTGTATCCCCAGCCCACCTCCCCGATAAACTGCTCCGAGCTGATGCTGGCGGCGATCAAGGAGAATCCAATGACGTACCAGGGAAGGCCCCGGCCGGCCAGAAAGAAATTCGAGGTGCTCTGGCGGCCTTTCTTTCCGGACACGAACCCGATGAAGACGACGGCGATGAGATAGACAATGAAGGTGGCCAGCTCGAATACGGTCAGGCCCAATTCAGCGCTCCGTCACGAAAAACCGGCCCTGCAGACGAATATCTTCGGATGAACTTCCGACAAAGACCATGAACTCGCCCGGCTCGACCACCCGATCCAGCCATCGATCATAGAGCGCCAGATGCTCGGGCGTCAGGATCAGATGGACGGTCTTCATCTGACCCGGCTCGAGTCCGACCTTGGCGAACCCCCTGAGCTCCTTGATGGGCGTGGAGACAGAGCTGACGACATCTTGAATGTAGAGCTGAACAACCTCTTCGCCGAACCGGTCTCCCGTGTTCTCGACGTCGACGCTGACCTCGACCGAGCTGGCCGGTCCGATGCTCTGGCTGCTCAGCTTGAGGCTGCGGTACTCAAAGGTAGTGTAGCTCAGGCCGTGCCCGAAGGGATAAAGCGGCGTCGGGTCGAGGTCGGCATAGGAATGTCCCCAGCCTTCCTTGAGCCAATAGGCCTTGGACTTTTTCGCATTATAGTAAACCGGGAGCTGGCCGGCATGGCGCGGGATGGTCACCGGCAGCTTGCCGCTCGGATTTCGATCCCCGAACAAGACCTCCGCCACGGCCCGGCCCCCTTTTTCGCCGCAGACCCATGCTTCGATGACGGCGGGCACGCGCTCGGCGACGAACCTCGCGGCCAGCGGCCGGCCGTTGACCAGGACGACGACGGTCGGTGTTTTTGTTTCCACCACCGCCCGGATGAGATCCTCCTGGAGGCCGGTGAGCTCGAGCGTCGCGACGTCATATCCTTCGCCGTTCGTCCCCTTTCCCCCTTCCGACTGCCACTCATTTTCACCGACAACGACGATCGCAACCTCTGCGGCGGCTGCCGCCTGCCGGGCTTTCCCGATCTCGTCCGCCTCCGTGCCGACGACATCGCAGCCTTTGATATAGCGGACCTGAGTCTGGGGAGAGACAACGGCCTTGACGCCGTCCAGGACGGTCTCAATGTCCTGCAAGACCTTCGCGGCCACATAATCACCGAGTTGATTCCGGGGATGGTCGGCGTTAGGCCCGATGACGGCGATGGACTTAATATCTTTTCGAAGAGGCAGCAGGCGATTCTCGTTCTTGAGAAGGACGATCCCCTGCCGCGCGGCTTCGAGGGCCAGGTCTTGATGCTCTTGGGAATGGACGATCCTTTCCGCCCGCACCGGGTCGACCAATGCGTTTTCGAAGAGGCCGAGCCTGGATTTCTGACGAAGGACCCGCCGGACCGCCCGGTCGATAAGGTCCATCGGAATCGTCCCTTCTTTGACCGAATCGATCAGCTCCTTCATGTATCCCGGTTCGTAAGAGATCCCGACATCAACTCCCGCCCGGATGGCCAGCTGTCCGGCCTCTTTTTGGGTTGGAGCCAGCCCCTCGTAGACCAGCGTCCCGATTCCGCCGCCCTCGGAGAGCACGAGGCCCTGGAACCCCAATTCCCCGCGCAAAATTCCGGTCAGGATCTTCTCCGAAGCATGAGCGGGGATTCCGTCAATGGCCGGATAGGTCGCCATCACGCCCAGCGCGCCTCCCGTCTTGATCCCGGCCTCCCATGGCGGGAGAAAGACGCTCCTCAGGATGCGCTCGGAGACCTCCATAGCGCCCCTCTCCAGCCCGCTCGCCGGCTGGCTCTGTCCGGGGTAATGGCAGAGCCCGGCCACGGTCTTATCGGGGGCAGAGACATCGTCCCCCTGAACCGCCCAAACGATGGTCTCGGCGAAGCGGGCGCACAAAAATGGGTCTTCGCTATAGGCTTCCTGATTGCGCCCGAGCCTCGGGTCGCGGATGGGCTCAACCACGAGGGTGAAGATCTGATGGACGCCGATCGCCCGGGCCTCCTCCGCGGCCGCCGCATAAATCCTCGAGACCAGGTCCAAGTTCCAGGTGCTACCCATAGCCGGGCCCTCCGGGAAAATGGTCGCACCCGAACACATCAGGCCGTGGGTGCCCTCCTCAGTGATGAGAAGCGGAATTCCTAGACGCGTCTTCTTGAGGGCGATGAGCTGGAGTTCGTTCAAGAATTCGGCCTGCTGGCGCGCGCCCTCATGGAGGATGGTATTGGGCAGGGTGAAGAAGCCGCCGCCGGGCCCGAAATTCTCGATATAGGTCCCTTGGGCAAACTGGCGACAGGCCGCCATTTTGTCGGGGATGGATTCTCCCAAAGCTCGCTCGTACACGCAGGGCATGTTGATCTGCCCGACTTTCTCCTCGAGGGTCATGCGGTTGATCAGGTCATCGATGCGCTTTTCAAGGGCCCGAGCCGCCTCAGGAGCAAAGGTAGGTCCCGGTTTTGTCGTCGGCTTGGGTCCGCCGGACGCCGCCGGCCGCGACCTCAGGATGTGGTCACCGATGTTGGCGACCGTATCGATCCACAGGCCGTTCTTCGGGTCCCGGGCATAGCGGCATAATTCTTCTACGGTCGCTGACAGGGTCGTCTGAAACCCGCCACTGCCGATCTCGTGTCCGGTCAAGATGAGCCAGCGCCCTTCCGCTGCAGCCTTATCGACGAGCGGCCTGATCTGGTCAAAGCTCTTGCCATCGCTCTCCGAGGAGAGGAGCTGCGCCAGGTCGCAGAATGCCGGGTCGTTCGAGTCTTCGCTGAGCCACTTACGCCCGGCCAGAAACCG
>Ga0315296_10005300_pt1 | contig 10318 bp, 7 predicted proteins | sample YL17G14_18_MG_FD_203921 | JGI IMG/M metagenome (GOLD analysis project Ga0315296, IMG submission 203921) | Sediment microbial communities from Yellowstone Lake, YNP, Wyoming, USA - YL17G14_18 | ecosystem: Environmental > Aquatic > Freshwater > Lake > Sediment | place: USA: Wyoming | collected... | reverse complement strand
TGGCTGAAGGGAAGGCTGCAGGAATATAGGGAGTGGTTCAACCATTCACGTTTCCACAGAGGCATAAAGGCATTACCAGCAGACCTCTACGAGTGTAACGTTAGAAACTTGACATGACAAAGAATTAACAGTAATATAGGTCTTCACCAATCATTCGTTTCGATGGAAACCCAGTTCTTCTCGAGGAATAAGGTTCATCATAAATGGAGCAGGAAGTTGGAACCGGTCCTATTCGTATCCTCAGGAGATGCAGTAGAGTATGAGCTGAGAGAAGTCTCTGATGGGCAGATAACGCAGGATTCCGGTCCAAATGCTCTCGAATATTTGGACTCGGATAGGCTCTATCCACTGGCTGGGCCTACATACGTTCAGGATGCGCAGCAGGGAGATGTTCTAGAAATAGATATTCTTGACACAAAAGCCGGGGATTGGGGCTGGTCAGCAATCATGCCCGATTTTGGCCTATTACAGGACGAATTCGATAAGCCAAGGCTCAAGATCTGGGACCTTTCCTTGAATGATCAAGCGTTCTTCAGAGAGGACATCCGAGTGCCTATCGAACCCTTCTGCGGCACAATGGGCGTGGCTCCTGCCGATGAAGCTGATTTAGAAGTGATGCCCCCTGGAAGACATGGAGGGAACATGGACCTCAAGCATCTCATCAAGGGCAGCACTCTGTTTCTGCCTGTATGGGTTGAGGGAGGGCTCTTCTCCTTGGGAGACGGTCATGCGGCTCAGGGTGACGGTGAAGTATGTGGAACGGCTATTGAAGCCCCCGTTCACGTCAAACTCAGGTTCAAGCTGAGAAAGAACTGCAGACTGAATGAACCTAGCGCCTTTGTTCCCTCAGTTTCAAGAACGCCTTCTGGGGAAGGGTACTATGTAACGCTTGGCAGGAGCCCAGATCTTTTTGATGCCGCGAAAAGCGCAGTAAGGCAAGTGGTTGACCATGTATCAGAAGAATATGGAATGCAACGCTGGGAGGCTTATATGTTGAGCAGTGTGGCGACAGACCTTAAGATAGCTGAAATAGTAGATAGACCATATTGGATCGTGTCAGCTTTTCTGCCCCTTAGTATCTTCTTGAAGAAGAATCCTCTCGGAAAGTTCTGACGATTCTAGTTCTTTTTCTCTGACAGCCATTTGAAGTACTCGACGAAACCCCTCATATTTGTCAATGGAGTTCTCTCCCTGAGTTCTGTTTCGCTCCCTGCTAAGGCTGGCGTATCTCTGAGCATAAAGTCGCTTTGTCTTAGATCCTCGTACAGCTCAGATGCATTCCTACCTATCTTCAGCCCTCGTGATATGACCTCTGTCCAAAGACCGAGTTGATCCTTATGCATTCTCAACATGCTTATCGCATTCTCAGCGAAACCAAAATGCCCATAACAAGCTATTCTGGGTTCCAGACCCATGAGTTCTTCCAGACTTTGTACTGCCAGTTCTGGGTTGAAAGGCGGCGGGGAAGTCGGCATGAGAACATCCAGTTGCTGGTTATAGGTCCCACCCGCATCACCTAGAAGAATCGCTCTGTCTCTAGGAACAAAGAAGCTCTGATGATGAGAAGCATGACCAGGAGTCCATACAGTCAATATTCCAACTCCTTCGCCAAGGTCTAATGTCTGGCGGTCCTCTGAACTAACGATTCTATCTTGAGGAATGCCTCTGACCTCTCCGTACTCCTCAACTCTGTTACCAAACAGTCCTCGTGCGGACTCCACTAGCCTAGACGGGTCCAACATGTGTGAAACTCCCTTGGGATGCACATATAGCATTGCATCAGGGCAGAGTTCAAGGAGCTTCCAGCATCCACCTGCATGATCCAAGTGTATATGAGATGCCAGTACATACTTCACTTCTTTCCGGTCTACACTGAGGTCATATAACCCCTTCACAACGCCCTTCAAAGAAGCGGATGGTCCTGGATCTACTATCGCAGCCTTTTCACCCTTTACAACATAAGTACTCAAAACATTACTTCGCCCATGATAGTATGCATCTATCATGCCTAGACTCTCTGTGATTGAAGTTATCTCCGATGACATGTAGTTCATCCCTTATGCGCTGCGGTTCACCTGTCTCTACTCGATCAATGAGAATCATAACAATAAACTCTTTGCCCACTGGAACAGGCGGATTGTTCGATTGATAGACGAAGGCTGCCCTCGGACTTGCTAGGTTTCTCGAAGGGTTACCATGAGATACTTGCTTTGTCCCTCGTAATACAGAAATATCTGGCGTTAGCCAGGAAGGGAGCGGTTTGAAAGGGGAGCTTCACTTTGACTTTTCTTTGCGTGGGAGGGTAACGCCTTTCTGTTCGTAGTATTTTCCTCGATATGGTTTCTTGACGGGGCTTGATAACTTCGCGAAAACAACATGGAGAAATCTGGTTTTCGGGTAGAGGCGGACCGGGGCGGAGCCTCCGAGAAGTTCAATAGTAAGGTTTCCTGAGAAGCCAGCATCTACAATGGTAGGAGGTATACTAATGCCCACTCGGGCGAAGGTGCTTCTGAGCTCGCAGAAGGCCATAAGAGTGTTGGGAAGAGATATGCTTTCAAGAGTGGTAGCCAGCACTCGTTCATTGGGGTTGATGATGAATCCACCTTCATTCACAGACTCTCTAAGATAGAATCTCTCCAGATCAGTGGCCTGCACATCGAGGATCTCGCTTGTGCTGATTATTCTTGCAATTTCATTCCCTATCCTGAGGTCAAGCCCATTCTCTTTCACTATTTCTTCGTCGAAAGGATCAACGATGAGCAACTTCTCCTGAATGTAGTTGAGAAGCTCGATGTCTGACAGTATCATTGGTTCCGCACCTTGAGTGCTTAGATTGACAGACGGTATCTGTCTTTGAGTTCCTGTTTCTTGCCCTCGTTCCATGCAGTCACATCTGTGTAATATCCGGTGATTCTGGACCACCATCGGACGTCTTTGCTCCCGCAGTTTGGGCAAGCATCGTTAAGACCGCCTGATGTTGTCTGACAGTTGCTGCAAATCGTCAGATCCTTCGTAAATGAGAAGTATCCAATCTGCGAGTTTGACGCGATTCGTTGCGTTAGTTTGTAGATTCCTTCCGCATCGGGAACAGCTTCGCCCAGCCAAACGTGAAAGATGTTGCCTCCGCTGAGAATAGGAAAGAACTTATGTTCAATATCCATTTTTGTGCCCAACGGGATGTTTGCTCCGACATAGGTGTGAGTTCCGTTGCTGTAGTATATGGGCACATCTCTTTCTCCCTTTTCCAGTAGTCCTAGAGAATCTGGGATGTTTCCTTTTATCACGGTTTGAGCTGCTTTCTTGTACTTAGGCGAGACTAAATCCGCAACAGCGAAGGTTTGGCTTGTGCTTTCAGCCGGTGTTCTAGCAAGTCTTATTTTCATTCCGGTCTGCATCTCTAGGCCTTTCCTGTATTTCTCCATGTCCAATAAAAGTCGAAGCGCCACTTTGACCGCGTCGTTGTTTTCATGGAGCTGAGTTCCGGTGAAGTATTGAACCATCTCATTGATGCCGACGACTCCAATTACGTAGACAAGCTCATCGAAGTCTACTGCAGGAGGAGCAAGCCTTCCTGTCTTCGGATCTCTAGGTCTCTGCGTTGCGAAGGGTATGAGATTGTTCTGCAACATGGTCCCCATCCATTGTCTTTTTGCTTTGAAACATTCTACAGCCAAACGCATGTTCTTTCTAGCCGATTCTAGAAGCCTGTCGTAGTCTCCATTTGCTTGGTACGCCAGCCGCGGCATGTTTATGCTCACTACTTGCCATCCGCCCATGCTGAAGTGAGCTCCTTCATCAAAGTTCATCTTGGACTCAAAATCCGGGTCAGTCTCTGGTGTCTCAACGAAGTTATACGCGCAACATTGATAACAGGATATTCCGTGGCCGTATCCACGGTACTTAGGAAGCATGTTGTCGAAATACGGTATCCCAAACTTGGAGACAACTTTGCTCACTAGTAGCCAAAGGTCGTCGTATTCTGAATTGAAGAATTCAGGGCTAACGTAGTTCTCATTCTTAGGGAAGTTGAAAGGCTTTCCCCAGTAATCGCCCTTCATAGAGACTTCGGTGATGGCTCGGAAGAAGGTTTGGACCTCATCTTCATAGTTTCCATAGACATCGGGGCCAATCTGACCATTCTTCACGACAGGGATGTTCTGCCATATGTCCGGGACTCCCATGGGAAGTTGGATGTTGCTGAACACAAGTTGGCCTCCTCGGGTTACATAAGTCTGCGTTAGCTCGTAGAACATCATCTGTGCGAGCTGCTTCACCTCATCATACCTCAGTCCTCTGAGGAATGGAGCCAACAACATTGTGTAGTACATGAAACCCTGGCCGCCGCTGAAGTTTGTCTGACCTGCAGCCAAGACTTTCACACTATGAAGAACCGCTACTTCTGGATGCTTAGCCGGGCCAGCAACACTCGACCTGAAACCCGTGCCATCGGGAAGCAGGCCATGATACAGGAAGAATCTCAAGTCCCAGTCTTGACAGAATGGCCGCGTCCCGAAGTACTCCAATGTGTGAATATGAATGTCTCCCTGATGATGTGCTGTAGCGATATCCGGCTGAAGAAGGAGAAGATACTCTTCCTTACTGAGTCTATCGGCCTTCTTCTTGTGCACAGTCTCTGGATTAGGCTGGAGATTGGCGTTCTCCTTTGCCTCCCAACCTTCACCCATATCAATGTTGAAGGCATCGTAGACAGGAACACCTACACGTGTTAGAATGTTTCTGTAGATCTGAAACTCAGGGCGCTCCTCCGACCATTCCAGAAGCAGGTTGTTCACTGCCTCACGAACCAATGGTCCGCTCACAAAGTTCGGCTTCATCGTCTTTATTCTGCGTTCAATCTCAAATGCAATCTTCTCAGCGTAATCTAGGCCAATAGGTTGGATTCTGAACATCTTCTCTGCAAGCTGGGTCTCTTCGAGAAGCTGTTCAACGATTCTCTTCGTGTTCCATGGGACAAGATAACCGTCCGTGGTTCTGACCATTGGCATGCCTCTGTAGCTTACGTTGGTCTTGAAGAAATGCTCAAGTGGCGTCGGGGGCTTTCCATTATCCTTTCTTTTTGTCGTTTTCATTGATAACCGCCCTCAATAATTCTTCGTTTACTTCCTCTCCGCGGAAGATTTCATCGGGGGTAAGTATTCTCGAACTCATCTCCAAGATCGGGGGATCTGAGAATAGATTGTTCATGATGAAACGTACTTGGGCGTCGGTGTCAAATAGCCTCTCATCAAATGGTATCTTCTCTTTTTTGAGCCATGTCTTCAACGCTTCACAATGCGTACAGCCAGGAAGAGTATAGATACTCACGGCAGTTGCAGTCATTTGAGGCACAATACTCCCATTCTCGAAGATGGACAATCTAACACAGTTCAGATCATCCATTAAAGCTTTGTTTATCTGTTCTAATATTCTCGGTCACATATGTGACCGCCAATAAGATATTAATCCGTATTATGGAATATGTTACATTATTCTGGGACAATCTTTCAAGTATGTTTCCCTACGAAGAAATATTAAATACTCCACGGATACTTACTATACTTCGAAAGATCGGGAAGGCTCTCACATTGACTATTATCGTTTGTCTTGTTGGTATACATTTCAGGAGACCGCTGGATGGAGTAAGATACTGGAGCAAAAGGAAGGGTATAACGCGTCTTTATCTTCTTTACAGTGACAAGAGTTCTGGAGATGAAACTAAGGTCTTCACATACATGTCTAACAGAAATGCTTTGGAGCTAAAGGAACGGCTAGAGATCCTGGACCCTATAGTGATTGGCTTTGACCCGATGGACTACAAGGATACCTTCAGGAAGATCTACTCGGTGGTTTCTAAGGCTAAGGAGGAGGTTTTGATAGACATAACCTCGACAACGAACGTAGCTGAAGGCGCTGCTCTGACAATTGCCCTGATGTTTCGAAATGCCCGGGTTTACTCGGTTCCGGCGTCTCATCCAGCTTGGTATGTAACAGGTCAACCTGATGATCCAGAGTTCCAGAGGTGGTTCGAGTCTTCGCGGAATGTGTCAAGTTCAGAGCCCTTGGAGATAAAGCTGCCAGGATATCGACTTGAGCCTCATGGCGATAGGGAGAACAAGATCTGGGATATGGAGAGAAGACTGCTTGTGATCCTCAGAGGCCATGGTGGACAGACCGACTCAATAAGCGAGATCATTGAGTGGTTCGGATACAGAAACCCGAACTCAACTCTGAGAAACAGGTTTAGTAGAATCGTCACGAGGTTAGAAGAGAAGGGCTTGGTGGAAGGCATGGCCGGAGCTAAGTTGAAGGGGGTTCGACTCACAGAGTTTGGTGAGATCTTCGCGGAGGCCCTCGCTGAGGAAGGACTGAGGTAGGAGAACTCGATCTAAACAGAAGTTGTTCGCGTTCCAGATTATCTTAGCCTGTGTCAAATCTCTGCCAGATCGATACACTATTTGATAGAATGAACACAAATCCCTCCCCGTGAGGTAATATATTACGAGTAGTATTCAGGCGGCTCCAAATCGGTCGCATTGTGAAGTGACTTTCTTTGATTGACAGTGAGTTTCATACAGAGTAACAGCTTTCCCCCCGCTTATTCAGCATATAAACTTATATTCCATCGAGATGCCAAGAAGCTTGGTGCCGAGGGTGCACGGTGAGTACAAAATCCGTAGTTCGGTCAACAAGACGCTTTGAAACCGCATTATCTTCGAATATGCTATTCTCTGGAGTCGATTTTCATGTTCAAGGATTTGAGCAGTCTACTCAGTTCTCCGGATTTTGAGCGTAGAATCATGAGCTTCTGGGAAGAGACCGGGGCCTTCGAGAAAAGGAGGGACCTCAACCGGGGGAAGCCGCATTGGTCCTTCATAGATGGTCCCATAACTGCCAATAATCCGATGGCGGTTCATCATGCTTGGGGTCGGACCTACAAGGATCTCTTTCAGAGATTCAGGGCGATGAAGGGTTTTCAGCTGCGTTACCAGAATGGCTTCGACTGTCAGGGCCTATGGGTGGAAGTTGAAGTCGAGAAGGAACTAGGGTTCAAAAGCAAAAAGGACATTGAAGCCTTCGGGATTGCGGAGTTCATCAAACGCTGCAAGCAGAGGGTTCTCAACTATGCAGCGGTTCAAACTGAACAGTCTATGCGGCTTGGCTACTGGATGGACTGGGACGATCCGGAGAACCTTAGATTGCTTTCGAAAATGCTTGAAACACCTGAACAGGTCCTAACAATCCATGGAAGAGAGGGACCAGTAACAGACTCTGTTGAGATGCTCGTTGGCAGGCTTGGCAGCCCAGAACTAGGTGGATCCTACTTCACCTTCTCTAATGAGAATAACTACATGATCTGGCAGTTTCTGAAGAGGTGTCACGAAAGGGGCCTGGTATACAAGGGAAGAGATAGCATGCCATGGTGCCCCCGGTGTTCTACTGCTCTCTCTCAACATGAGATTGTCACAGAGGGCTATCGAGAGCTCACCCATCCATCAGTTACAGTGAAGTTTCCTCTTCGGGGACGGAGGCCCGAGGCTCTTCTCATCTGGACTACGACTCCGTGGACCTTGTCTTCCAACGTGGCTGTAGCGGTCAATCCAAGTCTGACGTATGTGAAAGTCAGGAAAGGAGACGAGATCTACTATCTCTCCAAAGGCACATTGACGAAGGTGTTCCCAAAGGGAGAATATCTCGTCCTAGAAGAGTTGAAGGGCGCTGACCTCAACGGTTGGACTTATGATGGTCCGTTCGACGAGCTGCCTGCCGTGAGAAGTGCGGATGCCAATATGGCACATAGAGTGATACTCTGGAACGATGTGAGTGAGGAAGAGGGAACAGGTCTGGTTCACATCGCCCCGGGTTGTGGTAAGGAAGACTTGGAGCTTGGAAAACAATACGGGTTGCCCGTGCTTGTGCCCATCGATGAGTACGGCGTTTTCTCGGACGGCTTCGGCTTTCTCAGCGGGATGCATGTCTACGAATCCGCCGGTCCCATCTCAAACAACCTGAAAGAAAAAGGTCTCTTGCTGAAGCTCGAAGACTATACGCACCGCTATCCAGTCTGCTGGAGGTGCGGCAGTGAACTGGTCTTCAGAGTTGTAGATGAATGGTTCATCTCTATGGGAGAGAAGCTGGACAAGCCATTAGAGGAAATCTCTGAGCAAGAGAAGACTGAGAGTCTCCGCTATCAGATAATTGACTCCGCCAGCAAGGTTAGATGGATACCCGAGTTTTGCCTGAAGCAGGAGTTAGACTGGCTTCTCAACATGGAGGACTGGATGATATCAAAGAAGCGGTACTGGGGGCTCGCACTACCTATATGGGAATGCGAAAACTGCGGCTATTTCGAGGTCATCGGAAGCAAAGAGGAATTGAAAGAAAGGTCTTTCAAAGGCTGGGAGGCCTTTGAAGGGCACACTCCCCACAGGCCATGGATCGACAATGTGAAGATAGAATGCCCGAAATGTGCGTCAGCAATGTCAAGGATTCCGGATGTGGGCAATCCATGGCTTGACGCAGGAATAATAGCTTATTCTACGCTTGAATATCGTCACAACAAGGATTACTGGCGAAGCTGGTTCCCCGCAGATTTCATAACAGAGTGCTTCCCAGGGCAGTTTAGAAACTGGTTCTATGCAATCCTTGCGATGAGCACTGTCATAGAAAACGACACGCCGTTCAAAACCTGTCTCGGTCATGGCTCTGTCTTAGCTGAAGACGGGCGGGAGATGCACAAGTCTTGGGGAAACGCGATAATGTTTGACGAAGCCGCAGACAAGATAGGAGCTGATGTCACGAGATGGATATTCTGCACGAGCAAACCTGAGAACAGCGTTCTTTTCGGCTATAAAGGGGCTGACAGGGTTAAGCGAGAGTTCTTCATACCATTAGTCAACGTAGCGAATTTCTTCTCAACATATGCCAACCTAGATCAATGGACCCCGCAGAAGTATTCTGAAGACCACACTGTTCTGGACCGCTGGATACTCTCCAAACTTTCCCGGCTTGTCAAGGAAGTGACTGAAAAGCTGGAAGACTATGATGCATACGGCGCAGCAGCAAAGATGCAGCCATTTGTTGACGATCTATCGAAATGGTATGTTAGAAGGTCCAGAAGACGCTTCTGGAAAAGCGAGGATGACGCAGACAAGAGAGTTGGATATTCCACACTGTACACATGTCTGAAGACATTGACACAGCTCTTGGCGCCCTTCATACCATTCACAGCTGAAGGTCTCTACCAGAGCATCGTCCGAGGTGTCGAACCCAACGCGCCAGAGAGCGTGCATTTGTCTGATTACCCAGTGGCCAACTCAACAATGATCAATGAACCGCTCATGGATTCAATGGAGCTAGCCATCATGTCAACCAGCCTAGGGCATTCAGCTCGAAACAAAGCAGGCATCAAGCTACGCCAGCCTCTGCCCGAAGCCAAGATACTGGCTGAAAGGAACCTGCTTGAGCGGCTGAGGCCTCTTAAAGAGCTCGTGGAAGATGAGCTCAATGTGAAGGAACTGGTTCTAACTGACAATGAAGAGGACCTTTTCACCTATCACGTAAAGCCTTTGGGGCATATCCTAGGAAGAATATACGGCAGGCGCTTTCAGAAGATCGAAGAAGCTGTCTCCAGGGAGGACCAAGGATCTATGGCCAAAGCTTTTCTGAACAGGGGAGCTGTCAGAATAGATGTTGATGGGCAGCCCGTTGAGATTAGGCCTGAAGAGGTTGAAGTCGAGAAGAATCCCAAGGAAGGGTATGTAGTCCTGCAAAACGAGCAGATATCCGTTGCCCTTCTAAAGGAGCTGTCGAAAGATCTGATAGGTGAAGGAATAGCCCGAGACTTGGTTCGCAGAATACAGTACCTCAGAAAGGAGGCCGGGTTCCAGATTGACGACCGAATAGAGACCTATTATGAGGCACCTTCAGAGCTCGCAGAGGCATTCAGAACAAAAGAAGAGTACATAATGGCAGAGACGCTGTCCACGGTTCTTAGAGAGGGACATCCCCCTGAGCATGCTCATGCTGGAGAATTCGAGATACAACAAATGAAGCTTAGACTTTGGCTTAGAAAACTGAAGTGAAGCTTTACCCTTCAGAGTACGGTTGATGCACACAGAGAGGCTTAAGGACGCAGGAGGGCCGCGCCAGCTTGTAACGTAAATTTTGGAATTGGCTGGTTAAGCATGTATTGATGGTTCTGTCGATTCTGATTTTTTCCTCATATCTCAACTTCACATTCTCCGCTGGCGAGGTCATCCCATCGCCAGACACCATCACGGGGTTGCTGGTCGATTATCTCCAATACGGCTGCACCGCC
>Ga0315296_10005299_pt1 | contig 10318 bp, 11 predicted proteins | sample YL17G14_18_MG_FD_203921 | JGI IMG/M metagenome (GOLD analysis project Ga0315296, IMG submission 203921) | Sediment microbial communities from Yellowstone Lake, YNP, Wyoming, USA - YL17G14_18 | ecosystem: Environmental > Aquatic > Freshwater > Lake > Sediment | place: USA: Wyoming | collected... | reverse complement strand
AGAATAATAACGAATGGTTTCTAATTCGTTTCATTCGGTGTCATTCGTGCTATTCGAATCTGTTTTTGGGCAGGGATTCTTGCAGTTTGCAAGAAAGAAAAAAAGGGAACTTGAAAATTGCAAGGTCCTGAGAGAGGAAGAAGAGAAGATTAATAATGAGTGTTTTTCAAAAGTAAGGTCGTAAGAATTGCGGAGGTCTAGCTATCTTCCCGTGATCGAGATTTAACAATGTTTCCAGAAACACGTCGCTTCCTTCCTGGGTTCGGTACTTCCCAAAGCTCAAAGAAAGGTAAATATTTATATTCATTCTTATATTCATTCTTATTGTAGAATTAATCGGATTTTGGTACTATTTCAAACAAACGTCTTTAAAGGAGAAAGAACGTGATAAAAAGATTAGGAGTAAGAAATTATAAGAGTCTGAAGGATCTGGACATTGAATTGGGGAAGAGGAATGTATTGGTGGGACCCAATATGTCTGGAAAAACAAATTTTATTGATTGCCTCAAGTTCCTGACCAACATGTGCATTTCTGGTGTTATTCAAGCTTTTTTAAATCGGGGGGGATTCCCTGAAGTTGTTTGGAAAGGTGGAGGCGGCGGCGGAGAGTCAATTTCTTTTCACCTAATTATTGAACAAGAACTTAATGAAAACGCATCACCCAAAACATTTGAATATGAAATCTCTATTGTTGGAAGTCAAACTGGTCTAATATCAATTGAAAGAGAGCATTTGATGGTTAAAAAAGGAAATCAGGTTTCAACGTTGATCGACCTCAGAAATGGTAAAGGCAAAATCACACATGCAGATGGACAAATAGCCTTCGCCTCAGAAGATCCTAATCGATCAGCTTTAGAATTTTCAGTACCGGGGTGGGAGGGAATGGAATTTAAGTATCCAATTTCTTTATGGCGATATTATCATTTATCTCCTGCTGTTTTTAAACAAGCAAATGCTGCTGTTTCCCAACAATACCTTACGGAAACTGGTGAAAATTTCTCAAGCTGGTTTATGACGTTGCAAACTAACTATCCAGATGAATTTAATCTCATAAGACAAGTAGCAAAAGACAGTTTGCAGGGATTAGAAGAAATCTTAATCCCACCAACGCAATTCGCAACAACATATATGACTACTCGAGAAAAATACCTCAAACGACCTGTTAATATTTGGCACATGTCAGACGGAGAACTCATTTTCTTGGCTTGGCTGTCATTGATTTTCGCACCAGCTTCCTTTGGGGCACCATTATTTTGTATTGAAGAATTGGAGAATCATCTGCACCCAAGGTTGTTAGAAATCCTGGTTGAAGTTGTGAATCAAAGGCAGAGAGAATTGGATCCAAAAACTGCCCAAATCGTAGTTACTACCCACTCTCCGTATCTAGTTGATAGAATTAACATAGAAGATCTTATTGTCTTTGAAAAAAGTGATGGGGCAACAAAGTACACAAAACCTTCTTCAAAAGCACATTTGAAAGAGCTTCTAGTGCGCAAAGAACTTGGACTTGGGGAACTATGGTATTCAGGAGCACTTGAGGGATGATTTATGACTGTATACGGGATTGTGGTCGAAGGCTATTACGATGAAGTGGTGCTTGGAGAAATAATTAAAAAAATCCTTGCAAGGGAGATAACAATAATTTCTCGTAGGTGCAATGAAAAAGATCGGTTGATCAAGGTATTTTCAGAACACCTTGAATCATTTCGCTACGGGAATCAGGGATCTAATGTTGATAAGGCCATCGTGATCCGTGATGCACATGGAAGAGATCCAGAGGAATTGAAAGAGAGCATGAAGAGTAAAATTCTGAACCGTAGATACCCGTTTGAAGTAAAATTCCTCATCATCATTCATGAGCTTGAAGCTTGGCTTCTAGCAGATGAGGAAGCAATCTCGAGAGTTACAAGATCTCGTTCAGGAAAACCTGCGGTTCCGGTGAATAAGCCTCTTGAATCAATTATTGATCCAAAGGAGACGTTAGGTAAAGTTCTTTCAGATGCTAAGGTACCTTATACACCTGCAGTAGCACAAGAAATCGCAAGGGAATCAAATTTAGATAAAATAAAATACCGTTGCCCAGCCTTTGGAGAATTTTGTCAGGCGGTCATTGACTGTTAGAATAATTCTTCACAGCCCAAATTAGATACTGTCCTAATTTGAAAAATATTTGTGGTGCCGCATCCTTGCATTGACAGACCTCAGTTAACCTTACGGCGCTAACGCAGAATGGCCAAAGGTGAAGATCAAATATAAGAAGACAGGAGATTAGATAAGGAAGTTGATCGTTTAAAAGAAGCATCGAGTGAACAGGGTAGACACGACACCCAAGGTCACCAAAAACCACCGGGCTCTTTGGAGGAATTGCGGACATCCATGATTTTCACCATAGAAGGCCTTTTTATTTTAACAGGTTAAGCAAGACTCAGGCATGGTATGATAGGTTGAATTATCCTATCATGATGTTATTTTTCTGTCTACTATCTGTTATGTGAAGATAATATGAAACTTGAAGATGCAACCAAATTATTAATTGAATTCTTAAAAAATCCTAATCACGGTTCATTTGGAAGCTATGGTTACGAAATTTACCTTCCAGCTATACTTATAACTTACTTTAGAAAACAAGGAATCCAGGATACAGACACAAAACTGCGAGAACTATCCTCTGTTTTTTATGCTGCTGGTTGGGAGCTTTGCAGAAGGGGCATATTGCGGCCTGGCGTCACACATTATGGAGCACAAGCCACTGCCGCTGGTGGCGCTGGAAATGGTTATTCCATTACACCATTTGGCCACATTTGGCTTAAAGAAGGTGCGCAAGATGACTTTGTCCCAACTGAACCGGAAAGATTCGGAGAGATATTAGAAAAATATAAATCAAAATTTGGTGCTGGATTCCATGAGCGTGCGCAACAAGCAATTCGTTGTTATGGCGCCCACGCTTATTTAGCATGTTGTGCTATGTGTGGTGCCTCTGCTGAGTCTATAATCCTTGCCGCAGCTATAGCAAAAGAAAAGGATGAAAAAGGAATATTAAAAAAATATTCATCTGCAAATGGTCGACGCACAATAGAAACTATTCTTATCGGTAAAGCCAAAAAACAAATTCAAGATGATTACAAAGCATATTCAACACTATTGAAATATTGGCGTGATGAAGCTGCCCATGGTAAAGCATCAAATATCAGCGACAATGAAGCATATACATCTTTAGCACTCTTATTGCGCCTTGCTATGTTTATTAATGATAATTGGGATGAATTAATAAACCCATAACAAGCCGCTCCACCGGATCGCCGATAAATCTGGCTCCCGGTGAGCCGAGGCGTTGAGGCTGTAGAAAAACCCCATGCTTGAAGATTTCGAGGAATTCTGAATAAATGCGACCTCTCAGAATGCGCTGTATTCAACGATCATATATCGGGGAGGGGTAAAGTGACCCCCAAAAACTGAGGGTTCCGACCACACGGGGACTTTTCCTACAGACTCGTTAGGAGTTACCATGAAAGACAATGGAACAGAATCGCCCGATGCAAATAGAGCCGAAAATGCCAGAGTTGAGTATTCTGCTGCCCAAGACGCCTACTTGCATTACGACAACTTCGCCTGGCAGGTAGGTGGGGTACTGATTGCTGGAGTGTTTGTATATTGGGGGTTTATCATTTCAACTCCACCCGGCTTATTACCTGTGGTGATAGGAAATTTGCTTGTCTGCCTGTTGATGTCGATCTGGCTCATTTATGCAGAACACAATCGTCAAATATACCTTTATAAGCTTCACCGTATCCATGAGCTGGAGTTCGAATTGGGAATGTATCAACATCGCCGATTCAAAGAATGGCCCAGCCAAAAAAGGGTATATATCTTATACGGACCAGGTGGTCATTACTTAAATGATGGCATATATGGCTTAGTATCATTAGGCGGCTTGTTTCCAACTTTATTCGGAAAAACGGGTAATGAGTGGCAATGGTGCTGGTATCATTTCGCTTTGATTTTCCTCAATTTCTTAATTGTGGTACTGGTGATTTGCCAAGTAAATTGCATGGATCACAAAGCGAGAGAGGCTATTCAGAACCTTGAGAGAAATTCTTCAATGTACAAATCTCCTAACAATTGAGTGGAGCACGACTTCGAAAAGGCCGGGCCTTTTCGAAGCGGCTCACTCAGGACGTTAGAGGAGAGGAGAAATGCAATGATTAATAACGACTTGGAACGAGAGGCAAAGGACAGATTGAAGGATTTCCTTACAAAATCACATGGCTTGATCAGGCAGCTTGTATATGAGGGAGTTGACAAGGATGGTCGCTCATTTTTCATCGACGATGTCTCTGGGCTAATACGTGAGGCTTGGAAAGAATTTGAAGAAGATTTCAAAATCGATCACGCTGTAAGCTTGATTCAACAAACTAGTGCTGAAACATTGAAGACTTCAGGACTCTACGGACGACAGCTCAATTTGAAATTGTCGGTTGTGGACAAATGGAAGAAGAGGTTCTCAGAGAAGCGTATCAAGAAGATCCTACTTAAATTACTCGACGCAATAGACACCGTATTGGATAGCCTCATAGCAGCCACTGGCATAGATCAAGCATTGAAGGAAATCAAAGACATACTGAGAAACTCCATTGACGAGGATTAGTATTCTCTAACATTCGGGTGCAAGGGACGGCGCAAAGACCGCGCCGCCCCTGACCCGCAGCGTTAGATTACGAAAAATGGAAACCAATAAAAAGACCGATTGGAATGAAACAAGTCTAATAAGATACAGTATTTCGAAATGATTGATAATGTATTCATAACAATTGGAGTGGGTCTCGTTAGTGGCCTGATTGGTCTTCTCGTGGGTAATAGGTTGGCTATCGGCAGAGACAGAAGAAAGGAATTCAACTCCCTGGCTGAGGGAATTCGGATTCAGCTTTTGCGAGAAAAGGAAGGGCCTAGCCGCCACAGCGCAATCCTCGATAAAGTCACCCTCATGCTGCTCCGTGAACGGCTGCCATTCTGGAAAAGGAAAGCATTCGACCGAGCTTTGCAGAACTATCAAAAAAGCAAAAACGAACAGAATTGGGAACGTGATCCATATGGCTCTGTTTCTTATAAGGATCAAACTCTGATTATTCATAGTATTGAAGCACTCCTAAACATTATAAAAACACAGTAATCTAACAAGCGGCTTGACCGGACGCCCAAAAACGCCGGTCAGCCTTAGCGTTAGACATATAAAAGAGGTCATGAATGGCAAAAGACAACGAAGCTGAGTCAAGCAAGGTGGGGATTATTCCCGATTTTTTTCATGACATAATTGCGTATATCATACCTGGCTACACCGCACTTATTTTGTTCGTCTGCAATCTCTACCTCATCGGCCTGTTAGAAATATCTTTCATCAAAGACGTTGATCTAAAGGGATTCTCTTTGTCTCTCCTCGTGGCATACGTCATCGGGCGGTTCTTTGAGCAATTAGGACGCATGACCATTCATCACAGGAAGTTCCCCTTTGTTCGTGAGTCGTCCAAAATACCGTCACCAAAATGGTCCTTAATCTTCGACCCAAAAGACGACCACTACACCGAGCCATTTAAGAACAATGTGGCTAAAAAGATTGAGGAATGGCTTGAGAAGCAAGATGGAGCCTCACTGCTTTCAACGTGCAAGGACAAAGCCAAGGATGACTATTTCAATCTTATACAGTTCTATCTGAGGGAAAGATTTCCTTCTGTTGCGCTGTATGAAAAGAAGCAGAATGCAACTATCGTCTTGACTCGTAGTCTGGCAATAGTTTTTGCCTGTAACATTTTGATCTATTTCCTATTGCTGCTGACGCTACAGAGAGCCGAAGTTGCTTTTAGTTTGATTGCAGTCTACTGGCTCATCGTCAATTTGTTGTTCTCTGGTGTCTTATATATGCGGTTTCAACAAGATAAGGTCTATCACGCCATGTACATCTTTGAGACATTTATCGCCATGAAGAAGCTTTTGAAAAGTAAGAGAGGTAATGCTGGGGCGGAAGAAGATAGCAATGTCTAACAACGGCTTGCAGCGGATCGCGGATAAATCCGGCTCCCGGTGAGCTTTACGTTAGAGGGGAAGCAATAAGAATGGACACAGTCAAGTTGGCCACCTTCGCTGATTTCGAGAAGGAAGCTGTATTACTTCTGGAAGCCCTAAAGAAGATGCGTGGTGAATCGGGGATGCGTTTGTCACCATTGCTCTTTCGCGGTCACTCCAACGCGTCTTGGGAGCTGAAAACCACTCTCGAACGCTACTCCCCACGACAATACTCCATGGAAGACTATTATAGGGGCATGCTTGGCGTCAGGCCTGCTGTGGAGTCCTTCACGGAGAAATCCTGGAATCTGAGGCATGAGTACACGATGGATGAGAGCATTCCCCAAGAACCTCAGGGCTATGACTTCATGGTGTACCTAAGACACCATGGGTTTCCGTCCCCTCTTCTGGATTGGACGCGCTCGCCCTACGTTGCAGCCTTCTTCGCATTCCAGCTCGCACAGACCCATGAGGAAGAAAGTGTGGCCATCTATTCCTTCGTTGAATATTACGAAGGGGGCAAGGCTGGGACTTTGGATGAAGCAACCATCGTGGGCTGTGGACCTTACGTAACAACCCATAAGCGGCATTTCAGCCAGCAAAGCGAGTATACATATTGCAAGAAGCGTGTGGGTGGCAGGTATGTCTATTGTAACCACGAAGAAGCATTCCTAAGGAACGATTGCGGGCAGGACGTCTTGATGAAATTCGTCATTCCAAGATTCGAAAGAGCCAAGGTGCTAGAGAAACTTCACCTAATGAACATCACTGCATACTCTTTATTCGGAAGCGAGGAGAGCCTTTTGGCCACCCTCGCTTATCAGGAGATCGAAAAGCGACCCCTCTAACACATCATTTAACGCGGACCTTCAACACGCTGCACGTGTTTCAGGCCGGTTAATTACACGTTAGGCGGAACAACTGATGACGAGAAAAAGAATCTTTGCCGTAGGCTTCACTTTACCAGGAGACGATTTTGAATACGAAAAGTGGGGGACGGGAATTGAGGGGATGGGGACGTAGTTGAAAAATAACACTTTACAGATAGAAAAGGGCCCTGAGGGACATCCTATATTGTTCCTGTCAAGAGAGAAAACGAAAAAAATCATCTTTTGTAAAAACAGCAAGTTAGAAAACCGTTCTGATTTTGGGAACACCTTCGCTTTCGAATCCCATTGTGGATTCGCGCTTAACTCGACGAATCTCTCGCCAATAACGAACTCTGAATCTAAGCGTTATCGGTATCCGGTGTGTCCCGCCCAAGCGGGACCACCTATCATCCCTTATCCAGATTCCAAAGTTCAGCGAGAGGCCCTGGATTGTCCCTCACGAGGTCCTTCACGGCCTCCACGTTGTTGCTCGGGCTCCTCTCGTCGAAAATCAAAATATTTTTATTCAGCTTCATTCGGCCTTTAGATAAGCCGGATTAAACGCCTCCTTTTTCTTCATCAAGGTCCAAGCTATTACCAGCAGTTTCGCCGCCAGCTTCACCCGCATCTTGACGTGAATCCCTTTCTCTCTTTCTCGCCCCCGAATTTTGTTCGTGTAGTAAATCATTACGTCCCGATTCTGCATCGAGGCAACCAGGGCTGCCTGATACAAGGCATACCGAAGATCGGCTTTGCCCCGCTTCGAGATCTCCGGAATCGCCTGATCCGAAGCCTTTCCACTTCGATCCGCACTGAGGTCTAATCCACCCATCTTCAAGACCTGTTTCCCATTCTGAAATCGATCCGGTTCCCCTATAGCCCCCAATACCTTGGCCGACACATCAGGACCAAACCCAGGAATCGTCAAAACGTATGCGTACTCCGGAAACTGCTCACACAGCTGCCCGATTCTGTCCTCCGTCTCCTTGATCATCTCCCGTATCTGCCTCAACCCCTCCACCATGACCTTTGCCTCATGGTCCACTCCTGGCACTGCCTGACAACCTATCGACTCCCCAGCTTTCTCCCAGACCCCCTCTAATCGCTGCCTTTTCTCCATTCTGATCCGTCGGGAGGTCACCCGCTCGATAAAGGGTTCAACGTCTAATTCCGCAATCTGAGATGCTGCTAAACACCACCTCACAATCGACAACCCCTCCGCCCCCAACCGCTCATAGTCCCGATCCATCTCCGGAAAATACTGCGCTATCAGATGATTCCGAATTCGAACCCTGTAGCCGTGCTCTTGCTTCTTGAGCCGTCTCTTGAGCGAAAGCAATCCTCGCAGTCCCCTTAACTCCGCCGATGGATGCTCATAATACAAACACTTCCCCTGCGAGATCAAATCCGCCACATTAGCCGAATCCTTCCCATCATGCTTATCCCACCGCCCATCCAGCGACTCCCGGTTTCTCGCCACCGTCACCCCGGAGACCAATACCACCGTCCTCCCTAAGTTGATCACATACTCTCCCAGGGGTTTATGATAATTTGCCGTCGGCTCCATCCCATAGACCACTTTCTTCAAACCATGCTGCACCCGTAGGGCCTCTGCCTGATCCAGGAGTTTGCTGAACCCTTCATGGTCATTGCTAAAGACAATCCGTTTTAAAAGTGTTTTCCCCGTCGCCGTCCCAAAAAAGGCGTGATGTTGATCCTTCGCAATATCGATCCCCACGATCAAATACGCCTCCGAATGCCTTACCTCTTTCCTCAGTTGACGAAATTCCTCCAGCCGGTTACGATTTACCTCATCCATTGGAAACCTCCTGTCTAAGAATTTGAGTTTGGTCGCTCTTACTCTTATCTCTTAACAGGAGGTTTCTTTTTGTGGTAGACTGGTATTATACTTTTTCTATTTTATCGTTGGGAGTCTACCCTTCACCTAAAACAATATATAACGTTGTTAAATTGGTTAATTTTCCTTTCTTGACAAATGTCTCAGTTTCATGATTCTCTTGGGCTGTGTGAGATGATCTTAGGTTTCTTAAGTAATTTAACTACGTGCACTACTAGACATACTAACATCGACCGACAGGTCACTCACTATGAGTAAACGTTCCAGACCGAACACTAAGCATCTGCCGAAGGGCCTCGTGGTTATTTACGAAGACCGGGCTCTTCTCGTCGTGGACAAGCCGCCGGGTCTGTTGACGATGGGCACAGAGACAGAGAAATTACGAACAGCTTACTCCGCCCTAACAGATTATGTCCGCAAGGGCTCAGCTAAGTCTAAGAACCGCATTTTTATTGTTCACCGACTGGATAGGGATGCCTCAGGGATACTCATTTTCGCCAAGAGCGAAGAAGCAAAGTTCTATTTGCAGAGCCATTGGGAGGAAACGAAGAAAAAGTATCTCGCCGTCGTTCATGGCAAGTTTGAGAAGCGCTCGGGGATTATTACTTCATACCTGGCCGAGAACAAAGCGCACGCCGTGTATTCTACGGGCGACACCACGAAAGGGAAACTGTCCCATACGGGTTACAGAGTACTCAAGGAAACAAGAGACTTTGCTTTGCTGGAAGTTGATCTGTTGACGGGCAGGAAGCATCAGATACGCGTACATTTGGCTGACAATGGACATCCGATTGTGGGTGACAAGAAGTATGGAAACGGGAACCAGGGCCATAAACGCATAGCGCTTCATGCCCTATCAATTTCCGTCAGGCACCCCATCAGCGGTGCGCAGTGCACTTTTGAAACGAAAGTACCCGAATACTTCAACAGACTAGTCGGCGGGCTGAGTCAAGTAGATGCCCAACAAACAAATGCAACGGACGCGCAAACGCGCCGCTGATTTGAGCCGTTAAGGTGCGACCCCATATTCTTTTTCTAAAAGTTCATCTCCCCCCGATGTTTTAGTCGTCGAATTTGCCTGCGGGTCCCTTGTTGCTTCCGAGACGGGAGGCCCGTTCTGTGATCTTACTTTCCGTCCATTCCGCAGGGTTTTCAACTCGGGTTACTTTAGGACCGAGATCATAGGAACCCGCCTTCAAAATGGCCTCGATGGCAAGGGGAGCTGTATCCGGGGAGTTGAAGACCTCTGTCATCATCTTATAAGCGAAGTCCTCTACTTTCTTTACCATGCGGTCCCTGATCTCCTTGGGTTGGGCAAGCAGTTTATTCTCAAACGGGAGGTTAAGATTTTTATAGTCCCCCTTCTTCCAGTTTTTCGATTGGGCATAAGCCACTATCTCTACCCACATTTCCTCAGTAACGCCCTCTCCCTTCACTTTGTTGAAATTCCCATTCGCATCCAGAATGGCATTTCCATAATCATTCACCTGAACACCCCATGAGATCATCTGCAGGGCTGTGGCAACATTGGCTTTTG
>Ga0315296_10005298_pt1 | contig 10319 bp, 8 predicted proteins | sample YL17G14_18_MG_FD_203921 | JGI IMG/M metagenome (GOLD analysis project Ga0315296, IMG submission 203921) | Sediment microbial communities from Yellowstone Lake, YNP, Wyoming, USA - YL17G14_18 | ecosystem: Environmental > Aquatic > Freshwater > Lake > Sediment | place: USA: Wyoming | collected... | reverse complement strand
GCTCCGACAGCGGGAAAACGTTCAAATCCTGTTCGCGCTCCCTTATCGCCAGAGTGAGGTCTCCGACCTTCTCGATGTTGCTCGTTTGAATCAAGATCACGACCAGCTTCCCCTCAAGGCCGAAAATCCGCTGCAGGGTCTTCTTGGGCAGAAAATAGAACCCGTCGTCCTGCGTGTTGGACCTTGCCAGCACGCCGCTGACATAGAGGCTCTCGCCCTTTTCCTTCAAGAAGTAGTGGTCACCGGGCTTCTTCTTCTCCTCCTGGGCCACACTGCTGCCGAGGATGATTGACCGCTCATCCCCAAACCAACTCCCATCGACCTTCCACCCCGCCTTGAGCAACGGGTAGTCTTCGTCGATTCCGAGGAAGACCATGTTGCGCTTTTTGTCGACATCAAACAGCGCATCCATGATAATACCGGCGGCCTTCGCCACGCCGGGTATCGCCTTGACACTCGGCAAGTAGTCCTCACTGATGTAGCGCGGCCACTTACCGCCGTGCAAGGCAATCGTCGCCGCCTCGTAGGGGCATCCCTTCGGAACAATCATGACGTGCGCGCCCAATGAGTTCAGTTCTCCCCTGAGCCCCGCCTCGTAGTTCTTCTGGAATTCGAGCAGGCCGTAGAGAACGGTGATGGCGAATGCCACGCCAACCAGACTGAAGATCGAACGGGCCTTCCGCCGCAGGATGTTTTTGAAAGCAAGTCTAAACCAGATCATTGCCGGTTCCCGGAGGCCTTCTGGTCGGTTATTGCGTCATCGGGTTACTCACCCTCACTCACTCACTCCGTCCGCAAAGCCTGGGCGGGATTCTGGCGTGAAGCGAAATAGGCCGGATATATTCCGGCAATGATCCCGACCAGCAGGATGAAGACCAGACAGAACAAGAATACGCCGGGCCGCAGAGAAACGACGCTCTCCCGGGGCGCCAGCGGCAGGAACCTCTTGACCACGGATTCAATGGACCGGGACGCGAAAAGCGCCATCAGCAAGCCCAGGGCGCCGCCCATCAATGATAGAATCACCGATTCGAGCCATATCAGCCCGAAAACATGAAACCGGCCGGCCCCGGTAGCCATCATGATGCCGATCTCCCGAACCCTCTCAAACACCGACATGAGAATCGTATTGAGCACGCCGAAAGTCGATATTGCGACGATTATTATCACGACCGACAGAATCAAAGTGCGGACGGTGCCAACCAGGGACAGCATCGTCCCCAACAGCTCTGACATCGTGATTACTTCGGCCCCCGGCAGGTTCTCCAGTCTCTTGGCCAGGACTGACGCCTGACTTGGATCCTTCAGGCGGATGTTGATGCCGGTTATCTTGTTCCCCACTTTGAACACCTGTTGGGCCGTGGCCCGGCGAATGTAGAAGAACCCGTCATCTTCAGTACCGGTCGGCTGCAACACACCGACGACATCAAAAGTCCGGTCGTACTCGGGCAGATAGATCTGGTCGCCGACCTTGGACACTTCGATCAGCGAGACATCATGCCCCAGAATCACGTCGTTCTCGCGCGCCAAAAACGCTCCCTCCAACTGCCACCAGTTTTTCAGGGCCAACATCTGCTCATCGATTCCGATGTAGATATCGGTTCTACCCTCCTCCGGCTTCACGATGCCGTGAATAAGGACACCGGCGGCAATGTCGATCCCCTCCATCTTCTGTACCAGGCCCAGCAGCGAATCGGACAAGTAGCTCGGGATGCGCCCACCTTTGAGAATCAGAGTTGCCGCTTCGTAAGGACACCCGATCGGCACGACCATCATGTGAATACCCATCTTCTGAATCTGTCCCCGGAGCGAATTTTCGTACCCGGTATTAAAGGAAGTAATCGTAAAGAGAACCGCAATCGCAAGCCCGATGCTAAAGACGGTTATCGACGTTCTCGCGGTCCGGTGGGCCAGGTTCTTCACGGCGAACTTGAGGAGGTTCATTGGCCTTCACCCGCCAATTCCTCGTAGGCGACCAGCAGTTTCCTTACGGCAGAGGCAACAGCTTGCGATGATTTCTCGGCCCCTTTCGCGGCCGGAATCAGGTCTACGCCGACCTTAAGCGAATCGCTCGACGTCTTCTTGACGAACTGGCTCAGGAACTTCTCGCTCCGCAGCGCCGCGCGCGCCTTTTCCCGGTCCCGTTGAATCCTCACTGACTTGACTCTCGGCGCCTTGCCGGCTGAATCGACCAGCAGCGCGACGACAACCTCGATTGCCCCGTACTGCCCTTTACTCAGGTGAGTCGAAACAACCCCTATCTGTTTTCCTTTTCTCGAGACGGGATAGAACTTGAATTCGGTCTCATCCGCATCCAACTTCTGCCCCAGACGCCTCTCAATCGCGGCCTGGCTCTCTTTGGAAACGCGTAGAAACACCGTTCGGTACGCGTCGCCGTCGAAAATCTCCTTTATGTCGCGGTCCGGAAACCGCCATACGCACAATGACCCAATCACCAAGAATAGCATCATCATAGCCTCACCCCCACCTGCCCGGCGAGATGCAGTTGGGCTGCGCCGTGTTCCATGCTGCGGTAACCCACGATCTCGACGGCAAGCACGGTCAACGCCGGTGGAACCAGGCGAATTCCCAGACCATAGGCTTCATATTTGTGCGACCCATTAAGCACCGGCTTGTACCGCGCGTACATCCCGATGGCCTCGGTTCCATAGACCAGCGGTACCGACATCTCGGCATAAAAGCCCCCGATGCCCCGGCGACTCAAATCATCAAGTGATTCGATCGACCCGTTCTTACCCCCGGTCGCTTCGGCGCGTAACGTGAAAAAGGGCGATGACATTTCAAGATCGAGGCCGATGCGGTTTTTCAGCACGAAAGAATCCGGCTCAGCCATCATATCGGCCAGTGGATCCATAGAGAATTGCGGCAGTCGCCCGCGCAGCAGCGATAGACCGCCCTTGACGTCGGCAAAGTCACCCGGTCGGCGCAGGGCAATCCGGCCGGTTTGCAACTTGTTATTGTCGCCGTCCATCAGGTTCGGCCCGCGGCCGTTGGAGACCATATACCAGTAGTCGACGGGCCCGAGAATGCCGAAGACCGAGGCCCCGGCATCGATACGCAGGCCCAAGGTTCGCGTGAAAAGCGGCTGAAATATCTTGTCGTGGCTGTCATACTCGGTCAGCAGTCCAAAAGGCAGAACCTGCTGCCCGAGCTTGATATTGGGTTTGCCCAGGCCCAGCGGAAACACAACGTAGGCATTGCCGTAGTGCATGGCTTTGGCCCAGCCCTGCATGGTCCCCCAGACATAAGACTGGATGACCAGACTCATGATATCGCGGTTGTCGTCGGCAAGGGTTGCACTGATGACGAGCTCGGAACCCATCAGGTTGAAACCGGCGGCCGAATCATCGGTCTTCTCCAGGCGGAAATACAGAGCCGGGTTGAAGCTCGTCTGAACGCGGCCAAAACCGGTCCCGGCCAAGAGGACAGTGATTACTAAAAACTTCAGCATAGAACACCCGATCTTTTCCAGATCGGCTCCTTGTCTACCTATTAGGTAGACAATAGTATAGTCAACTGGTTTACTCTGTCAATCTTACGTAACAGTTTAGCCATCCTGAAATTGTATCCGCCTTAGGCGGACTGATTTATCAGGCTGTGTAATAGTATATTTTTTGTCTAAAAATTGCCCAATGTCATGCCTGAGGCAGATCCGCCTCCGGCGGAAATTGGGCAACTACATTTTTTTGGCTCCCAATTTTCTCTACGAGACCCCTTAGAGGAGTCCCGTAGGGATACAGACGTACAATTTTTGCTTCCTAATCCATCAGATTTTTTTGGAATAACTTACCTATTACAATCTTACTTGGTCTTTGACTGGACGGTGGTTATTGACAATCATACGGCTCCGACTGGAAGCCAAATGACGAAAGCTGACCCTTTACCCGGCCTGCTCTTCACTTCAATACGTCCATTATGCTCGCTCACGATGCGCTGGGCAATCGCAAGACCGAGACCGGTACCGGCTTTCTTGCCTGAATAGAACGGATCGAATATTCTCTTCAAGTCTTCCTTCTTGATACCGACGCCATTGTCCCGGACCTCGATGCCCACTTCACGGTCATCGCCAAGAATACTTACCCTTAGTTCACCCTCATCCTTGATCGCCTCCAGGCCATTAATCAGAAGTATCTGGACGACCTGTTTGATTCTCTCGCCGTCAACCCACGCCCACACGCTCCGATCATCCTGCCAGATGATCTTCATTTTGCGCGACTTGATCAACTCGCGCGGCAGGGTGGCGATTGATTCATCGATGAGTTGTCCCAAGAGCATCTTTTCGCGGGTTCCCGGGCGAATGCGGGCGAAATCCAGAAAATCCTGGATAATACCGTTCACGCGCTGGGCTTCCTTGAGAATCAGTTCGCTCAAGTGCTTGAGCTTCTTGCTGGGTTTGCTCGAAGACGCCAAGATCTCCACCGACCCGCAGATCGAGGCCAAAGGATTCCTGATCTCGTGGGCAAACGAGGCTCCCAGTTCGGCCAGCAACCTCACCCGCTCGGCGACTTTCGAGTCTTCCTGCAGCTTACGTAGTTCGGTGACGTCGGTCACGATCGCCAACTTGCCGATCAATTTGCTTTCGGGATTCACGATCGACTGACTCACAAAGATGAAGCTGCGCGGGCCAAGCTGAATCTCTTTCTCCCGCGCGTCGCCCCGGTCAAGGATCTCCTTAATCTGTTTACTCCGCTCGATACTGCGAATGTTCGAGAAAACCACATTGCCGCTGTTATCAATCGTCAGAATCTCAAGCGGCAGGCTCTTGAGAATCTCCTCGGTCGTCAATCGTACCTGAGAGAACTCATCGCTGCGCCTTTTCAAACGCTCGGTTAGAATACTGCTTAGAATGGTGGTCGCGACAAAAAGAAACGTAAAAAAATAGAAACGGTAAATAATAAACATGAGCGGCAATGACCGCTGTTCAGACAGATACAAAAGCAGCACCGAATAGGAAAGCGTTGACAGGAAGAAAACGTAAAGCGCCCCGCGCATGCCGAGGTATACACTGGCCAGGATTATCAGCAAGGCGTAGAAAAAAGGAAAGAGGCTCTCTTCGCCGCCCGTGACCACAATCATCGCCGTCACGATCGCGACATCAAAGAAAAACTGGACACAGAGGTTGATATTGAGAGGTATGAGCTTGACCAGGCCAAGGAAGCCCAGCGACAGAACAATCGTGCCCGCGATTATATAGTAGAATGTTCTGGGGATTTCAAAAAATATTGGGTAGGCCGTCAGCAGTATGAGGGTAACGATGAGGGCCCGCAGCAGAATCAGCCCAACTAAGCCCCGGGAATTTCGGCCTGATTCGTTCATTGCCGAGCCGTCCGGCATCTAGTGTGCTGTCTCATAAATAACTTGCATGTAAACAAACTCATTTGTAGCACACTCAAGGGGTGTGGGGAAGAGGCATCCCCACGCTTTTGGGGTAACAGTGACCCGAAGCGAAGTGAAGGGGAACGCCATAGGGGCGGAGCCCCTTTGGAAGTATCGTGTCTTGTCAACAAGACTAATGTAAATGAATTTGCGAGACACGACACTAGTGAGTGGCCGGAACCGGATATTGCCGGCTATTCTTTGATAGCGCTGGCCAGCTTGAAGATCGGCAGGTACATTGTTATCAGCAATCCGCCGACAACCAGACCCAGCGTAACCATGATCAGAGGTTCGAGCGCGGTCGTCAAGTTCTCAACCGCCTGGTCGACCTCAGCATCGTAAAAGTCAGCCACTTTCGAAAGCATTTCATCAAGACCGCCGGAGGCTTCACCGATCGCAATCATCTGCGTCACCATGGGCGGGAACACCTGGGTTTTGGTCAGCGGATCGGAGATACTCTCGCCGCCTTTGATCGACGTACGGGCAGTAAGGATTGCCTCCTGAACGACCCAGTTGCCTGCAGTCTTGGCCGTAATCTCCAGTCCGTCAATAATCGGTACTCCGCTCGACAGGAGAGTGGACAGAGTCCTTGAAAAACGGGCGATTGCCGTTTTCTTGACAAGCGGTCCGAAGATGGGGAGGCGCAGGATCAGAGGGTCTAACAGCCGGGCGCCGGCATCGGTCTTGTGGAACCGCCGTATCGCCGCGAAGCCGGCGATAGAAATGATCACAAGGGGAATCGTGGCTACCTTGAGAAAATTGCTCAAACCGATGACGAATCGCGTCGGTCCCGGCAGCTCTCCACCCGTCTCCGCGAAAATCTTGGCGAAGACCGGAATCACGAACAACAGCAAGGCCGCGGTGGCGACAATGGCGACCATCGTGACGATCGCCGGATAGATCATTGCACCCCGGATCTTGCGGCGCAGGGCAGCGCTCTTCTCCAAATATACCGCCAACCGCTGGAGAATCACGTCAAGCGCACCACCGGTCTCCCCGGCCTCGACCATGTTGACGTAGAGCGAATCGAAAGTCTTGGGCTGCCTTCGGAGCGCATCGGCCAGCGATAACCCGCCTTCAACGTCGCCCCTGACATCACTCAACACGCGCTTCAGAGCCTGGCTTTCAGTTTGCTTGGCCAGAATCTCAAGGCAGGACAGTAAGGGAAGACCGGCATTGAGCATGGTCGAGAACTGACGAGTGAAAATCGAGAGTGACCTGACTGATACTTTCCCGCCAAACAGCGCGAGGCCCTTTTCCCGCTCTTTAAGTTTAATTGAGGTTGGAATGATCTTCTTCTGGCGCAGCGCCGCAACCACATCGGCCTGGGTGCTGGCCATCATGTCGCCAGATGTCATTCCTCCAGTAGCCGTTCTACCTTTCCAAATAAAGGTTGGCATAATTACCTCCTAGGCACCAGTGTTAAATTCAGCTAAGTTCAATAAATAGCACACAAATCATGGCGGAAATGTCAAACCAATATCCAATATCATATTAACCAATTTGTAAGTCTTGTCAAGAGAATATTTACCTAATTCTATAGTTAAACTTAGACTCTTATATATACATATATACCGAACCTCATAAATCAACCTGTTAGGCACTTATGAGAGCCACGCTACCGCGCGGAGTCCAGCAGGAATACTGTAGGCGACGTTGGAAGTCCCGAAATCTCTACCTCGGAAGACCCAACGGTCCTGACATTCTGCGCCATCGCCAGAAAATCATCGACCCCGGCAATAGGGAAGCCGCACTTGCCGGTCTTATAGTGCATCGGGATGACGATGCTCGGTCGGAGCAACCCGACAACCTGACTCGCTTCCTTGGCATCGACGGTGAAGAATCCTCCAACCGGCACCATTACTACGTCGACCGGGCCAATGGCCTTAACCTGCTTGTCATCAAGCTCGTGCCCGAGGTCCCCAAGGTGCAACACTCTCATGCCGTCAACTTCAAGGAGAAAAACGGTGTTCCTACCCCGTTCCCTCCCCTGGGTTTTGTCGTGGTGCACGTCGAACCCCTTCACCCCCACATCTTTTATCGACTTCGCGACGGCCCCTCTGACAATGACCGGCTTGCCCTCTACCGCGGCCGTGTCGTTGTGATCGTCATGCTCGTGCGAGACCGTGACGAGGTCGGCTGCTTCGCCGATTTCTGAATAACCAATGCCGCCGCCGTAAGAACCTGCCTTGTATGGGTCGGTGATGATCCTTGTTCCTTGCCGGGACGTAATCAAAAACGAAGCATGGCCTAAAAACTTGATCTTCATAAAACCTCCAACCTTCCCCAAATCTCATGTATGGCGTTCATGCCCTCTCACAGGCCATGGTACATGTTCAGTGCCTTGTACCATTTCTTGAGCGAGTCAATGCGCTTCCCAGGATCACTCGGCAGGGCGAACGGCCTCCGGCCGCGGCAGTCAATAATCAATCCAACCACCCCGCCCTCCACCTCAGTGTCCACGGTTTTGCCCCGACCGGCCCCGACGTCAAAGCTCTTCGCCGGATCGATAGTCGCCTTCGCCTTCTTGCCAATCCCCAGCGGGTAAACGAAGATCCCCCCGAATTCAAAAGACTTCTCAAAGGTCTCGCCGTTGACCATTTCCAGTTTGACTTTCACGCACTTTGCGCCATCCTTGCCTTCGCCAACCGGTGAAATAACGGTTCCCAGGTGAATCAGGCAGTCCTTGTCGAAAACCTCGGTCGCGGCCTTCTCGTGAACGGTCAACAGTACGCCGAGATGCGGCATCATGAAGATACTATCAACCGCAAGCTGAGTCACGCCCTCCGGTAGGAAAGCGTCGATCATCATCAGGGCAGCCTGGTTGCGGCGCGGCGCGTGCGATAGTACGCCGCCCGAGCCGATGATCAGGTTCAAGCTCATAAGATCGATCAAAGTCTCGCCGGACATCGTCTGAGCAAAAGCATCCGAGATCGTTCGTTCCTGCTGGACGCCCTTGAGCCCCACCGCCATCGACTTGTGCTGTTCAAAAGCCAGGCGCAAGGCCTCACGTGAAATCGCCTGCTCGACCTGCAGGTCTTCAAGCGAGTGAGGAATCGTCGTGGGCCGTATCATCTTGTTACGGATGCGGTTGCGCAAGTCAGCTTCGTCCATATTGAAAGGCAGCCACCGAATCAAGTTCTCAACGCCCGTTTCGGCCAGCACATTGGAGATACTGTAAGAAAGCCCCAGATTGGCGCTCACCGTCCGGTTGAAAACACCCTTGATGACCGAGAAGACGTCGGTTGTCGCCCCGCCGATGTCAACGCCGATGACTTCGATGTTCTGGCGGCGGGCCACCGCCTCGACCAGCAAACCGACCGCCCCGGGGGTCGGCATGATCGGGACATCAGTCCAGGTCATCAGCTTCTTGTAACCGGGCGCGTGCGCCATCACGTGCTCCATGAAAAGGTCATGAATCTTCTGGCGGGCCGGATTCAAGTTCTCCCTCTCCAGGACCGGCCTCAAGTTTTCGACAATGACAAGTGCTGTTTTGTCGTTAAGCGTGTTGAGAATCAGGTCGCGCGCATCTTTATTGCCGGCATAGATCACGGGCAGGTTATAGCCAACACCGAAGCGGGGTTTGGGGTCGGCAGCCCGAATCAACTCGGCCAGCTCGACCACGTGTGAAATCGTGCCGCCATCAATGCCGCCGGAAAGAAGAATCATGTCGGGACGCAGCGTCCTGATGCGCTCGATCTTCTCATGCGGCAGGCGTCCGTCATTGGAGGCGATTACGTCCATGACAATCGCACCGGCGCCGAGCGCCGCCCGCGCCGCACTCTCGGCCGTCATGGTTATCACGACTCCGGCCACCATCATCTGCAGACCGCCGCCGGCCGACGACGTCGACACGTAAGTGTCAACCCCTTCCTCCTTGCTCTTCACCTGTTTGATGATCTGTTCGCCATCCAGTATCTTTTTGCCGCTCAGCTCTTCGACCTCGCGAACCGCGTTGAGCACCCCCCGCGTTACGTCCTCAAATGGTGATTCGACCGTCGTCGGAGCCTCACCCCGCACGATCAGCCGGTATTCTTCGCCTCTTTTCTCAATGAGAATCGCCTTGGTGGTCGTACTGCCGCAATCGGTCGCCAGAATGGTGTTGATCTTCCCGGTGTCCCGTTTCGCTGGTTCACTGCTCACTTCTTGCTCCTTTCATTCTCAAGTCTTTCAATCTCGACTATCAAGGCTTCGATGTTCTCCCGTTCTTCAAGCAAACTCGTAATCTCGTCATACTCGGCATACTTAAAGAAAGCGTGGTAGAACGGGTTGAAGAAAACCATTGTCTGGCTGGCCAGAAACGAAAGCGGCTTGCTCGACTCAAGCATGACGATCGCCACCGGCGCGAGTCTCATATCCACCACTTTCTGAGCCAGCCGGCCCATCAAATACTTCTTGCGCTCCTGACTGACTTCGGTCATTTCGCTTCGGGAACGTAGCGGACAATCATGTCTTTGGCCGCTTTCACCTCGTCGAGGCGCCGCACCGGTGTTGCATAGGGTGCGTTGCGCAGCAGCTCGGGATCTTCCCTGGCTTCCTGGGCAATCTGTTTCATGACCTTGATGAAGTTGTCCAGCGACTCCCGGGATTCACTCTCGGTCGGCTCGATCATCAAGGCTTCCGAGACGATAAGCGGGAAATAAACGGTGGGGGCATGGAGACCAAAATCCAAAAGCCTTTTCGCCACATCGAGCGTCTTGACATTATATTCTCTCAAATTTGTTCCGGAAAGGACCCCCTCATGCATGCATAACGAATCATATGGTAACTTGTAATAGTTTTTCAAAGACTGAATCACATAGTTCGCATTTATGATCGCCGCCTTTGAAATCTGCCGCAGCCCCTCTTCACCAATCGTTCTTATGTATGTATAGGCTCTCACTAAAACCAGAAAGTTACCAAAATAGGCCTGCATTTTACCT